>Ga0181573_10001348_pt1 | contig 24423 bp, 16 predicted proteins | sample 101ome_25_FD_148643 | JGI IMG/M metagenome (GOLD analysis project Ga0181573, IMG submission 148643) | Coastal salt marsh microbial communities from the Groves Creek Marsh, Skidaway Island, Georgia - 101409BT metaG (spades assembly) | ecosystem: Environmental > Aquatic > Marine > Intertidal zone...
TCGACGCCCCACTCACTCGCAATCGCGGTCGCGGTCGCGCAACGTTGGCTCGTTTGTTCTCCAGGAGTCCATGGAAGACGACCTAGCTCACCTGGTCGGTCTGACGCCCTTGTTCTGGGTGGGTGTTGAATATTGAGGCGGCCGATGTGCCGTCGCACGCCCCGACCACTCACTCGCTCGCCCGCTTGACCACTCACTCGCTCGCCCGCTCGCCCGCACGGCGCGCTCGTCCGTTCTCCAGGTCATCACCATGATCTTCATCCTTATTTCGGGGCTCATCGGGTACGCCGTTACGCCCTTCATGGCCCTGACCGCCATCCTGATGGCCGTCCTCAACGCCAAGCTCGTCAGCATCGTCAAGCAGATCGTCTCCAAGCTCGGCAGCGGCCACGCCGTCATCCTCGAGGAGCGCATCTTCTGGTTCAACAAACCGGAACTGATGCTCGAGCCCATGAAGTTCTGCCTGTTCTTCGTCAGCTACATCTGGACCAGCTTCATCTTCTTTGCATGGCAGTTCGGTTCCCGATCGTGCGCCTTCACGGACCCCTTCTACGGCAAGAGCTGGGTGCTCCCCTGGTGGACCATCATCATCTTCAACGCCGTCATCTTCCTCCACCTGGCCATGGTCACCTTCCCCGCCTACTCGATTGCCGTGCAGATGGGCTCTGACCTCAAGGGCCACATGCTCCCGACGAGGTTCGTCAAGAAGCTGCTCAAGGCCGTGGACGACGCGAAACGAGAGGTGGAAGAGGAGACGAGGGCGAAACGGCAAATGGCCGGTGCCGGCGACGGGAAGGAGGCCGTCGTGGCGCGGCTGTTCCGACGGAGCGCCTCGGCGATGGCGGGCGGTGGGAAGGAGGCCGGCGCGGCGTTCATCGGGTTACCCCAGGAGCGCCCCAGGGTTGACCAACCCAGCTCCTCCGAACGCCCGACGACACGATGAGGAGCGGCGACGTGTTTGTCTTCCGCCGCCTCGGATCGTCGAACGGGAGTGTGAGACCTTGAAGTGTGCAACAACAAGACCAAGCAATTCAGCTCCTCCCACCACAGTCTGAAACGTAATAATAAAGACCTTAACACATACAAACTCATACAAACCGCCCTCGCACGGCCAGCCCGCGTATACAGCGCTCGCTCGAAGACAACCAAATTTAAGCGACTCGGAATTCATCCACCGAATTTGAGGCCAACATGGCGGAAATGATGGAGCACGTGCAGGAGGGACAGGAGAACACCAATGTCTTGAACATGTCTGGTGCTTTCGAGATCGAGAAACTGACGGTATGTGCATAATTCGGAAGCGTCAAATTCTCGCTTCCGATTCGAAATTTCCCGACGCTCCCACGTCGAATCTGCCCATAACTGCGCCCTGGTGATCGTTTTGGTATTGATAAATACCATGCGGCGCGCGCCGACACGCCGTATGGCGGCTATGGTTCATATCCGAATCGCCAGATCAGAGGCCAAATCGTCGAGCTCCGCCAAGGCAGGGAGGGGACCACGACGACCCGAACTCCCAGCCCCACGGCTCATTCGCCCGCTCACCCTCCCGTTCGCCCGCTCTCTCGCTCCAGGACTTTGGCGTCGCTGCCGGAGACGTGAAGAAGCTGAAGGATGCCGGCTTCTACTCGGTGGAGTCTGTGGCGTATGCGTCGCGCCGCGAGCTCGCCGACGTGAAGGGCGTTTCCGACGCCAAGGTGTCGAAGATCAAGGATGCCGCCTCGCAGCTGGTTCCTTCTGGCTTTGCGACGGCGCACACCATCCTGGCCGCGCGCGGGTCGCTGATCCGCATCACGACCGGGTCGGCCGCCCTCGACGGCATCCTCGGCGGTGGCCTCGAGTCTGGTAGCATCACCGAGATTTACGGCGAGTTCCGATGCGGAAAGACGCAGCTGTGCCATACGCTAGCCGTGACGAGCCAGATTCCCGTCACTCACGGTGGCGGCGAGGGCAAGTGCCTCTATATCGACACGGAAGGCACGTTCAGGCCCGATCGTCTCGTGGACATCGCGGAGCGGTTCCAGATGGACCCGGAGGCCGTTCTGAACAACATCGCCTTCGCGAGGGCGCACAACACAGAGCACCAGCAGGAGCTCCTCGCCCAGGCCGGCGCCCTTCTGAGCGAGAGCAGGTTCTCCCTCATCATCTGCGATAGCGCGACGGCGCTGTTCAGGACCGAGTACATCGGACGCGGAGAGCTGGCGTCGAGGCAGAACAATCTGGGCAAGTTCCTCAAGGGGCTCCAGCGCCTGGCTGACGAGTACGGCGTGGCGGTGCTGGTGACCAATCAGGTGGTCCAATCGGGCCTCGACGGGGCCATGTCGTTCGGACCGTCGGTCAAGCCCATCGGCGGAAACATCATGGCGCACGCCACGACGACCCGTCTCCAGCTTAAGAAGGGCAGGGGAAGCGACCGGATTGCAAACCTGATCGCCTCGCCGTCCATGCCGGAGAACCAGGCCACCTTTGGCATCAGCCAGCACGGGATCGGAGACGCCAGCGACTAAGGAGGAGGACAACGACGAGGCCGCGAGCGCGCGGGCGAGAGAGAGAGAGAGAGAGAGAGAGAGAGAGAGAGGGGGGTGACCATGGCGAGGAATGAGACAAGATCGAAAGACGGCAACGTCTTGTCGCTGCAAAAGTGAGCCTGGCGGGACACGCCACGACAAATGCTGCAAGGCATTACCATCATGAATACGTACATCAGTCACATCCGTCAGTAATCGTCGCCACGACTCAGCACCTCCTTTCTCGTCGCCCCCAAATAAATGGTGTGCTCGTACTGCGCCGTGTACGAACCCTTCTGGTCCACCAGCGGCGGATACGCGTCGATCACCCCCGCCTCGCTCAAATTCTTCAACGCCATCAAATACCGCTCCTCCCCCAGTCGATCCAAATACCGATTGCAGAACGCCAACGTGCCAAAGTTCTTATCGATTGTCTTGAGGAGCGCCTTGGCCTTGGCGAGCCGCAGCGGCACGTGCCCTGCATCGAAGTTCTTCATCCAATGACTCACCTCCAGGTCCTCCCGCACGTATCCACGACCGGTGGACCCGAACGTCTCGATCGCAAAAAACTCACCCTCCTCCATCTTGGTCGACGGCCCCCCCTTGACGATCGGCACGCTCTTCCCCGCGTGGATCTGGTACGGCCCGATCGAATGCCCGTTGAGGTTACTACAGCACTTGACCTGATGCGTTTTCCCGTCAAGCTCGACCTCGTAGCTCTCCATCACCTCCTGAATCGCCTCCCCGATGTCACACAGACGCACGTCAATCCCCGCCTCCCGGATCCCCGTATTGGTGGCCTCCTTCACGGCCTCCAACAGCCGATCGTACCTCGGATTATGCGCGACCGTCCACGCACAGTCGATGATCCGACCGTTGATTTGCGTCCCAAAGTCCACCTTCATCACGTCATCGTACTGAAGCACCGTCTTGTCCCCCTTGTTCGGCGTCCAATGCGCGGCGACGTGGTTCAACGAGCATCCAGTCGGAAACGCAATCCCAGCCTCCTGAACGTATCCAATGGACGAACGGACGAATGCGAGTGAGCGAGCGCGAGCGAGCGCGAGGGTCCACGCTTCCACGCGAGCCCAGTGCTCGCCGTCAGTCGAGTTCAACACGCACCAGACCGTTCTCCTCGATCAACTTCCGGCTGCATTCCTCCAACTTCTCGCACATATCAATCAAAAGCACCCCCGGCTTGGCAATCGTCTGCACATACGACCGCACCTGCCGATGCACCTCTGCCGCTTTGCGCACCGAGTTGACCATCTCTTCGTTGGCCTTCTCTAGCGCTCGCTTCTCCTCGTCAGTCTCCCGCCACCTCTGATCGTCCTTATATTGCTGAAATTCTCCCGTCGGATACACGCCGTCCGGGAACACCAATGACAGACCCACCGACGGTGGCGAGGTCTGTGCGGTCGGCGCGCCGCCAGCGCCGCCCGTCTTTTTCTTCTTTTTCTTCTTCTTTTTCTTCTTGGCAGCAGCAGAGGGTTCAGACGCATCGACCGGATCGACCGGATCGACCGGATCGACCGGGTCGACCGGATCGTCCTCCCCCGACCCTTCGACGTCGTCCCCTCGGGGCTCGTCTGCACCGAGCTGCATGCCCTCCAAACTCAGCGCGTTTTCCGTGGCACCGGGCATCCCTGCGTCTGTGACTTGATACTTGCCAGCGCTGTCCGGTCCTGAACCGTGTGGGAGAACGGCGGCGCGTTTCAGACACTTTGTTTTCGTTCTGAAAACGAAATTTGGGTCGGACCCTGGACGAGAGAGAGAGACACGGGACACGGGACATGACGTTCGACCTGCTCTCGCCGTCGACGTGGTTCGGAGCGGCCTCGACCCCGCCGCCTGCGACGCCGACGTTCTCTGTGGACCACCTGCTTCGCCTGTATTCCCTGCTGAAAGAGGAAATTGCCGACCCTTCCCACAAGGCGTCCTCGTCCTCCTCGTTTCGGTCGGTACCTTCCGGGTTTCCGAGCTCTCGCTCGTTGTTTTCTCTCGGTTCTGCCGGTTCTGGGTCTGTCTCCCTCGCTCCCTCTCACGTGCGGTGTGTCGAGGCGTTGCGGGCGATCAGCGAGATTGTCGTGTGGGCCGATCAGCAGACGCCAGAGCACGCTGATGCGGCGACGGTGAAGGAAGGGAGTGCGATTGTGGACGTGTTCCTGTCTCGGCATATGGTGCAGTACTTTTACGAGGTGTTGGTAAACTCTGCGGACGACGATGCGGTCGTGGCGCAGGTGCTGCAGACGATGAACATCTTGATTCAGAATCTGCGGTGCGAGCAGACTGTCTATTGCGTGTTTTCGAATAATCACGTGAATGCGATCCTTGGTATGGACTCGTTGTTTCTGATGGGGCAGGGGGGGGATTCTGGTGACGAGGCTGAGGCGCTCGAGGTTGGGTGCCGGGGGGACGGGGAAGTGTTGGGGCTGTACGTGAATCTGCTCAAGACGATCGTGATGCGGCTGGATGAGCACAGTGTTGAGTTTTTTCTGAAGGAGGGAAGGGTGTGTGTGCCGTATACGAGGGCGTTGCGTGTGGCTGGGTTGGGCGTGGCGAGGGAGGACGGGATGGTGCGGGCGGCGGTGCGGGCGGTGGTGCTCAAGTTGTATTCGATCGTGCCCGATTCGGTTTTTTCGGTGTGTTGTGGTGGGAAGAATGGGAAGACGGCCGAGTTTTTCGCGAGGGTGCGGGAGGAGATGGTCGGGACGGCGGCCGATATTGAGCGCTTGCTGTGGGAACGGGATCGGGAACGGGATCGGGATCGGGAACGGACCAATTCGGGCAGTCGAGAGAAGAAAGGCCAACATGAGGAGGATGGTCGTCGTCGGGAGCATCGGATATCGGCGCTGTTGGGGCGGCTGGAGGACGACCTGGCGTTTTTCAGCGACGTGATTGGGACGAGGCGGGTAGAGGTTGTGGAGATGCTGCTGCGGGAAGTGTGGCCGTGGGTCGTGCTGGGGTCGCTTCGGGCTCTTGAGGAGGTACAGGGCGAGCGGAATCGTGTCAGTCGGGAGAGCGGGAGGTCGCGGGCAAAGATGCTGACGGCGCTGCTGGTGCTGGAGGCGGTGTGCAAGGCGGTGAGGAGTCCGTCACTCGTGGGACTGCTGGTCTCGTTGCTGCTGACGGGAGATTCGGCCAAGGCCGCGCAGGCGGTCGTTGACGAGCTGGGGTTGGTGGCCACGACGGTGGACGAGTTGATCGGGGAACTCAAGGGTGACGCCGTCGGTGTGGTCACGTTGGCGGACCGGAAGGGGATTCGTGCGAGCGTGTTGTCGTGTCTGAGTCCGGATCGGGGCCTGCACTCGGCCGATGCCTCGTGTCGCCTCGTCGTTCTGCGGACGCTCGCTGCAATGATGGACGGATGCACGCCGGATGGTGTGCTCTGCTCTGTTGGGTTGCTGTCTGTCGACGAGGCGGTCGGGGACACGGGGGCGTGCTCCGATGCCCGGGGGACTTCGGAACACGCCGACGAGGGCAAAGCGGACCACATCGCGTCCCACCCGGTCGGGTCTGGCCAGCTGTTCGAGACCGAGTTCTCTGTGTGCTTTCCGGAGCGTTGTGCAGAGCTGCAGCGCGCCGTGTTCGAGGCCGTCATCGCCACGGAGACGAGTGTCACGACAGAGGCGCTGACGTAGGTATCGATGTCGTCGACCGACAGGCGGCCGCGCCCCGACTCGCTCGCTCACTCGCTCACTCGCTCACTCGCTCACTCGCTCACGTGTCCTACACGCTGCGCTTGTCCCTTAGGTATGCGACGTGGATTTTCATGACCATGCTCCGTCGCAAGACGGCTCTGGTTGGTGCGCCAGTCGCCCGTCTCCAGGAGTTTCTCGCGCGTGCACACGATGCCGTGTTGCTGTGCTTGCCCGGGAGCGGGTATGGATACGCGACGGCAACGATGTTGGATCACTGCTGGGGCGCGCAGCAGCGGTATCTCGAGCGGCTCAACCCGCAACAAGCGCCCTCCAAGCTCGCCTCGACGACGACGACGAACGCTGCCTCGGCCGCCAAGGGCACCAGCGAGCGACTCGAACGGTGTCTGAATGCCGTGACCCACTTTATTGCAGCGGAACAACTGTATGGGGTCGTCGTGTCTAAGGGAAACCACGACGTGCCGTCTCGCTCGCCGTTCCCGGCCGAGGCAGGTGACCGCAAATCCAAAGATACAACGGGCGACCCTCTACCGCTCCTCTTCCAAACGTCGGCCGGGACGCTCGAGCTAGGCACGGCCTCGGTCGTTGTACGCGACGACGACTCGGGCATCGTCGTGTTCGAGGCGCCCACGCCGACCGTGGCTCTTGTAGATGGGGAAGCCGGGGAAGCTGGGAGAAGCCCGAGGCAGGCGACCCTGATATCGGACCAGGTCGAATTCGTCCGCGGCACGGTGCGAGACAAGTTGACCGTGCTGCGTGGCGTCACCTTCGAGGCGCGGCTCGACCGGGCGTTCGTGGAGAACTCGCTGCGCGTCGCGAAAAAGGCGGCGCTCGAATCGAGCCGCGAGTTCCTCGAGCATTGCATCGCCTCGTGACCTACCGATGATGATACGACGAAGTCAAACGTTGAGGTCACAGGAGGACCGGGTGGGCAACAAGCCGCTGGCGCATTCCCTGTTGTTGTGTGAGGAGACCCTATACCCTCCCGTGGGTGCAGAAGACTCTTTTTCCAGCTGGCCAGCCGCGTCCTCGCGCTGAGCCCGAAATTGCCGATACAAGCGGCTAAGGCATGGACCCTCGTCATTCTCAATTCATCTGACTGACTGATAACTGACCCACGATCTCTCGCACCCGTGTCATTACCTCCGCGGTGGTCCTGCTGTTCGGCGTCGCCAGTACGTGTTTTGCTCGCGAATCGATTTTCGCTTCGAATCTCGCCCCCCGGAGAGGGTTGGTTTGTCCAGCCACGTCCGAGCTCGCGTGTTCATTCTTCTATTGGGACCTAATGGTTGCGTCGTGCGCGATACGAACGCCGTCCGACCCGGGTTTGGACGATGACACGGCGAGCCAGAAGCCAGGAGCTAATCTCGCCAATTTCCCAGACCCTCCTCACCCCTCACCCCTCACTCCTCACTCCTTCCTCCTCTCTCGCACCCCGTCGCTTCCAGCCGTGGCCACCGCCAACGCCGCCGCCGCCCCGACTGTCGAGCTGCCGTCTCTCGCCGACGTCCATGCCTTGCTCGACGGTGACGGTGACGGGTGCGTCACCGAGGCCGAGCTCCGTGCCGCCGCCGAGGCGCGCGGCATCGAGCTGACGGAGGAGCAGGTTCAGACGTTCATGGCGCTCGAGGCCGACGGGGACTGCGTGGGCCTGGAGGCGTTCTTGAACAGAGTTGACGGGAGCGAGGAGGGTGATGTTGATAATAAATGTGACGGCGTCAATCCATGTGCCGCTTTCGATGATTTTTGTGTTTGTTTGTAGTCTTCGCTTAGTATGACGTTCTTGACGAGAAAAGTTCGCTGCATGACGACGATCAAGTTTACCGTACTTCACCATGTATCCATCGCTCGTGTCCCGGAGGCCGTGCCGTCCTCGGTAACGCCGAGGAGATTGGCCGCTGACGCTAACACGACCACAACCGCCACCACCAAGGCTCGCTCGGTACACGGGCGAGTCTGTCGAAGACGCCATCAAACTTGGCGTCGACCTGTCGGGCGTGATCCATCAACGAATAACTTCATTTACGCTTGTGCGAGTCGTATCGCGTCTTCTGACTCCGCCTGAAGATATCGCTCACGTCGTCGTCCACGGGCTTGGCCTTGTTTTTCCGCTTGACGTCGGCCTCCTTCATCTGCATTGTCGCGATCCGCTGCGCCTCCGAGACCCGCTCGACGAACAGCAACACGGACTCTTGTTCGGTCGGGAACAGCTCCAGCTTGAGCTGAATGAGCGCTTCGATCTTCTGGATCATCTCCACGTCGTACTGGGTGACGAGCGTCACCGCCCGCCCGCTCCTGCCGGCCCGCGCCGTTCGCCCCACCCGATGCACGTAGTCCTTCGAGTTGATGGGCACGTCGTAATTAACGACGAGGTCAACGGACGGAATATCGAGGCCGCGAGACGCGACGTCCGTCGCCACGAGGATCGAGCAGTCGCCAGACTTGAACTTGTTCAGCGCCGCCAGCCGCTTCGGCTGGCTCATCTGGCCATGGATGGGAATGGCCCCGAACCCCAAGTTCCGCAGCATCAGAGACACTTTACGCGTCGATTCACACGTCCGCGCAAAGATAATACCCGACGACCCCGTGAGCTCCGTCAGCACAAACGTCAAGTAGCAGTCCTTGTACTTGGCAGGACAGAACACGTACTGCTGCCGCAATGTCTCCACCGTCGAGTACTTTGCGGCCACCTCCACCTTGACGGGATCCTGCAGGCACGCCCGCTGCAACTTGGCCACCTTGTTCGTCATGGTCGCAGAGAACAGCTGCGTACGGCGCTCCCTCGGGATGACCTTCAGGATCTGATCGATCTCCTCCTCGAAATCCATGTTCAGCAGCCGGTCCGCCTCGTCCAGAACGAGATGCTTGAGCCCCTTGAGCGTAAACCCCTTCGTATTGGTCAGATGGTCGACGACCCGTCCAGGCGTCCCGACGATAATATGTGGCCGCTTGGCAATCGTGATGGCCTGCGACATCATATCGATCCCACCGACCAGTACCGCTGTCCGCACACCAATACCGGCGCCAAGCGCCTCGAACTGCTGCGCGATCTGAATCGCCAGCTCTCGCGTCGGCGACAGCACCAGCGTGTGGAACGCCTGCGGCTTGTTCAACAGCGCCTGGAGGATGGGCAAGGCGAATGCCCCCGTCTTTCCCGAGCCGGTCTGGGCGAGCCCGATGACGTCCCGATCGGCCAAAACCATGGGCACGGCCTGTGAGTACGTGAGTACGTGGGTACGTAGAAAGTGAGTCGGTCGCGGAGACACGATGAACCAACCAAGGACGCACTTGCTGCTGTATCTGGGACGGAGACTTCCAACCGAGGCCGACCGCGCTCTCGGCCAAGTCAGAGCAGACGCCGAGCGCTTCAAACGCAGCAATAGACGCTGCCCTCGTCGAAGGTGCATTCGTTTTCGCATCCCCCTTCTCCGCGGTCCCGGTGTCGCCCATGGCGCGACTGCTGTGCACGAGCGATGGAGTGGAATACAATAGAACAGGTACAACAATACCTAGGTAGATCAAAATTCGTCTCACTCGGATTCGTTCGGTGGGATGGCCTCGAGGCTTTTCCGGTTGAATTCGGCCTCGGCGGCGATCCGATCGAACAGTCCCATGGAGCTCATGGTCCAGTCGAGACTCCGCAGCTTCTTCTCCACGTCGGCGTAGGTCGGCCGCGTCTCGCTCGTCAACACCAGCGTGAGCTCCCTCGGCCCCCGGACGACAAACACCTGCCACCCGAACCCGTAGTAATACAGCCATCTCGTATTGTCCCCGTTAATCCGCAGCTGCTTGGTCACATACACGTCTTCGAAGCTTTCCGCCACCTCCAACGCCGAGCTCCGCTGCCAGGGCAGGATACCAAAGTCGCTCACGACGTTACCACTCCCATCGTTCCACTGCGGGTTGGCGATAATGGTCAGCTCTTTCGTGGCGTCCCGCACTTTCTTCAGCTCCTTCATCGTTTCCGCCGTCGGGAACAGCACGAGAGAAAGCTTCGCTCCCTGCCACGCGCCCACGGCGTCGGCGTCGTCCACGATTCGTGCGTCCAGCGGCCCCTGAAGCTCCGGAAGCGCCTTGAGCTGCACGAGCACCTCTTCTACCATAGGCTGTGCCGCCTTGAACTGCTGCCGGATGCCACCGGGCCAGTCGTCGATGTCCGTGGCGCCAATCAGCGGGAGGATGAGCTCGACCCGTTGGCGATTCACGCCCGCCATGTACGCTTTCTTCGTGGCCTGGTAGCATTGCTTCACAATCTCCGCGGTGCCCTGGGGGAAGGACGGTGGGCTGCTTTCGGAGGTGGCCGGGGCGTCAGGTCCGCTGCTGCTGCTGCTGCCTGTTGGTGCCAGTCGGATCCTGGCCAGAATGGCCGGACGCGTGGCGGGCCCCGCCCGTCCCGATCGAGATGGCCGCGCTCCTGATCCTGATGTGCGAATCATGTATATGCTGGGTCGATCGATGACGCCGAAGCTGGTGAATTGTTGTGAGCGTGCGCACGCATCGCATACGACGGCCCATCAAGATAAAAACCCGCGAGAACGAATCCAGAGTTACCGATTCAGCCGCTCGGCGTGCCGCCATACGTACCGGTTACCGATAGACTGAACGCTGCGATCCCAAGTCCGGCGATCCCGTTGATGTCTCGTTGTTGACGAATTCGCTTCCACAGATATATACCCACATGTCGTCTGCACTGGCCCAACGCGCCTCCGCTGGCGCGTTCACCGCCCGGATCCAGGCCCCGAAGACGCATAAAATCACGGTGGCGCCGCGAGCGTCGTCGCCGCTGCTGGCTCGGTCGCGGGTGGCCAAGGGCCGATCCGGCTCGAGTCGGTCGCCTTCCGGCCTCGGCCGCACCGCTGCGACGCGCGCCGTCACCGCTGCTTCTGCGGACTTCCGATCAAAGGCGCCGGCCGATATCAGGGTGTTGGTCGTCGGCGCCACCGGGTACATCGGGAAGTTTGTCGTCCGCGAGCTGGTCAAGCGGGGATATGATGTGGTCGCAATGGCGAGGGAAAAGTCCGGCATCGGGGGCAAGGCTGGGAAGGAGGATACGATCAAGGAGTTTCCGGGTGCCGAGGTCGTGTTCGGTGATGTGACGGACATGGAGTCGCTGAAGAAAGCCGGGTTTGCCAAGCCGGTGGACGTCGTGGTGTCGTGCCTGGCGTCGAGGACGGGAGGCATTAAGGACTCGAACCTGATTGATTACCAGGCCACGTCCAACGCGATGAACGCGGGGAGGCAGAGCGGGGCGCAGCACTTTGTGCTGCTGTCTGCCATCTGCGTGCAAAAGCCCCTGTTGGAGTTCCAGCGGGCGAAACTGAAATTCGAGAAGGAGCTCATGGAGGCGGGCGACATCACCTACAGCATCGTCCGCCCGACTGCCTTCTTCAAGAGCCTGGCGGCGCAGGTCGAGATTGTCAAGGACGGCGCTCCCTACGTCATGTTCGGTGACGGCAAGCTGGCCGCCTGCAAGCCCATCTCCGAGCGGGACCTCGCCTCGTTCATCGCCGACTGCGTCACGATGGAGGACAAGGTCAACAAGGTGCTTCCTATCGGCGGTCCCGGGCCGGCGCTGACGGCGCTTGACCAGGGGCAGTTGCTGTTCGACCTGACGGGAAAGAAGCCGTTCTTCTTCCCCGTGCCGGTCGCGGTCATGGACGGCGCGATCGGTCTCTTCGACTGGCTCGCGAGCATCTTTCCGAGTCTGGAGGACTCGGCGGAGTTTGCCAAGATCGGCAAGTATTATGCCGTCGAGAGCATGCTACAGATGGACGCCAACGGGCGGTACTCTGACGCCGCAACGCCAGAGTACGGCAACGACACGCTCGAGGAGTTCTTCAAGGACGTGCTGGAGAACGGACTGGCCGGACAAGAGCTCGGCGACCAGGCCGTGTTTGGCATCAACAAGGACTAGGAGAAGGTTGACCTGTCCGAAAGGTCAACCGTACGTACCTGTAATCTTGCTCACTTCTTCGAAAACACGACAAAATCGTGTGTCCGCTCGTAATCGCCGACATGCTCGAGTTAATCGATGTCAACCACCACCTGTTTCCTCCCACCGCCCGGGAATTGGACCTCGTGGCATCGCTGGGGTTCACATGGACGATGTTCCGTTTCACCCTCGCGTGCCTTGCGAGCGTGCCGGTAGCGAACCTCTTCCGGCTCATCCCGAGCTCCCCGAACAACGTGCTGCGCCACGTGTACGCGATCGCCACAGGCTTCTGTCTGCTATACTATCCGTTCGGCGCCGGTATCTTGCACCTGCTGGTGTCGTCCTCCGTCGTCTACACGTTGATGGTCGTGACGCCCCGCAACTGCGGCACGCTGTCGTGGTTCGTGCTTGGTCGGTGGCTCCCTTCTCGCTCTCTCGCGCTTTCACTCACTCACGCTCGTCGTCGTCGTCGCGCCGTTCGCTCGACGCCAGGGTGTTTGCCATGGGCTACCTGATTGCGAACCACGTCAAGCAGACTTCCGGGTTGAGCTGGAAAGAGGGCAACCTTGACTTCACGGGGGCGCAAATGGTCGCCACGCTGAAGCTTATCTCGGTGGCTGTATGCTACCAGGACGGATGGGGGACCAGGGGGACGACGAAGAAGGTGACGACGACGAAGACGGAAACGGCGCCGGCGCAACTGCATGCATACGCGGCGGCGAAGAAGATCGACGTGCGGCCGTCCGTTTTGGAGTTCTATTCGTACCTTTTGGCCATTGGGAACCTGCTTTCGGGACCATGCTACGAGTACAAGGATTACATCAACTATGTTCACCGACGCGGGGACTGGGAGAAGATCCCGAGCCCGGTCGTGCCGGGGACGCTGCGATTCTTCAAGGCGTTGGCGTGCGCGGGCGCGTGGATGTACTTTTATAACATCATGGGGCTCAACGTTGACTTCATCGAGGGCGAGACGTGGCGTGCGTTGCCGTTCGTGATCCGTGTGCTCTCGCTCTGGGGGACGGTTGTTGCGTACCGCATGAAGTACTACGCGGTGTGGGTGATCAGCGAGTCGATGATGATCTTCTCGGGATTTTCGTACAAGCCCGCGTCAAAAGAGGGTGGAAAGGATGCAACAGGTGGAACCGACGGAAGCGGGGGGACTCGGGAGGACTGGGAGCGGTACGTGACCAGTCACATACTGAGCGTCGAGTTCAATCCCTCGATGGCGGACGTGCCCCGGCACTGGAACATCTGCACAGGGCGGTGGTTGAGGCACTACGTGTACGAACGGATGACGGCCGTCGGCGGCAAGCCGAGTTTTGTCAACATGCTCGTGACGCAGCTCGTCTCGGGCGTGTGGCACGGGCTCCTGCCCGGCTATTGGTTGTTTTTCGGTACCTCTGCGTTCATCTTCCAGGCGTCGCGGGTCATCTACCGGTACGAGCAGGGATGGCCGTCCAAGTACAGGAACGCGTATCTGTGGTGGTTGGTCAAGGTTGTCGTGTCGGGCACTGTGTTGAACTACGCGGGCGCGACGTTCGTGGTCCTGGAGTACGGCGAGAGTCTGCGCATCTGGCGGTCCGTCAGCTACTTTGGACACGTGTGGATGGCCGTTGTGTTGGCGATAGGGTTCGCTGCTCCACCGCGGCGGCAAAAACAGGCTTAGAGAGATTTTAACATCCTATACCCTATCCTATACCCTATCGCTTGTCGTGGCTCACGTATTGGAGCGCGAGAACGGTGACGGCCCGGAAAAAGGCGAGGTATGCAAACACAATCAGGATGCACCACCACGCAAAACCAGGATCGTATCCCCAGAACTCTTGCACATACCCGCCGACGGTGACCGTCGAGTTGCCGACGGCGGGACCCGAGGCGTCGAGGGGCACGTCGCTGTCCGCAAGCTGCGTGGCGCCAAAACCGTAGAGGATCCACGTTGTCGGACTGATCCGCGACATCCACTGCCAGCCGACCGGCGTTTGCGGATACGGCACGAGGAACCCGTTGAATATGGTCCACATCTGGTTGAGGAACGCCGCCAGCAGCTGCGCGAGCAGCTGGTTGGGGCACACGACGACCTGAACGAGGCAGAGGCAAAGGAGAAGGGGGAGCGAGCGCGCCGAGGTGAGACGGACGAGGAGGATATGATCAAGTGCGCGGGCGGGAGCACAACGCCGACGCCGACGACGGCGACGACGTACCAGCATCTGCCCCAGAAAGGTGTAGAGGGTGATGGACAGTGCGAACATGAGCAGAAAGTAGAAGAACCTGTGAAGAGGGCGGTGGCGTGAGCGAGCGAGCGAGGATGGATGCGCGGGCCATCGCCGGCGAGATCGGTAGGCGATCGCAACCATCGCAGCCAGCGCAACAACAACGAGAACAACGCCGTACTTCCACGCGCTCAGCTGGAATCCGACCATCCAATACACGATAACGACCATGGTAACTGCCTGGACCAGGAGGTAAGGCAGCTCGGCCGCGCCTTGCGCAAGGGCCAGGGCTTGCGGGTTGAACATGCTCGCCGCCTTTTGGCGATAGAAGACGGTCCGCTCGCCAAAGATCAGCGGCATGACTGTCATGCAGTTGAACATCCCGTTGAAGATGGCCAACGAGAACATGAGACCGAGCACGTTCTGGACGTCTGCCTGATTGGCGCTCTCCGAGCCGTCCCTGACGGGCTTGGCAGCGTTCAAATATACGAGACCGTACAGCACGGCGATGATCAGGGTCATGATGATCCGAGTCAGATTGTAATGCGGCGCCCGCCAGTAGAACGCAAAGTACTTCTTGAGCGTCATCTTGCACTGCGTCGAGAAGCTGGTGGCGTAGCGCGACTCGATCGTCAGCTCTTCCGACGACTCGGCGGACTGTGCGGCGATGTCGGCTCCCTCCTTGTCGTTCTGGACCTTGAGCGTGCTGGACGCGTACTCGTCCGGGAAGTCGAGATCGGCCGCCTTGAAGGTGGTCGCCATCGAGCCTCCCGTCACTTCGAGCATCCACGTGGCCGGGTTGTATCCGGGCTTGATCTTGCTCACGCCCGGGTATCCCTCGAGGTACTCGATGAGGGCCGAGCTGTGCTCGCCGAGCGGGCCGAAGTATGTCAGCCTTCCGCCACGCTGGAGGAGCACGAGCTGATCGAATGCCTCGAAGATTTCCGTCGACGGCTGGTGGATAGTCACCGTGACGGTCCGGTTGCTGTTGGCCACGTTGCGCACCGCGCGCATGACGATGGCCGCAGCCCTCGCGTCCAGTCCGCTGGTGGGCTCGTCCATGAACAAAACTGACGGGTTGCCGACGAGCTCCACGCCGATGCTGAGCCGCTTGCGCTGCTCGATCGACAGGCCGTCGGCTCCCGGGAACCCGACGACAAGGTTGCGCAAGTTCCCCAGCTCGATGATGGAGATGGTCTCTTCGACCAGCGCCAGGCACTCGTCGTCCGAGACGTCCTTCTCCGACAAGCGCAGGCGACCGGCAAAGTGCAGCGTCTCGTACACCGTGATGCACGGGCTGTGCACGTCCAGCTGCTCGACGTAGCCGACCACCCTGGACCACACATTGGGATCGACCTTGCGACCGTTGGCCAAGATGTCTCCACGAATGGTCCCGATGGTCTTGCGACCGGCGACAACGTCCATGAGCGTGGTCTTGCCGGCGCCCGAGCCGCCCATCAGGGCCGTCAGCTTGCCGGGCTCGGCGTGGAAGTTGATCCCCTTGAGCAGCTGGAGCGAGCCCTCGATATCCTTGTCGCCCGATCCCTTGACCACGCCTGGATGCGATCCGCCAGATGGGTCAGGCACGTAGTACTTGACGTCCTTGCACACCAGCGAGATGGGGTCGAACGGCACCGAGACCCGCTCCTTCGTCGCCGGCGTCGTCGTCATCGCCTGCATTTTCTGGAGCTCCTGCTCTCGCTTCCGGGTCTTCGATGCCGATTCGCCCTTGATGTTAGATAGCTTGGACGCATCCTTGTCGTCCTCCTCCTCGACCGAGGGCATCGGGGACGGCGGGTCGACAAAGCGCAGGCAGAGCGCCGACACGCCAGTCATGAGGAACAAAAAGCCCCAGTTGAAGACGACGGCCATCCAGACCCAGATCCAATCCGTAAAGATGCCAAACGAGTCGAGCACGGTAATGCCCGCCTGTCCCCACGCGGGAGACGTCAGCTCGTTGATGCTCAGCGCCCGCACGCCGTAGGACAGCGGGTTGAGCCCGTAGTACACCCAGATCAGGTAGTCGGGGATCGACGTCCTGATGATGGTGAACCCGTTGGTAAGCGTCAGCAAGAGCAGGCAGAGTGCACCAAAGGCATTGGCGCGGACCATGTTGGGCGTCGTGTAGGCCAGCAGCCGGAAGACGCCCGCCAGACAGTTGGAACACGACCACGTCACCAGGAGGAAGACGAAGAACTGTCCCGCGGTCCTCGTCAGGCCCGAGATCCAATACGTCGTGACGGAGAACAGGATCGACTCGGCCGTCGACGACGGGACCTGCGAGACGAGGTTGGCCAGGGCAAACGCCCACGGCGGGAAGAACTTGTTCTCCCTGTGCTTGTAGAACACGTTCTTCGTGTTGAACACGAACCCGATGACCGGCATCGAGGACATCGATAGGTAGATGATGGAAAGCACGCAGAGGGCAAGGACCTTCCTCCCCTGCGCGTAGACCGCCTGGAGGTACTCCTCCGACTGCGCCTCTTCCGGCGTCGTTGGCACGGGGGGTGGGGCGACGGACGCGAAGAACGACGAGACTATCAGGCCCATGACGATTGCCTGGATGCATCGCGCGATGTAATACGCCTTGTCGCGCTTGATGAGCAGCATCTGGCGCTCGAAAGCGTACCAGCTCAGCAGCGACCCTCGCCTCGCGTACGGAGTCCTCGCCAGCGAATGCGGGTTTCCTTTGGCCTTGTCGTACGGGTGCTCCTCGAGCTGCAGCATGATTTCCTTCCCCTCCTCGGTCGTCTCCCAGAACAGGCGCCGCATCTCATCGACCGACACGAGCAGGCCGGTCGGCGGGTCGGCGACGAGCTTCTCGAACGCGCGATCCTCCTCGCTCAAGCCGTGCTTTTTGAGGAGCGCCGCGCTCGCATACAGCCTTTGGCCGATGGGAGACGTCACCTCCTGGAGGAACGACCCTGGGTCCTTCCTGGTGGGGCAGTCAAAGCCGAGCGACGCGAAGAACGGGAGCGCCCTTCGCACCGGGCCATGGAAGATGACCTTCCCGTCCGTCAACAACAACAGGTCGTCAAACAGCTCCATAACCTCAGGCGCTGGCTGCAACAGGCTGATCGCGATCGTACGCTCGAACGAATGACACGCGTTGCGGAGCGACTGCACGACCGAGTAGGTCGTCGCCGAGTCCAGGCCCGTCGAGATCTCGTCCATGAAGATGGCCCACTGCGGTCCCACCATGACCTCAGCCGATGTCACGCGCTTCTTCTCCCCGCCCGACACCCCACGCAGATTTTCGTCCCCGACAAACGTATCGAGCACGTTGCCCAGCCCCAGGATGTTGAGGATGATGAACGGCTTGGCCCCCGACAGCACCGCCTTCTCCAGCAGCTCCAAGAACGCCTGCTCGTCGTTGGCGTTCTCCAACTGCCCCAGCTCGGCGAGCGCCTCGTCCATTCCGTTCTGGGACGACTTCCCGTGCAGGCGCTTCCCGTGCAGCGCGTGCATCTGCTCCTTGATCCCCGCCAGCAGGTGCACGACGTTCTCGTTGGGAATCTGGCACTTTGCCGCAAACTGCGTTGTCTCCAACACGGTCAAGTTCGGAATATGCCGATCGTACTGGTCGACGTACCCGGCGGTCCGCTGCACGACAAACTCGTCGATCCCCTCCCCGTTGTACTTGATCGACCCGTCGATCCGCAGACGCCTCCCCTTCCGTATTCTCCCCGACAACGTCTGCAACAGCACACTCTTCCCGGACCCCGGCGGTCCCAACACCAGCGTCAAGCGCCCCGGCTTGAGCACCCCACTCACCCCGTCCAAGATCTTCACCTTGACGGAATCTTCCTGCTTGAAAAACCCAAACGGCATCATCGATGCCTTGAAAGAATTCCACACCGTCGGATTCGACGAAGACCCCATCTTCCCGTCCGCCTCCACGGTCAACCCGTGATACTCCACTTCGACCCGCGCCAACCCCCCAGGCTGGTTCCGAAACACTTCCTTCAACCGCTCGTGCACGTCCCCACCAGCCAACATCTCCTTCGCCACCTCGGCCTTCTCGGCCTTCTTAAAGGAGCTCTTACTCGTCATCTTGAGCTCCTCCCGCGCCGCAGCAATCAGCTCGAGCTCATCCAGCTCTGTGAACGTCGAAATGGACATTGCGTCGTCCGGATAGGCTGGCAATGGTGACCGAATGAGAGGGTGAGAGACAGTGGACGAACAACGACGGGTCTGGCCGCACGGAGCGCGGGCGAACGTCGGTCGAGATCAATACCCACCAAAGCCCGACGCGGGGTCGAACGCGCCGTTCTCATACTCCTGCGAGGGAGGCAGACACGGAGCGGTGAGCGGTGAGCGGTTGCGAGGGAGGGCACGAGCGCAACGGCCTGGAAAGGGAATCCAACTCGTACGCTGTACCGTGCGGTCTGCGGCTGGATCAGCCTACGCAACGGGTCCATAACAAGGTCTGTAAAAAGCCTGTTCTTGGCCTCCTCGCCGTCGGGTTTGGCCATTTTGACACGATTCTCGCCAGAAAAAAACGCAAGTTTTGGGTCTGGCCTTTCTTTCTCGTGCTCGCTCCGGTTCTTGGATGGAGGCGAGCAGCAGTCGGGTCGAGTATATCGTATGGGACGCTCGGCATGTGCTGGAGGGAGGGTCGTCGTCCCGATCGTCGTCGCCATCGTCGTCCGAGCCGTCCCCGATCCCGTCCCCGTCACGTGGAGACCTCGAGCGCGCCATCAACACGTTCATCGACGGCGTGTCCGGCGAGGCTTCGTACGTATGGCAGTGCGGCAGCCCGCTCCGGGTGTCGTTGAACCGCCGCGGGTCGCTGCGCTTTGGCGTCAACATGGACGACGAGTGGTACGTCGTCTACCTGCTCCGGCGGGTGTCAGAGGCGTTTGACGTGGCCGTGCAGGTGTGGGACGAGGACGGGGAGTTCTTGTTGATCGAGGCGGCGTACTCGCTGCCGGGGTGGCTGGAGCCGGCGGTGGCGGCCAACCGGGTCTGGGTGTACCGTGGGGCGGTGCACTGCCTGCCGAGGGGGGAGAAGAATGGTGGTATTGACGTGTCGTCGGCCGAGGGGGCGTTGAAGAGTCTGGTGGTGCATGCGGCGGCGGCAAAGGCGTGTGGGGCTGGGATCGAGGCGTGCGTCGCTCGGCGGGTGGCGAGGTATCCCGGACTGGCGAAAGAGACGATGATGCGGGCGACGGCGTGTCTGCCGAGGCGGGTGGCGTCGGCGTTGACGAGAGATCCGCAGCTCGTGGGCAGGATGGTTGCGGCGTACGTGGAGAGTTCGGGGAAGGGGCGGGCGTCTGCCGCGCGACGGGTGGCAGAGGGAGCAGGGGGAGCAGGGGGGGCGGAGGGGCTTGTTCCCATGATCGTGGTGTTCAACCGACTGTTGTATGGGCAAGTGATGTATTCGCACGACAAAGGGGCCGTCGACGGGCTCATGGCGCGGTGTGGGCCGTATGGACGACAGGAGGGGGAAGGGGAGGGGGAGGAGGAAGGCGACGCCGCGAGGGCTGCGGCGATGACGTTGGGGTTTCGGTTGGCGTTGGGGGGCGTGTTGGTGGGTATCGATATCGACGGCGTGGAAGAGACGCCGCCGACGACGCCGACGGAGGACATTCCGCTGTCGACGTCCTATACACGGGACGACGATTCGTGGTTGCATGAGCCGTCGGCGCGGTTGGAGGAGGCACTCGACGAGCGGGAACGAGAGCTCGGCGGCCACGTCCAGGGCGACGGCAGCGATCAGTTCAATCCGGACGAGTTGACCGGCCGGATGCGGCAGTTCGTGGAGACAATGTCGTCCATGGAGGGCGCCGTGGTGGAGGACGAGGAGGTGGCGTTTGATCCGGAGGCGTTTCTCTCGATTCTGCGAGGGGAATTTGCGATGGAGGATGGCGGCGAGGATCACAGCGAGGACGAGGGGTCGTCGTTCTATGATATGAGCGGGGACGAGGAGGGCGACGAGGAGGAGGACGAGGAGGAGGACGACGGGATCGAGGCGGCGATGGCGGCCGAGTTGCGGGAGAAGCTTGTGGGCGGGGAGGTGGAAGACGAGCCGTTGTCGGTAGACATCGCGGTCGTGGAGAACCTGCTGTCGTCGGTGGAGATCGGTGAGAAAGAGGGTGCAGCCGGACCGGCGAAAACATTGGCCGGCCTGCTCGGCGTTGACTTGTCGTAGTCGTAGTTTCAACTGAGAAATTCCTCGCACCTTTTGCAATATACACACACAATGGGCCAGGAAGGACTCCGGTTCGTTGTATTCGGCGCGACCGGCGCCGTGGGAGCGGCGACCGTCCGGGCCCTGCTCGGGAACGCAGGCCAGGAGTTGGCGCATCCCATACAGGTGCGTGTCTCCCGACCGTCCGACCGGGATCGAACACGACCCGAAACCTCACCCTCCGTCTGCGACGACGCCCATCACTCGCCAGGCCGTGTTTACAGTTGGCAGGCGGCCTCTGGACGTCGCCGCGGACCCTCGCCTCCACCAACTCGTTCTTCCGACCCTCGACGACATGGACAAAGACCAAGACACCATCAAACAACTCCAGGGAAGTGTCGACATCGCGATCATCGCCCTCGGGACAACCCGGAGCGCCGCCGGGGACGCTGCTGCGTTCAAGAAGGTCGACGTCGAATACGTCGCTGCAGCGGCCAGGCTCTCCAAGGCCAGCGGTGCGTATCGGTACCGGGATTGGTACTTGACTCGACCGACAGGCGCTCACTCGCTCACTCGCTCACTCGCTCACTCGCTCACTCGCTCACTCGCTCACTCGCTCACTCGCTCACTCGCTCACTCGCCAGGCGTACGGTCGCTGGGACTCGTCAGCGCGCAGGGCGCCAACGCGAACATCTGGGCGAACGACATGAAACTGTTTCACGGACTGCTGTACGCACGCAGCAAAGGAGAGGCCGAAGCCCTGGTCCTGGTTGGTGTTCACCTCGACCTGCGTGCGCTCACACACCCTGCCCCGACCCTCACTCGCGCCTCGCGCCTCCCGTTCGCCCGTTCCCCAGGCGGAGAAATTTGGCTACACCGCGGTGGGTATTTGTGCTCGCGTTTCACACGCCCAGGCGCTTCACTCTCACTCGCGCTTTGCTGCATTCAGATTGCGAGGCCCGGACTGATGAACCGCGGCACCGCCGCGAGGTTGGGGGAGAAGATGGGGGCGTGGATTTTGCCGAGCGTGCCTGCTGAGCAGGTCGCGCGGCAGCTGATTCGGGCGACGATTCGTGGGCTAGACGGCGGGGTCGAGGTTGGCGGCAGGGTCGATGTAATCGAGATGCGGGATCTGAAAGCGCCTGTCGCATGAAGGCCGGGGGGTCTGTGCCACGTCGTCAGTCTGGGGCGACCGATCGACGCCCTCGAACACGTACGTTCTCGTTCCCGACCACCGTGAGGACGGGGGAAACGTCCGTCTTCCTTCCAGCTTCGAACTGATCGGAAGAACTGGACGGAAGAATGATCGGCCGTATCCCGGGAAGGACGCGGCTGAACTCGCGGTCAAGGATCGTTCGGCGACAGCTCCAAGATTTGCGGGCGGATTGCGAACTGGAGCAGAACCATTGGGACGTGTTCCTTTCATTAATTGATTAATTTCATTCATGGTGGTCATACTGAAGTACAATGTACGTGTTGGTGGAACCACGGGGGCCTCACATGCGGTCACTTTCTGCATGGAGCAGCGCTGCTCAATTCTTCCTCTTTCTTCCTCTCTCGCGGCGTCTGTCTCTCTCCCTCGCGTTTTCGGCCTCAATTCATCGAATTGTCACCGAAATCGGGGAAAGGGGGGACAATCGGACGTCCGGAGGAGTTGACTTCGTGCGCCGGGCCCTGCCCCGCCGGCCTCCAACCTACCCGACCGACAGAGGAGGAAGAGGGTCGCATACGGGGCCGACGCTCTTAGTCACCCACGCACCAACGCACTCACCCACGCACCCACGCACCGACTCATCCGCAGACAGCCAACTAGCTAGATAGATAGATACTACCGTTTACCGTCCTGTCGTTCCGGTATGCCGAACTAGCGGCAGGACCGAACGCCGTGAAGGGCGCCAACAACACGTCACAAAGAAACGCACACCAAACCGGCCAACGGATACATATCGGCCGTGTTAATCCCCACGATACGACGATACGACGATACGACACTACGATACGATGAATCACAACAACGCTACCGGCTTTGATAACGACGCCGACGAGCGGGCTGCGGCCAACTCGACCAACGACTATGCCGGCCTCTTTTCCGGTCTCTCGCTGAATGGAAACAATCTCGCGTTCCATCATCAGCAACATCTCAACAGTCATCACACGTACGCGCAGCCGATCTTCGAGACTGCAGAGCAGGGGGGGCCTGTCCTCGTGCAAGGACCCGCCCCCACCCACGTCGTCCACGGCCACGAGCAGCAGGCTTTCCTGCCCCACCACCTCAATGTGGGTGGGATTCACGGGGGAAACCACCATAACCCCCAATGGGTGGCGGCGGGAAACGATACGTATGGGAGCTACAGGAGCGGTTCCCATGTTGGTCACTCCTACCACGCCGGCAATGGCCTTGGCCACGGTCATGGCCACGGCCACGGCCACGGTCATGGTCATGGTCATGGTCATATGCACAACAAACACGCCCAACAGCCGCCATCGAACCTCGCCGACTATGACGCGCCGGCCCCTGCCCCCGCCCCCGCCAGGGGCTGGGGCGGCCAGGCCTTCGCGTCCGCCGGCCTCGACAGCCATCCCAACCAAAAGTCATGGCTTGGCAAGGGCACGAACGGGTCGTACAGCAACGGCAACGGGGGCCGCCGTGGGCGGTACGGACGCAGCGGGCGGGGCGGTGGGCGGGGCGGCGGCAACGCGTACGGTCGTCCCTCGGAGGGCAGCGGTGTCGTGGAGAAGACGATTCGCATGCTTTGTCAGCTGCCTGACAACCAGCGCATGGGCGACGACGTGCTCTCGCTGATGGGCGAGATCGACAGTCGGGACCTCGCCCGGTTGCTCAAGGAGCTGTCCCGCATGAGCATGGCCAACCGTGCCGTCGAGCTCTTTGACGCGATTCGCCTGTCGAACAACGCATTGTTGCTCGACGTGTTCACCTACACGGCGGCGATCAGCCTGTGTATCGCCACGCACGACGTGGAACGCGCGCTCCGCCTTGCCGAGGAGATGAAGCAAAGGCGGATCCAGTGCAACGTGCATACCTTCACCGCGCTGATGAACGTTTGCATCAAGTGCTCGAGGTATAGTACGGCGCTGGAGACGTACGAGACCATGCGGCGGGAGGGGTGCATCCCGAACGTCGTTACCTTCAACACGCTGATCGACGTCTACGGCAAGACGGGTGCCTGGGAGCAGGCCGCCCGGGTCTTGGACGTCATGCGGTCCGAGGGTGTTGAACCGGTTCTCAGGACGTACAACACGCTGCTGATCGCATGCAACATGTGCAACCAGCCCAGGGAGGCGATCCTGGCCTACAAGAGGATGGTGGGCGACGGCTTCTCGCCCAACTCGACGACCTACAACGCCCTCATCTCGGCCTACGGAAAGAGCGGACAGCTGGATAAGGTCATGGAGGTCTTCAAGGAGATGTCGAGCAGGGGATGTGAGAAGAACGTCATCACGTACTCGTCGCTCATCTCTGCGTGCGAGAAGGCCGGCCAGTGGGAGCTCGCCCTCGAGCTCTTCCAGGAGATGGGCCGCGAGCAGTGCAACCCGAACACGGTGACGTTCAACTCGCTCATCACGGCGCTCGGGCAGGGTGGGCAGTGGGAGAAGGCCAAGTCGGTCTTTGACCAGATGAAGTCTCGCAACTGCACCCCCGACGTGGTGACCTACACGGCCCTCATCTCCGCCATGGAGAAGGGCGGGCAGTGGGGCCTCGCCATCGAAGCGTTTGAGCGAATGATGTCGCAGGGGTGCAAGGCCGATGCCATCGTCTACAATGCCGTGGTCAACGCCCTGTGGGAGACGGGCATCATCTGGGCACAGAGGCACGCGCTGAGGCTGTTCAAGGCGGCCCTCGCGGAGGGCCACTTCCCCCAGCAGAGCTTGATCCCTGGGCTCGTGAGGGCCGAAGTGAACCTGCACGCGACAACCTCTGGCGTGGCCATGCTCTCGCTGTACGTCTGGCTGGTCAAGC
>Ga0181573_10001350_pt1 | contig 24408 bp, 15 predicted proteins | sample 101ome_25_FD_148643 | JGI IMG/M metagenome (GOLD analysis project Ga0181573, IMG submission 148643) | Coastal salt marsh microbial communities from the Groves Creek Marsh, Skidaway Island, Georgia - 101409BT metaG (spades assembly) | ecosystem: Environmental > Aquatic > Marine > Intertidal zone...
ATCCATCCATCCATCCATCCATCCATCCATCCATCCATCCATCCATCCATCCATCCATCCATCCATCCATCCATCCATCCATCCATCCATCCATCCATCCATCCATCCATCCATCCATCCATCCATCTTATCTGCACCATCGACGACAGTACCAAGTCCCGCAAGGGATACGTGAAGAAGTTCCACTCTCTCGGACTCGAGGACGTGGCCCCTGAAGAGGTCTACTCGAGTTCCTACGCAGCGGCAGCTTTTCTGAAATCGACTGGGTTCCCCGAGGACAAGAAAGTGTATGTTGTGGGAGAGATCGGCATCCAGGAGGAACTGGACCTCGCGGGCATTCGGTACTGTGGTGGTACCGACGACGTGGGTAAAACGATCGACCTGACGCCCGGGCTCTTCATCGACCATGACGCCGATGTCGGGGCCGTCGTTGTGGGGTTCGACCGGCACATCAACTACCACAAGATTCAGTACGCGACGCTGTGCATCCGGGAGAACCAGGGCTACCTTCCCGCCAAGCCCGGTCTCGCGGGCTTGGAGGGGAAGAAGCACAGCTTCACCGAGGGCGGGTGCATCTTCATAGGGACGAACCCCGACGCTGTGACCCACCTCACGGACGCCCAGGAGTGGGCGGGCAACGGGTCCATGGTTGGCGCCATCAAGGGAAGCACCAAGGTCGAGCCCATGATAGTGGGCAAGCCCAACGGATTCATGCTCGACAACATCGCCTCTACCCTCGGCATCGAAAAGGAAGACATCACCATGGTCGGCGATCGGCTCGACACTGACATCCTCTTCGGCGCCAACAACGGCACCAGGACCCTCCTCGTGTTGAGCGGTGTCACGGGCGAGAAGGAGCTCCTCAGCGACGAGAACGCCATCTGCCCGGACGACTACACGAGCAAGCTTTCCGACTTCTTGGCCGTCGCCGATCGGCTCTGAGATAGCGAGCGGGGTCGGAGGTGATGGGGGAGGATTTGAGACAGGCAAGAACATGCGCGTCGAAATCATCCGTTCACGCCCGCCCGTTGCCACTCACGCGGTCGCCGCCCGTGCAGTCACCGCTGAAGAATGAATAACGTCCCTTTATTCCCCCGCGTCAGTCGAAAGGAGGCGTCGTCGTTCATATAAGTCACGTCGACCCAACCTTTCACCTCGTCCGCCAGGCCCGTCTCGCGGAGCGCGCGAAAGGGCACGGGATAGGGGATTTTGAACGGTACGGCGGCGAAGTCAAACGCCGCGTAGTCAAAGCGGAAGTCAATTCGGACGCCTTCGCGCGATGGCGGTCCCGCCATGCTCTTGCCGAGGGGGTAGAAGCCGAGGACGTTGCCATCACCGCGGCGGGGCACGAAGCCGGGCACGGGCCGGGCCGACGTGGAGGCCTCAGCCTCGACCCGGAGCTCCCCGAGCCCAGCCAGCTCAACGACATTGTTGACCTCGCCACCCTCGCGGCTGAGACGGGTGGAGTTGGGACGGTCCGACGCGAGGTAGATTTCCTGAAGGCGGGAGGAGAGTGGGGGCTGGGGGTCGGGATGGGACAATTGTGGTCAAGCGACGTGAGATGCGGGGCGCGCAGTGGTCGCCCCGCGACCCTCCTCTCCTCCCTCGCCTGGAAGACTTTGAAGCTGTCGACGCCCGTGAAAGCGCGCTGGATCGGAGACGACGATGTCGGTCGGGTGGTGAAGAGGAGGCGCCACTTGCCATCGAGGCGGGGGTCTTCGACGGGGCGGGCGACGCCCCATCTGGCATCGCCGGCGGCGCCCGCCTCGAGCGCTTCTGCGGCCTCGACCAGCCTGCCGTATGCAGCGTCGTCCAGGTTCCTACCGCGCGCCGTGACGCCGGTGAGCGCAGAGAGGATGGCGTCGACGTGGGCCACCTCCTTGGCCGAGGCGGCAGCGGCTAGGATGATGGCGCGCCGTGGCGCCGCCGACAGCTTCGGCGGCGCGGGACCTGCCTGTTGACCAATCGAGAACGGGCGGGTCGCAGCGACAGCACCGACGCCTGGCGGGACGCGAGTCGTCATTCTCGCCAAAGGGGGTCGAAATGCGGCGTGGTGAGCGGCGGACGCGGCAAAGGAGGACGACTCCCAAGCCTGCAGGGCGGATGATGGATTGACCGAGTCAACCTCCCCGTCGCGGCGTCGTTGCGCAGGGAGCGCCCGCGTTCTCTCGTCGAGCTTTTTTCCTCGCGCTGCGTCGACTGCTGGATCCCGTCGCGGCCTCCGCCCGCGTCAGGGCGACGACGACGTGGCCGACGAGGTCGACGCACGAGAGGCCACGCCCCAACTCACGAACGATGGCGTCGCTGCCGCCCGGGGCCGAGCTCCTGGGCTACCAGGAGCGCAACCGACAGCCCATCCTCGATGGTTTGCGGACCATTCTGGGCCCGGAAGCTGGCAAGCTCGGCACCGTCGTCGAGATCGCATGCGGCGGAGGCGAGCGAGATCAAGTAGGGACGTGCACACGGCTGATGTCTGGCGCTCTCGCCCACGCCCGACTCAAGCTCGCTCGAACCAAGCCCGCTCGACCCGCTCGACCTCGACGCCCGTCCGCACGCAGGAGCGCATGCGGCCTTTCTCGCTCCCGCCCTCTGCGCCCCAGGCGGACAGTGGCATCCCACCGACGTCACAGATGAACGCTTCCCGAGCTGCGAGGCGTGGCGGACCGTGGCGCCTGAGGTTCAGGCCCCGACGGTCATCGACGCGTCTGCACCCGCCGACGCGTGGATCTTGCCTTCCTCCGTCGAGGCCGCAGCCGTCGATATGGTGATCGCCATCAACGTCACGCACATCGCGCCCTGGGAGGCGACGACAGGCCTCGTTGCGGGTGCGGGGCGCCTGCTTCGCCCGGGCGGGCGCTTGTGCATTTACGGGCCTTTCCTCGGTCCCGATGGAGGCTTCACCACAGAGTCCAACAAAGACTTCGACGCCAACCTCCGCAGCCGCGACACGCGCTGGGGTTACCGCGACGTGCGCGACATCGAGGCCGAAGCGAAAAAGGCTGGCTTCAGCGGGGCGAGCGTCATGGACATGCCTGCGAACAATCAATTAATCGCATTTGTTCGTTCTTAAAAGTTTTTGTCGGCACACGTCGTCTGCGCCCCTCTGCACCACGTCTAAGATCCACCCCATCTCGTCACCATTAGCCTCTCCCCGCGGAGCCCCTATGGGAGATTTGAATGACGCGCCGTCCCTTTCTGCGTTTGCTCATGCGCGGCAGAGTGGCGCTCTGGCCGTCGGGTGAGGGCGAGCGGGGGCGGCGTGCTGGCGTCCGCATCGGTGCGTGCTGGGGCACGGCAGCGGGGACCGGCTGCAGGGGACTGTCATTGCCGTCCCAATGCAGCACAGCGTTCCACCTCCTAAGGTCAGCGATAAGGGGAAGCCATGTCGTTGTCTCCTTGACGAGACTCTGCGGGGTGGGTCGGTGGATCGAGTGGGTCGAATGGGTGGCGGTCAGTAGGTCGAGGGCCTGGACGGGGGCTCCTTCTGTCGTCGACCGCGAGGTCGTCCTGCGTCCTCTTCCGTCCACCGCACCTTTTCGTTCCCGATAATCCACAGTGATCGTCTCGCGCGCGTCAGGGCGACATTGATGCGCCTGACATCACCGACGAATCCAACGCCCGTGTCAAATGCGCGTCCCTTGTAGACGCTTGGCATTTCGGGCGTGCGCACGGTCGACAGAATGACGATGTCGGCCTCGCGCCCCTGGAAGGCATCAACTGTGGCGACGTGGACGGGCTGGGACCCCATAGGCCGCCGTGGCAGGCGGTCAAGGCGCGCGCGAAGGAGGTCCACCTGAGCGCTGTACATGGCCAGGACAGCGACCGACAGGTCCAGGCCCTCATCCGACGCGGCAAGGCGCCCGACGAGTGCGGCAGCGCAGTCAGCCTCGGCAGGGTTGTACAGGCTGGACGACCCAGCCGCCTTGGCCATGGCGCCGGCGACGTTCCAGAAGACGCGTGGCGCGCGCGCGAGTTCGGTCGGAGAAGTCCGCTGGGCCGAGGAACGGCGGGCGTCCTGCGTGACGCCCCATAATGGGTGCCCCGGCGCGTGCCGCGTCTCGGCCGTGACAACGCCGCTGGCGCACACCAGAGCTCCGCCGTAAAAGTGTTTGCTCGGGAAGGCGCAGAGGTCGGGATGCATCCGGTACTGCTCCGACAGGACGACGGCCGACTTCGACGTCTCCTGAAGGCGCTGAAAGGTGCTCCGCGACAGGTGCTTCGCCACAGACTTGGCGTTGGACATGACGAAGGGCGGGAGCTGCTGGTGGTCTCCCACGAGGACGACCTGCGCCCCGGGGGCCAGCAGGCGCGATGAGAGTGCGATGAGGAGCGCGGGCTCGGTGGCACAGGCCGCCTCGTCGACCACGACAAGGTCGAAGACGGGCGTTGGGAGGTGGTTGCGGAGCTCACCGCCGGCCGTCGACAGCGTGGAGACAACAACACGTGACTTGAGGATAATCTGAGACCGTAGGGCCTTGTCGACCACGGCCGTGGAGACCAAGGGCTCATCCGTCTGCTGCCCCTCCCCATCCACAGCGTCTTTTTTGGCCTTGCGAGCCTCATCAAAGAGAGCGCCAACGGCGATGGATCTGACCTCATCAAGCGTAGTGGCCTCAGCCCGCCCGACGCGCACCACATTGGCGGGACCCCGGCGACCCGTCGTTGGGTCAACGAAGCCGAGCTCGAGCAGGCGCTTGGCCAGCACGTCAACGGCTGCGTTCGTCTGGGCGCACAGGAGGACCTTAGGCCCCGTCGCCTCTGCCGCACCTGGGTTGGAGGGGTGCACGCCTTCGAGGACAAGGAAGGCGCGCACGAGGGCGGCGACCACTGTGCTCTTGCCTGTGCCGGGCGGCCCCTGGACGAGGGTCAGCGGGGACGCCCCGCGGCCAAGGCTGCGGTTGTGCACTACGACTTCGACTGCCCGGCGCTGGTCCCGGTTAAGGCAGCCAAAAACGGCCTCACGGACCTCCTGCGACATGTTGCGGGCTGACTGGTCGAGGCCCGGGAGGTCGCAGCGGGGCGGGCCTCGTTCAGACGGCGGGAGGAGGATCTCCATCAAGAGGGACGGCGGCAGAGTATGCATGGAGGCCAGGGCCAGGACCTCCCGCCACTCGCGGATGATCGAATGCACCGGCAAGGCGAGCCAGTCTGTCTCGGGCACAAGCGCCTTCCTGACCTCAGACAGCCTGACGTCGTCCCGGCCGAAGACCGTGGTGCGATCGCCAAAGGACAGGGCCAGGCTGACGATGATGACTCGGTGCCCGCCCAAGCCGCTGACTCCTCCCCCGCCGACTCCTTGTCCGCCAGCAGTGCCGCTGCTGCTCTTTTTGATCTTGGCAACTAAAGCGAGGATGTGACACCTGTCGAAGATGACATCGAAGACTCGGTCCCTCCCGCAAGCCGCGCCCTTGGGCCCGCACCTCGGACGGGGGGCGAGAAGGAGGACGTCGCCCGCACGCAGCGTCGCCTCAACCGTCGCCAAGGCCGTAAGCATTTGCCGGCTTTGCCCGTTGTCTTGCACCCGTGTGATTTTCAGGGGGCAGCAGTCAGCCTCGAGCCACTGGCCGCCCAAGCGCTCGCGCCACTCGGGCGCCGACAGCGCCTCTGCCACTGTGCTGCGCATCTCCGCCGCCACCAGGGGCAGAAAGGCGTGTCCGAAGGCTGCACCCGCCGCCTGAAGCCGGTCGAGGCCATCTTGAGCCCCGTCAGTGGCGGGCGGTGGGACGTAGGGCGCGGGCTCGAGGGTAGGGTGGGCGAGAGTGGCGGAAGCGGCCCCACGGCCGCCTCTGCCACCGGCCGAGGACGGAGGAGGAAACGCCAGCCCATGCGCGTTACACGGCAGCACCAGGTCGAGGGGGCCAAGGGGGTCAAGAAAGCGCGCGAGTGGAGCTCGGTGGCCGCCGACAAGCCAGCCAATCGGGTGACGCCCGCCTGTCGGGCGCCCCGGCGTAGGGTGGCCGTTGTCGGGCGACGGCCCCTCCATGCGGATACCGTTGGGGAGGATGCTCGGCAGGGGGGCGAAGGAGCCCGTGCCATGGGGGGCGGATCTGAATTCGGTCCCCGTCGGAAAGGAGTTGGGCGAGCCCTCAAGCGCCGACGGTGGAATGGAAGGGCGCGCCATCCGAGCGGCCACAGTCTCCAGGCCCGAGCGGGTGCGGTCATCACGGCTGTTGCCGCCGCCAACGGGCGACTCGCAAAGGAGTGGCGGGCGCCGAGGCCCGCCCCGTCGCGCCTCCGGAGAGTCAAGGACGAGGGGAATCCGTTCCCTCAGGTTTATGATGAGCAAGCGGAGAGTATCGTCCCGCCCCGCACCAGGAGGATCCTTGGCAACCTCGATCCACCGGGTAAGCCGCTGAAGTGACTCCGGCGACACAGGCTGGGCGCCCTGGCCTGGGCAGCCCCCGGCCAGCGCGCACTCGACGAGGAGCGGGAGAAAACCCGGGGAGGGAATTCCCAGGATACGCTTGTAGCACTCGAACGCGGCCACGTCGGCGGTGGCGACCTCGTTCTCCGGTTTGTTCCAGTTGCGACGCACGACCATGGCGGGGGCCAACCGCTCGAGGACGGCGGTAGCAGCGCAAGCGGCCTCGTCCGGGCTGGCGAAGCCCTCACGGGCAAGAGAGGCTAGAGCAGCGCCAACCCCAGTCACCAGGGGCAAGTCGCTCGCCATGCCGTGGCGACCTTCGAGGGGCAGGAGCTTCGCTGCAGCGTCAGCGGCCGCAATAAAGAGTCGGCGGCACGCGTTGCGGAAGGACCGGCCGTAGTCCGTCGGTGTACGGGCCGTCGGCATCGTTATCGCGGAGGGTATCTCGGGATGAAGGGCGATGCCGGCCTCCACCATCTCGCTGGCGCGCAGCACGGCCTGCTGAAAACCCGGGTGGGAAGCGCGAGCGGCGCGGCTCCGCCCCTCAGTCTGGGCCGAGACAGTCCAGAGACAGTCCGCCACAACGGTGAGCCACCGTCCAAGTCCTCCGAGGCAAACCGCGGGGGGGTAAGCGGATTCGGCCGTCGTCGGGTCGAGCGCCCTATCGAGGTAATCCATGGCGACGCGGCGGACACCATCGTGCACCTCGGCCGAGTCAGCAGTGGCCGTGCTGAGGCAAAGCATCGCGAAAATCTCACCGTCATCGGCTGTGCAACCGACTCCCACGCCGAGCCGGGCGGCCAGGACGGCCGGCTCGGCAGCCCCAAGGAGGAGTCGCACAGCGGTTGCCATCTCGCCATCACCGTGCAGAGTCAAAGCCTTCGGCACAGTTGCGCGAGGCGCCGCCTTGGCCGGAACGATCCCGATGGCGTCACGGTTGTCCGAGAAGTCGGCGAGGAAGTCACCAGCGAGGATTGGGGCGGGGTCGACGTCGAACGGTCTGACTGTCGTGGCGGGCGCGGCGGACGCTGTCCTGGCACCGGGGGCAAGGCCCGCGACAGCAGCCGCGGCCAATATGATGGCGCGGACAAGCGTCGGGTTGTTCGATTCGGCACAGAGGCGCCACAGGTTGGGAGAGACGGACCGGGGCTGGGCGTTCGCCAACCCTCGTCGAAGCTCCGTCGCACGGCGCTGCGTTGCGACGCGCAGCGGGGGCGGGGCGTCGCCGTCCTCCCCAAGGGCCTCCCCCCGGGGCCGGGCCTGCCACGCAAGGGCCGTCAGCTCGAGCAGGCACTCGTCCACCGCTCCCTCAACCCCCAAGCCCCCATCTGACCCGTGCACGAGGGCCATGGCATCGCCTAGGACGACGGAGACGACTGCCCTAACAGCTGCCATGCGAACCCACTCCGGTGTGGCACGGGTAAGGTCTTCGCATGCTCTCTCTGGGCGGGCGAGGGTGACAAGGACATGGTCGATGGGGTCGGCCGGGGGTCCGACGAATGCAGCGTCCGTCTCAACGGCCTCAAAGTCGCCAAGACCGAGGCCTGCTGTCTGGAGGGCGATCAGACAGTCGGAGAGGGCGACGGCGGCGATGCGGCATGAGCCAGCGTCGAGGGCGGGAGCACCCGCCTTGACCCCAAGCCCGGCGGCCAGGCGGCCGAGCACTCGGACCGTCTTGATTGCCGTGCGATGGTCCTCACCAGACAGAGAAAATGCGGGATCTCCTGCGCGTCGCGCATTGCCGCCGAAGCTGCGGACAACAACGGCAGCGATGGCGGCGAGGTATCGCTGTCGCGCCTCAGGAACGACGGGCGGTGGCCACATCGAGCGTCCGGGCCCGCGCGATCCTGAACCCCGTGCCCCGAGCGCCTCAATGAGGGCGTCCAGGACGTGTCTGGGCCCGCGTGTCGCGTCAGATGGGAACAGTGGGTCGTCGTGACTCCGCACAGTTGGGAGGGCACAGCCGTCGCTTGCAGCACCGCCACTGTCGCCAAGCGGCGCAGGATCTTTATACACCAATTCAACCCTGTGGCCGATGCCGTCTGAGGCGTTCAAGGGAGGGCCACGTGGCTTGATCTTGGTGGAGGAAAGGGCCAGGCCCTTTCTCTGCGGTTCGCGAGATCCAAACCCGGCGGTGGGTATCACCGCCAGGAGGTTGAGGAGGAGTGAAACGGCGCAGCCTCGTGACGCCTCCCTCGGCCCCGGGTCAACAGCCTCACCCTGCGCCCCTCCAGTCGCAGCTGCATGGGGCGGCGTCCAGACGGGATCGCACACGGAGGAGACGACGAGGGACGGCAGAGATAGCAGCGGCTCCTCGGCAGCGGCAGCGGCGACAAGGGCGCGCGCCAATTCGGGCCGCTCGGGGCGGACACGGCCGCCAACGTCGTCGGCCCCACTTGAAATAGGGAGCAGATGCTGTAGCGCCGCCTCGGCCTGTTCGCGTCCGAGGGTCCACTCTCCCCCGATGATCCAGTCCGAGGCTCCGCCGGCGTCGGCAATGGCCCACGGGGCGTCCGGCTTGTCCGTCGGCGGTCGATGCAGGGCCCTGACCCAGACGAGGGCCTCCGCCACAACGAGCCGTCGCGCTGTGTCGTCCTCAGCGAATCCGCCGCGAGCCATAAGCGACGCAACCCGCTGCCTGCAGTCCCGCATCCGAAACCCGAGGAGGAAGGCGAGTGACGCTCGGGCGACGGGCGTGAATGGCAGTCGGGCGACCCCAGAGTCCGCCCCCGGGAGACTCGCGAGGACGCCCTCGGCCTCCCACAGGGCGCACGCGGCGCCACAGACGACACCAGCCACGCGGTCTTCCCACAGGGCCCGACGCTGGTATATCAACACGCGTTCAAGAACCGAGTGGAGCCTGAAAGTCTGCTTCCCGACCTTGTACCTCAGCCGCAGGTCGGCCTTAGCAGCGGCGGCGGCGCCCGTGCCCATATCACGCAGCCCACGTAGCGAGGCTTCCAAGGCGGCCATGCACCGGTCGACCATGCTGTGCACGTGATCGGCCTGGAGGCGCCTGACTCGCCGCACCGTATGTACCGTAGTTTCAGTCGTCTCGAACTCGGACCGCAGAAAATCCTCCAGGCCGTACGCGCCGCCGTGGAGCCCCGCCCAGCGCCCGCCCATGCCACAGACTTGGCAAGCCTCGCATTGCCGTGTCAGCTCGTCCCAAGCTTGGCGAAAGTCCGAGGGGCATGGGTCCTCGCCTCTCCACCTTTGGCCTCCGTCGAGGACGTACTGGGAGGAGACGAGAGCAACCCCGGCTGCCAGCTCGTGCGTTCGGTGCCACCAGTGCCCTAGGGGGCGGGACCGTCCCTCTTCTCCCCTCCTCCCGGCCGCCATTTCTGCATCCAACAATCGCAGGGCGGCCACCGTGTTGCGCACCCAGTCCAGCTGGACGGCCTGAAGGGGAGCCAGTGCCAGCGCAGTCGCCTTGGGCGTCTCGTCGGCGTCGCTGCCAGGGGTGGGCGCCGCGACAGTGTGGGAGAGGGCTTCGAACGTGCGATCTAGACCGTCGTAGCAGACGCGCAGGGGGTGGGCCGCGGGCAGGGCCGAGAAGTCGACGGCGTCGGGCGGCGCGTCGACGGGAGGAGGATCGATGGACGCGGGGGGGGAGGCCGCTTGAGGAGGGATGGGAGCAGGGGGGAGGCGCGTGGGGGGGGCGGGGACAGGCTCGGACTGCGGCCCGTTGCCGCATACCGCAGCCGCGTCGTTACCCACCGACGCGGTAGGCGCGAGCGAGGCGGGGTGGGGGAGGGGGCCGTCCTCATCTTCGTCGGATGACGTCACTAACGTCGACGCGTCCGACGACGATGTCGCAGACGGCAAAAACGACGACGACGATGGCGATAACTCCGACGAGGAGGAGGGGTCGTTGTCGCTGCTGCGCTCGGGCTCAGAATTCTGACGGCGACTCGGGACCTCCTCCTGGTCGGTGGATGGAGGCGGCGTCCCAGCGGGCGGCGACGGCGTCGGCGACCCCCACGGTAGCCGCGGGACGGGCGGGAGGAAACGTGGTCCCTCCGGCAGTGGCAGCAGCGGAGCAGTTCCAGCAGCGGCGGCGGTGGTCGCGGCGGCAGCGTCCGTGGCCTCGGCAGCGGCGGCGCCGGCGGCCTCGGGCTCGGCCTCGTTCGAGACCAAGAGTCTGATGCGGTCAGAGGCGGGCGGATCGGGCGGGACGGCCTGAGGTTCGCGGTAGGGCGGTCGGCATGCGGCGGACGGAGGCAGGACAGACTCGGTCTGGTCCTGGGCAAGGAAGTCGGCAGCGGGGGGGGGCGGGGGCGGGGAGGAGGGAGGAGTCGGTGACGGCGACGGCGACGACGATGGCGATGACGACGGTCCCGGGGAGGGGGCGGGCGAGTCGTCCGAGGAAGGAGGAAGGCGGGGGGGCGACGGCAGCGGCAGGACATGGACGCGTGCCGGCCTCGGCGGTCGTGCGTGTCGCCCTCCCCACGCCTCCGCAATGGGAACGCCCTCATCTGATTCGGATGCGGACTTGAACATCATGGAGTTGACGGGGGAGACACCGAATCTTCCGCCAACGATAGCTGCAGGCGACGGGAGAGTCCCCGTGGGACAGCTGGCCGCGGACGCAACCTCAATTTGGGCGTGGCAGCAAACGAGCCGGCTCGGCTCGGCTCGGCCTCGCCGAGGGGCGATAAGCGGCCCCTCTACCTTGCACTTCGCACTTGTGGCCTCTCGCGGCGCCAACACGGGGGAGGTTTTGTTCTCGAGAAAAGTCGAGGAGGCCAGCCTTTCTCCCCGCTGCCTGCCCACGCAGTGGCGCCCTCGGCGCGCGAGCCCCGTCGGGGCCGGGGCCAAGCTCCCGGGCCTCTCGTCGGGGCCACACCCAGTCGCTCTCCATCAGCCAGCAGTCAAAACGATGCCGTCAGTGGCGGCGCGGCGGGGGCCGTCGACGGCGACGACTCTTGCCGCTGCCGCCGCGACGTGCCTTCGCGCCCTTTTTACCCGCCTTCGCGCCGCCTGCATCGCGCTTGCCGCCGCCATTGCCGCCGTCGTCGCCGCCGCCCACCATCCCAAAGAGATCGACGTGCCCGGAGTGGGCCGTGTCCGCATTCTGCGACCGGTAGGATCGGGCGGATTCGCCGTTGTCTTCGCCGGGCGCGTCGTCGCGCCCAGCGCCGAACGTACCGTCGTCGGGCTCGCGTCCTCGGCCTCGATCTCATCCTCATCCACTCCCCTGCCCCCGGTCGGGACGGACGTCGCCGTCAAGCGACTCCTCCTCGCGTCGCCCGCCGCCGCCAAAGCTGCTGCCGCCGAGGTCGAAGCCCTGCGTCGCGCCGGGGCTCTCTCCGCCTCAGTCGTCCCCCTGCTCGGGGACGTGGAGCGACCTCCCTTCTCCGACGAGGCGGCGGGAGGGGAGGTGCGGCGGGTCCGGTGGCTCGTATTTCCTCTCTTCGGAGGGGAAGGAGGAGGAGAGCGGGGAGGTGGGGAGGACAAGGCAACGCTGCACGGGTGGGCCGACGCTATCCGTGCGGGCCACGTCTCGACTCTCGACGTGTGCGACGCGGCCCTCGCAGTCGCCGACGCGGTCTGCGCACTGCACTCGATAGGACTGCGGCACAACGACCTTAAACCGCTTAACGTATTTGTCCATGCGGCGTCGAGAACGGGTCAGTGTGCCTGGACCGGGGTGGACGTACCTTCCCGGGCCGGCGGGGAGTGCAGAGATGGAGGGCGGAAGGGTCGTTTGGTCTGTTTTCTGGGGGACTTTGGATCAACATGTCCGATCGTCACCCCTGTGGGGACGTGGGCCGAGAGCCTGGCGGTGCGGGGCGAGGGCGGCGGGGGAGGGGAGGGGGGGTAACGGCGCGCGAGTGGGTGGCGGTGCGCCCTGGGGCGGATGGAAAGGTCCACGGGCGGAAATCGCCGCGCCCGCGAACCGATACCCCGCCCCGACAACGCGAGAGCGCGCGCTGCGCGCCGCCTCCCACCTACGGGCGGGGAGCCGCGTAGCGTGGCCCAGTCGGTTCACTCACACACTTCCGCCCGGGCGCCCGGCCGGCTGTCCCGCCTGCGGCTCAAGCACCGTCGACACGCCCTGACTCCCCACCCACCCTCCTCCCCCGCCCCTTCTCCGCCCCCATCCCCCCCCCAGAGCACGCTGAGATCCACTCCACGCCCGCCTTCCGCCCCCCGGAGCTCTTCGACCCTCCCGGTCGCCCCGGATGCGTTGTCGACTCCGCGGCCGACGTCTGGGGGCTGGGCTGCCTCCTCCACTTTCTCCTGTGCGGCGAGGGACCCCTGGACGCGGCGCTGGCGGCGGGGGGCTCCCCGGGCCTGGCGGCGCGGGCGGGTAGGGTGGCGTGGCCGGTCGAGGCGCTGCGGCGGCTGGGGGTGGATGAGGTGGGGGGCGGCGGGGGCGGGGGGGGTGACGGAGGCGGCGCGGCCCTCGTGGCCCTCGCGCAGCGGTGCCTGCGGGTCGAGCAGGCGGACCGCCCCACCAGCGCCGAGGCAGTCATCGAGGCGCTGCGCGCCGCCCGTCCAGCGTGCGTAAGCGAGGCTCCCGAGATGGCGAGCGGACGCGCCGTAACCGTCGACGGCGTCGTGTGATGACGAGGATGGACGACAACGCTTTGCTCTCTCTTGAACATTTCGGGAGGGGACGGGGCTGCCCCTCGCCCACCCCCCCGCCGTCCCGGGGGCGGGCCGCCCCTCGCCCGCCCCCCCGCCGTCCCGGGGGCGGGCTGCCCCTCGCCCGCCCTGAGCCAACCTCCCCCCCCCCGCCTACCTCCAAGCCAGTCCCGCCCACCCTCCCGCCCCCTCCGGGGCCAGCGGCCGAGGCAGCGCGATGGCCGACGGCCAGTACGGCCCCGGCCGGCCATACCGCAAGGGAAAGGTGCTGGGGCAAGGGTCCTTTGGCCGGGCCATAAAGGTGCAGCACACTGGTACCGGGGAGTACTTTGTGATCAAGGAGATCGATGTACGTCGCATGCCTCCGTCTGAGCGAAAGGCGGCTCAGCTGGAGGCCAAGGCGAGCAGAAACGGGGGCCGCGCAGCCAAGGACGGGGCTTGTCGCGCAGGCGTTTGCCGTGCGAGCGACGCAGAGAGGAGGCGGACGCGAGTGGCCTTGGAATGAGAGAAAAATTGTTAAGAGATTCATCCACGCCACGAGTTGTTCGGGTTCTGCCGCCGCTAGCTCGTTCCCGAGGCTTTTCCGCCTGGGCGTGTCGCTGCCGACCACGGCTGCCTCCCTCAAACCACTCCGCCCCCCGCAGATGCTCCAGTCCCTCACCCACCCTAATATCGTGGCATGCGTCGAGACCTTCATCCACGATGGCACGGCGAGTCGCCCTCCCTATCCTATCGGCACTGTGGCAGGCCGTTTTGCGACCGTCCACCCTCCCTGCCGCGCCCCCCCCCCCCCCCCCCCCCCCCCCCCCCCCCCCCCCCCCCCCCCCCCCCCCCCCCCCCCCCCCCCCCCCCCCCCCCCCCCCCCCCCCCCCCCCCCCCCCCCCCCCCACCCCCCCCCGCTCCCCTCACCCTCCACCCCCCACACTACTCGCCTCTCACCACCTCGATTCGACCCCAGCTGTGTATCGTGATGGACTACTGTGAAAACGGGGATGTCTATACTGCGCTGAAAAACCGCCGTGGACGCCTCCTAGATGAGGACGTCATCCTGGACTGGTTCGTCCAGATCTGCCTGTCGGTCAAGCACGTCCACGACCGCAAGATCCTCCACCGCGATCTCAAGACCCAGAACATCTTCGTGTCCTCGGGAGGCATCCTCAAGCTGGGTGACTTCGGTGTGGCCAAGGTCCTTGACGGGGCGTCCGCCCTGGCGGCCACGGCTGTGGGCACGCCCTACTATCTGAGCCCGGAAATCTGTCAGAACAAGAAGTACAACGCCAAGAGCGACGTTTGGTCTCTCGGGTGCGTGCTGTACGAAATGACGACGCTCAAGCATGCCTTTGATGCCAACTCGCTGCAGCTGCTCATCCAGCGCATTGTACGGGGCACCTTCCCGCCTCCACCATCCGTCTACTCGCGTGAGCTGCGGTCGCTGATCCAGCGGATGATTACGACGGACCCGAGGGCGCGGCCGAGCGTCAACCAGGTGCTGAGAGAGCCGTTGCTGAAGGCGCGGATTCAAAAGTATCTGGGTGCGACCCTGACGGCGGTGGAAATGAGCCACACGGTGATTCGGGCGCCGCCTCCGCCAGGGCGCATGGTCTCGACCATCACGCCCGAAAAGGGGGGGAAGATGCCGACGCTGGCCCCGCCGCCGGGGTCCAGTCAGCGTCGCACAGAAGGCCGTGCGGGAGGAGGCGCGGGTGGCGGTGCGCGGCCCCTAACCCCTCCCCGGGAGGGGGGGGTGGCTGGCGTGGTCGTCGGTGGTGCCGCAGTCGCTGGAGGTGGCGGCCGGCCCATCACCCCCGGCCAGGGTCCCGTGTCCCGCGCTGCCGGCCACCTCTACGCCCCGAGTGGCCCGTCGCGCGCCGCTGCCGTCCGGCCCCGCACCCCTCCCCCGCCGGCGCGCGCCGCGGCTGCCGCCGGGGCCCGGCCCCACACCCCCCCACCGAGGCCGGAGGCCGTCGCCCAGGCTGCCGCCGAGCGCGCTGAACGCCAGGCCGCCGAGGCCGCCCGCCGCGCCGAGGAGGACGCTCGCAAGGCTGAGGGCCTGCGCAGAGCCCGCGACCTGCAGGCCAAGCGGGATGCGGAGCTAGCCGAGCGCCGCCGTGCAGACCGCGCCGCCGCCGCCGAGCGCGCCGAGGCCCGCGAACGCGAGACTGCGCGCCGGGCCGAGGAGGAGCGCGCGGCGCGGCGTGAGCGGGACGAGCGGGCCCGGGAGGCCGCCGCGGCCGAAGTCAAGGCCGCGGGTAGACGTGGAGAGGTCGCGCGGCTGAACGCGGACATGGCCGCTCTCGAGGCGCAGCAGAGAAGGATGGACGACGCCCATCAGCGCCGCGTGGCGGAGGAGCGGCGGCGACTCGCTGACGAGGAGAAGCGCCGCCGCGCCGCTGAGGACGAGGCGCGACGCGAGCGGGAGGTCGCCGCCGCGCGCAAGGCGGAGCGAGAGGCGAGAGAGGCTGCGAAGGCAGCCAAGGAGGCGGCCGACAAAGATCGCAGAAAGGAGTGGGAGCAGAGGAGGAAGGAAGCGGCGCGGAACAGGGCGCGGGCCAAGGACGAGCCATTCGAGGTGACGGTGGCGGTGCCTGGCGCGCCGCCGCCGGGGGGCGGCCCGCCGCCGCGGAGGCAGCCCTCAGACATGCATCCGCGGTCGCCTGCACCCGACGCGGCCCGCCGGCCCAACGCAGCGGCCGTCGTGCCCCGCGGCCGGCCTCGGTCCCCGCCGCCTGCTTGGGTAGGGCCGATGGACGAGCCCACTGCCGACCCCCGTCCCGTCTTCGTCATGGGCGACCAACACGGCCATGCCGTCGCCGTCATGCCCCCGCACCTCGCCGCCCGGCAGGAGGCGGAGGCCAACCGCCGTCGCCACCTCGAGGCTGAGCGGCAATCGCCCTTCGCCGTCGAGCCCGACCTGCCCCCTCCCGCCTTTGACGGCCCGCGCGACGCTCGAAGGCCCTCACCGCCCCCCGGGGCCGGGGCCGGGGCTCCCCCCACTCCGGAGGAGCGGGCTCAAGCCTACGCCCAACTGCGCTCCGAGGCCGAGCGCAACCGGCGTCGCGCCGCCGCCGAGGATGAGCGCGGCCCCAGCGGCGCCGATGGATTCACGCCCTTCCATCCCCGCGAGCCCGCGTCGGGTCCCCCGATGCCCTCTCGGTCTCTACTCGAGGTCGACAGTGGCGAGCGCAGCGCTGCCCCTCCTCCCGCGGCGGGTGGGGGGGCAGCCGAGTACTTCGCCAACCGAGAGGCGGCAGCACGCAACCGCGCCCGGGCAGCTGAGGACGAGCGCGGCCCCGGCGACTGCAACTCTGGTGCCGGCCCCGGTGGGCGTCCCCCCCTACGCCGTGCTCCCTCGCATCGCCAGCGTCACGAACCCCCACCGGGGGTGGCGGACCTCCTCCGGCGCGAGGGGAGAGACCCCGACTCCTGGTCGGCCCTGTCCGTCCCCGAACGCAAGCGGCTCCGCCTGGAGGCCGAGCGGGCGGAACGGGAGCGGGAGCTGGTTGAGTTCCAGCGGGCTCACCGCGAGGAGATGCGGGCGGCCGCGGCGGCCAACCGCCGAAGGGCGCTGGAGGAGGCTGGGGTGAGCGACGGGGAGGGCGAGGCGCCGTCTCCGCCGGATGGAGGCCCAGCGGCAGCGACGTCGTCGTCAGGCGGCCCGCCGACGCTCGACCTCGGCGTCGCCCTGGGCCCAGGCGACGCCGCCGCCCCCCGCTTGGATGGCGCCGATTGCGCAGCTCCCGTCCCCGCCTCCCCTCCACGTCGCCGCGGCCCCAGCGCCGCTGAGCGCGATGACAAGCAGGCGGACGAGTTCGCCGCAATGCTTCTGGCCATGCAAGACGCCGTGAGGGACCCCGCCCCGCGGAGGATGAAACGGGGGGCCAGCCAGCGCGAGGGCCCCGGCGGCCGCGGCAGCGAGGTGGCGGTCCCTCGGGGCAAGAGCGGCGAGGGCGGAGCCGCCCGGGCCGAGGGTGATGGGGCCCCTGGTGGCGAGGGAGGCGAGGGCGGCGGCTACGACCCCTTTGCCGACACGGGGGAGGCAGATGACGACATCGACGATGGCGAAGACGAAGACGACGGTGACGACGACGACGGCTTCGAGGACGCCCCCAGCCCTGTCCCCTCCAACCTCGGGACGCCCAACCAGGGCACGCCTGGCGGAACACCTCGTCCTTCAGTTGCTGGGGGCGTCCCCAGGCAGCTCTCAGACGTCGGACGGGGCGGATCCCCGTCTAATCTTGGTGCCGCGCCCCGCTCTCCCCGTGATGGGAGAAGTGCCGCCGACCTCCCTGACCCTCTTGCAGCTGTCTCGGCCCAGCTGGCTCGGCGTCGGGAGGAGGACACGTCCCTGGCGGCCAAGGTAGAGGCTCTCCGCGTCTTCCTTGACGATACCCTGGGCACCGACCGCTTCCACGCCGCCCGCGCTGCCCTCGAGGCGTGCGGGGCGGCTGACCTCGAGGCTGCGGGGGCGGGGGCCACGGATGGGGCCAGGGGCGACAATGACGATGCCGGCACGTCGTCCCGCGGACTCGACCGCGTCCACGCCGCCCTGGGGCCCGAAAACGCCTACTACCTGCGGCATATGTTCCAGCTGCTCCAGTGCGAGGCGCTGCTGGAGGCGAGCCGTAGCACGCGGAGGTGACGGAGACATCGGCGATCGAACCGCTCCTACGCCCTCTTTCCGACCCCTTCCCCTCAGGCCTAACACGCGTTCTCGCCCCCCTTGCCCCATCGCGCGTCATCGATGTCGATCGAGCAGACCGGGCAGGCCCGATTCTGGCCGAGCCATTCGTCGGCGCAGTCGCTGTGGTAGACATGGGCGCAGGGCAGCACCACGCATCCCTCTCCGGCAGCAAAGTCCTCCTGGCAGACGGGGCACGACGGTGACGGCTCTGAGGAGGAAGACGCCCCCGGCGCCGCGCCGAGGGCCTCGTGCAGGGCGTCACTGCCGTATGGATGGCGGGGCAGGGCCGCGAGGACCTCGGCTTTTGCGCCCTTGCCGACAGCGACGCACCCGGCGGCAGCGGGTAGCGCGAGCAGGGCCTCGTAGGTCGCGGTCTCGGGGAGGGTTTCCTCTCCCCTCGCTCCCTCGGCGGCACCAACCGCGGCGTCGGGTCCGCCACCAGCCATGGCGATCATACGCTCCTCGTGTTCGCGCTCCTCCTCGCGCTGCATGCGGCGGGCGAGGGCGGCGTCGTCGTCTCCAACGTCGTGGACAGCGGCCTCTTCGGCGCGACGCCGGTAGGCGAGCAACTCGAGCTCCTGCTCCTGGAGCATTTGGGCCAGGGCGAGAGAGGCGGCTTCCTGGGATCGAAGTCGAGGTCCCGGTTAAAGGTGCTACGACGAAGAGGCGCGATGGGGACTGCCGGGGCGCGACGTCGACGCCGCGACTGTTTTCCCCTCCCGTCGACCGTTTTTTCCATGATACCAAAGATTTCTCGTCGAAATCCGATAAAAAAAGAACAAATCGCGACTATCTATCTCGCCTCGTTCGTCTGGTCAAAGGGGTTGGACTCGGAGTCGTCGCGCGTCGTGGGGCCGTCCCGTTGTGGCGACGTCGACGGCGACATCCCGTCGCCCACGGCCACGCCCACGGCAGCCATCACGCCACCCCTTTACGCGCCGCTGCTCGATCGACGCGAATGGCGGGGCGATGAGCGGGGTGATGGGGAGACTCCTCGACACACCTCGCGTCACCTTTCGCCTCGCCCCACCCTCGCCCCAACCTGCCCGTTTTCACCAAGCCTTTCCGTCACCCAGGTCGCTAGTGACGCGCGTCGGGAAGCTACGGAAGCGGAATAAGGTCGCGCTCACCACGTCGTCGACGATCCACCGGACCACGTACCAGACGGCGAGAACCTTGACCCATCCCAGGAGCACCACGTCGAGGCGAGCGCGCTTGTACGTGTAGCGCTGCACCGGTACCCGCAGCCGCATCCGACACTCGAAGTCCCCCGTGGACCCCGGGACCCACGTTTCCGTCGGATCGGCCAGCATGACGGTCGCCCCGCGGCTCCCGTAGTCGGAAATGGCCCGCTGCACATCGCTCGCTCCTCCCACATCGAGGTCGAGGGGCTTGGGCAAGAGCCAGCGCTGCGACCGCTCGCCCGCCCGCAGCGGCGGCCCCTGCCGCAGCACCAGCTCCCCGTCCCACACGGCCGCACTCCCCGCCGGGCCCGTCATCCTCCCGCGCGCCAGACCGTAAAGATCGAGGTTGACGGTGCTGTCATACGTGTAGCGCACCTGAGCCGTCATAGCGCAACCACGAACCGCAAAGGAGCCCACGCTCCCCGTCCAGCTCACGTCGACCATCTCGGGCCTCCCGTCGTTGTCGTCGTCGACCTCCACGGCACGCACTGTGGCGCCCTCGACCAGTGCGGTGCCCAGGGCCGCGTTGGCGACGGGAGAGGACGTCCATGCCCTGCCAGGCTGGCCGTCGGCGCCCTCAAGCGCCACCACCAGGTCGTGAGAGAAGTGCACCTCGGGGCGAGACATGGCCGTGCCGTAGCGCTCCCACAGGCCTCCGGGGGCGAAGGCCAGCAGAACGGAGACGACGGCTGCGGAAGTGAGAGTCGGAGGAGATGGGGGGCGGAGCGGGTGGGGGTAGGCCGGGGCGGGGCCTCCTCATTTGTGCGCTGCGCGGGGGAGGGGCGGGGGCGCGGGAGCCGAGGGCGGTAGCGACTGAAAGAGGCGGGTTCCGAGACTAAATCGCGGTCATGCTGGGTCATGTCTAGCGAGAAAGAGTTCGGGACCGACGATGACGAGAGATCGAGGGACTCGAGCGCGGCGGAAGAGGGGCCCGGATGGGCGGGACATTGCCCAGTCCACTCGCCCGCGGCGACATACGACCCCACGCGGAAGGCCACCGCATGGCTCAGCCACTCGGCGTACTGACGCCGGCAGTACGGCTCGCTGTAAACTTGCGGCATCGCGAGATGAGGCCAAAGGTGGCCGCGACGCTGGCGAGCTCTTCGAAAACCCGGCCGGCGGCCCTCGCTTCCCGCTGGCGGTCTTCGCGCAGTGCAGCAACCGGGGCCGGAGGATCCTTCCGGTTCTGTTTCCGGTTGGTAGAAGGGGCTAACATGGTCGAGGTCTCGAACCCCACCTCATCGCCGCGCCCCGCGTTTCACCCCACCTCCTCCACGAGCACCCTCCCGCCCCCCTCGACCGCCGTCACGCGAACCCGGAACGTAACGCCCACCAGTCCCGCGACCCCCTCCTCCAACCTCCGCACCGAGGCCGCACGGCGCTCGTCGTCGCCCGCCCCGGCCAGGCCCGCGGCGTCCCTGGCGAGCGCAGCCCTGACCCCCTCCATGAGCGCCGCGCGCCTCCTAGTCGCCAGCCCGGACACGGGCAGGAAGCACGCCCGGGCGTCGCCGTCGGCGCGGACGACGACACCGCCGGCGAGGGCCGACTCGGCCGTCGCGGGGGCGGCGTCCCCGACGCGCGACAGCCGGGGGCCCCGCGGCGCGGCGGACGCGGCGGGCCCGGACGAGGGCGGTTTGGGGGGCGCCTGCTGGGGTTTGGGCTTGGCGGCGGGTTCAGGCGCCCGGGAAGGGGCGAGCGCCATCTCGGGGGCCGCGGGCACGCTCCCCCTGGCCGCGCCCCCTCTGGCGCCGCCCCCCCTCCCCCCCCCAGCCCTGTCCTCCTCCTTCCGCCTGGGCGCTTCTCCCCGCCCCCATCCCCCCTGCCCCTTCCTCCCACCCCCCGCCGGCGCGGCCCCCGGTGCCGCCGGCGGAGGCCTCGCCGTTGCCCGCGCCGCCCCCCCCGTCGCCCGCGCCCCGCTCGACGTCCGCCCCTTGTTCCGCGCCTCGCGCGCCCGTCGCTGGTCCTCCCTCTCGCGCTGGATGGCACGCGCGCGCTTCGCATCGCGGTTGTCCCCGCCGATCTTGACCCCGGCCCCACCAAACTCCCTCAGGCGCTCGAGCGACGGCGCCTCGGGTCGGCTCGCCGGGTTGCTGGTCGCCCGGCTGGCCCGGTTCGTGTAGTCGCCCCGCTCGTCGGCCGACACAGCCCCCGCGCCAAGGAGGAGGTCGAGCGAGTCAGCCAGCGGCCGCGCCTTGCCGTCGGCCAGCGCCGCCTCCATCGCCCTCCTCCTGGCGACGAGCGAGTCGCCGCGGCTCCCGTCGGCCGTTTCGTCCGTCCACCGCGACCCGGCCCCGCCCCGGTCCCGCCTGCCCTTGTTCCGCGCCAGGCGCTCCTGGGCGCGCGCCGCCGCCTCGGGGTGGGTGGGGGACGACCGGGCCCCGGGGGCCCGGACGGGGGCACCGGGGACGCCGTAGGCGCCACCGCTGCGCTCGCGCTGCCGACGGAGCTCGTCCATGGACGAGGAGGCGCCGCCCGGCCCGCCGGCCGGCCCGGCCCCGGCCGCCTCGCGGGCCTTGGCGAGGCTCCGGGAGACGCGGGCTGCGGGGGGGCGAGACGAGATCTGCGCCGGCGCCGCTGCCGACGAAGACGACCCGGCCCCGCCCCTGGCGGGGACGAGCCCTCCCCCGAGCAGGGCCGCGAACTCGCCGTAGGCGTCCTCCCGCCCTCCCTCGCTGCGCGCTCTCTCCCGCTCAGCGGCGCGGCGGCCGGCGGCCTCGGCGACGACGTCGGCGGCGCCGTCCCCGTTGGCGCGGAGCTGGTTCCGCACGGTCAACGGTCCCTCCCCCATCATTTCCCCGAAGGCGAGATAGTCCTCCGCGACGTTCCTCCTGCTTGCGTCGGGCTGAGGGGGGAGGGGGGGGGGGGCGGGGGGTGAGGGGGGTGGGGGGTGGGGGGGGCGGCGAGGCAGGCGGCAAAGCCTCGACGAGGACCTTCTGGCGCTCGAACGGAGATCGGACGAGAGAAGAAGGAGCAGATACATCATTTCCACTCGAAACACACCGCAGTGCTCGCCTGGCCAGTCGCGCGAGGAGGAGGGAGGGGGGGACGGCGCCGTCGGCTGAGAGAGGCCGAGGCTGTCGGCGCCGCACAAAGCACGGCGGAGGGTCGAATGGCGGTCGACATGCCGTAGCGGGCGGACCCCATTCTTCTCGAACTGCGGCACTACGTGTGCTGCGGTCAACAAGGTCGAGCCGTCGACCGTGGCCGTTCCTGCGGCGAAGTCGGGGTCGGTCGAGGTGAGGAAGAACGGTCGTGAAACTTCAGCGAGCCCGGGCCATTCCCGACGACACATTGACGCGCGCTTATTCCTTTCCTTTCGGTCCTCGCCCTCTCCGGCGTCGGAGAAGGGCGCACGGGGGTCGCGGTTTCTGGCTTGCCTCTGCTCGAACTGCGGCTGACCCTCGGCCGTGCGCTAGGCCGCGCCCGCCCCCAGTCTCCGAGCGGCGCGACTCCGCAGCTCAACATCCCGAAGGGGTCGCGATGTGGTTCCTCCCCGAGTCCCTAAACGCCGCGGGCCTCGGCCCGTCGTCCTCGGCGTCCACGTTGCCCACGGCGACAGCGTCCGCTTCGGCGTCGGCCGCCGCCGGCCGTGCCGCCCGCGTACTCCAGTCCAGCTCCGACTTCGGCGGCACCCTGGAACTCCTTGTCGGCATCCTGTGCGGCGTCGCCTTCCTCTTCTTCCTTCTGCGTGTCGTCGGTCTCAACCGACGCCGCCGGTCGGACCCGGTCGATGGAGCCTACCTCTTGTCCGTGTTTGTCGATCTCCTTGACTGCATGGCCGACGGTCTCGCCGTCGTTGTGGCCATCTCGGGCCTCTACTGGCTGGTTGGGTACAAAGCGGACGCCAACGCCGTCGGCCCGCCCCCTGCGGCCGACTCGTCCGACGCCTCGAGCCTCTCGTCCGTCGTCGTGGCCGCCGTGTCCGCGAAAAGCATCGCCGTCCTCGCCCTCGTCGTCGAGCAGACTGGCGCCGGTCTCTCATTCGTCGACTGGGAGCGGCCCCGCAAGGTGTTGCGGCCGGGCACCGCTGCCGAGGCCCTCGCGCCCACGTCGTGCTGGCGCACGCTGCTGGTGGTCAATGAGTGGTCGGAGCTTGCAGCCCTACGGCTCTCTTCCCTCTCGGCCCGGCTTTTCGTCGTCCTCCTCTTCTTCTACGCGCCGGGCGTCGAGTGGTCCACGTGGAGCATCGTCGACAGTGGCACGGCAACTCAGTACGACTCGCCGTTCCTCCGTGTCGGTGTGCTGACGGCCGTCTACTGGGTGTCGTACGTCGCTGAGCGCGCGTGGCTCGGTCTCGTGTGGCGCCGGTTCGCATCGGATCCCCTGGGGGCCTTTACGGACCTGTGCTATCTGGCCAACATCAGTGTCTTTGCGTTCGACACGCGAGCGTCGGGTCACTACGTGCACGGCAGGAGTGCCATGCACAGCGCCGACACCAGTCTGCAGGAGCTCGAGCAGCAGGCGTGCGGGCGGGCGACCACATCCTCCTGGTTTCCCCCCTTTTTCCCCTCTTCATTTCCTCTCCTTCTGCCCTTCCCCCCACCTCCCCCCGAAAACCCTGCCCCACTCCCACCCCCCAGCTCGACGGAGAGGCAGAGCACGGCGCCGCCAGCCGTGGCCTTACGCCCGAGGCCGGGCCACTGGCCGATCGGCGGTGCCAGTCCTTCGAGATCTTCTTGGACCCGGGAACGGCAGCCAAGTACGCCGAGCTCGTCGCCCTCGGCAATGCCACGGCCCGCGGCCGGGCCGGCACCCGCCCCTCGGCCCGCTTCGGCGGCCTTCCGTCCCTCCAGGGCGGCGGCCTCAGCCCCCACGAGGCCTCGAGACAAGTGTCCTATTTGCTGAGACGCCTCGTGGCCGACGTCGTCAGTGGCGCCCGGGCCGAGACCGTCGTCCATCGCACCTTTGCCGAGCACGTCCTCCGTCTGCCCCCCGCCGCCGCGGGCCTCGGCCGGTCCCTATTTGTCTACTCCCCTCACCACTCGTTTAGCGCGCTGACCCTCTACGGCATGGACGCCCTTCTGGCCTGCTGGGAGTTCCTCATGCTCGTGGCCTTGGACCAAGCGCTGGGAGGAGCGGGCGGGACCATCGCGCCGGCGGCGGCCATCGCTTGGATGCTCTCGACGGTGCTGTCCAAGCTGCGCGAGAAGCTGGGGCAGCGGTCCATCGCAGAGCGGGCGCTGATCGATCCGAGGTTCCTCATCTAGAGATGAGGGGTGGGCAGGTGGGAGGCGAAGGCGAGGATGCCGAGTTGGAGGTGCGACAAGCGAGGTAATTCGAATCGCCTCGTCCAACCGTCGCCCCTCCCGCCCCCCGTCCCTCCCGACGTCACGTCTATCCTGTGCGCCCGGTGTCCACCTCGCCCGGCTCCGCGAGCCGCGTCCACCGGTGGTCGTAAGCGGCACGACGGGCGGGATGCGATAGCTCTCGATAGGCCGCGCGGACAGCCCGCCACCGGGCGCCGGCGTCGTCGCCAGCGCCGTCGGCGGGCCTCCAGCCGCCCTCGGTGGCCTCAACCCCCCCCCCCCCCCCCCCCCCCCCCCCCCCCCCCCCCCCCCCCCCCCCCCCTCTCTCCCCGGCACTCG
>Ga0181573_10001355_pt1 | contig 24333 bp, 16 predicted proteins | sample 101ome_25_FD_148643 | JGI IMG/M metagenome (GOLD analysis project Ga0181573, IMG submission 148643) | Coastal salt marsh microbial communities from the Groves Creek Marsh, Skidaway Island, Georgia - 101409BT metaG (spades assembly) | ecosystem: Environmental > Aquatic > Marine > Intertidal zone...
GGTCCCCGCCCAACGGGCTGGTGATGGGCAACGGCGACGGCGGCGCGCCGCCGGCGCCGCTGCCGCGGCCGCTGGGGGCCGGCTTCGGAAATCCGCCGGGGGCCAACGGTGGACCCATCGGCGGTAAGCGTGTCGTCGTGCTGAACCTCCCTTGGCAGACCACTTGGCAGGCCCTCAAGGAGTTTTTCGCCGGCGTCGGGGGCATCACGAGGGCGGAGATTGCGTCCGACGAGGACGGGCGGTCCCGCGGGTACGGCACGGTTCGGTTCTCGAGCGAGGAAGAAGCCGCGCGAGCCATCGCGACGCTCAACGGCGCCGAATTCGAGGGTCGCATAATAACGGTTCGCATGGACAAGTATCAGCAGTGATGCTCGTTAATACATCACCGAGCGCGCTCGAGCGTTCAGTCCCCGTCAACAACCATTTATTACCCAGGATCGTCTGGTCCGTGGATGAGAAATGTAATAAAACCATTCGTTAAAGCAAACATGGCGCTCGGCGTATCATAACAATCAATATTAGCCCCGCGTTCGGGGTTCGGCTGCGTGTCGTATCGCGTCGTCGTTCATCGTCGCGGGGAGTTCCCGGCCCGTCCTCATACAATCGTAAATCATACAGGGGCGTTTATCATACAGCGGGCGAGTCTCCTCATCGCTCTCGCATTCGAACATTAAGCCAGGGGTCCGAGGCACGCCTCGGGCGGGAGGTATTTCTTGAGCACATTGGGAGGGTGGAGCATGTCGAACTCCTCCGTGGCGTCCTTACCCGCGAAGAGCATGATAGCCTTCTTGCCACCCGGGTGGTCCGGCAAAAACTTGGTCACGTCGTAAACCTTGCCGCTGATAATCACCCAGCAGTCGCCCTCGGTGTTGTGCTTGGCAACCTCGGCCTCGGTGAGCGCGCCGGCGCTCACACTGCCGCCGCCGCCACCACCACCGGCGTTGAAGGACTGCGACGGCGCGGAGACGCCGCCGCCGCCGCCGACGCCGAGGCTCGCGTGCTGCTCGACATTAGCTCCGGGGTTGATGTGCCCGTTGAGGTTAGCCACGCGGTTGAGCGCAACGTCCTGTCCGGGTCGCACGCCCGTGCGCAACGCCTTGATGGCGGTCTGGAGCAGGTCCCTGCTGGCGGTGTCCCCGGCGACGCGGCCGAAGACGACGCAGTCGAGGAGGGAGTTGCCGCCGAGGCGGTTCCGGCCGTGGATCCCGCCGGCAACCTCCCCGGCGGCGTAGAGCCCGGCGATGGGATGGCCTCGCTCGTTCGTCACCTGCGACTCCGTGTTGATCTGCAGGCCGCCCATGGTGTAGTGCACCACGGGCATGACGATGGCGACGTGCCACACGTTGTCGTTCATGTCCATGGGAAGGTTGTGGAAGAACTTCTTGCCGTACGGGCATTGCTTGGTCTGCGCGACGCGGTTGTACTCGGCAAACGTCTTGGCGAGCTTGGAGGGGTTGACGCCAATCTCCTTGGCCACCTCGGCGCCGCTGCCGAATCGCTTCATGATGCCGCGGCCGCAGTAGTGCTTGCAGTGCCACTCGATCTCCTTGCTGGCCTTGCCGTTGAGAACCAGGCGAAACGGGCCCTTGTTCTTGTTCATCTCGCCGCTGACGTAGTCGCGGCGGCCGAGCTCGTCGCAGAAGCGCTCGCCGTCGGCGTTGAGAAGCAATCCCCCTACTCCCCTCAACGCCTCAGCGGCGAGGAACTTCACCTTGGCGTCGGGCTCGCCCGGGTGGACGATGCCCGTGGGGTGTACCTGCACGGAGGTCATGTCAATCGTGCCGGCGCCGATGGCCATCGCCATCTTGATGCCGTCGCCCGTGCAGTGCTCGCCGTTGGTCGTGGGAAGCCTCTGCAGCTCGGGCCTGAACCTCGTGAGGAGCGAGTCCTGCTTGTAGTCCGCGCCGAAACCGCCGGTGGCGATGATCACCGGACCCAACGCCCTGTGAAGGGAGCCGTCCTTCGAGTACTCGACGCCGACGACGCCGCCGGCCTCGTCGGTGAGGAGCCTCTTCGCCTCCGCCTTGGTCACGATCTTGGCCAGGTCGCCGTTGGTGTCCTCCATGACCTTCTCGAGCGCCTCCATGAGCGCGTAGGTGATGGTGAATCCGGGGAAGCGCTCCTTGCCGCGGTGCGTGCGCTTGTAGGAGTGGCCGCCTGCGACGACAGGCAATTAGGGTAAAAATGTTAACTTTCGGGTCGAGTCGAAGCGGAAAACCACGGCGAGATTGGGTCTGGGGCGGTATCGGCGTTAGGGAGGAAAGGCGCGCACCGAGCTGCGAGAGGAGCGAGAGGTCGAGGCCGAACTTCTCGATGAGCCAATCAACGGATGAGCCGCTTCCCTGCGCGAGAACCTGCGCGATTCCGGACGAGTGAGCGTCAGCGACGGGCAGGAGGCGCCGGGTCGGAGTTGAAATATCTCGCGACCCGGGCTCGGTCTGGGTTTGTGCGGAAGAAAGAGGCGGCGTTTCGGGGCGCCCCGCCGGGGAGATCTCGCACCTTTGCGAGGGGGATGGTGTGCGCGGGGGCGGAGGTGTGGCCGACTCCGGCGGCACCCCTGATGATATCAGCTTCGAACTTGTCCGCGCTGTCGTCGATGCCGGCCTTGGCCTGCGTGCGGGTCAGCGCGCCATTGATTCCCGACGTCGCCTTTGTGCTGTTGCCGCCCAGAAAGGGGCATTTGTCGAGGAGCAGGACGCGGCCGCCGTGCTCGAGGACGGTGTGCGCGGCGGAGAGCCCCGCGAGGCCTCCGCCGACGACGATGACTTGTTCGGCCATGACGCGAGTTTCCCTTCTTCGGAAGACTTGAGACGGGACGCGTGTGTTGTGCCGAGCCGCGGCCCTCGGACCTACAAAAAAGCGACAATCTGACGCGGATGGAAGCCGAACGACGAGAGATCCGATTTGGAGTATATCCGATTTGGAACAAATGCATTTTCGACACACATATCCACACACAAACCTTTCTTTGGATCGTATGGGCAAAGCTCGTTTCCAACCATAAATAAACCAGACCGTGGCGAGTTTTCCTCGTCGTCAGGATCGGCTTCCCAAGGCCAACGACAAAATATGGCGGGGCGCTCTGCCACTTCCAGGAGCCGCTCTATCCGCGCCCGCTTGAAGCGTCCTTAGCCAACCCAAAGAGGAGCAGGGCACATAAGTGAAGGGACATCTGGCGGAGCGCGCGAGGGTGGTGACCGTCCCCGGGCGAGAGGGCGGCGGAGAGTCCCGGACTTTTGGTTAAGGTAATTGGGGCGCGAGGGGGAGACAATGTCGGGCCACCACCTCTCGGCGCTGCCGTGGTGCGAGAACTGCAAACAGGAGGTCGAGGCGGAGACCAACGAGTCAAACGGCTTCACGTGAGTCAGAATATCCCCACCGCACCGCGCCCTTACGCGCACCCACGGCGACGAGATTCCCCCGTCGTCGCATAATTGTCGCTCCCCGCCGACTTTCCGCTCAACGCTCGCTCCCTCCCCGCCTCGCCTCCCGCAGATGCTGCACCCAGTGCGGTAAGATCCTCGACGACAACGTCTTCAGCACCGACCCCACGTTCAGCAAGACCGCGGGCGGCGCCACCCAGGTCGACGGCAACTTCGTCCCGGAGAGCGGCGTCACCGCCAACGTCGGCCGAAGCACGAGGGGCGGTCGCATCTTCGGCCTCCAGGTGGACTCGCACGAGAAGACCATTAACAAGGGAAAGTACGAGATCTCGCAGGTTGCCGATCGACTCGGCATCAGGCCACGCGAGGACATCGCCAACGCGGCGCACCGTCTGTACAAGCTCGCGGTGCAGCGCAACTTCACCCGAGGGCGAAGGACGCAGCAGGTGGCGGCGGCGTGCCTCTACATCATCTGCCGGCAGGAGTCCAGGCCGTACATGCTCATCGACTTCTCCGACGTGGTGCAGACCAACGTGTACGTGCTAGGGGCGGTCTTCTTGCAGCTGTGCCGGCTGCTGCGGCTGGAGCAACACCCGCTGATCAGCAAACCCATCGACCCGAGCCTCTTCATCCACAGGTTTGCCGATCGGCTCACGCTCGGGCGCAAGATGCACGCGGTGGCCAACACCGCGTTGCGCCTGGTGGCGTCCATGAAGCGGGACTGGATGCAGACGGGACGCAGGCCCTCGGGCGTGTGCGGCGCCGCGCTGTGGGTCGCCGCGTTGCTTCACGGGTACGAACGGAGCAAACGCGACGTCGTAGCCGTCGTGCACGTCGGCGAGGCGACGCTGCGAAAGCGGGTGACGGAGTTTGAGAACACCCCGTCCGCGATGTTATCCGTCGAGGAATTCGACGTGCGCGCGAGGGACTACGAGAAGGAGCAGGCGGCGCTCGCGGAGAGCGGCGCGCCGCTTCTCCTGGGAGCGCCCGGGGGTATCACCGCGCTAACCTGCATCCACAAGGATCACGACGGGTCCACGCACTTTGCGCACGGGATGTGCCGGCAGTGCTACCTCGAGTACGCGAGGGTGAGCGGCGGCGCCAGGGGCGGGGAGGACCCGCCCGCGTTCCAGGCGGCAGAGGCGCGCCGCGACAGGGAGGCGCAGCGGGCGCTACCCGCGCCGCAGGCGACGCTCGCGCTGCCGGCTCCCGCCGCCAAAAAGGGGAAGAAGATGTCCGCGAAGGAAGCCAGGGAGGCCATGGAGGCGATCGAACGCGAGGCAAGGGCGAAGGCCAAGGCGGAGACCGCCGCAAAGGCCAAGGCGGGCGCGGGTAAGAAGGTTTCGGACAAGTTTCTGGAGGATGAGATGGAGAAGGCTCTCAACGAGGAGAACACGCACCTCGGCGAGTTTGCGGTGATGACCGGCCTGAGACAGAAGAAGGAGGGAGCCGAGGACGGCATCCTCAAGCGCGAGCGGCTCATGTCCCCCGAGGCGGAGGTTCCCGGCAAGAGCGTCGCGCCCGAGGTTGCGGACGCCGCCGTGCAGCTGCTGAGGTCCCTCATTGGCGACTCGCGGGCTGAGAAAGTTTGCCTGCCGCTCGCGAGGGACGGCAAGGCGAAGGGGGCCGCTACCGGCAAGCACCTCTCCTCCGCGCACCCCGACGCAAAGACCGATAAGAAGGGGATTGGATCCGGCGGGCGCATCGCGGCCGCGGACGAGACCCAGCTCCATTTTCTGGTCGCCGCCGGGTGCTTCGATTCGAGCGCCGTCGCGAGGATTAAAAAGTTTACGAAGCACGACGTGGACTACATGCTGGCGACGCCCCTGCCGATAAAGCGGCACGTCACCATAGGCCTACCGCCGGTGTCTTTGGCGGGCCGGGTCGCCGCGACGATCCCGCAGCCCAAGCCGGACAAGAAGGCCAAGTCCATCCTCAAGGTCAAGGGTGAGGACGAGGACGAGGACACCGACGCCGAGCCAGAAACTTTCTCAGACGTGGACGACGAGGAGATTGACAACTACATCCACACCGCGGAGGAGGTTAAGCTTCGACGCGTCATCTGGTCGGAGCTCAACAGAGATTATCTGGAAATGCAGGCTGCGAAGGAAGCGGCCGTCGCGGCGGCGCCGCCCGCGCTGCCGGGGATCGAGGGCGACGGCGGGAAGGGTGGCAAGAAGCGAAAAAAGTACACGCACCAAGTCCCGGCAGACACAGCCGCGGAGGCGGCGCAGCAGATGCTCTCGAGCAAGAAGATCTCCTCGAAGATCAACTACGACGCGCTGAACGACCTGTTCAAGCAGGACGAGTCGAACGAGCGCGCGAAGAAGACGAAGGGGGGAGACCAAAGCGAGGGAGGGGGCGCGGGGTCGGCGTCGGCGGCGGCCGCCGCTGCCGCTCCGGCGCTCGGCCACGGCAAGGGAAGGCTCTCGAGGATCGGGGGCGGCGAACGCGGTCTGGGCGCCCTTGGCGGCGGGAAGGGCCTGGGCGGCGGCGGGCTCGGGTCCCGGCTCGCGGCGGGCGCGACGCTCGTGGCCGGTGGGGACGCCGCGGGTGCCGCCGAGACTGCGAACCCGGCTGTCGGCTCCAAGTTTGACTCGATCGCCGCGGCGGTTGACATTCGGCCGAAGCAGACGGCGAGGAAGAGCAGGGGTCTCAGCGCGGCGACGCTGGCGATGGCGGGGAAGAGGAAAGGCGGGAAGAGGGACGCCGACGCGACGAAGTGAGACCGCGTACTGTGGAGAGGTTCGAAACACCTCGAATGTGTAACGATACGATTCAAGCCGCTTTTTTGGGCCGGGAAATAAAATTATCTGGGTTTGAGCCCGAGGAGGTTGCCACACGACTAAGTGCTCAGACGTAGTGGTCGTGCCCCTTGCTGTATATTTTCCTCACCAGCGCGGCAATCTCCGCGTCGGTCCCACCCTCGCACACCTTCCTGTGCAGCTCCTGCTTGATGTGGTTGTTCACCAGCTCCGTGAGCCCTCGCCTGAGCACGGGATGGAGCTTGATCTCGCTGCCCTCCGAGAGCAGCTCCTCGGGCTGGAACCAGCCCCAGGTCTCGTACTCCTGGTTGCACATCACCATCGATGCCTTCTCTTCGTCCGTGATCTCCGCGGTCATGATGACGTTGATGTCCGCCGTGCCGTTCCCGCACGGCTCCTGCTTGCGGAACTGCCACAGCATCGTCTGCGCGCACACGAACGACCATCGCGACGGGTCGATGTCGAGCTTGGTCTCTCGCTTGCAGTTGCGCGCGGCGGCCTCCTCGATGGTATCGCCCGCCTTCATGCGGCCTCCGAGGAACCACCAGTCCGGCTGCGGCTCCACCTTGCGCTTGCCCAGCATCGCGTTGCCCTTGGAGTCCGTGAGGAATATATCCGCGCAGCCCTTAACGAAGCAGTCAAGCGCGCGGCTGTACTCCTCGTCGTTGAGGAAGGTGCTGTTGCGCGTGTACGTGCCCGTCACGTAGTGGGGCATGCCCAGGAAAGGGTTCTCGGTCTGATTCGGGGTCGGCATGGTATCCGTTCGCCCCGCGCCGTCTGAAAGTGCGAAAAGCGGATCGGCGAAAGGGTGTTGGACTTTCGCCCTCGGCCACAAGATTTGACGAGTGCCGACTGGCGAAGAGTCCAAAGCCGACCCAGCTTTTGCCCGGCCCCGCCAAATTTTGGCGGGGCTCGAAAAGTCGCCACGTCCCACTATTTTCTTGCTCAGCAGCCGAAGGCGCCTTCGGCACGGGCACGATAGGAGCGAAGGGTTCCACCATGGGTAACGTGTGCGGGAGTAAGCGGGAGGATACCGTAATCGTCTACGACGAGCGCGACCGCCCTCGGCGTGTGTCCGTGTCCGAGTACTCGCACATCAACGCCGCGCAGCAGCGCAAGCTGCAAAACATGGGGTACGATTACGCCCCGCCCGCTGGCTCGTACGCGCAGGGACCGAGGCGAAGCGGGGTTCGCGACGAGGTCCCGGTGGAACCCATCCCGGAGTATGTGGTGGACTACAGGCGCGACCAGGCGCAGCTGAGGGAGGAGCTGGAGCGAGATAAGCTCCAGCAGCGAGAGATGGAGGAGAGGGACGTCGCGACGGAGAGTCGCCTGGTGGTGGCGAATGGAGAGAGGGAGGAGACCAGCCTGATGGACCAGAACGGCGGACCCGCGCTGGCCAAGGGTGCCTCCTTGAAGGATGGCGAGTGCGTCGTGTGCCTCGACGCGGCGAGGACGCATCTGATGCACCCTTGCGGGCACCTGTCCATGTGCGAGACTTGCGCCGGGGCGCTGATGGAAAAGGTGCTGCCCAAGTGCCCGATCTGCCGCAAGGACGTCGACAGCGTCGTGAAGGTCTGGCGATGACGTGTCAAGATGTAAAACAAGTTAAAAAGCCACGTGTATTTCAAGCAGCGGTATCGCATCGACTCAAAATTTCAGAGCGTCACGTCTTCACCAGGCGTCGTCGTCGTCGTCCATCGCGCTCGCGCGAAGCTCTCGCGTCACCGACTGCAGAATCTGGGCGCACCTCTCGGGCGCAGTCGTGGGCGCACACATGACGTACAGAACGTTACCCAGCGGCCTGGCCTGTATGGAGTGCGCCCTCAGCTTGAGCACGATCTCCTTCGTGGCGCCGCTGCTGTATCCTCCCCCGCCGCCGTCGTCGACCTCGACGGCGAGCACGCAACCGATGGCGGTCACGCCGGCGACGTTTGGGAGGAGAGAGATCTCTCGCACCGCCGTTTCGTCCCAGAGCTCCCTCAGCCTGAGCTTGCGTTCGGAACTCGACGCGATAGGCCCGCTCGGCCGCTCGCGGTCGATACGAAGCCCGGCCCCCTGGTCGCCGCTTTCGAACCCCGACCCACCGACCGGCTCGGCGCCCTCGACGATCAAGTTCGGGTTTGCCTCCGGGTCGCGATATATTCGCATCGCCTCGGCGGCGACGGCGCAACCCACAGGATAGGCTGTGTAAGAGTGTCCGTGGAGCAGCGCGTGGGTCTTGGTCGGTCCCCTGAAGGCGTCGAAGATGTCTTCGGTGCTCGCGGTGATCGCCAGCGGGACCAGCCCTCCGGTGAGTAGCTTGGCGTAGCAGGAGATATCCGGGGCGCAGCCGTCGCCGAGGAGCTCCCACGCGCCCTCCGCTCCCAATCGCCAGATACCGGCGAAGACCTCGTCGAGGACCACGGGCAAACCCCGCTCCTTGCACACCAAGATGAGCGTGCGCTGGAAGAGCGGGTCGATGAGGTCCATCCCACCCGCGCCGTGCAGCACGCACTCCATCACGAGCGCCGCAACCGGCGATGCGGTCGGGTCGGCGGCGTTTTCGTCGAGGATTTTCTCGACGGCGGATCGGTATCGCTTTGCGAGATCGCTCCCGTCTCTCGTCGCCCAATCGAAAGCCTCCGCGCGGGTTTCCCAGCCCCGCGTCGCCTCGTCCAAACCCCACGACTCGCCCGCGAACTCGGGCCTGATCCCACCCCGCGGCTGCGTCACCACCCATCGCCCCTTTCGCAGCTGAAGCGTCGGCGGATTCATGAACAAACCCCGAGGCTTGTACCACGGCGTCTGCAGCGGACCGGTGAAAACGCTCGGCGCCTGCATGTCCATCGTGCCCAGGGTATCGCCGTGGTAGCTGCCGTCCAGCGCGAGCACCTGCACCTGCGGGAGGGCGTCCGCGGTCTCGATTGCGGAAGGGGAGCCAGCCTCCACGTGACCCTTTCGAACGTAAAACGCGCGAATGGCCATCTTCACCGCAACCTCCATGGCGGTTGACCCGTTATCGGAGTAGAACACCCTGGTGGCCCACGACCTGCCGGCTCCGAGGAGTAAACCTCTAGCGGCGTCCAACGCCGCTTCGTGGGCGTTCTCGGGGAACATGACGTGCCCCCATCGACCCGCGGCGGCGGCGGCGGCTCTCACCAGCCGGTGCTGGAGCTCCTTACTCACGCCCTGCGTCCACCAGCTCGCGGCGCCGTCGAACCTGAGCTGCACCGACCCGGGCCCCGCGCCCTCCGCGTCCTCGACGTACACCCCAAAGTCCTCCCCGCTCCTGCTGTCGATGACCGCCACGTTCTCCCTGGGAACCATGTCGTGCTGCGTGAACGGCCACCACAGGATCTCGCGAGCCTCATCCGCCGCGCCTCTCAACTTGGCGATCCTCGCGTCGTGCCATCGCACCAGCCTCCCGAGCAGCGCGTCGAACGTCTTGGCGCCCTCGTCCATCCACTCGAATATCTCCTCGCCGCTGCCAGCGGTCGCGCCGCCGCCGACGACCCTTCGCTCGGGGACCCGCGGGAGCCGAAACGTGGGACACCCGTGGTATGTTTTGGCGTATCTGCCGATGGCGTCGGAGTTACCCAAGCCCGCGCCGCCGTCCGCGACGACGACGGCGACGACGTCGTACCCCCGCATCGACAGCACGTCGAGCGACGCCAGCGTGGTGGATATCCCTCCCAAATTTCCGTCTCCGACGAGGATCGCCGGCATTCGCATCGGGCGAAGGAGGTCGCACTGCGGGGTGCCGCTGGGACCGGGCGAGCACACGCCCCCCGCGGTTTCGACGAAGGCGATCCCGGCGCCCCCCGAGCGCTCGTTGGGGCCCACGACGGTGTCCGCGAACTGCGCGAGCTGGTTGGTGACGGACGCCAGTAACGCTCGATCGGATACGAAGCGTCCCTCCTCGGCGACGGCGACGTGGGGTCCGACGGCGCGACGCCACGCGTACTCGGTGTGCGCCCAGAAGTTGCCCGCGGGTCCCCCCCCGTCGGTCAAGGGGAGATTGGTGCCGCCCTGCGCCCGGCCCGCGGCGGTGGCGGCGTGGTGGCCCATCGTGCTCATGCCGGGTCCCTGACCTCGCGCGCCCGTGGCCTTCTCCGCGACGAAGGAGGCGTCCGAGTCGTCGGGGAATCCGGTCTGAACGGGCTTGAGGTAGAAGGTCGGGAGGCCGTGCCTGCGGGCGCTGCGCGCGAGCCCCGCGGACACCAGCGTCTTGCCCACCGCGGTGTTGGCGCCCCACACGCAGAACGCGGGGACCTCCAGGCTCAGGTTGCCCGCCGCGAGCACCGGGGTGTGGAAGTCCCGGGCCGCACCCAACCCCCGGAGATTCACCAATCCAACAATCGTCGACCGTGCCCGTTGAGCTCCCGGTTGAGCGGCGAGCCAGGCGTTGGGTGGCGTCAGCGACGCCAGCCCGATGAGTCTACACGCTCCTCGAGACGTCATATTCGGATCGCGCGCGCGCGGTCGCCCTCCCACCGCCGAAGCTCTCGCGTCCGCCAGCCTCCGATCTTGTGATGGGGTTGGACCGGGGTTGCCGAGTCCTCATCCCCTCATCAGCCAACTTTTTGCAACGAATTCGGGAGCGCGACGCACTTTTTGATCCTCGCCTGGACGACGCGCCGCCGATACCATGATGGCCGCCCTGTCGCTCCCCGTCGCTGGCGCGCTCCGCCGGGCCGCGCCGTGCGTGACTCGCCGCGCGCTCGGGCGCATCCACGCGACCGTCTCCGCGACCGCCGGCTCCGATAGGCTGACAATCACCGCCCCGGACGACTGGCACCTGCACGTGAGGGACGACGCGAAGATCGCCAGCGTGGTGCCCTTCACCGCGCGGGTCTTCCGCCGCGCGCTCATCATGCCGAACCTCGTCCCGCCCGTCCGCACCACGCACGAGGCGGGCGCGTACAGGGAAAAGATCCTCGCGGCGGTCCCCGAGGGCGTGTTGTTCGAGCCGCAGATGACCCTCTACCTCACCGACAACACCTCGCCCGCCGAGATCGAGGCGGCCGCCGCGTCCGGGTTCGTGCGCGGTTGCAAGCTCTACCCGGCGGGCGCCACCACCAACTCCGACGCGGGGGTCACGGACGTGAACAAGTGCATGCCCGCGCTGGAGAAGATGGCCGAGCTCGGCCTGGTGCTGGAGGTTCACGGCGAGGTGACGCACGGGAGCGTGGACATGTTCGATCGCGAGCGCGTCTTCCTCGACGAGGTGCTCTCCAAGCTCGTGGACAAGGTGCCCGGGCTGAAGATCGTGATGGAGCACATCACGACGGAGGACGCGGTGGAATTTTGCAAGGCGCAGGGAGACAACGTCGCGGCGACCATCACGCCCCAGCACATCCTGCTCAACAGGAACGCCATGCTGGTCGGCGGCATCAGGCCCCATCTCTACTGCCTTCCCATCCTGAAGCGCGAGTCGCATCGCGTCGCCGTCACCGCGGCGGCGACGGGCGGCGACAAAAAGTTCTTCCTCGGCACGGACAGCGCGCCCCACCCCAAGGGCGCCAAGGAGAGCGCGTGCGGATGCGCCGGGGTGTTCTCCGCGCACGCGGCGCTCCCCTTTTACGCGATGGCGTTCGAGAAGGAGGGCAAGCTCGGGAACCTCGAGGCGTTTGCGAGTTTAAACGGGGCGGATTTCTACGGCGTGCCCAGGAACGAGGGGACCGTCACGCTGGTCCGCGAGGCGTGGGAGTGCCCGGGCGAGTACGAGTTCGGCGGTGACGTGGTGGTGCCCTTCATGGCCGGTCAGGAGATTCCCTGGCGCGTGGTGGAGGCGTGACAAGTTTTGACGGGTTTCGGTGTTTGGTCGTCGATTCGATTTATTGATAGACTGTTTATGAGGTAGCGTGAACGAGCTCAGCGAAGGCGGCGAAGAGACGCGCTCGTCTTCAGTCCCTCGCGTCCCCACGATCGACGAGTGCTTCCGTCTCCCGTCACACCGAGAGGAGGACGCTGTCGCCGACGCCGTTATCCCTGCAGAACTCCACGCTGAGCTCCCACAGCTTCTCCGTCGCCTCCTTACTCTTCGACTTTGGCGCCGGCCTATCGCTCGCGAACCCGTGGAAGAGCCTCGTCAGGAACGGCATGCCCAGGTCGTACGCCAGCCTCTTGTTCAGACCGAACAGGGTCGACATCTTGACCCCTTTGAAGGGCATGTACAGCGCCCCGGGCTTGATGCCCACCTTAGCCGCGCACCCCACGGAGCACAGCGCGCCCTCCGCGGTGTTGAGCGCCAGCGCCCCCGCCACGGTGCGGAAGACGACGTTGTAGTTTCGCCACACGTCGCTCGCCACGAAGCCCGGGTCCGCGGCGACGAACTTCACCTTGTTGTGAGGGTCCGCGGCGTCCATCCGCCGCTGGCACTCGATCGTCGCGGCGAGGCACGCGAGCTTCGACGCCGCGTAGTTGCCCTTGGTCTTGGAAGCGCCCTTGACGTAGTTTTGGTACTTGTTGGACGCGAACCACGTGGTGACGGAGGACAGGGCGACGACCCTGGCGTCGGGGGAGGCGCGGAGCGCGGGCATGAGGAGGGCGGTGAGGGCGAAGTGTCCGAAGTAGTTGGTGCCCATGCAGATCTCGTAGCCCTGCTTGGTGGTGGTGGGTCCCTTGTACGCGCCGGTGGTGTTGAGTCCCGCGTTGTTCACGAGGATGTCCAGCGTCTTGTGCTTCTTGAGGAAGGCGGCGGCGAAGGACTTGACGGATTCGACGTCGCTGAGGTCCAGGGGGATGACCTCCGCGCTGGCCTTGGGGCCCTCGGTGACCAGCTTCATCGCGGGCCTGGCGCGCTCGGCGGATCGGCACGCCAGGACGACGTGCGCGCCGGCGTCGGCGAGCATCTTGGCCGTCTGCAGGCCGATGCCGGTGTTGGCGCCGGTGACGATCGCCACCTTGCCGCTCAGGTCCTCCTTGCAGCCGAGTTTGATGCCCATCGTCGTCGGATACGCGCGGGGTGAAGCCTAGTGCGTTAGAGGCAGCGCTTAGTGGAGTGGGAGGCGAGCGGATAAAGATCGAGATCGCGTCTGGTTTTCTTTCAGCTTGAGGCGCTCCCGAACTCCGCCCGGCTTTTCTCCGATCGGAGAGTCGCGCAAGATCTCATAGCGACGCGCGCTCAGGAGGCCGAAACTCACGACCTTTGCTCCGTTGAGCATCTCGTGGGCGTAACGAGACGACTCGCGTCGCTCGTCGGCGTTGATCGCGCGCGCGTAAGATCGCCCATCGATCCGGGGGTACCGTCCGGTAGATCCGCGTCGAAAAGCGATCCGGGCGTTCGGGAATTGACCTCGCATCGCACCGAGGGACGCGTGGATCGTCGCCATGGGGAGGCTTCACCTGACTTACCCGGCCAACATCGCCAAGGTGACCTCGCAGAAGCGTCGGTTCAACCTCCACGGCCTGGGCCTGCATCATCTGCCGTTCCTGATCCTGTACGTGTTCGCGCTGAAAGCGTGCGTCGAGACGTCGGGAAATCCCTACGCCGTGGCTCTCGCGCATCACAAGGAGAAAGGGTACGATCCCGCCGCGTTCGACGCGAAAACCGCCGCGAGCGCCGAGCGCGGCAAGACCGTCGTGGATGACTGGGGAGGCGGCGACGCCGAGGACGATCCCTGGGGCGACCTCGAGGCGGACGATGAGCATCTCGCGCCCGACGCCCCCGACGCAGCCGCCGCGGTCGAGGCCTCGTCGACCGCCCCCGACGCCGCCGAGGCCCCGGCGCCCGCGAACCTGACCGCGCTCGAGGAACAGATCAAGTACGAGACCCCGCCCGCGCTCCCGGCGTCCTGGCTCCCGGAGTTCTGGGCGGTCATCTACTTCTCCGTCGTCGCCGTCACGCACGTCCTCCTCATGTTTGGCCAACACTGGAGCGTTCGATTCAGGGCGTTTGTGAACTACGTCGAGGCCGACGAGGTCAAGCCCGGAAACGTCCTGATGTTCTGCCCGATGCCCCACCAGGGCAAAGCCGAGATCGTGGACGTGAACGAGCTCGACATCTCCGATCCCAAGGCTCCCGGAGGCCGGCGTAAGATGCTCTGGACGGTTTTCCAGCGGCAGAGGTTCGAATACGTCACCACCGAGGTGGGCGGCGACGGGAAGGTTCGGGGCGAGGTGAGGGAGGTGCAGACGCCGGTGGCGGAGCCCCTGGCGAGCTACCTGCAGCCCACGCGCGGGATGAGCGCCGGTGGGGTGGCGGCGTCGACGTCCCGCTTCGGCGATAACTCGCTTCGCGTGCCGCTCCCCACCTTTCTCAAGTGCTACAAGGAACAGCTCATGTCGCCGGTTTGCGTGTTCCAGGTGTTCACCACCCTGCTCTGGCTCCTCGACGAGTACTGGAAGTACGCCCTGTTCTCCGCGGCAAACTTGCTCATGTTCGAGGCCGCCACCGCCTTCTCGCGCATCAAGAACATTCGCACCCTGCGGGGCATGGGCGCGACGCCGACGCGCATCGTCGTCTTCCGCGACGGCCGTTGGGAGAACAGGTCCAGCGAGGAACTCGTGCCGGGGGATATCATCTCCGTCGCGAGGCCCCCCGGGGGGGGGGATACGCCCATCCCGTGCGATTGCCTCGTGCTGAGGGGCTCCGCGGTGGTCAACGAGGCGAGCCTCACCGGCGAGTCCGTGCCGCAGATGAAGGACTCGCTGTCGGGCGAGACAGTCGCCGGCGACCCGTCTGCGCCGCTGGACATAAACGGCGAGCACAAGGTCAACGTGCTCTACTCCGGCACGACGCTGATGCAGCAGAGTCAGGGCGAATCCGAGCAGGCGCACGGTCTCCCGGCGACCCCCGACGGCGGGTGCCTGTGCTACGTGCTCCAGACTGGATTTTCGTCCACGCAGGGCAAGTTGATGCGCATGATGGAGTTTAGCAGCGAACAGGTCACGGGGGATACCTGGGAGACTTTGGTGTTGCTCTTCATCCTGTTCGTCTTCGCCTGTGTCGCGTCCGGTAACGTGTTCGTCATGGGCATGAAGGACGGCAAGCGGTCGCAGTACGAGCTGGTGCTTCGGTGCATCCTCATCCTCACCAGTGTCGTCCCGCCCGAGCTGCCGATGCAGACGGCGATGGCGGTCAACACGGCTCTCATCGCGCTCATGCGAGCGTCCGTCTTTTGCACCGAGCCCTTCAGGGTTCCCATCTCCGGCAAGGTGGACACCACCCTGTTCGACAAGACCGGTACCCTCACCTCTGACAAGCTCGTGGCCATGGGCATCGTGACGCCCAAGGATGACGGCTCGTTCACCGAGCTGACGCCGTGCCCCGAGGCGACCAAGTCCGCATCGCTGGTCGTCGCCGGTTGCCACTCGCTCGTGCAGGTGGACGGCAAAACCTTCGGAGATCCGCTGGAACAGGCGGCGCTCATGGGCGTCAAGTGGAGGTTCGACCCGCGGTCGCAGACGGCGCTTCCCACCGAGAACTTTCCCGATCCCGCGCGGGACAAGGCGCTGGCGGAGGCGAGAGCCAAACGAGCCGAGATGGTGGCGAAGCTTCCTCGCGACCGCGCGCACACCGTTCCGCCGGTGCCCGAGCCCAAGCCACCGAAGCGCACGTGGAGGGGGTCGCCCTCGGTGAAGATCCTGGTACGCAACCACTTCAGCAGCGCGCTGCAGCGCATGTCCACGGTCGCCGCCACCTCGCAAACCTCGGGCGAGAGAGCCGCGAACTGGGTCCTCGTGAAGGGTTCGCCGGAGATGGTCGCGACGCTGCTGGTGGAGAAGCCCAAAGGGTACGACGCCGCCTACCGCAGGCTCGCCGAGGAGGGCATGCGCATCATCGCGCTCGCCCACCGCGTCCTCACCGACGCCGAGAGCGCGAGGCTCCGGGACCAAAAGGCGCCCTTGACCCGCGACGAGATGGAGAGGGGCTTAACCTTTGACGGATTTCTCGCGTTTGCGTGCCCGGTTCGCAACGACACCCCGGATGTCGTCAAGGCGCTCAGGGCGAGCAGCCACACCGTGATGATGGCCACCGGGGACAGCGCACTCACCGCGCTGCACGTCGCCAACGAGGTTCACATCGCCGAGGGCGGTTTGGAGCGCGCGATGATGCTGGTGAAGGACGAGGACGACGGTCTCGAGTGGGTGAGCGCCAAGACTGACGAGGACACCGGCGAACCCGCGCACAGGCAGCCGTACAGGGCCGACGGATCCATCCCGGACCTCGCGAAGAAGTACTCGCTGTGCGTCACCGGGTCCAGCCTCAACGCGGCGGCGGCGATCGACGGCGTGAGTCTCGGCAAGGAGAGCCTCATGAAGGACAACAAGCGCACGGGTCGCGGCGGCGGCCACGGAGGCCTCTGGGATTACCTCGACTCGGTCGTCATCTTCGCGAGGATGTCCCCGGACGACAAGGAGCGCGTTTTGAAGCGGCTCAAGCAGCAGGGCAGGCACACGTTCATGTGCGGAGACGGCGCTAACGACGTCGGCGCGCTCAAGCAGGCGCACGTTGGGGTGGCGCTGCTCAGCGGCTTTGGCGGCGCAAACACGAAGAAGGTGACCCCCGTCGGCGAGGAGGACAAAAAAGGCGCCAAAGATGACAAGGCCGTGGCCGTGCCCACGGAGGCCCAGGCGGAGACCTTCGCGCAGAAGATGGAGCGCATCAAGGAGCAGGCCGCCAAGGTGAAGGAGGCGCGCGCCCGGGAGGCTGCAGCCCGGAAGCAGGACCAGAAGGAACTCGTCGCGCTCCAGAAGGTTTGGTTCGAGGAGGAACTCGCGGCGCGAACCGCCGCCGGCGAGCAGTGGGCCCAGTTCAGCGCCATGAAGGCCGCCACCTCGCGCATGATCACCGAGACCAAGGCCAGGCAGGCGGCGCGCATGAGGGCCAACGGCGGCGTGGGAGCCGCGCCCGGGTGGTCTCAGATGATGCAGGAGATGGAGGGCCTCGAGGACCAGGAGACGCCGCAGGTTAAACTCGGCGATGCCTCCATGGCGGCGCCGTTTACCTCCCGCATCCCATCCGTTCGCAGCGCGGTCGACATCATCCGGCAGGGTCGGTGCACGCTCGTGTCGGCGATCCAGATGCAGCAGGTTCTCGTGCTCTCCTGCCTGATCAGCGCCTATTCCCTCTCGGTGCTCTACCTCGACGGCATCCGCAGTAGCGATAACCAGATGATCGCGTCTGGCTCTGCACTCACCGCGGCTTCTCTGGCGTTCTCCTACGCGACGCCGGTGCACACGCTGTCGCACGTCAGACCGCTGCGATCCATCTTCCACCCCGCCAACTTCCTCTCTCTGACTGGCCAGCTGGTCATCCACCTCGGGTGCATGGTCTACGCCGTTCGTCTCGTGAAGGCGGCCACCGGCGAGGAGGCTGAGTTCCCGGAGAACATCCCAGTCGCGATTATCCCCGAGGAGCTAAAGGCTAACGCCACCGAGGAGCAGCGATCGTTCTGGGAGCAGGGCCCGCCGTTCAAGCCGTCGCTTCTCAACACCGTGGTGTTTTTGGTGGAGACTGTTCAGAGGGTGTGCGTCATGCTGGTCAACTACAAGGGCCGCCCGTTCATGATGGGCGCGATCGAGAACAAGACGTTTCTTCTGTCGATTGCCTCGATGGTCATCGGCGCGTTTGTGTGCGCGTTCGAGGTTATACCGTGGCTCAACAACTGGCTGCAGCTGGTAACGATGCCGGACACCGCTTTCAGGACCACGATCCTGTCCATTCTGGCGGTCTCCGTCGTGGGAACCGTCGCCTGGGACCAGCTCATGCTGCTCATCTTTGCGCCTGATATCTTGTTCACGGCGTACAGGGACACGATCCGGGCGTTGCCCACCCCCGCGGACATGGTGAAACAGTCGAAGAAGCCGCTATTCGGTGCGTTGATGGCGTACCTCTATTTCTTCAACCCAGCGACCGCGGGCAACGGGATCTTACTCGTCGGCGGCTTCTACGCGATGAGGCACCCGTTTCTCCGCAACTGATGGCCTTCACATAATTTTTGACAAAAAAATTTTATCGCAACACGAGCACTCCCTTCGTACTCGACACCTAATGTTGCTAGCTAGTACCTATCGCTCCACCATGGTTCCGCGTCCGTGTGAGGAGGACACCTTGCTCCGGCGCCGCCTCTTCCGGCGCTTTTTACCCTTGAGCATCCTCTTGACGTCCTTCCACAGGTCCTTCACCCCGAGCCTGGCTTCCTCGTTGATTGCACAGGCCACACCGAGCATGATCCCGGCCGTGGCGGTCATGTAGAAGAGGCTCCTGAACAAATCTCCCACGGGCCCGAGACTGAACCCGCCCCGGCCACCGCCCTCGCCGTCCGCGAGGCCCTTCCAGTCCTTCTTCCACGCGTCGGGCATCTCGCGGTTCCCGAAAGGCCTCTTCATTTTCTTCTCGATGAGCTCGGCGGCCACCTCGGGCCGCATCACGTCCACCTCCTCGGGCTTGAACTCGAGCTCGTCGATCAGAGTAGCGCGCATGGCGCTGGTGATCATAAACTGAATGCTGGAGTCACCCATCTTTCCCCCTTCGCTGTCGTCGGCCCCAGGCGGCGCCCTACAAAGTGCCGAAAACCTGGACCCTCAACTGCTCGACTGGATGGAAGATCTGGCTGGGAGACCTGATAGTGCTACTCTCCGGAGCCGTCCAGGCTGGAACGGCCCCACTCTCCGCCGCGCCATCATGCCGAAGAGCGCCGCGGGTCGGAGTGAGGGGTATTCATCGTACGTCGATGATGACGTCTACAGCGTGGTGAGCGTGGAGAGCGCGCTCGACCGCGCGCAAATGGTGGCGCACAGGTTGGAGGTGAGGACCGCCCCATCTTTGAAATTCGCCCCCAGCGTCGCGACGAACCGGCAAACACCCTCCCGCGCGAATTCTTCCTCTTCCGCCGGTCCCGTCCCTAACCCTCTCATCCGCCCTTCTCTCCAGGCCGTGCGCGAGCAGACGCTGCACTCCATCGACGCCTCCAGGCTCGCTCCACCGGACGACGGCGCCAACCCCTCGCGCGGGCGCAAGAACCCCCCACCCTCCGAGTCGGAGATCAGCGACCTCGTCGGGCAGCTCGAGAGGTACGCGGAGCACAAGACGGGCCGGGGCGACCGGTTCGGCGGCAGCAACGTCGCCAACCGCGGCGCCGGCCCCGCCCGATCGCGCGGCCAGGACAAGTGGCAGACGCGCCCGGCGTCCCACGCCGGATCCCAACCTAGGTCCGGCCACCTGCCCTCCTCCTACAGGAGCGCCAGACCGGACGACGAGAACTCGTTGGTTGGCGCGTGGGACGTGGGCTCCTCCGTGTACGCGTCATCCGTCCCAGACTCGGACGCGCGTTCGGTGTACTCGGTCCAGGCGGACGAGTTCGGGGGCGACTACGCGTACAGCGATCGGTACGCCAAGATGGACACCAGGATGGACAGCGTGTCCAAGAACCTCAAGCAGCACAGGAAGCGGTTGGAGGACACGCTGAAAAACATCGACGAGGGCGCGCAGGCGGGACGGTCCGCGATGCGGAGCGATTGGGACAGGGACGGGATGGCCCGCGCGGGGAAGACCACGACGGGCGTGGGAATGTTTGACGTCTTCGCCAAGGATAAGGACGCCGCGACGCCGTCGAGGGTGGGCGCGCAAGGCCAAGGCGCGAGGCACGGGGGGAGGGTGACGAACAAGGCTGCGGAGAAGTGGCTCTCGCCGGGGTCTCCCAGGCCGCGGTCGCAGTCGAAGGCTCGGCCGAGGTCGCCGCGGAACAGGACCGACGGGCCCGCGGAGGTGACGCCGTTCATGTCGTTCGTGGAGAACGTGTTCGGATGCGGGTGCGGGCCGAGGAAGGGGAAGGCGGCGGCGTAGGCAGTAGGAACCATCTTGGGACGCCACTCTACTCATAAGAGTATAAATACAGTTGTGTGACGCCTGCCAAGACACGAAAAAGCCGCGAAATCCATTTCCAGATCCGTCGACGCGGCCAACGAGGCACTCGGCACGATGACGAGTGTCACGGTTGAGGGTGGGATACCGAACGTTACCGTGCCGCCCTTCGAGAGGAAGTGAGTGCCGGGCCCACACCGCCCCCGACTCCATCTCCCCTCGGCTCCGCGCTCGCTCTGCGTCAAAACCCGCGTTTCAAATGCCCCGAGTCTGACCGAGCGTCGCCTGACCCGACCTTTCCCCAACTCCCCCCGGTACAGGTTCCGGCCCGGCGTGGTGAAGGAGATGATGGATGAGATCATCAAGGAGCGGCTGACCGGCGTGGAGTACGAGGCGGACACGTGCTCCATGCTCGCCAGGGACATCAGCGACGAGATCAAGTTCAAGCTGAAGGAGCTCGGCTTTGAGGAGCGATATAAGTTCGTGGTGCAGGTGGTCATCGGAGAGGAGAAGGGCGAGGGGGTGAGGATGGGGTGCAGGTGCTTCTGGGACCCAAAGACGGATAACCACGTGGCGACGCAGTTTCACAACGCGACCATCTTCTGCGCAGCCGCCGCGTTTGGCATCTGGTTGTACTGATTGAAAGAATGTCGTCCAAATCTGCTACTCATCCTCGCGCCCGCGGGACAAGAACGAGCGCGTGCTCTCGTACACCATGAACGTCACCCCGCTGGACGGCAGCGTCCTGAGCACGTTCGGCACCATGCCCTTGTAGAGCCCGCCGAAACCTTCTCGCCGCACCACGCACCGAAGAGAGGAGAAGAATCCGAGGTACCTCCGCCGGACCTCCTCGCTTCCCCCGACGCCCACGTCGGCGTTCCCCCGCTGCTGCATCCGCGACCTCACCACCTGCGACGGGTACGTCGCCGCGGACGCGATCAGCTTCGACGCCACCCCGAGCCACGCGCATTCGAACGCGGTGGGCTCCGCCTCGCCAAAGCGACGGGAGCCGACTCGATCCACGCTCCCCCGCCTCGCATCCGCCGCGGCTCTTTTCAGTCGCTCGTACGCGGTAAACTGAATCGCGCCGTGCGACACCAGGAACAACGACGGCGTGAACCCCTTGTACAGCCCCGCGACGCCCTCGGTGCGGGCTATGCGGCCCATCGCGTCGAAGAAACCCGCGTACGGCGCGTTGTTGTTCCCCGACATCGATGAAATTTTGGCGCCGCCCCCGTGCTGCAGCGCGAGCCGCGTCTTCACGACCCAGATGGGGTTAGTGATGAGGCTCACTACCGCGCCAGCCTCCGCCGCGCTCGCTAGGTGCAGGTGCGATGGAAGCGACGTCGTTTCGATCGCGAGGGATCGGCGGTACCGTCGCTTGGCGTTGTCGTAAACCTGAAAGTAAATGCCCCACGAGACGGTCGAGCCGATGAGCGCCGGGGACAGACCCGCGTAGAGTCCACGGACGCCCTCCCGCGCGAGGACCGTCCTGAACGCGTGGACGGTTCCCCTGTACGTCGCCTGCCGCCTGTCGATGTGATCTTGGACTGTGAAGAGGGAGACGCGGAGGGATCGGGCGGACGTTAGGGGATGACGGTTCGGGATCGCGCGCTGCGGCGGAGTGGGGGAACGTTTCGGTTCTATTCAGGGTCGGAGACGCACCCTGGAGCCTTGTTTTGATTACGTCGAGGGGATGCAGGGCTAGGACGGACACCATCCCCGCGGTGGATCCCGACACGGCGTCGCGCCATTGCTCGAGGAAAGGCCTCGGGCCTTTCGACGTCACCACCGACGTCGTCATCGCGCCGAACCACCTCGCGCGCTCTCGCTCGACGGTCGCGCCCTCCCCGTCTGCGCGGGCGTCCGACGGGCGCCCCTCGCCTCACCCGACGCCCAGACTCGCGATTCGCTCGACTAAGCACGCCTAGCTATGACGCTTGGGGACTATCCATCGGGGAGTCTACACGAGGCGAATACTTCGCACGTTCGCAGCAAAAGAGTTTTCAATGAAGTTTACCTCGTACTACCTTCCCCATCTCCCATGTTGAAGCCCCGGCTAGGAAGAATATCGCGATTAGCGCTTGCGCATGTTAACACCCGCACGCATCACCTCGTCCACGAGCAGGAGCTGCGTGGCGATGACGGGCGCGGAGTGCAGGATCTGCGCCTTCACGATGAAGTTGTCGTACACACCCGCCGTGGTGGGATCAAACGGGTCGCCGGTGGTGATGTCCAAGCCCACGCGGTTGCCCTTCGCCACCTCGTCCTGCAACGCGATGCACACGTCCTGGGCGTCGTACCCGCTGTTCTCGGCGAGGGTCTTGGGCACGACCATGACGGCCTCGGCGAACGCCTCCACGCCGCGCTTTGCCCTCCCCTCCACCGTCTTCTTAACCTCCTCCAGGAGATGGACGTTGAGAGCCGCCTCAAACGCGCCGGCTCCGGGGACGACAGCCTTGTCGGCGAGGACGTTCTTGACGCTGCGAAGGCCGTCTCTGACTGCATCCTTGAGCTGCGCGATGGTGTGATCGTTGGGTCCCTTGAGCAGGATGGTGCAGCTCTGGGGGTTGGCCACCTTCTCGACAAAGGTGTACTTCTCCTCGCCGAGCACGTGTTCGTACACCTCACCGGCGTGGCCGAGAATCTCCGGGCGGAGATCCTCGGGGGAGTTGATGCACACGCCGCCGCACGACAGCACCAGGCGCTCCATATTCCTCTTCTTGGCGCGACGGAGGCCGACGATCCCCTCCTTCGCGAGCATGTCCAGCGAGATGGGATCGATGCCCTTCTGGGTTATCACCACGAAGCCCTTGTCGGTGCCGTCGCACACCTTCTTCTTGAGATCAATCACCTTCTGCACCACCTCGTCGGTGTACGCGCGCTCCGCGGCGACCATGCGCTCGCGCTGCTCCGCGTTGCTGTACATGAAGCTGGAGTTGACCTCGGACTTTTCGTACTCGAGCGAGATGTTGCACGTCAAGATGAAGGCGTCCTCCACGTGCTTGGGCATGTCCGGGTGCCTGCTGCCGTGGTCCATCACCAGACCCTGCACCAGCTTGGTGTCCGAGTCCAGCTTGTGCCTCATGTGCATGATCTCCACCATGTGAAGATCGATGGGCTCGTCCGGTTTCGCGATGGTCAGGATCGCGTCCACCACGATGGACGTGAGCTGATCGGCGAGTTCCTCGCGGAGCTTCGTGCGAAGCGCAGTCTTCGCCACGCAGATGAGCAGCTCGCGGTCGGGAGCCTCCGCGCCACCGGTGGGCTGCTTCCACTCGTCGAGGAACTTGATGGAGGCCTTCTTGGCAGCCTCGAACCCCTCGACGATCACCCTCGGGTGGAGGCCCTCGTTGAGGTACCGCTCCGCCTGCTTGAGCAGCTCGCCGATGATGAGCACGGTGGAGGAGGTGCCGTCGCCGGTGATGTCGTCCTGGGCGACAGCCGTGCGCGCGATCATCACCGCCGTGGGGTTCTGGATCTGCATCTCCTTCAGCAACACGTTACCGTCCTGCGATGGCGTCGGGTTGGGTGGGTCGTCAGGGGTCAGCGCGCGGCGGGTCAGTTTGGCTAGTTTGGCGGGGACGAAAAAAGAAGAGCGACGTTCGGTTGACTCTCGCGGGTCAAAGCAAAAAGTGGCGGGGGGTGGGATCGTTCCGCGCGCGATCGCGGCTCGGGCGCGATGCGCTCGTCGTGTCCAGGGCTAATCTCGGCACTAACCTTAGTGAGCTTGAGGTCTGCGGAGAAACGGGGTACGGGACGCGCGGGGGCGCGGGGGAGGGCACGGTCAGCGCGTCGGCGGGAGGTGGCGCCGGGGCGTCAGATCTCGTCGGGGTCCGGGCGGGGTTTGAAAGTTGGGCACGCGTCCAGATCGGATCGCGGGACGATCGCGAGGGGAGGCGCGCGTTCGCGGCGGGTGGATGCCGCGGATGAGACCGGGCGAATGGTGCGTGTCGCTCACCTCCCGCTCCGCCGACGAGCATCTTGATCGTTCCCTTGGGCCCGAGGTTGGACTTCATCACGTCCTGCAGCCCCTTCGCGGCGTTGATGTTCATGAAGAGGGCCGCCTGCTTCCCCATGATCTCCGCGTTGGGGTTGACGCTCCTGAGTGAGGACGACGCCATGGTGACACGCCTTCGCCTTCGAAACTTGTCGTGCCCGTTTGTATGTTACCTACGTCGGTGGTCCCGTATCGAGCCACGCAACGTCGCGCTTCGTCAACTGGTCCACCGTCTGTTTGGTTCTCCACCTTCTTCTCTTCGAAGCTCCTGCGAGGACCTTGGAACGCTTCTGTTGCTTTTCAAGTTTTTTGGCGCTCGGTCCGGTCGGACATTTTGATACGGGGGAAATGGAAAATGAATCGAGATGAACCGTCGTTTCAACCGACCGAAAG
>Ga0181573_10001356_pt1 | contig 24271 bp, 12 predicted proteins | sample 101ome_25_FD_148643 | JGI IMG/M metagenome (GOLD analysis project Ga0181573, IMG submission 148643) | Coastal salt marsh microbial communities from the Groves Creek Marsh, Skidaway Island, Georgia - 101409BT metaG (spades assembly) | ecosystem: Environmental > Aquatic > Marine > Intertidal zone...
ACCGAGGTGTGCACAATCGGCCACGCCCTCTGGGTCCACAACCTCGGCCTCTACCAGGCTCACTACGCCAAGCTCGAGGCGACCACCGCCGACCTCATCCAGCTGTGCAGCGGCCAGAACCACACCGACGAGTTTGACATCGACTCGGCCATCGCCGACGCGTCGCTCTCCTACCAGAGGGCGTCCAAGGGCCCGCTCCACCACCCCAACGACCGCCGTCGCCTCGTGTGGTGGCAGCAGCTCTGCGAGCCGTCCATCCACGCGCTCGAGGAGCTCATCAAGTCCCTGGAGATTGCCTCCCCCCAGCTCATGTGCTTCGCCGAGACTTGCCAGGTGAAGAAGGCTGCCGAGCAGACCTCGTTTGAGGTGCTCGTCAACGCGCACAACAAGTTCGAGATGGCCTTCGCCGAGTACCGCGATGAGGTTGTCGCCTACAACGACGGCGTCGAGAAGAAGCACCTCTCTCTCGCCGCCACCATCGCCTCCTTCGAGTCCTTCCACGTCATCCAGGAGGAGCTCCACCTGGGTTACGAGAAGGACATGGACCTCTTCGATCGCTTCGATTCCGGCGCGGATAACGGTCACTGCGGCCTGACTGACTGCCAGGTGCAGGCGGTGTGCGGCGCCCAGCTCAAGAGCCACTTCGAAACCTTCGTGTCCACCGACACCTGCACCCCGGCGCCGTACTCGGTCGACAAGATCTGCAACCCTCCGCCCTCGCCCCCTCCCCCGTCTCCGGCTCCGGTGGTTGTCCAGGAGGTTGTGGGTGAGGTGAAGGATATGGAGACGCCGGTGCTCCCGGGGCAGGAGGAGAAGGCGGTGGAGGAGGAGAAGGCTGGCGGCGAGCCCATGCCTTACCCTCAGGGGCCCTACAGAGGTGAAGCCAGGGCATGGTAAAACGGAAAACACTTAAGGGAATCGGGGGGTATACATAGAGCTTGATTGTTTCGCCTTGTATATGTGAATATGAAACCAAACCGCAGAAAAATAAAAGATGAACCGTCCGCGACGCACTGAGATGAACCGTCGTATTCCTCCAACCCGTCGAGGCGCGTCCGCCCCGTCCGCCGGTCACGTTAAAGGTAATGATAAGCCTAATTATAACCTTGGTCACGTCGCGGCCGCGGTTGGGCACGCCGACGCCGCAAACATCAACGCAAGCATCACTCGCCACCGGCTCCTCATCGCGCACCACGCCACGCCGCATCGCAGCAGAGACGCGCCGAGCCTCAGTCCCACCTCCCTCGCGACCGACCACCCCAGATCACCGGACCACAGGAGCGCGTTCGGGTGCGCGAGCACCCACCTCACCGTCGGCCAGTGCATCCCGGTCAGCCCCCACCACCAGAAGACCACGGCGATGAGCAGTCCGCCGACGGTGCACCGCGTCCAGAACCCCTCCGGTCGGCGGGCGACGTCCTCGATCGTGGTCGTGGACGCGTCTTGGGCGTCCAGATCCGTCGATGGGGTGTCGCCCGTCGTCGAGGAGGCGCGGGATGGGTCCGCGTCGCCCCGCATCAACGCGTCTCTCTCCTCGTCGAGTTGCTCGTTCATGCGCCTCAGCATGGGCACCCCGCCCCGACTCTTGCCGACCTCGTCCCAGAAGTCCTCGGAGAACTTCTTGGAAGCCTCCCGCAGCGTCGGGGTCTTCGGGGCGGCGTCGTCGCCGTCGCGGATGGGCGACTCGTCGCGCGCGGCGGCGAGCGCGACCGGGGAGGACGTAGACGAGGCAGTTGGACGCCGGGGGAGAAGCGCGTTCCCATGAGCGCGCCGGTGGGGGAAGATCGGCGCGGGGGAGCTCCTCCCGGACGTCGTCGGGGTCGATGCGCGCGCGAGCGCAGACATGGTCGACGATGCCGCGGCGCCGGCCAAAGGTGCCGCCTCCCGCGCCGCGGCAACTCATCAGTCTCGTCGTCATCAACCTTGATATTTTTCTCCGCGGTTCAGTTTTTCTTCACAAAAAAACGACCATGGCAGCCTCCGACTGCGCGGTCTGCCTCGAAACCTTCAACGACACCGATTGCGTCCCCGCCAGGCTGCCATGCTGCCAGAGGGAAACGTCAACCTTCGGCGTCTGCCTGCCCTGCCTCGAGCAAATCTGCAACCACTACACCGTGGAGGCGGGAAGGGTGGGGAAATGCCCCCGTTGCAGGGAGAGACTCTACGTGTCGGCCGACGGGGTCGTGTCCAAAGCCCCGCAGCCCAGGGGTAAGTGCAGGACGTGCCTCCAGGAGAGGGTCCTCCTGGACGGCGGCAAGTGCGACGCGTGCATCCTGGGCTCCCAGTTCGCGCTGACGTACGAGTGCGACCGGTGCGGTGGACATCAGAGGATCCCGCATCCCATGTGGCGGTACCAGGCGTCGCCTGGCGAGTTCGGGAGCGTCACGTGGGCTTGCCACAACGCGTGCGGCGACTACACGCGCTGGAGGGTGATCGCCGCGGACCTGGGCAGGGTGCCCATGCACGACACCCCGGAGGGATGGGACATGTTGGACAGCTGGCTGGAGCAGCTCCGGGCGGAACAAATGCGGGTACCCGCGAGGTCGCCGCCGGAGGAACGCCGGGGATGCGTCGTGTCGTGACGCGTCAACAGAAGACGCGTCCCTCTCGGTTAGCTTTAGCTTTACTCGGCGTTTTACTCAAGTTTCGCGTCGGTATTCATCAGTTCTATTCCAACAAACCCGACGCTCCCAAAGACCCGTTCCCAGCCAACAACTTTTTTAGATGTTGGAGGGGTAGAGCATGCAGCGAATCTTGCCGCCCATGGAGGAGGGGGGGAGGTTCTTCTTGAACTTGGCCCTCACCACGCCGCTCGACCCGTGAGCGCGCGTCACCTTGCCCCAGCTGGTGCGGAACACGGTGCCCTTCTTCTTGGTCTTCGCCTTGTACACGTAGCAGAGCTTCTTGCCAAGGTAAAAGTCGGCGGAGGACTTGTCGTTGACATTCTCGAGCTTGATCAGAGAGGTGTGGTTGGTCTGGTTGGTACGAGCACTGTCGGTTCGAGTCGGGAGGTGAGGGGCGCGGGGCGGTCAGGTGGACGTTCGCGGGACGTTCGCGACGCGGGGGTTGGCGCGCGCAAAGGAGAGATTTCATTCGTCGTCGTCTCAGCCTTGGGACGATGGCTGAGCGATCCCGGAGGTCGGCGTCGCCGGGTCCGGAGGGGGTTCCCCGAGCGACGGCGAGACGCGGGCGCGTTCCCGCGCGACGTCGACGCGTTCAGCCGTAGTGACGGGCCCGATGTGGACCGCCGGACGGACGCGTCGAATCGCGCGCGGGCCCGGCGCCGCGCTTTTCCGGGGGCACCCGCCACCCAACCCTAGAGGGAAATAAAGGCACGGGACGTGCGAGATGGCGAGCGCGCGCGCGGGGTCGGAAGGGCCGGACGGAGCACTCACCGCTTGTACCCCAGGATGATACCGCGCACGTAGAGGCTGTGGATGGAAAGGGAAGATACGGACGAGTCAGCGGGGCTGGTTCGCTTCGCGACGGCGGCCGCGCGGCGACGTCGCCGGCGCCCCGTGGGTCGCGCTAGGGTTTGAGACGTGCGAGATTTTTGCCGTGGCAGCTCGCGCGGATCCGCGGCGGTGGAGACGCCGCGACGCGCCGCGCGGCCGCCCGCGCGAGGGAGGGGGTCGGGCACTCACCGGCAAGATTCCCCACCCATGATGATGTCCGGTGTTGTCCTTGACGGCGCAACGAAAAGAGGGCGAGGAAGGCGCGCAGAGGCCGGTTAAGAGGGCCTGCACATCTCGGGTTTTGGTCGGTTGCAAATTTACCGATTGACGGTCGGACTTTTGCGGTATTGGCCTGAGCAGCTGAGCGAGGAGGTGTCGGCACTCTTCCCATCGGAGCGGGGCGCGTGATCCGGAGGCGTCAGACGCCGGATGGCGTCCGCTTCTACCGCCCCATCGCGTCTCGCGCATCTGCCGCATCGGCGGCACGGACGTCGCGCGGTCGCCCGCGCGTCGGCCCAAACCCCCGCGCGCGCCTCGCCCCCGCCCCTGGACGTGGTCAGCACCACCCTCATTGTCGACGATCTCGTGTTCGCGGACGGGACCACCCGGATGGCGGTGCTCGGCGGCGGCGGGCCGCAGACGCTCTTCGGCGCGGGCTTGGCGAGGAGGTCCCCCCCGCTGACCCTCGGCCTCGTCGCCGGAATCGGGGGAGACGGCGACTGCCCGCGCGAGTGCGTCGAATGGCTCGTCGACCACGGCGTCGACGTCAAGGGGTTAATGCCGACACAAAACATGCCAACGCCTCGCGCGTGGCAGATCACCGAGCGCGACGGCAGACGCACGCAGGTGTGGCGCCTAGACGAACGACGCGGCGATGAACTGTACGCCATGCTCCGCCCGGCGCATTCGAGTTGGCCCGAAAACGCCGCGACCGCAAGGTGCGCGCATTTCGGCGTGAACCCGTCGCGACCCGACGTCTCGCTCTGCGCCGCGCTGCGCGCCGCCGGGTGCGGGCTGACGTCCGTCGAGCCCTTCACCGTCGCCGCGGTTCCCCTCGACGCCTCGCAGCTGCGCGCGCTGTGCGGCGCCGCGGACGTGTTCTCGCCGAACGAGCGCGAGGCTCGGTCGCTCTTCGTCGACGGCGATTCACTTTCTCCGGCGGATCTCATCCGACGAATGTCCGACGCCGGCGCCGACGTCGTGTGCCTGCGCCGCGGCGAGTCGGGCGCGATGGTGTACGACGCGGGCAAAAACGAGGGGTACGAGTGCCCGAGCGTGGCGTTGAAGGTGGTGGACGAGACCGGGTGCGGCAACGCGTTCTGCGGCGCGTTCGCCGCGGCGCTTTCGCGGGGCGAAGGGATCGCAGAGGGGCTGGCGCTGGGGTCCGCCGCGGCGAGCGTGATGCTGGAGCACGTTGGGGTTCCTCCCGGGGGGTTCGAGGAGTACAGGGAGGAGGCGGAGAGGCGCGCGGCGGCGGCCAGGGCGGCAACCGTCGCGTTCTCGCTCTAAAAGTCTTAGCATGCATCGTAGACTGACTAGCGGTTTAGCAGCGCCGTCCGAAAGCTTTGTCCAAACTGCGCTATACCGACGTTCCGTAGCTTCAGTACGTCCCCCGGAACGCCGCCCACGCGATCCTCCCCTGCGTTACGATCGGGTTCGCCCCCCGGACGAGCTCCGGGTGGAACACGTCGAAGTCCTTCGCCTCCAACGCTTCCAGGTACCGCCCCGTCCCCACCGCGGGCAGAAGCGCCGCCCTCGCTACCCGTCCCCCATCCGAACCCGCCCTCGCCAACCTGGGCGCCATCGCCCTGGCGCCGTCCAGGTGCGCCTTCGCCGTGGACGCCACCTCGTGCACCGCGTCACGAACGCTCTCCGTGGGTCTCGCGCGGTACACGTCCTCGGTGGCGGCGCCGTGTCTGGCGCAGACGTCCACCGGGAGGTAACACCGTCGCTGTTTGGAATGCGCGTGCGCGCCGCGTAAGAGGTTGGCGATGCCGATCGCCTTGCCGAGGTGCGCCGCCGCGTGGTCCGCGTCGCTGTTGCGCACCCCGCACGCGTCCAGTATCAGGTAGAGGAGCGACGCGTGGGTCTGGTCCGCGTAGGCCTCCAGGAAGGGTATCCCCGGCGGCGGCGAATCGAGCTCGGCGTCTCTTATTCTGGCGTCGACGATGGCGTTGAGCCACCGCCTGTGCCTGGCGCCGACGCCGCCGGTGTCGCGCATGGACGCGTGCAGCGCGCTGTGAAGCGCGATGGCGACGGGATGCGGGGGCGGGGTCGCGTCGCGGTCGCCCGCGGCGGCGGCGACGGCGTCTTTCCACCATCGCAGTCGCATGAGCGCGAGGTGGGGCTCTTTCGTCGCTCCCAGCGCCTGCGCAGTCTCGACGTTGAACGCCCTCAACGCCATCGCGGTGAGCCGGTGCTCCTTGGGCAGCGCGAGCGTGCAGAGGTACGCCTCGTAGTCGTGCTGACGCACGCGCTGCACGCAGTACTGGAACGAGGAGCGCACGTCGGGCGGGGCGTCCTCAGATGACGTTCCCGGTGAATCGTCGACCGCCGCGCGCCGCGACGACGACGACGACGCGAACTCGCGGGTCGATCCGCGCGATCGAATCGCCCCGCGCGCGCGTCCATCGAGGCGGGCGGCCGTCCACGCCGCCCGTATCGCCGAGGCACTCGCGGTCGCCGCCGTTCGCCTTCCCATCGGTGCCCGTGATGATGATGAGCGAGACGCACGAACGGCGCACGATGATGTAAAAGTTACCAGCAGGACCAGTCCCGTCGGGTGATCGCGCCGACGGTCGCCGCGGGATGCGAGCGCGCGGGTGGGGTTTTCGAGAATACGTATATACTTTATCGGTCACGAGCGAGTCGCGCTGCTCGAACCGCGGCTCCGTCGGCTCGCGGCTTTATGTACTTTCGCGCCCTCCCTCCGTCGCGCCCCCGCATCCGTCACACACCGTCGTCGGCGTCTAGGCTGTGGAGGACGTCCCTGATGGCCTCCACGTCGGGGTGGTCCGGGCCGAGCGCCTGCTCCTGCAGCACCAGCGCCCTCTCCAGCAGCGGTCTGCCCACCTCGTTGTGCGTTTGGTCCAGGTGGCAGATCGCCAGATCCGTCAGCGTCTGCACCGTGTCCTGATGCTCCGCGCCGAGCGTCCTCTCCTGGATCCTCAGCGCTCGCTCGTACAGGGGCTGCGCCGCGGCAAACTGCTCCTCCTCCGAGTGAAGCGCGGCGAGGTCGGTGAGCGCCACCGCAACGTCGGGGTGCTGCTTACCCAGCTCCTTCTCCCTCGCCGCGATCTCAGCCTTGAGCTCCCTCGCCGTGGGGTTGCCCCCGCCGCCCGCGGGGCCAGCCGCGGGCGCCGGGGCTCCTCGACCCGCGGGAGGAGGAGCCTTCCCCTTCCCCGGCGTCGCCGCGCTCTTGCGCGCGCCGCCCCCGCCGACGCCGCCGCCCGCCCCAGTCTTGACGCCCAGGCCCTCGTCGATGATGTCGCGGATGGCGGGCTTGAGGTTCTTCGGGAGGAACTTCTCCACGGCGCGGCCGGCGATGTTGCAGCACTCCAGGGTGACCTTCACGGCGGCGGATCGAACGTCGCCGTTGGGGGACTCGAACGTCTTGGAGGTGAACTCCATGACAGCCTCGAGGGTGAGACCGTCGTGGCCAGCCTTGGCGAGGCCGTGCTTGGGGATGAGCTCGTTCATGATGGAGAGCCGGCCGAGCACGATGCGCCAGACGCTCTGCGATCGCACGGGCTTCACCAGCGGGCCCGACACCAGCGTGAGGTCGGAGCTCGCCAGCTCCAGGATGGCCTCCCTGGACGCGTCCCGAACCTTGGCGTGCGCGTCGCCGAGCTTCTCGATCAGCTGCGGCACCAGCTGAGCGACGCTGCTGTGCACCTCGCGGCCGCCGAGCTCCTTACCCATCACCTTCACGGCGCTCGTCAACAGCTTGCACGCGTTAGCAAAGACGTTGGCAACCTTATCCTTAAACAGGCGCGTCATCATGTTGCACATCGTGCGGAACACCTCCCTGGTGTCCGCGTTCACCGCACCTTGGCGAACCTGTTCCTCCATCCTCGCCAGCGCAGCCTCGCGGTGCATCCAGTTCTTGGAGTACAGGCACATCGCCGCGTACTCGCCAAACGCGTCAACCACCGGTCCAGCCTCCGTGGTAAACGCCGAGGGAATCGGATCGGGCGGGGGCAGGTCCGGATCGTACCCCTCGGGTGGCTTGGCGTTACCCGGGGATCGAACCGCGTTACCGGGGGGAACGAACTCCTCGTCCTCTAAACCCGCGGGCACGCGGCTTCGGCCCGTCGCCCCCGCGGGGACTTCGTCGTTGTTGAAACCCTTCGCGCTGGCGTCGGGGCCGTCGCGGAAGCGTTGGGGCGTGGACCCCTCCTGCTTGGCCATCTCCATCGCCGTGCGTGACACCGCGGGCCTCTCATCGTAGTTACCCATGGCGCTGTACCCCTGGCTGACGGGCGGGGGTATGTCGTCCGGGCCGGCGTTGGCCTTGATCTCCGCGAGTTGCGCCGGGGAGAGGCCGCCGACGACGCGCTCGTCGTGGCTCATCCGCGCCATCTCCCGCGCGGGGGGTTCGTACGGCTCGACCGGCTCGTACGGCTCGACCGGCTCGTACTTGGGCCCCGGATTGACCGGCTCGCCGTACGACTCGCGCGGCGGCGGGGGCGGCGCCGGCGGCGCGGGCGGACGCTCGTACTCCTCGCGCACGGCGCCGCCCATGGGAGGCCTGGGGGGCGACGCCAATCCTCCCCCGGGCGCCGGCGACTCCAATCCTCCCAAGTCGGGCGCGGGCGCCCTGCCGCCGGGCTGGATGAGGTCCACGGGGGGACGATCTATGATGTCCCTGTTCGCCTGGAGGACGTGCGCGAAGACAGCCTCGTCGTCCTCGCCGCGTCGAGCGCGGCCGGACCCGGCGCCGATGGATTCGCCCAGCGCGGTGACGCCCCCCGCGTCGCGGAGCTTGTCAATCTCAACCTTGATGAGCTTGGCGGCTTCGTAATCCTCAGCCTCCACCGCCGCTCTCTTGCGAGCCTCGAGCTGGCCAATCTTGGCGCCGACGGCCTTGAGGCGGTTGATGCCGTCGCGTAGGCGCTTGGCCTCGTCGTAGTCCTCCCTCGCGACGGCTTCGTCTTTGAGCGCGTGAATCTCTCGAATCTTAACCGCGGTGACGGGATCGACGTCGAGGTCGATGGCCATGTCGGCCATGCCCGCGCCCCTGGCGGGCCTGGGCCCCGGCGCGAGGTTTCCGCCGCCGCCGCCCCACCCGGGGTCCGTCGGGGAGATGGCCTCGCCGATGATGTTGACGGCGACGATGCCCACCTGGTTGTAGATGTTGAGCTTGTTGACGTGACACTTGTGGACGACGACGCGGAGGATGGCGGCGTCGACGTTGACGTGCACGGACTTGAGCTCCCTGGCCTGGTGCCCGCTCGCGGTGTTCGGATCGAAGCTCAGGTGCCCGAGGCGGCGCATGATGGCGCGGTCCATCGACGTCTCGCCCGGAGGGAGCAGGCCCGTGTACAGCTCAATCTTCGTGGCGATCTTGTACTCGTGCGACAGGAGCTGGATCTGGTGGATGCGCGCGGGGTGGTCGAGGCGCAGGATGAGCTCCTGCGGGAACTTCGAGAAGCGTGCGCACTGCCATCCTCGGGTCTGAGGGGTGTGGAAGTGGAGCTCGCGCGCGGGATAGTCCGGGTCCTGCGTCGTCCGGGCGGTCGGGTTAGCGCGGGCTCAAACGGTTGACTTTTTTCCGGGTGCTCTCCCGGGGGAGACGCGCGCGGGGTGCGCGGGGGTTTTCTCGGAAACAAATGCGCGGGTATCGCACCTCGCCTGTGGCGTGAGCCACTGAGAAGCGGAGCTTGGTGCCCGCCGCCGGACGATTCATGTTCGTTGCGGTTCGCTCTGGGCGGGCGCGGCGGAATCGCGGCTTCAGAACCTTTCAAACCCAAGGCTCGCGAATATTTAAATTTTGTCCGGCCTTTTTCGTACGGGCGAATTGAACCGGGATTGACGGATCATCATGGGACTGTTTCGGTCGGTTGCAACTCAGAGCTCGCAGAGCGCAGTCAGAGAAGCTCACAGTTCTCATATCAGTCGAAGTAACTCACCCTCGCCGGCTCGAACGGCACCACCGCGACTGGTAACCTCCCGAAGCTCCCGCACGCCCTCGCCACCGCGCTCACCAACCCACCCGTCCACCCCGCCGCCGCCGCCGCGAACGGCGTCAGCGGCGCGTGCCACGGCGCCGGCCGAGCCCTCAGCCTCGCGACCCGCCAACCCCCAAACCGCGCATCGAGCCTCGGCGAAACGCTCTCGCGGTTAGGTCCGTCTCTTTCCGCAACGTCGATCGTCACGCCCCCCGGGAACGCGGCGGGATGACACAGACGCAGCGCCACGAGGTCCATCCGCGGGTGCTGCAGCGTGGCGGAGACGAGCACCGCGGCGGCGCGCGCGAAAACCGTCAGCGCGTGCAGCGCCAGGTACGAGAGGTAAAAAGCCGCGGTAGTCGGCAACAGCAGCGCCACCGGCGCCAGCGCCAACGCGCCAAACACCCGACCCTCCATCCTGGACAATCCGTGCATGTCCCCGACGATGTCCTCGTCGATGTCCTCGGGCCTCGGGTCCTCCTCGGGCAGAGATTTCCGCGGCGGCGACACGAGCAGGTAGAGCCGTCTCGCGGCGGCGACTTGCGCCGTGACCAACAACGACGAGTACACGTGCAGCGCCGCGAGGTGCGTCGTGAGGAAGGTGGTGACGTCCGCGGCGAGCGCCGCTTGCAGGCTGAGACCCCCGATCCGCCCGCTCCACGCCACGACGCGAACGACATTCCGCATGAGCGTGCGGCACCAGGAGCCCGTTCGCGTCGCCGTCGACAGCGAATCCACCATGGTCGTGGCGAGCTCCGCGAGTGCCGTCGCGAGCGGGACGTGGAGTTTGACGCCGAGCGGCGATCCACGCATGATCCACTCCGCGTTGGCGCTGACGACGCGTCCGCCCAGAACACCAGAGGATGCCGAGGACGACCAATCTGTACCGACATGATTCGTCCCATCGTGTACGTACGAACCTCCCATCAAAAACCGAACAACCGCGTCGACGTCGCCGAGCAAAAACTCGGCGACCAAATGGCCGAGCGCGACGTCCGCCGCGATCAAAACCGCGCACCCCACGATGGCCGCGACCGACCTCCGCGCCGCCGCCTCGTCTTCGTCCCCCGCGTCATCGGCGTCCTCCTTTTCGTAATAACCTTTTTGCGCACCGCACGAGCGCGCAATCGACCGGGCGCGCGAGCGGATCACCGCGAAGACGGCGAAGACTTCGCACGCGTCGCGCCAACGCACGCCCCCCTTTCCGAAGACCCGCCACGAGTGCGCGTCGTTCTCGGGGTTAAACACGCCGGGGATGACCTTGGCGTCGAGGACGCGCGCCACGCGCGTCGCGGCGTGCCCCACCGCACGCGCCGCCCGTCCGATGAGGTCCGACGATGACGCCGGCGATGCCCGACGATGTTTTTTAACGCGCGATGATGATGTCGTCTCGTCTCTTCTCTCGGATCGATCGAGTCTCCCGCCCAACTCCATCGCCCTCGTCGCCCACTCGAGCCCGGTCTCGTCGTCTCGGAGTGGCCGTCGGGCGGCTGCCGCGACGGAGCGCACGGAGACGCGTCGCAGGGGCGGTCGCGGGGGATCGTGGAGGACGACGAGCACGCGGGAGGCGTCGACGCCGCTCGTCGCGTCGATCCTCGAGATCCCGTCGTCGTCCCGCGATGCCTCGATCCACGGGCCACCCTTCGAGCCGCTCGGGACGTCGACACGTTCCCCGTCGGCGCCCGAGACTCGGCCGACGAGCGTCGGCGGACCCAGGCCCTCGTACCGAGGCGCGTCGACCCAACGCCCCGCGCCCTCCGCGATGGGGCGCAGATCCTCGGGGCGGCGGACGACGCCGGCCACGACGACGTCGACCGAGCCACCCGCGCGGTTTGACTCGCGCCACCATCCCACCAGAAGAGACGAATCGCGCGGGCCACCCTCGCCGAGGTGGCGGGGGCCCGGCGTCGGCCAGAAGAGCCGCAGCGCGGGCGCCATGTGCGCCAAAAGTCTTAACAACGCTCTCTGATTGGCCAGAAAAACGTGTCGTTTTTCAGCGGTGCCACCGGGCGAAACACTCTCGGCACCACTTCGAGACACGCGCGCGTCACCGCCAAAGTCGACATGGCGTCGTCCCGCAACAACGCCAGGAGCGTTTTCCTCACCCTCGCGGTGCTCTTCCTCGCCGCCGGCGTCGCCGAGGCCAAGAAGAAGAAGGGCCCCAAGATCACGCACAAGGTTTACTTCGACATCACCATCGCCGGCGAGCCCGCGGGCCGCATCGAGATGGGCCTCTACGGCAAGACCGTGCCCAAGACGGCCGAGAACTTCCGGGCGCTCGCCACCGGCGAGAAGGGGTTCGGCTACAAGGGCTCGAAGTTTCACCGCGTCATCAAGGACTTCATGATCCAGGGCGGCGACTTCACCAACGGCGACGGCACCGGAGGCAAGTCCGTCTACGGCGAGAAGTTCGCCGACGAGAATTTCAAGCTCAAGCACTCCGGACCGGGCACACTCTCCATGGCCAAGTGAGTATGCGTTTCCCCGTCTCTGATTCTCGGTATCGGTCGCAGTCGTCTGTGATGCTCGCCATCGTTTCAAAGCCCTGTGGAGGGCGATGATCACGCAAAACATTTAACAGATGTTCAGTGCGTCAGGGGGCGGCTTCATCCCCGCCCCTGCCTGCGCATTCCCCGTTGAACGGCCTGAGATGACACGCGGCGATACTAAATCACCTTCTTCACAACGACCCACCAATCGTTTCCCCCGTCGCCGACCCTAACCCTTTCACCACCCCCAAACCGATGTGCAGTGCTGGTCCAGACACCAACGGTAGCCAGTTCTTCATCTGCACTGTCAAGACCAGCTGGCTGGACGGCCGCCACGTGGTCTTCGGCAAGGTCACTGCCGGCATGGACGTCGTGAGAAAGATCGAGGAGCTCAACGGAACCCCGCCCACCGACGAGGTGCTCATCGCGGACTCCGGAGAGATTGATATGGCGGAGCCCATCCAGGAAGTGACTGGAACCGATTGAAACATTTCAAGTGTTCTAGCCCTTCAATGTGATGTTCTTCTTTCATGTCCTAAGTGTTCATCCTATGTGCCCTAACGCCCGAGCGCCTGGTCTATGTATCCCTGGTACGCCAGCGGGTGGTCACCGCCGCCGCTTCCCAGCACCTCCATCGAGGGTTCCACGTCTCCGCCGCCGCTGAACATCTCTCTCGTGTCCCGCTTGATCTTACCAAACAGAGAACCCATGCGCTGCAAGAACGGGTTCGGCCGCGGGCCCCCCTCAACCTCTCGATCGCTTTCACGCGACGCCGGCGCCCGTGGTTTCGGCGCCGCGTCCATCGGCGCCGCGTCGGTCCGGGTGAAGAGCGCGGCATCGTCCCCGTTCCGTAGGTTGGCGGCGCCGTAAAAATCGTCGTCGGATTCCGTGTCAGACCCGAGGCTCTCGCGCCCGTCGGAGACACCGTCCACGCCCGCGCCGTCGCCCGGTGAGGACCTTCGCGAGTCGTCCTTCATCCTGAACGGCCGGGCGATCAGCGAGCCCATCCTGGCGAGCCCGGACACGAAGGGGTTATCGTCGGCGGCGACGCCCTTCTTCGTGGGCGTAGTCGCGGGCGTAGTCGCGGGCGAGAGGACACCCTCGTCGCCGTCCACCGCGGCGCCCCCGTTCGCCGGGGCCGGACCTACCGACCGCGGCCTCGTCCGCCGTCGCGCCCGCCGCGCCCTCCGATCCACCCGCGCCGCCGCGCGCGCGTACACCGCGTACCCGCCGGGCCCAAACTCCCGAACCTCCCTCTTCGCCTCAGCCGCCGCCGTCGCCCGCGCCGCGACAGCCTCCTCCTCTTTGGCGATCACGGCGTCGATCGCCGCCTGGTACACGCTCGGCACGTGATCCAGCATCATCCTCGAGCTCATCGGAATCTCGGTGAACGCCGTCGGATGCCGAACCTCCGCCGTGGGTCCGTTCTCGGAGGTGAGGTGCCGGAGGTGGACGACGACGCCGGGCTGCACCAAAAAGTCAACCGCCCCGTGGTCGCGGAGCTCCAGCCCTTGAGTGCCCTCGAGGTCCTCCCAGTGCCCCTGGCACCGAGCTTCAGACGCGGGAGTCGTCAGGTCGTCGGAGACCTGTCGTTTCAGTCGCTCCGTCTTGACCGCCGGGGGTCGAGTCGGCGGCGGCGGCGGCGGCTTCTGCTCAAAGTCGTGCAAGGGCGCCAGCCTGGCACCTTCCGGCTCGGGCGGATGGTCGTTCCGAACGTCTTTGGACACGGGCGAGGCCGGTGACGGGTCCGCCGCGTCCTCCTCGATTGACGTTCGACCTATTTCCGCGCTCCGTCGCCTCGCGGCGGCCCTCGGCGAGTAGCCCTTATCGCGTCCGCCCAACAGGCTGCTGAAGGCTTTCATCATCGGCTGCGACGGAGCCACCTGGTTGAGCCGCCGCAGCAGCCGCCGCACAGCCGCGTAGCACAGCCGGGGGATGACGTCCTTTCCCGCGACGACCGACACGGTGTGCTCTCGCGCCCTCAGGCTCAGATCCAATGAGCAGACGCTCGGTGCGGCGAAGCAATGACACCGCGCCGCCGCGATTGCCTCCATCGCGCTCTCGCCCTCTTCCCTCGTCGCGTCCCCCCGCTCGATGACCCGCTCAATCTCCTTCTCCGCCGCGTCCATGATGTCCGCGTCCCCGGAGCGGACCAGCATCGTGAGGATCGCCGCCACGCCCGCCCCCATGCTGTGCCCGGTGAAGACGAGCCCGAACCCGCGGTTTCTCGCCAGCGCCGCCGCCGCGGGTCCCATCTGTTTCTTGACAACCTGCCAAGCGCTCGCCACCATACCCGCGTGCGCCCAGCCCCCCAAGAACGGCACGCTCGTGGAGCACGCGTCCGTGAGCAAATCCCCGCCCGTCACCGTGCCCCTCACCGCCACCACCACGGTGGAGCTCACGACGTCCACAGCCACGTACGACGCGGGCGAGAACGCGAGCGTGCACCAATCCGCCGAGACGATATCCTCGGGCGCCACCCCCGCGCTTCTAGCCGCGGCGAGCGTCGCTTTTTTCTCCACCGCGTCGCCGTCCGAGGAGACGAGGGCGGCGTGCACCGCACCCACGAACCCGTGCGCCTTGTCCTGCATGCTGTTGTTCTGGAGCATCGCCGCGAGTGATCCGTACGCCGCCGCGGCGTGCGCGGCGGAACGACGAAGCGGTCGCAGATCCGGCGTCGGTTCGGAGTGAAAATATCCATCGTCTCCCGTCGGGTACAACTCCGCCATGGCACGCTTCCTCGCCGCGGCCGCCCTGCGCTGCTCGCGCCAGAGCATGATCCCCGCGACGGGATCGAACGTCGCCGCGCCCTCGAGACCGAGCGGTTTCATCTCCTTGAGCAACAGGGTCGCGACCCTCTGCATCGCGTTGTGAAACTCCCACCAGCCCCCGGACTTGAGCCTGATGGCCGTCTTCTTCGCCGCCTCGGACTGGGTGCCCCGAAGCGCCGCGGCGCGCGCTTTGGCTATCGCGGCGGACCTCGGCGAGGTCGGGCTCGCGTCGGCACCCTCGGCACCCTCGGCACCCCCGTCGTCGTCGTCGTTCCGGACGTCGAGATCGTCCACTCCCAACGCCACCCCGAGCGCGTCTCGGACCTCGAGTAAACCCAGGTCCTGCATGAACTCCTCCAGCGCGCCCGGGGCATCGGCGTCGTCGGAGTCGGCGTTCCCGTCGCCCGACGTCCCGACGTCCCCGCCGTCGTCCGCGGCGCGCTCTGTCCCGGGCTCCCTCCCGGCGCCACCCCCCTCCAGGAATCGGAGCAGGGAAGCCTCCAACGGGTTCCTCGGGTCCTCCGTGGTCGGAACCCCCAGCGGGTCCACGACGACCTCGTGGCCGTGGGAGTCCTGCAACCCGCCCGATGGCTCCGCGGGTGGGTCGTCACCGCCCCCGAACCCGCCCTCGGGCCACCACGCGGGGCGCTCCGCCATGGCCTCCCCCGCCCTTCGCCGTGACCCGGCTACTGGTGCTGACCAACATTTTTCGCGAGCCGACCTGCCCTGAAGCCGAAATATCTCAGTCAGAGATGAAAGCGCCCAAGCACGACACCGAAGCGCATCTGGAGCGCACCCGCGCGCGCCTCGCGCGCTTCGGCGTCGATGTGAGGGACGACAAGAAGCGAGGGCGATGTCTCGTCGCGGCGAAGGATTTTAAGCGAGGCGACCTGGTCCTCGCCAACGCGCCTTACGGATTGCCAGTGCCGATGGGAGATCGCTGCGCGGGGTGCTTCCTGAAAGAGGACGACGATCGCGTCAGAGATAAGATGGGCTGCAAGGCGTGCGACATGGTGTGGTTCTGCTCCCAACGGTGCATGGACGGGGCCATGGACGGCGGGCACGCCGTCGAGTGCGCGGCCATGCGCCGGTACTTCGCCGACGACCCCGACGACGCCATCAGGGAAAACGGGTTCGTCCAGTTCTCGGCGCTGCACCGCAACTGCGGCAAGGCGGCGCACCCCGAGGACACCGACGAGCCCTTGGACGACCATCTCCCGTACCTCACGCCCACCGCCGCGGACAAGGCCGACACGATCGCGCGGTGGGCGCTCGACGGGTTCCCTTGGCGGGAGTATGTCCCGTATGGCGGCGACTTCGCGGCGACGGCCACCCAGGGCGCTCGTGCATTCGGCCTCGTCCCGAAGACCGCGACGGACGAGACGATCAAGAAGGAGGTCGTCAGGTCTCGCATGAACGACTTCTTCATCCAACAGTGGCGGGGCGGGGACCCGGAGCTCATGGCGGGGGCGACGTACCCGCTGGGGGCGTTGCTGAACCACTCGTGCGCGCCGTCCTGCGTGTGTTCGTACCGGCTGGAGGTTGACGCGACCCGGTACCCGACGTGGATCCAGGAGTTTCGGTGCGTCACGGACGTGTGCAAGGGGACGGAGCTGACGCACGCCTACGTGGACGCGTCCGATTGGTCCAACCACCGCCGCGCGGAGCTGCTGGACAGGTACGGTTTCGTGTGCGATTGCCCGCGTTGCCCGACGAACGAAGCGGGCGAACCGACGAACCCGCCTCCGACGTGCCCGCTCCCGTACTCAAAGTCCGGGGTGGCGCCCCCGCTGACGCCGGAGATGACGCGAAAAGATCGCGACGCGCAGATGGCGCGGGTGGTGTGGTGCCAGGAGGCGTGTTGGGCGCAGGTGGCGCTAGAGCACGACAAACGCGCACACGTCACGGTGAAAATCGCGGGGGATCTGATCGCGGCGGCTGAGAGCGCGGAGGAGGTGTCGGTGGAGCGTGCCAAGGCTGAGAAGGCGGCGGATTTGCTTCGAAAGCTGAAGGTCGACCCAACCTCGCACGAGAACTTGCAGATGACGGAACCCTTCCACCCGTGTCCGACCGTTCCGATGCGGATCAGGGCGCTCCAGATGGCGTCGAACATGGCGATGATCGAGCGGGATTTTGAATCGTCGCTGAGGCTGGGCGAGGAGCTCGTGGACGTGATGGAGGCGGGGTACGGCACGAGGTGGCACGCCAGGATCGCGAACGAGCTGGTCAGGCTCGGCGGCGTGGCCGCGGACGGGTTGAAAAACGACGAATCGGCGGCGGAGAAATTTCGCGAGGCGCTGGAAATCGGAAAGGTGACGTGCGGTATAGATTCGTGGGTGTGCGAGAGGGCGAAACACGCGCTCGCCGTACTATCACAGCTAGTAGGGGAAACCCACTACTGATATCATAGCGCTACTCTCGATCAGTCGTCGTCTCGACGCGCGTCATCACGCGCGTTCGTCGCATCTACCGAACACCGGGTCGTCTCGCGGGGTACCCAACGCGTTAAACTCGCAAAACGCGCTCGGACCGCCGCCGCGCGGGTCGATCGCGGTGACCCGGACGGACGCGAACCTTGAAGCCGCCTCGACCCGGTCCCCGCCGTCGCCGACAGCTGTGTCGCCCCCGTCGTCGTGTGAATCGTCGTCCCGGTCCCCTCGGACGACGTCTCGCGCGCGCCATTCCCTCCTCCACTCAAACCCGACGCCCTCCACGCCCTTAGAGCTCGAAACCGCGCACTCCACCGACCGGATAGTATCCACCGCGTCCGACGACGACGACGACGACGCGCGCGGCGTCGAGGACGACGCGCGGATCGCCGCCCTCGCGACCCGAGCCGCGTCCCGAGCCACCTTCGCGTCGAACCGCAGCTCACCGCCAACATATGACTCGTCGCTCGGCGACTCGTCGCCTCTCGCGCACCGCACCGTGACCTCCACGTTGGACTCGCAGTTGAACCCCACGCCCCTAAACCCTGAACCCACGGCTATTGACGTCAAGTTCTGCGCCACGGCGCACCGCCACGACGGTGCACCGGGCGCGGGCGCCGACGCTCTCGATCGCGACGCGTGACGCAAACGCAACGCGTGCGAGTTTTTAAAGTCGGTGAAGAAACGCAGGTGACGCGACCGCATCCGCTTTTGTCGCCCGTTCCCGTTCCCGTTCCCGTTCCCGTTCCCGTTCCCGTCGCCCCCCGTCGTGTTCGTTCCCCCCTCGCCGGCGCGCGCCTCGAACGCCAGCCAGTGCGCGCCCGCGTCGGCCAAATCGGAGGTGAGTTTGCCGCGAACGTAAACCGGCGGTTTGGTCGGGTCGCCGGCGGCGCCGATCTCCCCCGCCAAGTTCACCTCGACCCGCGGCAGCGTCGGGTTCGGGCCCCTCAGGTTCGCGACGAACGCCTCGGACACGGCGGTCACCCTCGCGAGCCTGCCCCCTCGGAGGAACGCGGCCGATCCCGCGCCGGGCGCCGTCACCGCGTGCGTGGGCGCCTGCTTCTTGATCTCCACCTCCACCGTCGCGTCGCCGAAAGAGTCCCAGTGGAGCGACGCGTCGGCGGAAACCTCCGGCGAGTTCCCGGTCCTGAGATATCCCGGTCGTAAGAAGCTCCACCACCGCCGCGGCGAGTCGGTCTTGTCTCCCGGCCGACTCTTCGTCCTCCTGCCTGGCTCGAGCAACGTCCACTTCGTCGCGACGCTCGCGTCGTCCCACCGTCGTCGCTCGGCGAGGTTGGAGAGGAAGGAGAGCTGGTGCACGCTTCGTCGGCGGTTGACGGTGGCGTCGATGACGACGCCGCCGTCGTCGCCGCACGCGCCGGGATTGCCGGGACGCGGAGACGCGTCGTTCGTCGGGTCCCTCGACGGCGCGTCATCGCGCGCGGCGCCGCTTCCGTCGGCGTCGTCGCCCGGTGCGGACGAGCCCCCGGAGTAGATCGATGGGCCGAACTCGACCCTGGCGCGGTCGAGCGGGGAGGCGCGCAGGAACGTCGCCGTCGGTTTGCGCGGCGTGTACGTCAAGGAGATGAACCCCGAGTCATCCCGCAACGAGCTCGTTCCCGTCGCGCTTCCGCCGTCGGCGAACTCTCGACGCGCGCGCCGCGTCTCGGAGGCTGAGGCTTCCGATGTGGAGGCGCCTATGCCGTCTCGTATCCTCTCCGCGCAACCGCGGCTGAGCGTCACCGCCGCGGCCGTCATGCGCCGGCTCGGCTCCTCGACGATTCGCGCATCCTCGAACCGTGGCCCCGATCCCTCGCCCTCGCCCTCGCCCCGGCGCCCCATGGTCTGCCCAGAGACTACTCGCAACGAAGACGAGGACGAGGACGACGGCGCACAGCAAGGTGCGTCAAGTCAAAGCGACGAGCCAGCCAGAAAACAACAGACGGGAGCGCACCATGGGCCTTCCGGAACCTCGCGCCTGGGTGGTACTCGTGGTGGGTATCTTTCTGGGTCGCCTATCGGTATCCGTCACCCACCCGACGACGTGTTTGAGCCCCTCCTGGTCGCCGATAGCGGCGGGGGACGCTCGCATCTACTACAAGCCGAATGAATCGATGCCGGGGCTCCCGCAGCCTCCGACCAAGCCGGGCGAGGGGTTCAAGTTCGAGGACGCGAGGGGCTCTTACGAGCGGGTGGAGTATCCGGGCGGGGAGTACGTCAACCTGGTGTACACGAGAGCCGGACACAAGAGGAGCGGGGACATCCACAAGTGCGCGCAGGTGAACACCGTCGTCGTGGGCGAGGCGCTCCTCACCCAGGTGATGAAGGATGGCGGCGAGACGCACACGAAGCTGAGGGGCGGGGACCACGTGGTCGTTCCTCCGCACGTCCCACACCTGTATGAGTTCACGAAGGACACGCTGATGACCGAGTCCTGGACGCACAGGGAGCCGGACGCGGACCGGGCGCAGTGCGAATTCGAAGCGTGGTTTCACAAGAAACTGAGGGCGAGGATCGACGCGCGGTCCACCGTAAGAGACGGGTGAATGCGAGACGGGTGAATGCGAGACGGGTGATGCGAGACGGGTGATGCGAGACGGGTGATGCGAGACGGGTGAATGCGAGACGAATGAACGCTCGTTGCTTAGATTTTATCGTGTTTAAACGTCGTGCCGCCGCCGTCACACCTCGACCATCGCGTGCAGATCGCGGACGAGGTACCGGCTGAACCACCTCGCCGTCGCCTGGTCGGCCAGCAGTCCAACCGCCCCGCCCTCGTCCCCGGCTCGAAGCAGCGCGGGCACGTCCACGTCCACGCCTCGAACGTCGTGCCTGGTGAGCAGCTCGACGGCGGCGTGCGACATCGGGCCCATGGCGGCGAACCTCGCCGCCGCCGCCTCCGGGGTCGGGGGCGGTTCCGGCGTAGGCTCGGGTTCCATCGGCGCCTCTGGGGATTCCTTCGGTCCATCCTCATCACGGGGGTTAGGGTTAGGGTTAGGGTTAGCGGAATCTGTCGCCGCGTCACCGCTCGCCCCATCGGGTTCCATGGAAACGTCCCCGTCCCTAAGTCCCCGCCGCCGCGCCTCGGGCACCAGCCTTAACGCCGCGAGAACCTTCGCCAGCTCGAGCGCCTTCCTCGTCCCAGCCTCCGCGCTCGCGGGCGACGCGCACAGGTGAAGCACGAGCGACTCGACGTCGACGGCGCCCTCCTCGCCCGGTTCGAACGCGAACGCGTCGGCGAGCGCCCGCATGACGATCGCCGCGACGTCAACCTGCGAAGAATTCGCCCGCGCGGGGAGAAACCAGAGCTTCCTGGCGTTGGCAAAGGCGGCTCGACCGGCGAGCGCGGGGGCGGCGAGCTGCGCGGCGGCGGACGCCAGCCTCTCCACGCTCGCGTCTATGACGACGGGATACATGTCCACCAGCAAAGAGACGATGAGCGGCCGCCACTCGCAGTACAGCGAATCCCCAAAGGCGAATTGCCTCGCGAGCGCCGCCAAAACCCCCTCGTTGCACACGGAAAACGCCGGGGGCACGCCGGGATCCGCGGGGGTGAGAACCGCGGCGCACCGCGCGAAAACCCTCGCGCACTCCCCCGCGGTCATCACGCCCGATATCGCCGCGGACGACAAACCCGCCGCCAGGTTCGCCAGCTGCGACGCGGTGAACACGCCGGGGCCGCGCGCGGGGGGTTCCACGGGTGGCGCGGGGGGTTGCGGCGGCGGGTCCGGGATGGCGAGCTCCTCCTCGAGGACGATGAAGTCCACGTCGTCGAGGATGAGGTCGTTGACGAGCTCTCGTTCCTCGTCGACGGCGCACTTGATCTCCTCGACGAGCGCCGCGACCGCGCTGCACTCCTGGTGGTACCGGTCCCGGAGGTACTCCTCCAGGCGGACCAGCGCCTTGGCCTCCACGCGCTTGAGGTGCTTGGCGTGTGCGACGGCGTTCTCGACGATGCGTTTCATCCTCCACCTGACGGTGTGACGCTCGATCGCCATGGCCTCCTCGAGATCCGCCGCCGACGTCTCCGCGGCGCGTTCCGCGTCCGTCTTTGGCGGCGGCGGCTCCTCACCCTCGGCGGGCGGCTCGGCGGGTGCCTCCTCGGTGTTCTCGGGGTCGGGCTCGGGGGGTGAGACGGACTTGAAGTACTTCAAGGCGGCGGACACCGCCGCCGCGAGCGTCGGCGTGAGCTCGATGGCTTCCTTGAGCCACTTCGGCGTGTCCTCGCCGTCCGCCGCGGGCACCGGGAGCGGGCTCTCCTCGCCGAGCACATCCGGCGGCGCCGCCACCTCGGGACCTTCCTCCTTGAGCTCCGCGCCCCTCCTGGCGGTGTAGTAGTCCGCGAGGACGGCGTGCGTCTCCGCGTATTTGTCGAGCTCCAGCTGCACCATGGCGACGTAGTGATTCGTCGCGAGGACGACGTGATCCGCGACGTACGCGTCTTCGACAATCTTCCGTCGCTCGTCCACAGCCTCCTGGAGTTTCGCGTCGCATATGTCCCACAGCGCGTCCCGAAGCTCGTCCGCCCGTACCAGCAGCTCGCCCTTGGTCCGCGGATCCCTCCTGTGGTCCAGGTCCACGTCGTTGAACTTGGACTGGAACTCCCGGACCGCGGTCATCTTCTCGTCGGGCCTGCGCAAAAACTCGGCAAAAGTCTTCTTCGCATCCACAAAGTGCGCCAACGAGAGCGAACGCTCCTCGCGCATGGACGCGAAGCACTGGTGCATACCCTCGAGGTAGGCGGTCTCCGCGCCGCTCCACTGCTCGTAGATCGCATCCGCGAGAGCCAGCGGCACGGGCACGATGGGCACGGGCTTCCGCTCCTCGGGCTCGACGGGAGCCTCGCCGTCGGCGGGAGCGTTCTCGCCGTCGGTGGGGGGCTCCCCCTCGCCCTCCTCTCCCTCCTTCGGCGCGTCGGGGTCCAGCGCGGCGACCTCCTCGGGGGTCGCAGCCTTGGCGGCAGCCTCGGCGCGCTCGACGTGTCCCTTGACGTCCTCACCCGCCGTCTTGGCCGACTCGAGAGATTCCCTGGCGGCTACCGACGCAGCCTCAGCCGCCTCGCACGCAGCCTTGGCAGCCTCCCGCGCCTCGGACACGGACTCCGCGCCCGCCGAGGAATCCGACGCGGCTTTGACGGCCGCGTTAGCCTCCTCGACAGCCTCGGCAGCCTCGGCCAGGGCCTTATCCGCGGCGGCGGCGGCGGTCTGAGCCTTGACGAGCTCCGCGGCGACAGCCTCGGCGGCTTTTTCGGCGAGGAGCGCGAGCGCCGCCGGGTCCTTGGGCTCGTCGTCCCCTTCCGTCTCCGCGGGCGGATCCGCGCCCTCTTCAGCCTCGGCCGTCGCGGCGCCCACGAGCTCCTTGGCCTGGATCTCAGCCTTGCGCAGGTGCAGGAGTTCCTTGGCGCACGCGGCGACGACGGAGTTGGCCTCGTCGGCGGCGGCGGCGGCGGTTTGCGCGGCGGCGGCGGCGGCGGCGGCGTTCTCGGAAGCCTCCTTGACAACCTCGGCGGCAGCCTTGGCGGCGAGCACGCGCTCCACCACGCCGGTGAGGGCGTTGGCGACCTCCTCCACGTTGCCGGTGGCGTCCAGACCGACGCGCAAGCCGGCAAATTTCTTGAGCCAGTCCTCGTGTTTCTCCACGCCGGCTCCCCACTCCTTCATGCGCTCGTGCACCCGAGCCTCCTCCGGGGGCACGAGGTCCTGGAGTCGCTCGATGAGACCGGGCTCGTCCTCGGGGGGTGGATCGTACTCCAGGTGGTAGATCTTGCCGGTCATGGCGTCGATCCTGCGCCCCATGGCGCGTCTCGTCGCCGCCTGCGCGTCGGGCTCCGTCGGAAGCTCGAGCACGACGACGGCGTCCAATCCGCTCGTAAACGTCGGCGTCGCCTTGGCCGCCACCTCGTGCTCCCGCATGGGCGCGACGATGGACACGCGCCCGCGCACGAACCCCTCGCGCGCGGGGTCCAGACCGGTGAGGGCCTTCTCCAGCGCGGCCGCCTCCTCGAAACTGTTGGGAAAGCCGTCGATGACGAACCCCCGCTTGCGGTCCTCGGCGTCCAGGGAAGCCGCGTACTCGGCCAAAGCCGCCGCGTCCGCCTCCTTGGCAGCCTCGAGGGCGGTCTCGTGGTCGTCACCCTCGGGGACCACCGTGAGCGGGGGCGGCGGGGGCGGCGCGAGGGCCCCGACGGCCATGGCGACGAGAGCCGCGACGACGTCGGGGGGAATCGGCTCCCCGGCTCCGTCGGCGGCGAGCGCGACGGAGCCCAGCTCAACCTTGCGCGACCGGGGCGCGGGAGAGGACTCCTCGGCTGGCTCGGAGGGAGGCGGGTCGACTCCCTCCTCGGCGGGCGCGTCGTCGTCGTCGCCGCCGCCGCCGTTCGCCGCCTCGCCTCCCTCGGCGGGCGTACCCGCGGGGTTGACCGCCGAGCCGTCGCCAGCTGTGTCGTCGCCAGCCGTGTCGTCGTCGTCGGTCTTCCTCGACGCCGCGACGCGAGCCTCCTCCTCGGCGTCCCACGCCGCAGCCTCCGCCATGGCCTCCTTGACCAGGATGTCGGGGTTTATGATCTGCAGGCGCTGCGCCTCCGCGATGGCCGCCACCGCGGTGGACTTACCGGCGAAGGGCGCGCCCGCCACCGCCAGGCGAACCCGGACGCCGGCAAGGTCGGGCAGCGTCGGGGGAATCTCCGGCGGCGGGAGGGTGAGCATGGAGAGGTCAAACACCGCGGACGCGAGCGCGGTGTTGGGGAAGAGTTCCTCGAGTTCCGGATCGGGAACCGGGACGATGGGGTTGCCGTCGGCGTCGAGTTCGGGTTCGGGCTCGGGCTCCGGCTCGGGGGGCTCGACGGGGTTGCCATCCTCGTCCAGCTCGGGCTCGGGCTCCGGCTCGGGCTCGACGAAGAACTCATCCTTCTCGGGGTCCCACTCGCCCGCGCCGGTCAGGTAGTCCTTGGTCGTGCCT
>Ga0181573_10001357_pt1 | contig 24254 bp, 10 predicted proteins | sample 101ome_25_FD_148643 | JGI IMG/M metagenome (GOLD analysis project Ga0181573, IMG submission 148643) | Coastal salt marsh microbial communities from the Groves Creek Marsh, Skidaway Island, Georgia - 101409BT metaG (spades assembly) | ecosystem: Environmental > Aquatic > Marine > Intertidal zone...
CGACGACGACGACGACGGCGGGATAAAACGTGATGACGAAAGACGTCACGATGCGCGTATCGGGCAGTCGTCTCGCCGCGTGTCCCGTGTGCGACAAGTCTGTGCACGTCGCCCTCGTCGCCATGCACGTCGAACGTTGCCTGACGATGAATGCGACGACGAGCGCGAGCGATGCGGGGGTGGGAACGGCGTCGCTGACGACGACGACGACGACGGACACCGGGCGGAGAGGAGAGCGGCAGGACAGCAGGGATCGAGAGAACGAGGGAGACGCTCGTCGTGCGTCAGAGGCGTCGGCAACAGGCAGAAGCGGCGGAGTGTTGAAAGAACTCGCCGCGGCTCGACGGGCGAGCGCGGCGCGAGAAAGCGCGAGCCCGAGCGTGGGTGTAGATTTGAAGCGTAGAAGAATTGCGTTGGCTGATGCGACGAACGCGCAGGGTGGTGTCATGAGGGGCTTTGTAAAGGCTATCGGTGCGACTGTCGTTCGCTCGGGCATGGACGCGGCTACTCAGACTGAAAACGACGATGATGGACCGAACGGGCTCTGCGCCGATAACGACGCCACCGTTGACGAGGTCGACGTGGAGAAGGTCGTGCAAGACGTCGAGGGTGGCGAGCCTTCGAGCGTCGTGTTTGATTTGAGAGTCATGTCTGGTAATCACGAAGAGTGCGGAATTTGTCTCACGGCGTTTGACGACGACGACGGAGTCGTGCGTCACATGTTTTACCCTTGCCAGCACGTCAGACAATGCGGAGAATGCGCACAAAGGGTTTGGCAGGTCCCCAAGGCGAAGAGGCGCTGTCCTTGGTGCAAGTCAAAAATTGAAATTCGTCCTCGTCCGTTCAAGCCATTTCTATAGTTACAAAACGCCACTCCACAGCGTAGCGGCAGCTACGAGCTACACACAGTTAGAATCCCCCTAGTACTAGTACATGTATTGCGATCACTTAGCATTTACTTCACATCATCAGCATCACCATCATCTCGGCCAGAGCATGCAGACTAGCACGCCGACGACGGCTATGCTGGCTCCAATGAAGTCCCCAGCGTCGGGTGTGAAACCGTCAACCAGCGCGCCGAAAGCGTAACTCAAAGCGATGAAAAACCCCCCATAAACTGCCAAAGCGCGCCCAAAGTCATCCATTGGCATGGCGACGAACGTACATCCGTACGCGAAGAGCGTTACCGCGCCAGCCACGGCGTACAAGGCGTGCTGCTTCAGACGGAACGTTTTCCACACGAGATAGCATCCACCAATCTCAGCGAAACCGGCGAGAATAAATAACCCTATGGCGAGCGCTATTCGAGCCGCCGTCCACTTTTCGCTCATGATGCCAGACGAGTGGAGGCTTGATGCTCGAGCAAAGAAACGACGTGTGACGTCTCTTCACCTTCACGAGTGAAGGTGAAGAGTGAAGTGTTATCAGCGCGACTCGGTCAACTACAGCTTTTTCAATTTTCGTACAAAGTCGCTCAACTACAGTACGAGTACACGAATTGTCTACTATTGTTGCATCGCTTTGAGGAGTGAATCGCCGCTCGCTTCGCTCTCCGCGACCACGACGCTCTCGCGCACGTATCGAACCTCACCTTGACCGTCTACGTCCGCAGCGCACGAATCAGGACAGGTGAACACGCACACGGTTTGCCAATCCCACGCCAGAAGCTCTTCCTCGGACGCGAGGTAACTTTTGTCACCTTTATACATACCGACGGCATCCTCTACGTCGCGCAGAAGCGCGGGCGTGAACTGGAGCTCGCACACGCATGACGCACCGCATTGAGAGCAGTTCGGAGGTTGCGGCGGCGACGCGTTTGGCCATAAAAACTTCATACCCTTGGCCTCGTACCGCATGCATTGGTCTGGAGCTCGCTGCAGGCGCTTGTTAAACTTGAGATATGCAAAGTCGACGTTTGTCGCTGCTGCAGATTCGTACGTTTCTGCACCCCATTCTGTGTCGGCTTCCACATCGTGCGCCGCCGTGACTTCGTCCACCGACATGCCTTCCCGCTCGGCGTACTCTGCCAGAAGCTCTGCCACTCTCGAAGCATCTTTGCTCGAAAGTTCTTTCGTGGGCATTGGTTCGCTATCCGCCACGACGTAGTACTCCACCAGTTGCCTGGAGCACGCCGCGTTGTAAGCTTTGCGCACGGCTTTCGCTACGGCGTCTTCGTTATCCGTCTTCGCGCTCGCCTTTTTGGTCGTCACTGAAGACGCGCTCGCACTCGCGCCGCCCGTGCTGGTCGCCAACATGGCATCTAATTCCGCCGCGAGAGCGTCCGTGTCGTCGCCGTCACCGCCACCGCCGCACCATTCGCTCGCTTCTGGATTATCCCAGTCGTCGACCATCGCCGGCGCCAACTCGACGACGCCGGTGGACGCGGGGACGCGCGTCGCGTCCGCATCCACCGAATCGGCAACCATGGCGGCGTCTTTCGCGCCCGCGCCGTTGACGTCGTCCTCGCCTCTCGAATTCGCTTTTTGTCCGCGAACGCACACCCAAGACTTGCCGCCGCACGCCGAACGAACGCACGCGTACACGTAAAGCGCGCGCTCTCGAACCGACGAAACCGGCGCGTACGTCTGCGCTACCAGCGTCATCGTCTCGCCGCATCGCTCGCACGACACGAACAGCTCGCGCGCCGCCCTCTCCACAGCCGCATCTTCGTCCAAACCCTTCCCTTCACCCGTCGACGCGTCGTCAACGATCGGTACCGGTGCGCCGCCAACCTTGTGCGTTTCGTGCGTCATCCCATCGCTCTCTCGCTTCGCCAACCTCCCGGCGTAGCACACGGCAACGAGATCATCAATCTCGACGTCATCCAAGGAATCCACGTCGGAATCTTCGCCCGCATCGGCGGCGGCACCCGCACGCATCGCGACGCCACCCGAGACGACGCGTGCGGCGAGAGTGAACGAAAAGCGCCAAAGTTTGACGCCAAGTTCGTCGTTCGTCGCTCATCGCATGCGACGCCTCGCGTCCGGGTCCACGCGTCTCGGAAGGATGGTGATCGCGCGCGGTGGTTTCGTCTCCACCTCTTTGTCGGTGAACGCGACGACGAAGACGACGTGCGCGTACGCGACGAAGAGGAGAACTGAGCGAGTTTTGCGTTTTTCAACGACGACGAAGAGTACGACGTCCGGTGCGAGTGCGGATGAGCGACGCAAGGTGATGGTGATCACGGGACCGACGGGTGCGGGTAAATCGGCGCTGGCGATCGAGCTCGCGAGTAGGCTTCGGGGCGGTGGAGAGATTGTATCGTGCGACAGCGTGCAAATTTACAAGAGTTTGGACGTCGGCAGCGGCAAGGTGACGACGAGCGAAAGAGAGCGCGTGAGACATCACATGCTCGACGTGAGAGAGGTTGAGGAGGAGTGCGACGCGGCTGCGTATTACGACGCCGCTTTGGAATGCTTGGATGACATACACGCGCGCGGAAAGACAGCCATCGTCGTGGGTGGGTCTGGTATGTATTTGCGTTGGCTGGTAAACGGCAAACCTTCGGCGCCAAAGTCCACCGAGGAGAGTCGTCGACGCGCAGAGGCTGATGTGTCCGCGGCAAAGGAAAGAGGCGGGTGGAAAGCGGCGGTGGTCATGCTACGAGACGCGGGCGATGCGCACTCGGCGGAAACTTTGAGTGAAAACGATTGGTATCGTCTCACGAGGGCGTACGAAATTGTCACCGAGACGGGCCGGGACGTGCGGCAATTTTCTTCGACGCCGGATGCGCGATTTGATTTCAGGTGTTTCTTCCTCTCGGTTCCTAGACTAGATTTGTACCGACGCATAGATGATAGAGTAGAGTCAATGGTTTGCGATGGGATGATGGAAGAAGCGGCGTGGATGTTGGACCGGGGAATAGCGCCCGGTGGGAACACGGCCGCTCGATCGATTGGTTACAGACAAGCCATGGAGTACTTGGATCGCTTGAGGTCTGACAGAGCGACGCTCGGGGAGGAAAGCCTCTTGGCATTTCTAGAAGAAACGCAAAAGGCAACTCGATCGTACGCGAAGCGCCAGTTTACGTGGTTTCGGGGCGAACCAGAAGGCAAGTACGCGTGGATAGACATGTCAACGGATCGCGAGAGCGTCGTGCGCGACGTTTTGGAAAACTTTGAGCGCGAAGAGCACGGCGGCGGTCGCGAGAACCTCGGTAACGTCTCTAGGGAGGTTGAAAACGAACTCAAGCGGTACAAGGTGGATATGAAGCGCTTGAAAAATCCAATAGAACTCCGAGGTGTTATTGATAGGATTAGAAGATTGTTGTAATTTGCAAAGAAAGTCACGTTTGTTCGGTCAACTTTTCCGCTGACAGAGCAGTCTCACCAGACGCTTCTTCGGCGACGTCGTCGGTTTCAAGAGTGGACGAGGCGTCTTCGCTCGGCGAGTCGACGACGTCCTCAGAGTCCAATTCGGTCGCCATAGCTGGCGCCAGGCACGTTTGATCATCCTCTCGCGCGTCTTCTGTTTCCTTTGTGGACGCGACGAGCTCCTGCGTTGGCGCGTCGTCCGCGACGTCGATGGCCTTTTCAACCTCAACTTCTTCGACAGGTTCCTTGACCTTGATGGCGTCTGTCATCGCCGTCTTCGTCATCGTCGTCGTCGTCGTCGTTATCGTCGCGTCCAAGATGCCGCTCTTCAAATCGACGAACGCTCTCGCGTGTTCGAGGCTTTCCTCTGGGTACTCGCTCGCCAAGTACTCCAAAATGTATTTGACTGGAGCGCTCGGCCTTTGCTTGAAACACCCCGTCATCAAGTCTCGAAACAATTCGTCGACTTTGCTCTCTTTCGCGTACCGTTCGAGCTCCTCAATCATCGTCCCCCTTCCTCTCGCTCTGTCCTCCGCGTCGCGCTCTGCGTCGCGCCTCAGTCGTGGTCCTCCTTCCAAAAACAAAAGTCAAACGCTTCTAATTTTAGCGATATGAATCGTCAACCAGTTTCGTGTCGCTCGAATAAATGTCAACACGACGACCGACGCGTCACAGCGCGACGCCGCGATGGACGACGGTTGCGCGAACGCGGAAGACGCGCGCGTCGCGTGGATTGAACGCTTGGCGCGACAGTTGTGCGATCGCGGCGTCGTGGATGGGTACGCCGAGGGAGCGGTCTCTGACGTCTTGGACTTTTTGGACAATGGGATGGGAACGGTGCTCGTCATCAAACTGCGAGCGTCGACGACGACGGTACCGACGACGAGGACGAGGACGAACACGGTGGCGGCGACGACGCGAGAGAAGAACGATTCGTTGAACCGCGGCGGCTTTTTGGGCGACATTACGAACGCACCGCGAGTGATCTCCGAGCGCGTCGTGGAGACGCCGCGGGAAGAAGACGGCGCGCTATGCGACGCAACGACTGAGACTGAGACCGCGACGCGAGAGATCGTCGTGGCAAAGGGAGACGAAATCGCGGATAGTAGTCAAGATCCTGTGATCTTCATAGTGCGACCGGACGACGAAGAGGAGCGTTTGAGCGTAGAGGCTCTTTCAACGTCTTTGCATGGGTACTACTCGCGAGGCGCGAGCTTGAGCGGACTAAACGCGACGCTCGAGCATCTCTTCGCCCCGGCGCTCGCTGCGAGCGAAGAATCAGTGAATCGTTCATTCGCACAACACATCCAGGAGTTTTTGGAACAAATTTCGTCGAAGCGTGTCGATTCAGTCGGTGCGCTGCAGACGCCGCTACCGAATGAAACGAGAGAGATGAAAACGGTGGATCCGGGAGTGGCGAGCGAAGACGAGGAATACGTCAATCAGATTGAGGGCGCGCTCACCGAGTGGTGTGCCTACATGTCCGCGGCAAAGGCGAGAAATTCAGGCGAAAAGCGAGGAGGCGATGGCAAAGGCGGGGAATTGGATCCAATCGGGGAGATTCAAATCTGGCGCGAGAGACATGACGAGTTGCTCGGGTTGATCACGCAACTCAAGGATCCGTGCATGACGAACGCGGTTGAGGTGCTACGACAGTACGTGAGGAAACGAGGCAAAACGGATGCATCTCATCGTGTGGGGCGACTTTTATCTACCTACAGCTCGCTTGAGGTTGATCTCGCGCAGCTATTCGACGAGTGCAAAGATAACGTCAAGTTTTTACTCGCGCTGGAGAGTCATTTTAAAGTGCTAGCTGAGGATCCACTGTCCAACGTGCTTCAGGGCATCTCTCCGACCTTGCGAGCGTTGAGAATGATTTGGACGATATCGCATCATTACAACGACGACTCTCGCATGGGTTCTTTGCTCATGAGCTTATCCGAGCTGCTCGTTCGACGCGTGAGAGGCGCTGTTCATTATCAAGAATTGATTGTTCGAATTGTCCATGGCGATCGCGCCGATGTCGTACTGGAGCAAGTTCGGCTTTCCAGCGAAATCCTAAAGGCGTGGAAAAGTGAATACTATAGAACGCGAGATGACATAGCGCGATCAAACAGGGAATCGAGATGGGAGTTTGACCGCGATCGATTATTCGCGCGGACGGATCATGCCGCCAAGTTGTGCGACGAATTCATCGAAATGACAATAGTGGTCAAGGATTTGAAGACGTTTCTCACGCCTCGGCTCACTGCGATGACGCTCGAATCGGATGCAATCGTCGATATTGCTGAAAGAGTCGACGCTCTGTGTTTATCGATAGAAATTTCAAAGGTTGATGCGTTTGATCCATCGCAGCAAGGAGAATGGAAGTCGATTTTTAAATCATTCACAGTTGAGAAATCGAGGATAGAAAACGCGCTGTGCAGCTTCATCGACGCGTGTTTCAAACGCTTGCGCAACAGCTCATCAGCCTTTGAGCTCGTGAGAGGACTCAAATCTGCCATGGAGAGCGGCGTCGAGTCGTCTTGCGTTGGTTCCACTCACAAAACGTTGAGCACTCAAATCCTGAGCAAGACACAGGACGTGTTGGAGCAGTTCTCAAGAGAGCTAGATGCGGCGCGGCACGCGTTCAACGCGCGTCGACGCTTTCCACCTACATTTCGCGATCAGCCTGGTATAAGTGGCTCGATAAATTGGGTCCGAACGCTATTTTATAGATTACGTCTCACAATGAGGCTTTTCAGCGCTTCGATGACGGATCAACCGAGTGTCAAGAAAACGCCGTTAGCGCAGCAAGTTGAAGCTAAATTCCGCGCGCTAGCGAAGCTTGTCATGAATTATGAAAAGCAGCGATTAACTGCATGGAAGGAAGAGGTTGAGTCTTCAATGGTGCATTTGACCGAACCCATCTTGACGTGCGGTCCGAATGGTGATTTCGTGGTCAACTTCAATCCGGCGCTGATGCGGTTGATGAAAGAAGCACGAAACTTGGAGCGCCTAGGCGTTGACATCCCGCAAGAGGTTCGCGGAGTCGCTTTACAATCTGAAAAGTATGCGAATTATCAGTGTTCACTGACGAAGCTCCTCGGGCGTCGACGTTCCGTTCTCAACTCACTCACGCCTTTGGAGCGCGAACTACTCAATCTTCGCATCAAGACGATGAATTCATCATCGATACGCAAAGGTTGTAAAATGTTCAACTGGAACTCGCTCAGTATACCCCAGTTTTTGGCTGCTTGCGTTCGAGATCTTGACGATTTCGAGGTGCTATCGAAGAGTGTTCGCGCCAATGCGTCTGAAGTAGAGCGAATCATCAAAGACATTTCAAACCACGATTTGTTCAAGCCGACATTTTTCACCGCGCCTGATCAGGCGTGCGACAGCTTTGAGTTTTTATCAAAAATCGCCGCGCACAGTAAAGCGGGTGTGCATTCGATCAGGACGATGTACTCGACCATCATGCGCCTGTTGCTCAAGATTGAAGAGACGACGTTTGGATCCTCGAGTGGACGCGTTGAGAGCATCAAACAGTATTACGCGCACTGGGAAGAAGAAATTTATTGCGCCCTCGTGAACGCCGCCGAGAGAGCAATTTTCAACATTCAGGATTGTTTCGATCAACCATCCATCTCTGGTGCGAGCGCATTCAAAATGAAGATTGTCGTTCACGCCGGCGAAATAACGTGTGAGCCTCCTCGCAGTGAGCTCGTTGATGCTGTGCACAACGCTGCAAAATCCATCGTAGAGAATATGGGTACGCTGGGTCGTTGGATGGATGGAACGTGCGTCGAATTCCCGCCTCGTCAGAATTCTCAGGAAGAAAATCTTAGTCTCTCAGCGCTGCTCGCGATCCAGCTCGGTCAAGAAAACGCGTCGACCCGCCCAATGTATGACTTTTCCGAAGAAGTCATGGCGCATGACCGAATACAGCGCGCTTTCACAGCCCTGAGCAAGTCGACCGAGCTCTTCGAGCGACGAATCGGAGGCGAAATAGAACGCTGGAAAGCTTACCAGGACCTCTGGAGAGAAAACACCTCTGCGTTCGCGAGAGAATACAAGGCTAACCGAAACGCGCTCCAGTTACATCGCTTATTGATGAGTTACGATCGGATAGCAACCTCGATAACGCGCGAACACGGCGTGCAGATTGCCGGCGTATTTATACAAGTGCAAGAAGTCACGAGTCAAATCGAAGAACGGTGCCGCGCGTTGATACTTGAAGTCATGCAAGCGACGTGTACTGATGACAATGAACTCGTTGATGGGTTGCTTGAAGCGTTGGACGCACGTAAAAATGTTGTGAACGGCGACATTGAGGACTTGGACAAGACGACGAAATTTTTACATGCATTCAAGGATTTGCACGGCGACACTACGACGGAAATGCTGGCCCGGGATATCAATGCGTGCTTTGATGTGCGCTCGTCTTTTGGATACGCGCATCGCGATGAAGATAAGAGCCGAGCCAGTTCTATCGAGAGTATATTTACCGAGCTAAAAAGGCAATCACTTCACGTCTTGAAGAAATGCCGCACAACCATCGAAGTGTCCAAGTCTGAGCTCGCTCGCAAAATGAAAAACTTCAAGGATGACATCGGTGCCTTTCAGGCGAGACTGCGTAACGAAGGCCCCACGAGCGCGGGATGCTTAGAGAGTCTCGAAAGAGGTCGGAGTGCCTTTGATTCGTTTAAAGAGGAATTTGCCGGAATGCTCGAAGCTTTGGATTGTCTGCGTCAAGAAGAAAGTGTTTTTGGTGTCGCTCACGTGCCGATTGACAATCTCGATGCGCTGCAGTATGATTTTACGTGCATGCTCTCCATATTCGCCTGTCGAGATGCGTTTGTCGATAAACTCAAGCTTGTTTTGCAAAATTGCATTTCGGAGACGAGTGGAGCTGATTTGATTTCATCGCTCATCGAAGTTGGACGCGGCGCGATTATGTCGCTTCCAACTGGATTTCGCTCACACAAATTGTTCATCGCCGTCAGCAAAGAAATTGAAGCTGTAGAGACCAATTTTTCTTTGATAGACATGATGAAAATGGATTCTATACGTGTGCGCCACTGGCAGAAAGTTTTCGAAGTTGCAAACGTCGAGGAAGAGATGGACTCGTCAAAGATGTCCATCAAAGAATTCATGGATATGAAACTCAACGAGCAAGCCGAGCAGGTTCGCGATGTTGTAGCGGCTGCAGAAAAGGAACAGAAAATTGACAATGATCTCTCAGAGATTCATCGCACGTGGAAAGAAATGCGTTTTGACATACGGCCATATGCTAAAAGCAAGAACAAGAAACATTCCCAGCCAACGCACGTGCTGTGCTCGGTGGAGGACATCACGCTGTGCATAGAAGACACAGGATTGACTCTGCAAAGCATGGCCGCCAGCCGGTACGTCGATCCTTTCATCGAGACTGTGCGTGAATGGCAAGAGAAACTTGCCCTCATGGCCAACGTCTTGCAAGTATGGATGGATACGCAACAGCGTTGGATGTACTTGCTGACCATATTTGGTCACTCTGACGACATCAGAATGCAGTTGCCAAAAGAAGCCGATCGATTTGACAATATCGATTCCGAGATTAGAAAACTCATGTCGGAAACACTCAAAACCAAGTTTGTTCTCGAGACGTGCAAATCTGAGGGTCGGTTCCAGACTCTGACCAGTCTGCGGGGGGAACTTGAAATTTGTCAAAAGAGTTTAAGTCAGTACTTGGATACGAAGCGCGACGCGTTCCCCAGATTCTTTTTCATTTCAGACGAGGAACTGCTATCCATTTTGGGCGCATCTGATCCAGTCATGATTCAAGAGCACATGCTAAAACTGTTTGACAACTGCGCAAAGCTGTTATTCTCGTCAGATAAACAGTCGGTTGTGGGTATTGTTTCGGCGGAGGGCGAATCGTTCTTGTTAAAGTATCCCGTCAAGATACAAGGCCCCGTCGAATGCTGGATGGATGCCGTTGAAAAAGAAATAAAAGCAACGCTCAAGTCGATGTGCAAATACGGCGTCGCAAAGTACATGACGACCGAGCGCACGGTGTGGATAAAGGAACAGCTTGGAATGATAACTCTTGTGGGATCACAAATCTGGTGGACGTGGGAGACGCGCCAAGTTTTCCAATCGATCAAGTCCGGTGATAAGTTGGCGATGAGAGATCACGGCGCTCGACTTTCATCAAAACTTGAAGATCTTACGAAAATGGTACGTGGGGATCTCACCTCTTGCGAACGAAAGAAGGTTAATACCCTGATTGTGATAGAAGTACACGCTCGGGATATCATTGAAAGTTTCGTGAAAGACTCGGTGTTGGACGAGACGGACTTTGCTTGGGAGTCGCAACTGAAATTCAAGTGGGATCGAGATGCCGGAGACATCGTTATAAATCAGTGTAAAGGCGAGTTCAGATACGGTTACGAGTACATGGGTCTCAATGGAAGACTGGTCATCACCGGATTGACGGATCGATGCTACATCACGCTCACGACGGCGCTAAGTTACAAGCTCGGAGGCGCACCTAGTGGACCAGCTGGGACAGGTAAAACTGAAACGACGAAGGATTTGGCCAAGTCAATGGGACTCTTGTGTGTTGTGTTCAACTGTGGCGAAGGCTTGGACTACAAAGCCATGGGTGCCATTTTCAGTGGTCTCGTTCAGTGCGGGGCGTGGGGATGTTTCGACGAATTCAACAGAATAGAGGCAGAGGTGCTGTCAGTCGTTTCATCGCAAATCAAACAGATACAAGAGGCACTCAAAGCAAAGGTTAGCAGATTCCAGTTTGAGGGCAAGGAAATCAAATGCAATCCGAGAACTGGTGTCTTCATAACCATGAATCCTGGATACGCCGGTCGAACAGAGCTTCCAGACAATCTCAAGGCTCTCTTCCGTCCCGTCACGATGATTGTACCCGATCTGGAGCAAATATGCGAAATCATGCTGTTCAGTGAAGGTTTCAATGCCGCTAAAACTCTCGCTCGGAAAATGACAATGCTTTACAGACTGGCCAGGGAGCAACTGAGTAAACAGTCGCATTACGATTTCGGTTTACGCGCTTTGAAATCTGTTCTTGTCATGGCTGGATCTTTAAAGCGCGATTCGCCGGAGCTTCCTGAGGATGTCGTACTCATGCGAGCCTTGCGCGATATGAATCTACCGAAATTTGTTTACGATGATGTTCCATTGTTTCTCGGTTTGGTTGATGACTTATTCCCAGGCTTGTCGTGTCCTCGCGTGCGCTACGAGTCGCTCAATGGTTTCATAGAGCGAGACCTTGAGGAAAATGGCTACGAAGTGTTGAGAGAACCGGGAGAGCAAGTTGACAAAATAGTCCAACTCTATGAAACTATGCTGACACGACACACGACGATGCTCGTCGGAGGCACGGGAGGTGGTAAGACGGTAATGATTGAGACAATTGCTCGAGCGCAATCCGCCATGGGACATAATACAAAACTTTACGTTCTGAACCCAAAGGCTCAAAATGTTTCGGAATTGTACGGTGAACTGGATCCCGATACACGCGATTGGACGGATGGTCTCCTTTCAAATATTTTCAGGGACTGCAACAAACCTCTCGCTGCTGGTCGGGAAAAAGATTTCAAATACATTGTTTTCGATGGAGACGTTGACGCTGTGTGGGTTGAGAATATGAACAGCGTCATGGACGACAATCGCCTTTTGACCCTGCCAAATGGAGAACGCATTCGACTTCAAGACCATTGCAAGTTACTGTTTGAAGTCGCAGACTTGAAATACGCTTCTCCAGCTACGGTGAGTAGATGCGGCATGGTGTACGTCGATCCCAAAAACTTGGGATATAAACCATTCCTTACAATGTGGAATCGTGGAGTGCACGCCAAGTATCGATCCATCACGAAGACTCTATGCGACAAGTATATGGCTAAAATGGAAGCTTTCTGCTTCGAAGGTGTGGATATGGACGGCAACTCCGTGGTTCCACCGCAAAGCTCGCTCGTTCGACCAATCATTGGAATTGTGAAGCAATTCTGTGCTCTCTTAGGGAAATTCTTGGGCGATATGAGCGAGGCGTCCGCTGGAGTCGACCCCGACGCTGCGATTGAATCAGCTTTCGTATTTAGTCTGGTTTGGTCTTTTGGCGCGACTATCGTCGACGTCGCAGGTAATACCGACAGACTTCGTTTTGACGCCTTTGTGCGACGTCTCGCCGACAGAGAAGAAATCCTGCCTTCTTCGGAGACAAGTCTGTACGAATTCGGCTACGACATTGGCAGAAATGCCTGGTTTAATTGGAATTCTTTGACAACCCCACTTAATGTCGAGCCAGAGACGTCTTTCGCTTCCATCTTGGTATCCACAGCTCACACAGTCAGAACAAAATGGCTCATAGACGCGATGTACTCTTGCGGAGCTCATTCCCTGCTGACGGGAGATAGCGGAACGAGCAAAACCGTCGTCATAAAGAGTTACATGCAAGAGCTGTCTTCACGAGGCTCGACATCTACGCTGACGATGAATTTCAGTTCTCGAACTACAGCGAATGACGTACATCGATCCATAATGGATGTCGTTGAAAAGCGTACGAAGAATACCATTGGCCCACCCTCAGGGAAACGACTCCTGTGCTTCATGGATGACTTGAACATGCCTTCTGAGGACAAATACGGCACGCAGCAACCTATCGCACTACTCAAACTCATGATTGGCAGAGAGGGTACTTTCGAGTGCGATAGAGACGTAACGTGGTTGCACATGAAAGACATTCAGTACATTGCAGCCATGGGACATCCTTCCGGGTCCCGCGGCCACGTAGACCCTCGATTCATTTCGATGTTCCACGTGTTTGAAATGCAGACACCGGACGAGGCGAACCTCAAGGTGATTTATGGTTCAATCATGGAAAGCACGACGCAAAATTTCAATATTTCTTTACCCACGCGTCGGGTGATTGTGGACAACACGCTCGATTTATTCAGGAGCGTCACTTCATCACTCTTGCCGACGCCAAGCCGCTTCCATTACGTCTTCAATTTGCGAGACTTGAGTCGATTATTTGAAGGAATTTCGAAAGCAGATCCCAAAATGATCGTCAATGCGCCGAGTGCAATGCGTCTTTGGCGAAACGAATCTCTTCGGGTGTTTCACGACAGACTCATCTCAGATGATGATAGGCGTTTCGTCACTTCACGAGTGGATTCTCTCATCAGAGCTACTTTCACCGATGCGCGTGAAGCACAGTGTGTTGATGATATCCTCGTGAATCCCGTCATATATGCGGACCATTCGAACTGCGCGCTGACGGAGACGGAGAGCGCGACATCTCATGATGGACAAGCGTATCGCGACGTCGGCGATTACTCTCAACTGAAGCCATGGTTTGAACGTGCGATTGAAGAATACAACGCAAGTCTCCCGGCTGGCTCCACACCGATGCACGTCATTCTGTTTGATCATGCTTTGGAGCACCTCAATCGGATTCATAGAGTTCTGCAAATGGAGAACGGCCACGTCATGTTGGTTGGCGGCGGCGGAAGCGGTAAACGCACTTTGGCTCGGCTCGCGGCGCAGGTGGCAGGATGCTCCGTTTTCGAAGTAACATTGACGCGCGGTTACAACGATGTTTCTTTCCGAGATGATTTGAAAAAGCTTTATCACATGCTTGGCATTCAAAACAAGCCTACAGTCTTCCTGTTTACAGAAAATCACATCGTCGAGGAAGGTTTTCTGGAATTGATCAACAATATGCTCACGACCGGCACTGTGCCTGCCCTTTTCGCTGATGACGAGAAAGATACAATCATCAGTGTGATTCGTGAAGACTTACTCTCGAGCAATATACCGGTGACGCGTGACGAAGGCTGGCAGTTTTTCATGTCGAGATGCAGAAGAAATTTACACATCGTCCTCGCAATGTCACCTGTTGGCGACGAACTACGAAATCGCTGCAGGAGTTTTCCAGGCTTAGTGAACAACACCGTCATCGACTGGTTTACTGAATGGCCAAAAGAGGCGTTGTTTGAAGTCAGCAGGTCTCTACTTTCGCGTGTAGACTTGCCGACAGAGTTTAGAGAAAAAATAATCTTGCACACCGTCTTCACCCACGAAGCGGCAGTAGCCGTCAACGCAGAGTTCAAGGCTCAGCTCAAACGACACAACTATGTCACGCCGAAGCATTTCATAGATTTTTTACGCAACTATGAGGACATGTTGGTTACCGAGAGATCTACGATCGATGGATCAATCTCACGTCTCAGTGGAGGTTTGGATAAGCTCATCCAGGCGAGCACAGAAGTGGACGCAATGCGCGCAAAGCTCAACGAGGCTCAGCAGGTGGTGACACAGCAGACGAAAGAATGCGATGAACTGTTGGAACGGATAACCTCACGAACTGTCGAAGTAGAATCCAAAGCGCAGAACGCAGAGGACAAAGAGAATGAGCTGACGATTGATTCTGAGCGGATAGCAAAAGAGAAAATTGAAGCCGAGGCGGATTTGGAAGCAGCCATACCCGCGCTCGAGGAAGCGGCACTTGCACTCAACAATCTTAAGAAGGATGAAATCACAGAAATCAGATCTTTTGCGAAACCAAACATTGTCGTTCAGCGAGTTTGTGAGTGCGTCATGATTCTGAAAGGTTTGCCGAACGTGTCGTGGAATGGGGCAAAGGCGATGATGGCCGATACCAACTTTTTGAGGTCCTTGGTTGAATTTGAAAAGGACGGCATCAAGGAAAAGCAGATGAAAGCCATACGAGAGTACACGAAAGATCCTAAATTCAAACCAGAAGAGGTCATGAAGATATCCACAGCCGGTGCGGGGTTGCTGAAGTGGGTCTTTGCGATGATCAATTACAACAAAGTGGCTCGAATGGTTAACCCAAAACGCCTCGCCGTAGAGAAAGCTGAGAAGACGCTGAAAGTAAAAGGCATCGAGCTGATCGAAACAAAGGCTGAGCTCAAGAGTTTGAAGGAGGAATTGGCGCAGCTGAGCTCTCAATTCGAAGAGAAGAGTGCGAGACAACGAGAATTGAAGGAGAGCGCTGAGCTCATGGCGAAGCGCTTGAGCGCAGCGGAACGACTCATCGTTGGCTTGTCGAGCGAGAAAGAAAGATGGACGAGAGAAACAAAGGAGTTGCAAATTCGAAAAGAAAGACTCGTTTGTGACTGCCTGTTGACCTGCGCGTTTTTATCGTATGCCGGTCCATTGACGTTTGAATTCAGAAAACACTTCATACATGACATGCTCGAGGCAAACTTGCTCCAGCTTCAACTTCCTCTGAGCCAGCCTTTTACGCTGCAAGGCTTGCTGACTACTGATAACGAAATGAATTCGTGGCGAGCAGAGGGCTTACCCAGCGACGAGCTCAGCGTACAAAATGGAATCCTAACCACGCGCGCCGAGCGATTCCCGCTTTGTATTGACCCTCAAATGCAAGCATCCAAATGGATCAAGGCGAGGGAAGGCGCTTCGCTCGAGGGTAAAGTGCGTCGTCAGAGCGATCCCGACTTATTAAAGCAGCTTGAGCTCGCGATAGAATACGGGCTACCGTTTTTGATTGAGAATGTCGGCGAATACATAGACCCAGTTTTGGATCCCGTGCTCAAAAAGAGCTTCCATTTCGCCCAGAATGGTGCAAAGATGATCAAGCTTGGCGATTCAGAGATCGAGTGGGACGATAATTTCCGCTTGTATTTAACAACCAAGCTACCCAATCCTCACTACGACTCGGATGCGACGGGAAAGCTCAGCATTATCAATTATTCAGTGACGCAAGTCGGGTTGCAGGAGCAGCTTTTGAATGTCACCGTCAAGCAAGAACGTCCAGACTTAGAAGATGAGAGAGAACGTCTCGTGAAAGAAATGGTTCAAAACAGAGACTTACTCGGAAAGCTCGAAGACACTTTACTCCAGGAATTATCCGAAGCGCAAGGAGAAATACTGGACAATTTGGAACTGATTGAAACGCTGGAAAATACAAAGGCCAAATCAATAGAGATTTCAGAAAAGCTCGTCCTTGCGACAGCATCGGCCAAGGAGCTCAACGACGCGCAGCTACGCTATCTTCCAGTGGCGAAGCGTGGAGCGATTTTATTTTTCGTCATCACATCTCTCTCAAACATGAACTCGATGTATGAATATTCGTTAGCGAGCTTCTTGGATGTGTTTTGCAAAACGTTGGAATCCACACCGCCGGCGAGTGAGCTCGAAACACGACTGGCTGATCTCGTCGATCGATTGACGTACGATGTCTACAAGTTTGCGTGTCTCGGTATGTTTAAGCGCGACAAGTTGGCCCTATCTTTTGCCATGGCGACGCACATTGAGCAAGGCGAAAAACGGCTGAATTCAAGCCTGTTGAATTTCTTCTTGAAAGGATGCGTGAGTTTAGACAACGCTGCGGCGGATGATAAGAAGTCAACGTCGATGTCGCCATCGTGGTGGTCTAGCCGCGGTTGGCAAGACTTGACGCACCTCGATAGAAGTGCTCAGAGCGAGCAAGCTGCGTTCGGAGCTTTCCGCGACATCCGCGAACGAGTGGTGGCAAACGACGATGATTGGCGAGAATGGTACGAAAGCGAAACACCAGAGATTGGCGATTTACCAGGAAGTTATCCTTTAACTCGGTTCGATCGCTTGTGTTTGCTCAGGTGTGCGAGACTGGATCGAGTCACCATGGCGGTTTCTCACTATGTGAGCGACACGATGGACGACAGATTCGTCGCCCCGCCGATTTCTGATTATGAAGCCGTATACAGTCTTTCTTCCGCACGAACGCCCGTCGTGTTCATCTTATCGCCAGGAGCCGATCCGGCGTTTGACATTTTCTCCCTTGGAGAGAACAAAGGATTCAAGCCCGGCGTGAAACTCAAGTTTATGGCTCTCGGACAAGGAATGGGCCCGAAAGCAGAGGAGCTCGTCGAGACGTGCGCATCTCGAGGATTATGGCTGATGCTGCAAAACTGCCACTTGCTACCGAAATGGCTTCCGACGCTGGAAAAGATCGTGGACGGCTTGGTAGCGCCTCACAAAGATTTTAGGCTTTGGCTCACCACCGATCCAATCAAGAATTTCCCCATTGGCATTTTACAACGAAGTCTCAAGGTTGTCACCGAACCGCCGGATGGATTGAAGATGAACATGAAGGCTTCGTACGCCCGCCTCGCGGCGGAAGTGTTCGACGACGCGCGCAGTCATCAATTCGGTACGCTCGCGTACGTGTTGGCTTTCTTTCACGCCGTTGTTCAAGAACGACGAAAGTATGGGAAACTCGGATGGAACGTCGCGTACGATTTCAACGAAACAGACTTTAGAATTTCATTCAGCTTGCTGAAGAGTTACTGCGACGGAGCTCAAGTTGACGTCGAGCGCGGAATCGACGACACGCTGTGGATGGCGCTCAAGTACCTCATCGGTGAAGCCATGTACGGGGGGCGCGTCAGCGATGATTACGATAGACGAATCCTGCGTGTTTATCTCGAAGAGTACTTTGGTGACTTTTTGTTTGATAGCTTTGAAAAGTTTTCCTTTCATCGCGGCGGCGGCTCGTCCGGATACGAATTGCCAGAGAAACCTTTGTCGATGCAAGACCACCTGGCGACGATTGATAATTTTCCCGCTACGCAAACGCCAGAGGTTTTGGGATTACACTCGAGTGCCGACGTCGCGCACTCCACGCTCGCCGCCAAGGCGTTGTGGTCGCAAGCGTTGTCGATCCAAGCTCAGAGCAGCGAACGCGCGACACCGACGGGGGATTCAGACGCGAGCGATGGTCACGAAAATCTTCTTCTTTCCATGGCTGATGACATTCTCAAAGTCGTCTTGAACAAAGAATTCGAGTTTGACATGACGCGCGTCAAACATCTCTGCGCCGACGGGCAAGGCGAAACGCCCGGGCCGACTTCGCCCACGACTGTGGTTTTGTATCAAGAACTCGAGCGACACAACGCTCTCAAGGATACGCTCGAGCGATCGCTCAGAGAACTCATCAAAGCTCTGACGGGAGAGATTGGAATGTCTCCAGACCTCGAAGCGATGACTGACGCCCTCTCGCGCGGTCGTCTTCCCCGAGCATGGAAATCAGCCGCGCCGCCGACTGAGAAGGATTTACAATCATGGATGTCATGGTACAAGAAGAGAGAGAAACAGTTCAAGGATTGGGTCGAAACCGGTGAACCCAAAGTCATCTGGCTCAGCGGTTTACACTGTCCCGAGACCTACATCGCGGCGCTCATCCAGCGCGCCTGTCGCAAAATGGGTTGGCCGCTCGACGCCAGCGCCGCGTACACAGAGGTGACCGACCACGCCGACGCCGACGAAATCCAATCGCATCCCGAAATCGGCTGCTACATCTCCGGTCTCTTCCTCGAAGGCGCCGTCTGGGACCGCGTGAATCGCTGTCTCGCCCAACCATCCGAAGACGAAAAATCTTCCTCGACCGAGCTTCCAATCTTACGCTTATCGCCCGCGTTGCGTTCGGCGTCCGATTCGTCCTCCTCCTCCTCCGTCTTCAAAGCGCCCGTGTATTTCACCCAGAGCCGTCGCGACGCCATGGGTCGAGGTCTCGTTTTCGAGGCTGATTTAGCATCGCACCACCACTCCAGCGTGTGGACCCTTCGAGGCGTCGCGCTCTGTTTAAACATTGACTAAACCGTGTAATGCGACCGACGCGTAAGTAACGCGCGCCCACCCAGAGCCAAACCGTTGGACTGGATTGATGATTGATTGATTGATTGATTGATTGCAACGCGCCTCACACTCCACCGCGACCGACCGACCGACCGACCGACCGACATGGAGCGCGCGAACAGACGCGTGCGAGGGATCGCGAACCACGTCAAACCGACCAACGGCTTCGGGGTTTCCTCTTCCAACGGGGTGCGTGCGTGCGACCGAGTGACTCTGTCGCGTCTGTTGGATTGCGAACGCGATTACGATCAACACCACCGCCGCGACGCGACGACGAGCGACGACGAGCGAAGACTGACGAACGACCCGACGCGACGGTATTCTCGCGGTTTTCATTCATCTCGGCGCAGAAGTTCGTAAAGTCCCCGGACGACGTCGTCATCGTGAGCGCGTGCAGAACGCCGATCACACGAGCGAAAAAAGGCGGATTGGCGGCGACGCCTGCGGATGATTTAATCGCCGTCGTGTTGCGAGCGTCGGTGGAGCGAGCGAAGATCGACCCGAGGGAAGTCGGGGATATCGTCGTCGGGTCGGTGCTGGGGGCGTCGAGTCAGAGGGCGAACGAGTGCCGGATAGCGATGTTTCTCGCCGGGTTCCCGAAGGAGGTGCCGACGCGAACGACCAACCGACAGTGTTCGTCCGGGTTGCAAGCGTGCGCGGACATCGCGGCGGGGATCAAGGCGGGGTATTACGACGTCGGGATCGGTGCGGGGGTGGAAACGATGACGGCGAACCCGATGAAGTGGGAGGGTGGGTTTAATCCGAGAGTGGCGTCGTCCAGCGACGCTCAAAACTGTCTCGTTCCCATGGGCGTGACGAGCGAAAACGTGGCGGAAAAGTTTGGGATTTCCAGAGAGGCGCAAGACACCATGGCTGCGCGATCCCACGCGCGTGCGGCGAACGCGCGCGCGAGTGGGCGATTCAAAGAGGAAATCGTTCCGGTGCGGACGAAGAATGCGCAAGGCGGCGAGGTGATTGTCTCCGAAGACGACGGTATTCGCGAAGGTACAACCGTCGCGACGCTCGCCAAGCTTCCGGCTGTGTTCAAAAAAGGGGGCTCCACGACTCCGGGTAACGCGTCGCAGGTATCCGACGGTGCCGCCGCGGTGGTTTTGGCGCGGCGTTCCTACGCCGAGGCGAGAGGTTTACCGATTTTGGCCACTTGGCGATCCTGCGCCGTCGTCGGTTGCGATCCCGCGCTCATGGGCATCGGCCCCGCCGTCGCCATCCCTGAATGCTTGGCTTCCGCAAACGTCAACACGAACGACGTCGACTTGTTTGAGCTCAACGAGGCGTTTGCTTCGCAAGCGACGTACTGCGTCGAAAAGTTGGGCCTCGATCCGGAAAAAGTAAACGTGAACGGAGGCGCGATCGCCCTCGGACACCCGCTCGGCGCTACGGGGGCGCGCTGCATGGCGACGTTGATTCACGAGATGCACCGACGCGGCTCCAAGGTTGGCGTAGTGAGTATGTGCATTGGTAGTGGGATGGGAATGGCGGCGTTGGTTTCAATCGACGCCTAAATCACTCCGAGAGTCACTTCGCGAATGTACCCGTCGCGACGCGCGACGAAATTTTGTCATACATGTATACGTTTCTCATAATAATCTACACTGAGATGATGTTTCTCTTACAATCGAATCGACGCTAAAGACAGACAGAAGAGCCATGCCATGCATCAACTAGAGACGCTGTCGGCAAACTTTCTCTTCAACCCCCAAAACGAGTTTTGCACCTTTGTTTGCAACGCCGCGAGCGCTCGAACGTTTGGCGCGTAAGCTTCCAAGTGCGCGTTGGTTTCTTCATTCGCCTTTTCGTCTCGCGCCTTGCCGTACGCCTCTTTACCTCGCACGCCGAACGACGCGGGCAGCTCGTAGTTGTCACCGAGCGGCGTGATGGACGAGCCGAGTCGCTTCTCGATATCCTTGAGAAGTTTCGGTTCGTCGTACCAAATCGTGTGCCCACCCTCCTTCATGAGCTTTACGTCTTCGGGCTTTGGATCGAACCACGGCTTGTAGCCCTTTTTCGTGCAAAACCACACGCGCTCATTCTTCGCGGCGACGATTGAAATGGCCAATCCCATCGTGTCCGCGCGACCGACGCGGCCGATTCTGTGAATGTAATCCTCGCTACGGTCCGGCAATGTCAGGTTAATGACGTAGGGGAGATTTTTAATATCGATGCCGCGAGCGGCAACGTCGGTGCAAATCAAAAAGCGCACGTCACCATTCTTGAAAGCTTGCAAGTTTCGGCGGCGCTCATCCATGTTACGCGCTCCTCCCAACACGCAGCACGAGTACTTGCCCTCGACGCCACCCACGAGTCCACCCGTGAATCGTCTACCGCCGCCGGCTTCGTTGAGAAACTTTTCCAAGTTGTCGCAGTCGAAATTCGTGCGGCAGAAAATCAAGCATTGGTCCATGTCGTGCGCGTCAATGATTCGCTTCAACACGTGCGGCTTGAGTCTTTTGATGGATTCGCTCATCGCGTCGTCGCCCTCGAGATTGGAAGCGAGCGAATGCGCCCGATCTGTCAGCGCTTTCGGCTCGAGAGACGAAGGATTCTCCTTGGTCGGATCCACCATAACCAACGCGTGATGTACCGTTTCGGGAACGGCGTCTTTCCCTTTCAAGTCGACCCACGTGGCGTTGACGGTGAGAAAGTCTGCGAGCTTTTGAATCTCTGGTGAATGCAGAGTTGCCGAAAAGAGCATCACCTGCAGACGCTGCGCCGAGGACGCGGCGTGCTTTGGTAAACGCTCAAAGAGTTTTAAAATCGTCGGTTGGTTACCCGTGTCGAGCAAACGATCGGCTTCATCGAGCACGAAATATCGCACGGATGATAAATCCAGTTTCCCACTCATCGCCAAGTCTAAGATTCGAATCGGCGTACCGGTGACGACGTCCACGCCCTCGCGCAGTTGCGCGTGCTGCGGTCCCTCCTTGACGCCACCGATGAACAAACCGGGCGTGATTGTTGGCTCTCTGAATTCCGCCGCGAAATTGACAAAGAACTCGTGCGTTTGCTCCGCTAAATCGCGCGCTGGCTCGAGGATGAGCGCGCGAGGCCTACGTTCGCCCGAAGATCGCGCGTCGACGGCTTCGGCGTCGCCGTCCACGGCGTCGCATCCCCGAATGCTTGCCAACGCCTCGTACCCTTCCGGCGGCGCAAACTTGAAGTCTTCCTTTACGAACCGAACGACGCACTCTGCGTTTTTCACGCACACTGCTGGGAAAATCGCATCGCTCTTCAACGTTTGTTCGCTCAGCTTGAACGCCTCGCCCAGCGGCGCTCCATTCTTCGTAAAAGAAACGCTCGACGACTCTACATCCAACAAACACCCGATGCAATCCCCTTTGGTAAACTTCCCACCGTAGTCGTCGAAAGCTTTGTTGTGACTCTTCTTCCCCGTCCCCCCGTACCCGTACGAGTGCGCATCCGCGCCCAGACCATCCAACGCCCCAAACCGAGTGGAAAATCCCACTCGACACAGTCCCTCGTCTGAAACCTCCACTTCGAAACAAACCTTTAACGCCGCCGTCCGCCGACTTTTACCGTCGACATCGGCATCCATCACCGGTCGAACGCCATACCTTCCACGCGCCCCGCTCCACGCGTGCGTCGCCCGGCTCTGCATCCTCCCGTCGTCCGCGCTCACCGCCGACTGCGCGCTTCGAGCCGTCGCGCTCAGCCGACACCGCTCCGCCCCCAACGCTTCCACATCCGCCGCTTTCACTCGCGCGTCCTCGTCCCCGCGAACGCGTTCGGATGAAATCATCTCGTGCACGAGCTGCAACACCGGGGCACCGAACGCGAACGTCTTCCCCGATCCCGTCTCTGCGCTCGCCAAAAGGTCGCCGCCAGTCAACGCCAAAGGAACCGCTTCCGCCTGAATCGGTGTCGGGAGCGTGAAACCCGCGGAAGAGGCGGCGGCTATGAGCTCGGGGCACACCCCGAGCTCTTCGAACGCTTCCGCCATCTCTCTTCGCCTTTGTTTTCGTCGTCGTTCGTTCACAGCCAGGTGTCAAAGCCGTGCGAGCGCGAGCCTCCTTTTGAGGAGTGAGCCACCGCGACGACGACGCGCTCTGGGTACGAAACCAAACGGGGCGACGGGGCGACGGCGCGACGACGCGACGGGTTTAGCTAGAAATAAATGACTATGTAATCACAAACACCTAATGCGTTTAGTCGTGGGTGCTCGACGAATCGCGTCGCGTCTTCTCGCCCCGCTTTCCGCTTCGCGAGGCGAACAAAGAAAACGCGAACGAACGCACTACTTCCTAAACGTCTTTCTCATGTTGTACGCATCCTCACCGTCGGCGTAATACTTTTCCTCCACACCAACTTGTTCGTACTCCAACACGTCCCGGTACAAGTGAATCGCCGCCGCGTTGCTCACGCGCACGTGTAAGCTCACGTCCTTCGCGTCGTACACCTCGCTTAACGCCCGGTGCGCCGCCCGCATCAACGTCGCCGCCAATCCCAACTTTCGGTGCGTTCGCAGCACCGACAGCGAGGTGATGTGGCCCTTGACCTCTCGTTTGCACTCCTCGTCCAGTTTCGCCAGGACGTACCCGACGATCTCCCCGTCGACGTCGGCGACTTGCAACAGCGAGGGCCACGACAGGGCGTGGTAGAGGTAGTACTTCATCTGGTAGTTTTCCGGTAAGCAGAGGAGGTTACACCGCTGCATCGCCCACAAGTCATCCGTCGTCGCCGCGCGCACGCACACGCCCATCGCTCGTCCGTTTGCTCCGTCGGCCGGCGTCGCGATGTGAGGGCGAGTAGACGTGGAGGTTCATGTTTCATTTCATCGTTGAAGACGAACCTCAGTCTCTCGCGCGTCGGTCGATCGAGGATGCGACCGACGGCGACGGGGGTGCGGGCGGTGTCGACGTCGACGTCGACGTCCGCGTCGACGACACCGACGTCGCGCGCGGAGGGGAATCGCCGGTGGCAGAGGGGAATCATCGGTCGTCGTCATCGAGGACGACGCGTGGTGGTATCGAACGCCGCGATGACGTCGTCGACGACGACGGTTTCGCGACGAGGGGAGGTTCAAAAAACGCGCGCGTCGTCGACGACGAAAACGACGACGACGACGACGATAAAGGTTTTGGACGAAGAGTTGACCACGGCGACGCGGTGCGCGAGGTTGTCGAATAGCATTTATAAAGGCGCGAACGCGAACGCGTGGGTCGAGTCGGACGGGTTCAAAGTGGTGAAGAGCGGGGCGACGGGAGCGACGGCGTGGTGCGTGTGCGACGATTTGAAGAC
>Ga0181573_10001358_pt1 | contig 24253 bp, 14 predicted proteins | sample 101ome_25_FD_148643 | JGI IMG/M metagenome (GOLD analysis project Ga0181573, IMG submission 148643) | Coastal salt marsh microbial communities from the Groves Creek Marsh, Skidaway Island, Georgia - 101409BT metaG (spades assembly) | ecosystem: Environmental > Aquatic > Marine > Intertidal zone...
CCGGGGGGGGGGCGGGGGGGGGGGGGCGTGGGCGCCCGAGCGGGGGCCGGGGGGGCTCCTCCGGGCGCCGCCGCAGCCCCGGCGCCCAGACGACGGCGCCGACGGCGCCGACGGCGCCGCGCCGGGCCCCGCCGACGCGGGCGCCGACGCGGGCGCCAACGCCGGCGACGGTTGGGAGAGGATCGACCGATGCCCCCGCGACGACGCCGCTCCCCCTCCGCCCCACCTCGCGCCCGGCCGCGTCGCCGTCGTCCCCGTCCAGTGGCGGCGGCCCCTCGCCCCCGCCCTCGACGCGGTGGCTCCCCTCCTCCCCCCGAGGCCCGGGGGGGCCTGGGGCGACGGGGGCGGCGAGGGCGGCGGGGGGGCCCTCGCCGCGCTCCGCGACCTGGTCGGGGCGGCGGGTGGAGACGTTCTGCTGGCTGGAACGTCGGGCGACGGGCCGGGGGACCCCCGCGTCCTCATGGCGGCCTCGACGGCCCTCGGTCGGGCTCGGGCCCGGTGGGCGGCGCGGTGGCCGGGGGCGTGCCCCGACTTTGAGGCGTCCCTCTCCGCCTCCCTCGGCCCCGCGGTCGCGGACGCGGAGACGAGGACGCCCCTGGCGCAGCTCCGACGCGCGCGCACGGTCCTGTGCGGTCACAGCCTAGGCAGTGTCCTCTGTTACGACATGCTCGCCGCTCCCGCCCCCGCCCCTGTCCCCGCTGCCGCCGCCGCCGCCGCCGCCGCCGGCTCGCCGACGGACGCCTCCCCGCCGTCCTCGGCCGGCTTGTCTCTCTCCCGCCCCCCTCCCTGGTCGGCCCCCACAGTCGACGTCCTCGTCACCATCGGGTCCCCGCTGGGCTTGTTTCTCGCCTGCCGCGGTTGGGTTCCGGGGTCAGGGCCGACGGCGGCGGGAGGGACGGGGCGGGGGCGCGGCGCCTTGGGCGGCGGATGCGGGACGACGTCGACGACGACGGCGACGACGACGGGTCTTCCTCGCGCCGGTCGATGGATCAACCTGTTCCATCCTCACGATCCCATCGCCTATCGGGTCGAGCCGCTCGTCGCCCCCGGGCCGGGCACCGGCGCCTTTCTCGCCCGGGGCGCGGCGACGCCCCCGGGCCTCAGGGGGGGCTGGCCGACCCTGGCCTTTGGCGCCGCCGCCGCCACCGTCAGGCCTCACGAGGGCGTGGCGGGCGGCCTCGCGGCCGTCATCGGCGGAGCCAGCGCCAGTGGCGGGGCGACGGAGCGCGGTGTCGACGCCGGCGAGGCCTGTCCCTGCCCCCTGCAGGCGGCGCCCGCCCGCGTCCCGTGGCATCGCGGCGGACGACGGCCCCACCGCGCCGCGGCCGACCTGGTCGAGTCGGCCGCGGCGGCCGTGGGGGAGGCGGCGCGGGGGGTCGGAGGAGTGGCGGCGGCGGCGGGGGCGGGCCTGCTGCGTTGGGCGGGTCTGGCGCGGTCCAAGACGGGCCGGGCGGGGGGCGGCGGGGACGGGGCGGCGGCGGCGACGGCGATCCAAATGGCGGCGCCGGAGTCCTCCCCGGCGGCGGGGGAAAGCGACGGAGGCCGAGAGGAGACGGAAGGGGGCGAGGAGGAGGAGGAGGAGGAGGAGGAAGAGGAGGAGGAGAGGGAGAACCGCCGCGGCGGGGGCGATGGCACCCCGCGCGGCAGGCGGCGCGGGACGGTGGCTCGCCTCGCCGCGGGACGGTTGACCGGACGTCTGGTGGACGGCGCCCTCGCCCGCGCGGCCTCGCGCCGTGCCCCCGGAGGCGTCCGCGGCGCGGGGGGGCGCGCGCCCGCCCCCGCGCCCGTGGCCGACAACGGACGCGGTGCCGGCGCCGGTGCTGGTGCCGGTGCCCACGCCCGGCCTCCACGCCCCGGCGCCAGCGCCGCGGACTCCCTCGCCGCGGGCCCGACTCTCCGCCCCCGGGCCTGGCCCCGCCCGCCCGGCGACGACCCGGCCGCCTCTCCACCCCCGACGACGGGGTCGTGCGGTCGTCTCGACTTTTCTCTGCAGCCGAGCCTGGCGGAGACGGCCGTGTCCGCCCTGTCCGCCCTCGGGGCCCACGCCTGCTACTGGGAGAGCCGGGACTTCGCCCTGGCCCTCAGCCGCGTCGCGGTGGGGGCCGACCCGACGGCCCCCGTGCCTCCGGCGCGGGATCCGTGGGGTGACGGGGCGGCGGCGGGTAAACTGGCTGCGGTCAAAAGGGGGGCCAGCAAGGCGGGGGGGGGTGGTGGGGACGCCGTGGGCGACGGGGCGGCGGGCGACGCGGGCGCGGCCTCTCGCGGGGACGGGAGCGGGAGCGAGGCGGGGTCGGCGGGGGCGGCGCGAGGCGGCGTTTCCGCGTGATTGATGAGCCGCACCGCGCGACGCCCTCGCTCCCTCAGCCCCGCTCCGTCCACCATCGCGCCGTGACCGGTGGAGTCAACGCTGCGAGCGCGGGCCCCGCCGGCTGCCCCGCCCGTGCGGCGGCGGCGGAGGCCGCAAAGGCCTCGGCCCCCTCGGCGATCCTGAGCCCCGGCCTGCTCCCCCCACCCCTTCGGCCACGCGACCGCTCCCACCGCCCGGCCGCGTCCCGACATGTGCGCTGCGTCGCGAGAAGCGCCCATCCGACGGTCCGAGCCAGCGCGGACTCCGTCGCAGGGTCCCCCGCCTCCTCCTCCCCCCCTCTGGCCACGTCGGCTGCCCCGCAGGCCACGAGCAGTGCCGCCATGAGGTCTCCGGTGCCCGCGAGGGGGGTGCCCCGCCATTGGCCGCCCTCGAACGATCCACACTCGTCAAACTCGAACGAGACCCGATGGGCGTCCCCGCCCGCCCTCCGTGAGGCCAGAAGACGGAGCCGAGGCGGCGCCCGCGAGGCCGAGCCCGGGGGAGGATCCGCGTCCGCGCTCGGGAGCCGCACCGAGGTGAGGACGACGACGGTCGGTCCCAAGTCGTGCAACGCGTCGATTGCCGTCCAGCACGTCGCCTCGTCCCGCATCCCCGCCGAGGCGCCGCCCCCGGTCGGCCCCCCCGGTCGCAGCCGCCGCAGGGTCAACAGCTCCAACTCGAGTTGGTTGGGGGTGACGAGGGACGCCAGTGGCAGCGCGGCGCGATAGGCCGCGACGACGTCGAGCGGCTCGTCGTCGCCTCCCTGCCCGGCCTCGGCCGACACGTAGAGGGCCTCACCGTCTCCCAGGACGGGGTCGAGCGTCCAATGGCACGGACGAACCGCGCGGTGGCGTTTCCGACGGACGGCTGGGTCGGCGGCGGCGGCCTCGGCGTTGCTCTGACGCCCGCACCCCAGAGCCCGCGCCACGCCCGCGACGGCCCGCGTCGTGGCGGCGTCTCCGAGATAGCCCGTTAGAAGATACCGAAAGCCCCCGGCAGCTCCAGTCGCTCTCCCATCTCCCATCGGGGCCAGGGGGTGGCCCGGGGGTAGCCCTCGACCCAGTCCCCAAGTTGCAAAGGCATCGAGGTCGGCGGCGGCGACTCGACCGCCGAGCGGGGTCGTCATTGCCGCCGCGTGTTCGGAGTGCGCACCACCCGACATGACCCCGAGGGGGCGACCGAAGCCGTAGTGTGCGGGCAGCTGGACGACGTGGAGGGGGTGGGGGTCGAGCCGGCACGCCAGCAGGGCGGGAACTGCGCACCGGTTGCCGACCGGCGCGCGCGTCGCGACTGTCGACTGGATGCACATCACTCTACGCCAGAGAACGGGGGGGGTGGGAGGGTGGGCGGCGACCGGGCGGCCTCTGCAGCGCGTCGGACCTGGCACTTCTCCATAGTAGCGCCGACAACGTGGACACTTTCGCTCGCCTGGGGAGGCTCGGTCCGAAGTCGGCTTCCTCATCCGATGAGGAGTGAAAGGAGGCATCGCTCGACATTCAATCGTGACAGGAACGGCTGGGCTCGTTGTCGTGCGACGTGGCGGCAGCGGCAGTGACCTGGCGGGGCCGCGATGGCGCGGTCGGTGGCTGGGGGGTTGGGGGAACCGGAGGGCGTTCCAGGGCCCACCTCCGCACAAGACGCCCGGTGTCTTGCGCTTGTAACCCCTGTGAGTCGACCGAGTGGGCGTTCTTTATGGTGGTCCCTCCCCGCGCCACCAGTGCTCGATGCGCCCCTGCGGAAAGGCAGTTTCGATGCCCTCCGAACGACACGATGCGGTTTGACGGGAAATATGTCGGCAAAGCACCCGAATCATCCCGTCTCGCGACGTCTCGACCTTGTTTCGCGTCGATGCCGACCGCGATGGCCGATGACCCAGGCAGTCGGCCTCGTGGTCGCCGACTCCGATGGTGGGCGCCGACGACGGGCGCCCCTCGCGGCGCGGGCTCCGCTCCGCGGCCGAGCCGTGGTCGTCTTTGCCGCGTCTCGTCCCGAACCTGACGACGATGGACTCACGGATCCGCTGTATCCCGGAGCGCCGCCCCACTGGCGCCGGTGCCGCGCGACGGGCCAGGCGCTGCTGGTCCCGCCCCCCGACGAGGCCGGCGACGGCGCAGTCGTCGTCCTCGCCGCGCCCGCCGATCGCCTCCCCGACCCCTCGGGCCTGCCCCCTTTGCTCGACGACGACGATCGGTCCAGTGGATCGTGCCCCGTCGCCGTCCGTGTCCCGCGGCGCGGACCAGGCGGGGCGTGCCGGCTCGTCGACCTCGCCGCCGCCGCCGCCCGGAGCGCCTCGGCAGACCCCGCGCGTCCGGTGGCCCTGATGTTGCCGAGGATAGCCGCGGCGGCCGCCCGCGGCGTCGGGACCGCTCTCGCGGTGGGGCTCGACGAGGGGTGGACCGGGGAGACGCCCGGCCCCGCGGCGGCCGTCGCCGTCCCCGTCAAGGCCCTTCCGGACCCTTTGTCCCTCGCGGCCTGCCTTGTGTCCCTGTGCGAGGTGGGTCGGCTCGGGCAGGTGTCGGGGTCACCCGCCGCCTCTTGTTCGATCCGTCCTCCCCCATCTCCGCCCCCGCCCCCGTCCCTTTCCCCAGTCGTCCTCGCCCCGCCTCGTGCCCGGTCTCGAGGTGTCGACCCCAGGCGACGCGGTGGCGGCCGAGCGCGGCGCGCGGCTCGCGCGGGCGGCGCTGACGCGGCGAGCTGTCCCTCCTTCCCCTTGTTTGATCGAAGCCCACGGCCCCAAGACGCCAGCGATGCTGCGAGCGCTGACGGCCCTCGCCGCCGCGCTGGAGGGTGGCCTCTCGTCCGGGGGAGAGGGAGGGGCAGGTGGACGGGGAGGGGACCTGAAACCCCCCCCGGCCCCCCAAGCTCCGACCAAGGCCGTGGATGTGCCCGGCGATGGAGACTGTCTATTCAGCGCCGTCGCTCTCGCCCAAGCCCTGGCGTCGACCGGCGCCCCCCCGCCGGGCGAACTCGCGGGCTTGCGGGCGCGGGCCGCGGCCCTTCGCGCGGCGGCCTGTGACGCCATCTGCGGCACCGACGCCGACCACGTCCGCGCCGACGAGCCGGCCGGCAGCCTCGGCGGACTCCCCGCAGCCCTCGTCGTGGAGGCGAGTGGAGCGCGGCCGGGAGAGTCAGGACGGGCCTATGTGCGTCGGATGAGGCAGGCGGGGGAGTGGGGCGGGGAGGCCGAGCTTCTCGCTCTTGCGGTGGGGACGACGACGGGCGGCGCACGGGGGGCGAATGGGGCGACGACTCCCCTCGGGGGGCGGGCAATCGAGGTCTGGACGGCCGCCGGCCTGACCTCCCTCAACCGAGAAGAGGTCCGCCGGGTCGCGGACTTGGGCGGGCCCGTGTGCGGTCTCGTCGGGCTCTCGGCAGAGCCGATGGCCGTCTACGGGCCGCCCACGACATCTCTGGGCGTTGGGCCGGGACCGCAGCCATCTCTGTCCCCTCCTCCCTCTGTCCTTCCACCCGTTCGCGTCGTCTACGTAGCGGGGTGCCACTACGCCGCTCTCGTGCCCCCCGACCCGCCCTCGCCCCCTCCAACAACGACGTTGGTCACCTGCTACGTGGAGCACCCATGGGAGCCGGCGGCGGCGACGGCCTGGGCCGCTGAGGCGACTCGAGTCGACTCCCGCGAGGTCGGGGCGCGGCTGTCGGCGCCCGGCGCGGGCGAGCCGGGCGCGCGGCCCGCCGAGGCGTCACGGACTGGCCTCGACGCGACGGGTGTGGCGGGCGTCGTCGCAGCCGTCGCTGGCGCCGGATCTTCCGTCGGGGCGCTGTGCGTGCACCCCTGTGGACCGGGGGGTGATTGGGCGCCCGGATTTTACGGATGCGGGGACGAGGGGGTCGAGGGATCGGCTCGGGCTGCCACGCGGGCGGCGACGGCTGCCGCGCGGCTCTGTCCTGGGGCGACGCGTCTCAGCCTCGGCGGGGGGTGGACGTCCGCCTCACGGTGGGACGACAACGCGACCACAGACGATCCCACGGGCGCCCGCGCTGCCGGCCGCGCCGCCGCCGCTGCCCTTGGCGCCGCCAATCCCAGCCGGCGCGGGCGCTGGACCGCTGTCGTCGTCGAGCCCGGAAAATCGGTCGCCTGCGACGCAGGGGCCGTCCTCTGCCGCTGTTTGGGAGTCCGCCCGCCTGTCCCGCCACCCGGGAAGCGGGGGGACCTCCCGTTCAATCCTCATCGGGGCGCTGTCGCGGGCGGGACGGCCGTTCTTGACGTTTCAGTCTTTTCGGCCATCCCCGATGCCTGGGGACTGGGTACGACGTTTCCGGCCGTCGCGGCCGTTCTTCCGCCCGACCCTAGGCATGACCGCAACGGCTCCCTCGTGTCGTTGGCCTGCGTCGACGCCACGTGCGACCCCGGCGGCGCTCTCCCAGGCACGCCCCTCTCCGTTCCGCTGGGATGGGGCGGCGGTGGGGGGGGCGATGATGACGGGGACAGCTCGGGCGTGGGGCCGCTTGTCGCCCTTCTCGGCACCGGAGCGTACCAGCGCGGGCTGGCGGGGCGGCACAACGGCGTGCCGGCTCCGCTGGATGTTTGGGTGACCTGGGGTGAGGGTTGGCTCGCCGACTTTGGCGTTGGAGGGGAAGGGGTGGTCGACCTCGACTGACAGTTAAGTTTCCGTTCAACATGGCGGAGGCAGGACAACCGGGCAACCTCAAGGGTTGATGGCCAGCAGCTCCACGTCGAAGACCAGATCGGCTCCGCCAGGGATCTTGGCCCCGGCCCCGCGGTCGCCGTAGGCGTACGCCGCGCTGCACGTAATTAGGGAACGTTCGCCGACCGACATCTCAGCGATGGCGGCATCCCAGCACTTGATCACCTGCCCCTTGCCGATGGTGAAGTTGAAAGGGGTGCCACGGTCGCGCGAGGAATCGAACTTAGACCCGTCTGACAGCAGCGTTCCGATGTAGTGCGCGGAGACGCGGTCGCCAGGCTTGGGGAAGTTTTCGCCATCGCCGGGGATTTGCACGTCACGGTAGTAGTTCTGGGGGACGAGGAAGGAGGTGGCGACGGTCGGGGAGACAGGTCGACGGCGAGAGAGGGGTGGTGGTGGTTGGCGAGACAAGTCGACGGCGGCCTCTCGACGACGCTGCCAAGGGGAGCACGGTGCGCTCCCCGCAGCTCTCAGGATGGCACGGGGCTGAATCCCTTCGTATCTCACAACAGATCCTCGAGAGCCAGCACCAAATCGGTGCGCAACACTTGCTGCTCGCCTGCTTGAGCTCAGCCGCGACGACGTGGGCCGGCACGACGCTTGCGGCGAGCGCGGCGACGCAGACGAAGGCGAGGAAGCTCGAAAAGTGCATAGACGGAACTTCTTTCGAGGACGAGTATTTAACGTCTTTCGGCGCATGGGGGGAGAGGGGACGCGCCCATCACCGACCTCGCCGACGCCGTGCCCTCGCGCGCCCCTGGGCGACCTTGGTGACCAGTTGAACCCCCCCCCACCTGCCGTCTGCCCGCTCGACCCCGCGCGAGCGTCTCTCCCACCGGTGGTGGCGAGCAAGCTCGATGGCGCCCAAGACGATCGTGGCCCCCTCGCTGCTGGCGGCAGACCACTGCGCGCTGGGTGCTGACGCGAAAAGGGCCGAGGACCTTGGCGCCGACTGGCTGCACTTTGACGTCATGGCGAGTGGTGGGAAATGCGCGGTGGCGGTATCCGACGGTAATTGAGCACATTAACTCGATGGATCGAGACGAGGGTCGCCCCGCTCGTCGGAGCGAGCGCGACGGGACGTAGCCAGGCCGGGGCACCAAGTAGGCGGCCGGCCGGCGCCTACATCTTGTGCTCTCGTCGCCTCCCCGGAGCGCGCCAACGCGTTCTCTCGCACCGTCTTATCCCGCAGGACGGAATATTTGCTCCAAACATCGCTCTTGGCCTTCCCGCGCTCGAGGCCCTGCGCAAGGCCGGAGACGCCCTTGCCGACGCCGACGCGTCGCGGAGGCCGCGCGTGCTCGACTGTCACCTCATGGTGGAGCATCCACAGGAGTGGGTCGAGCCCTTTGCCAAGGCGGGCGCCAGCACCTTTACCTTTCACCTTGAGGCCGTGGGCCGCGTCCACGTCGGTCCGAACGGTCGGGCCGAGACGCGCGCGGCTCAGGTCGAGCATGCCGCCCGTGTCCTCGCCGATGTCCGCGCTCGAGGCATGCGAGCTGGCGTCGCGCTGCGGCCCGGTACGCCCGTCGACGGGCTCGTGGAGCTGTGCCGACGGGGACTCGTGGACCTCGCCCTCTGCATGACGGTGGAGCCAGGGTTCGGAGGGCAGAAGTTCATGGGAGAAGCTGCATGTGCCGAGCGTCGGGCCCGCGACGACCGCGCTGCTTCGCATGATGCCTCGACTGTCGAGATGGCCGCCGCAGGGGGCCAGCGCGGATCGAAGGGGGCGGGTTTTGATGGGGATGCGAGGGCCACCGGCGAGCCTCTATCGAGCGCACCGTTGGACAAGGTGCGGGCCCTTCGGCGCCGGTTCCCCGACCTCGATATCCAGGTGGATGGGGGGGTCGGGCCGGGCGACTCGGTGCGCGAGGCGGCGGCAGCGGGTGCGAACGTATTTGTCGCGGGCACGTCCGTGTTTTGTGCTGGTGGTATGGGCGGGCCTGACATGGGTGAGGCCATCGCAGCGCTTCGGGCGGCGGAGGTGGGTGACGGAGCTTGAAGGGTCGGAGATGGTGGCGGCGGCGGCACGGCAGCGACCCCTTGAGACATGTCTCCACCCGCTCCCTCTAAGCAGCGACGCCGTCGGGGATTTCGGGCAGCACCCACTCGGTCCACTCGATCCACGTGGCCCACCAGACCGTCGACCTGCCACTCGTCCCCTCTCTCAAGGGCATCGACATTATCCCCGTTGGCGTCGCCGCCACGGTGGTGGGCTCCGGAGAGGTTGGAGGCGATCCAGGCGAGGGCGCTGAGGCTGGGGGAAACGTAACGGGGAGATCGAGGGGCGGCGGACGCGGTCGCCGGGGAGGCAGGTGGTGCGCCGACGCCGCGTCGAGTGAACCCCGAGCCGACCCTAGCCCGACTGCCACCGCCCGGGCCTTGGCCCGAGCCTCGGCGCGCGCCGCGCCACGCGCGAGCGCCGAGTCCGAGACGCCCATCACAAGAATGGCGGCCACGCCTCCTCGGAGCTCGCGCCAGCCGTGTGCGCCCTCCGCCGCATCGACCCCCCAGCCTCGTATCGGCGCGCCGCCGTCTCCCTCGGCGTCGGCGTCAGCACGCGCCTGCGTCCAAGCGACCGAGGCGGGCCGTCCTCCGTCCCATTCATTGTCCTCGACACCTCTGAGGTCGGCCACTGCCCGCAGGGCCGCGCGCCGGGCGGCTGACCGGAGCACGCGACCGAGGCCGGGCACGGCACGAAGGGCACCCGGCGGAAGACGCGGGCGCAGCGTCTGCTCCAGAACCACTCGGCTCCACCTACACCGCTCGACCAGATGTGGAGGGCTAGAGTCGGCTGCGTCGCCGCGGAAGGAGCCGTCGCCGCCAATGCCGGCAGCCCGCCGCGCCGCCCGAGCCTTCTGGCTCTCGACGGCCCACCCAGCGGCGTCGCGAGCGGCCGCCGCCCGGCGTCCAGACCTGGTGCGGAGCAACATGCTGGTGATTGGGGAGTCTGGTCGAGCGACCCACCCAACGTCGCCGAACGACGCCGACGATGCCTCAGCGTCGAGGACGTCGCCCTCGCCTCCACCGTCCGGGTCGACCCTCAATCCCAGTGGCGGCTCGGCGATACACGTCCAAACCCCGCGCAGCTCGCGCATGGGACAGAGGCCACCATCGCCTGGGAGGCGCCCGCTTTCACAGTCGCCCACGAGGGCGAACTGAAATGTGGCCGAGTCGGTGTCCCAGGTGTTGCCCCGTGACCGCAGCGTTGTCCGGCAGTGCATCGCCGTCGGCAGCTCCTTCGACAACGGCCCGACACCTACACGGGCTTTCTGCTGGACTTCAGTGACCCAGTCGGCGACGACGCCGTCTTCGGCCTCGTCTTCTCCGGGACTCAGAAGGTCCGAGCAGAGGGCGACGCGGCGCCGAGAGTGAACGTCGCGAAACCGTGTCCGGGGCTCGGCGTCGGAGCGGGCCAGGGCATGTGCGACGGCATGAGGGTGGAGTGCAAACACCGTGACTAGTCGAAGATGGAGTGTCCCGTCCGCCGAGGGCCCCGTGACGGTGATGGTCGTCACGCCGTCGCGAGGGGTAGGAGCATCTGACGAGGATGGCACCGACGATGACGCCGGAGGAGCTGCAGGCGGGAGAGCCGCGATTGGCCCGACGCGGCCGTCGGCGGGCGGACCACCCTCCTCCGCTCGGAACGGCAAAGGAGTGATCTCCTCAGACGCGTAGATGCCCTGAAACGTTCAAACAGGGGGCGTAGGTGGCTTTCTGGTCAACGCGATCTCGTAAAAACCGAGTTCAGCGAGCCCAACTGATTACGGACGGTAGCGGCCGGCCCTCGCCTGTGCCGAGTGGCCGGCGGGGTCTACGGCGGAGCCAAGGCTGACGGTAAAGCAAGAGTTGTCCTTCATGCCTGGAAAGCTCTTCGTGCACAATGAAGTGGGAGCACGGAGAGGAGAGGGTGTCGGAAAACGCCAGCCTCGCCTCGGAGATCCCGCAATCGTCGCAGGAAAACCCTTCAGAGAAGCCCATTTCCACCTCCTCACATCCGCGAAGACGCGTGGCGAGCGGGAAAGGGCGACAGTCGGGAAGAAGAACAGACAGGAGGGGGCAGAGACAGGCGCAGAACCGGGCAGGAGGAGAAGATCGCTCCCTCGGACTACTACTAAGGGAGGTAATTCAAGAGCTGCGGGTTGTCCGCGTCCCGCGCGAGATAATCCTTCCGAACAAGTTCGTAGATCACCTCTTTGATATAACTCACGTCGACCGGGAACTCCCGGCCGGCGGCCACGGACACCTCGGTGACGAGGGCCTGGTAAGATAAGACCTTGCGCGCCTTCATGACACGGACGGCGAGGGCTTGGAGGCGGAAGTCGCGGGCCGCGGTGACGACGTCCTGAACAGCCTTGCGCTGCTCCTCGACGGCGCGGGTACGGGGCAGAGGGACGTGAATCCGGCGACGCCCGCGGGTAGGAGTCTCAAACTTCTCGTTGACGCGGAACCAGGCGCTATCCGAGACGGCCTTGGGGGGGCGGGACTTGCCGTCGTTCGGGCGGCCCGTTCTTGGGTCAAGACCACAAGCGGGGGGCCAAAGGATACCACCGTCGGGTGCCGCCGGGTCAGCGCACCAGTGCTCGAGGATGGGGTAGCGTGCAAGCGAGAGCGAGTGGATGCACTGCTTGGCGATGCGGGGGTCGAGCGCCGTGCGAGCGACGATGAGGGGGAAGGGTATCCAGGCGGGTCCGTCGTTTCCGTGGACCGTCGGCGGCGGTGGCCCCGCAGGCAGCGAGTCAGCCGCAGCGCCCGGCCCCACTCGGGGCGTTGGCTCAAGGGCGGCCGCGCACCATGCCTCTGACACCTCCCGCAGGTCCCGCGATGCCCCCTCGGAGTCCACCCCGCCGTCCTCCAGCACTGCCAGCACCGATGCCTGGGAAGGGGCCAGCTCCAGCTCGACCGTCTTGCCGCCAAAGCGCCCCGCCACAACGCACGTAGACATGGCGTGCAGCCAATGGAGCTTGCGCTTGTCGCTCGAAATCTCTTTGTAGTGCTCGTGGAACAGCTCGACACCGCGTGCCATCGAGGGGGCGAGGACGAACGCGTCGGCCCTCTTACGCTTGGCCTCAGCGGCCTCATCGGACCGACCGGTGACCACGCCGCCACCTGCAGCGTCGCTCTTGACGATCCCGTCGGGCCAGTGGCCCGTCGTCAGCACTGTGACGTTGAAGTCCTTGGGGGCGCCGTCGACCGCTCTTCCACCACCCGCAGCCGCCGCTGCCAGCCGGCTGGTGCGCCACTCGGCAAACCGGCGTGCTCCCTCGCGCGCCAGCTCAACGTCGCTGACCATGCCCTCCATCTTTGTGGTGAACTGGGCACCCTGGAGCTGACGCAGGGTCACGAGGACGTTGCGCTCGGCCTCGATCCCAGCCTCGGCATCGGCGTCGCCCCCGCCACCTTCGCCGCCTCCGCCACCACTGATGGAGGCTCCCAGCGCCTGGAGAAGTCGCCGTGCGAGACCCTCACGGTGGTGACCCCCGAAGACATCCTTGGCTTCGACGTGCTGCACCAGTAAGCACGCGTCGTGGAGCGCCTCCATCAGGGCATTCTCTTCAAGGCGTTCACCACCGTGGGTCAGGGCCGATGACCGGAGTGCGTGGTCAAGGTAGACCGAGAGGAGCTCTGGGAAATCCGCCTTACCCACGCTCTGGTTGGCAATGACGTGAAACGCTTCGTTGATCGCTCCCTTGAATAGGGCAGCGGCCGCGGGGCTCGAAGACGCACCCCCCTTGGGCGCCAGCGGCCCGGCCTCGAGGCGCCGGCACCGGTCGTGGAGGCTGACGATGCCCCTGACCAGGGCCACTTCGTCTCGTCTCGCCTCGGCCGCGGCGTCGCGGCGCACGTCGGCTCGACGCTTTTTGTCGGCCGCGGTGCCCGCGCCGCCGGCGTCCCCCGAAGCCGCATCTCGAGCCGTGGCGCGTGCCTGGGCAGCCTTGATCATGCCCATTCCCTGCGACACCACCGTTTCCTTTAACAACGCTGCCAGGGGCTCGAGACCCTTGTCGACGCGCCCGAGGAGACGCACCAGGCGAGCGAGGTCCTCTCCGTCCGAGGCAGTGTCGTTGACTGCCGTCACGGCAGCGCCGTTGGTAATCGCGAGGTCGCCCGCAGTGGTGTCGTCCCCCGTCGCTGGGCTAAGGCCCGCTGCCTCAAGAAGCTCCGCCGCGCTCCCGGCCCCCTGCCCCGACACCAGCGCCGCTGCGTGTTTGGCGATGAGCTCGGTCTCCGCCGCCCCGGCCACAGCCGCCCGCGAAGAGTCGTGCAGTAACCGGTCGCACCGATCCTCTTCCCCCTTGAGGGCGCGCTCGGCCCGCCTGCGGACGGGTGGGTGCTTCACTGATGTGTTGGTGCAGGAGAGATGGGGTCAGGCAGAGGCGCAGCATGTCTGCGCCACTTTTCTCTCCACCCCCCCTTGGGGGGCTCGCCGACAGTACTCGGCGACACCGCACTTGTCGTCCCCGCTGAGCCATTCCGCAGCCCTCTCCTTCCAAAACTGGGCCGCGTCCTCGATGATCGGCGTCTCGAGGTCGGGTCCGTACCGCTCCCGATCCTGGCCGAGACCCATGCGCACAAAAAGGGCCACAGCCTGCCGGCAGAGGGCAGCGTCCACGGCCTCGCCAGCCCTGTCGCGGCGCAGGGCCGCAAGAATCGCATCGCGGGCGCGAGGCACTGTGGAGAGGAGGGACGTAAGGGGGAGGGGGTGTGGGTGGAGCGAGAGACGGAGCAAGAGACGAAGCGACGAGAGACGCGCGGAGAGGTAGATTCCCCCCCCCCCTGGTCCCGCCGTTAGGTTCAAAGACGCCCCGCCGGAAGCCGAGGGCCGGGACGATGTCAAGGTGATCGAGCGAGTGGCGAGGAACGTAGTACCGGTCGAGATAATGGAAGAACTTGGCCATGAAGCGGGTGTAGAGGACGTGGTTGCTCCACCGCCGGACGAGCTCCGTCAGGAAGACCTCATCACCCGAATTCATCTGGGCGCGCAGGCGAGGAGCCACCCCGGTTTCGACGTACCGGTCAAAGGCCTGCGCGTAGGATGCGTACAGGCGCTCCGAGTAGTCGTGGGGGGGCTTTTGCGTGCACAGCTCGTAGACTTTGTTGTACGTCAGCGACCATGTCTCCGAGTCGAGGTGGCGCCGCTGGTCCGCATGATCCTCCAGGAGAGCCTCGATCTTCTGCAGGGGGGGGGAGAGAGTGGAGGCTGGGTTGGCGGAGATGGCGGCGGGTGGCAGCGGCAACCATGGCGGATGGTAGACCAGTGTTCGCCCGGTCGTCCGGCCTCGCGCGGCCCGGGCTTTGAAGATACGGTTGGTGACTCGGAAGGGACGGGGACGGACCGTGACGCGCTCCACACTTGGCACGAGAAACGTCATCGGCCTCGCGGCAGCACAGAAACAGCCGGCGGGCCAAGAAGCGCGATCGATCGGTCTCCACGAACGAGAGGGCCGAGGGACTCGACTGAAGACGCACGCGATTTTGGCTCTGAATCCGCGGGCGAGGGACGCGGAGACGAGGAGGGGGTGGAGGCGGTGGACGCCGTGACGCTCTTCGCAGCGGCGCGGCCCTCGCCCCGCTCGCGATAGAGATTCGGGCAATACTGCCCCATTATGGTATCTATAGGCTCTTCAAGACCACGAATAGCTGGATATTTGGGGTCTGGAGCCCCCCAAGCCGGCACGAAGGGCCCCGGCTCCGTCCGCAGGCAACGAAGCGCCCCGGCTCCCATGCGGCTCTCGACCTCCCCTCGCCGTCATCGTCGTCGCCACGAGTTCCCATCCCTCCTCCAAGCTGACGTGCTTCCTTTCCAGGAGACCACCTCCGCCGCCTCCGCGACCCATCGTCAGAGGAAGCTCGCTGTACTCTGCGAATGCGCCGTGCTCGACGCCGCTGGCGCCGCGGACCCGTGCAGGATTCGGTGAGAAAGATACGAGAGGGGAGTGTGGGGGGGGGGGTGAAGAGGACGCGGCTCGCCCTCGACCACGCCGCGAGCGCCTCGAGGTCATCGTGAGGGTGCGACCCGCCACAGGCGGACCGCCGGCTTCGCACTAGCAGGTCCCGCCGGTGGCCTCAGCCCGCCCACCCCACCAAGTGTCCAACTCGGCAGCCCGCGCCGCCGGCACCCCAAGCAGAGGGCAGATGGGCCGCAGCTGGCGCCGCAGAGCGCGCGCCGATGCGAGGGCACCAGCGACGGGGCCAGTAGGTCCGCCGTCTTCCGCGTCGGCCTTGTCGTTCTCGTCGTCCGAGCCGCAGGCGTGTGCGGCGGCCGAGAGGCCAAGCAGACCGTAGCAAGTGTGGTAGTAATCGGAAGCCTTGCCCGGCTTATCCCTCAGTCCACCCGGACACGGCGCCGTAGGATCCGCGGCCTCGTCGAGGCACTGGCAGCACGACAGAATCCATGCCGCAAGGGCCGGAGCGTCGAGGGGCGAGGGCCCAGCGTGAGATCGGGGACAGTTAGAGGAAGGCCCTTCGGGGCCGAGAGCGCCGGGCGGTAGGGCGTCGACGACGGCCGCCGCCTGCGCCCACGCCGCCTCGACGTCCCTCCCGCCACCCCCCCCTGCTTCGTCTGGCTTGGCCCGCTCCCTTGATCTCTCCGACGGACGCCCGTTCCCCCCACCGGACGCCCTCTCGATCAGCGCCGGCAGCGTCCCCCCCCACCACGAGTAGCAAGCGTCCGCCAGCTTAGCGGTTCTGCCCCTCAGCCCCCCCGATGCCGCGCACTGGAGCCCGAGAGCCCAGACGCGGGCCCGGGCTGCCGCCGGTGGAGGCAGAATCGGGGGGGACCCAGCCGTTTCCTGAGAGAGGTCGTCGGCCTCGCGTAGCAGCGCTAACGACGCAAGGGCGCAGTAACTGTACCCCGCGTGGGGCTCCGCGCCCCGCTCAGCGCCCCACCCCCCCTCGGGGGACTGAGAGGAGAGCAGGTGGCGCCGCAGTCGGCCCGAGGAGTCGAGCTGGCCGAGGGTGAAGGGGAGGCGGGGGATGGCGGCATCGAGGTTGGCGTTGGGAGCGTTGGGAGCGTTGGCCTCGGACCGAGAAAGAGGAGGGGGAGGCCGACGGTCAAGCCCCGCCAGACGCGCTGCAGCGAGGCAGCAGTAGACGGCCCGAGCGCACCCCTCTCCGCCGGCCGCGACGGCCGCACCTGCGCCATGGCGCCTGACGTCGGATGCCCCCAGCCGATCGGCCTCCTCGTCGCACCGGGACGCAAGAAATCGTGCCAGCTGCGCCCTCCGACACGGCGAGGAACGGGGACCGTCGAGCACCCGCGCTACCCAGCGGGGGCCAAGGCACGTAAGGGCGGCCAGGGCAGCGAAGGTTGGGGCGGCGTGGGGTGCCTGACCGGGACCGCCTCCGAAACCCCCCGGTGGGGGGGGCGGCCCAATGGGGACGACGGAAGCCGAGGCGGCGGTAGTGTCGGGAGACGGAGAGGGAGAGGCGGCTTTGTCTGAGGGCGCGGGACCCGACCACCAGCATGCGTCCAGCGTCGCAGCGACGGACTCGGCGTCAACGCCGGGGTCGTCGCCCAAGCCATCCGAGCCGTCTGCGCCGTCGACGTCGTCCACTCCATCCTTGCACCCCTTCATTGCTCCTCTTCCCGCCAGACACCAGTACACGAGCCACGGGATCGAGGCGGCGAGGGCCGCGGGCGGGCCAGGGATGGGCTCGGGCAGCGTAGCAGGCCTTGCCAGCGCGGCCTCGCCGGCTCCGAGAGTCGGGCTCCGCCGCCGTCGACCGGATTTGGGACGGCCCGATGACGGCCCGAGCGCCCCGAGGAGGAAGCGGGAATGCTCTGCCGCGTGCAGGGGGGGGATGGGCGAGGCGAGGTCGGGCGGGAGGACCAGTCGGGACCTGAACTGGCCTGTCGCACGGTCGGCAGCCGAGGGGCGCACAAAAGAGACGACATCCGCGACATTGGTCTCGAAATCAATCTGGGGGGGGCGGGGGGAGACAGTTGGCGAGTCGAAGGAGGAAAACGGGGCGACGGCGATGATGCCCCCGCCGTGACGGGCAGGGAACGGGCATGCGCGGCCTGGTCGCGGACAACGCTCCTCGCGCCTGGTCCCGAGAGGTGACGGTGCACAGGCCCTCGTCGTCAAAACCACCCCGAAGCATCCTCTGCCGCGGGTAACTGGTGACATCGATGGCCACGCGACACCCCGTCGGGTGGCAAAGCAAAGACCAGAGGTGGCTCGAGAAGTTCGACCCTCCAAGCCGCCCTCGCCGGCAAGAGCCGCTGGCGCGACCGCTAACGTGATGACGCTCGCCTGCCCGCGGGTCGGGTGGCCGTCTTGGCGACGCGCCGGTACGCCGATCGACCCAGCGCCGGCGCCGCCGCAGCCCTTTGTGTGCGGAGGGCAGTCCCACCCCCTGTTGGCGGCGAGGCGCCGCTGCGGGTCGCCGCGCATATGGGCGCTCGAAAATGACTGGGCGTCTCTCGATCGAGCCAGAGAGCGTTTGGTCGAACCCGTGACCGCTACAGGCAGATGCGACGACAGTGTCTCTCCTGAGGACGAGGCCAGGACCAAGGCCGCGGGCGCCAAAGGTGCCGAACCCACCCGCCGCCGCGGCGCCGCTCGCGTCCGTCTCTGCAGCGCATACGGCGCGGACGACTGGGCGGCGGCTCACGTCCATGCTAGGGTATTCTACGGCAGCAAGAGGCCCGATGCCCCCGCCTTGCGCCGCTTCGACCGGGCGCTGTCGTTGGCGCTGGGTCGTTGGCTCGATGCGCGGGGGGAAGGGGGGGTGGGCCGATACCGTTGTTTGGTTGCCGAGGACGAGGCAGCCGATAGTGCGGCCGACGATGACGGCAACGACGAGGGTCTAGGCTCCTCTGGTCCCTTCACATGGGGGTTGCAACTTGGCGGCTGGTTGTCTGCGACACCTCCCCCATCAGCTGTCTCGGGCCGCTCCCCCGACGGCACAATGCTTACGGCCGCGGCCCGCCGTGCCGCAGCCCGGGGAGAGGTGTCGCCTCTGAGCCCTTTGGTTGCCATCCCCGCCCTCCTTCGCGACCCAGGGCCGGTGCCGTCCCGGCCCGGACATGGCTCGGCCGCGGCCCTTCCCGCAATTGTCGGCGGCCTCTCGGTCGACACGTTGTCGGCACACATCCCCCCCCAGCGACGCCGCGACCGCCGCACAGGCCAACCGCTCCGCTTACCGGCGCCCGACGGCAGAGACTTTACGGGACGTCACTGGAGGCTGCGCGGGGCCGCGTCGGGGGAGGCGGTCCCCAGGACGTCGCTGTCTTCCAGAGCATTTGTCCCGCTCCCGTGCCCTCCCATCGGCGCCGGTGCCTCACCCCGTGACCCACCGGTAGCCCGCCGGTCGAACTGGGCCTACATCAGGCGGGCGCACGGGCCCACGTTGCCCCCACCATGTCGAAGCCCCCCTCGGACGAGCTCGAGCTCCAGATCCGACCCCATAACTCATGAATCTCTCTCTACTTACCCGCAGCAATCTCGGCGTCCTCCCTGCCCACAGACGTCGCGGGACAGCCACAGCGCTGGTCAGAGCGGCTGAGGCCCACGCTGTATCGGAATGGGGCGTTGTGTGCATGTCATTGCATGTCGAGGCTGGAACGACGCGTGGCGACAGCGCTCGACGCTTTTACGAGACGCTGGGCTACCGCAGGGGCACCAGAGACACATGGGAGGCGACTGGTGAAGTCGTACCGCGCGAGCTTCATCGGCCAGGGGACGGCGGCGGCGACGCCTCGGTGGCAGTGCCGACCTCGGCGCTGCCAGACGCCAAGTGCGTGCACGCCGAGCCAGGGGACGACGTGTTTGGCTTGGCTGCGGCGGTGCGCCGGGTGACGCGAGGCAGGCGACTCACACTCCTCGTTCGGCGCATCCCCGAGCGCGAGCGGAGAGCAGCCGAGGCAGCGGCTCTTGCGGCAACGTTCGCCGCGTCGTCACCCTCATTGCGGGAGCGATAGGAGAGAGGTAGTGGTGCTGGGGCGAGAGTTGGCCGTGGGGCATATCCCTCGCGGCCGGCATAGGATACCCAACTCTTTCGCCGGGGTTTTCAGCCCCCACTCCCCCCCTGTCATCGTTGCCCCTCTATGCGTCGCCCTCGACCCACGTGTCATTGCCGCCCCGGAGCGTGCAGGACGCGGCCCACCGCGAGTTGGGAATGAGGTGGGCGGTACACTCGCGCTCGGACATGAGTTCATCCTGAGACTCACCGATCTTGTTTCGAAGCCAGTCGTTAATTTCGATGGGACAGTCAGGGTCGCCCGGGCCGACGACACGGTAGCGGCCATCACCTGAGGACACGCAGGGCATGGAAAACACCAAGCCTTCCTCGATCCCCCACGGGTTGTTGTCCGTGCACACCGCGGAAGAAAATACGTCGCCCCGCGGTGTCGGGGTCACGAGCGACCGGATCGCGTCGCACACCGAAACCGAGGTGGACGCTGCGCTACTCCTTCCCCACTTTTTGATGAGGGCGCCGCCGCGTGTTGAGACGCGGGGCACAAAGACGTCCTCGCACCACGCCTGGGCAGCAGCGACGTTGCCCTTGAACGACCCCGACTCGGCGAGTACCTCGAGGGCGGACCGCGCCCCGATACGCGCGTTTACAAAGTCGGGCACCTGCGTTGTTGAGTGGTTTCCCCAGATGATGGCCCGGGACACGCTGTTATAGTGGCGCTCAGCCTTGAGGGCCAGCTGCACCTTGGACCGGTTCTCGTCGAGGCGGGTAAGGGCGTGGAAGTTTTCTCTAGGCAGGCTCGGGGCGTTCTCCATGCAGATGAGGGCGTTGGTGTTGCAGGGGTTGCCGACGACAAGGACCTTACAGTCGGGGGACGCGACGGCATCAAGGGCCTGGCCCTGCTTAACAAAGATGCTCCCGTTGATGTCGAGGAGGTCTGCGCGCTCCATACCGGGGCCGCGGGGACGAGCTCCGATCAGGAGAGCCCAGTCGGCGCCCCGGAAGACCTCGAGAGGGTCAATGCCAATCTGGACTTCACGGAGGAGGGGATAGAGGGAGTCCTCGAGCTCCATCGTGACGCCCTCGAGGGCTCCGACCGAGCGCTCGCTGCCGAGCAGCTGAAGGATGAGGGGCTGGTCGGGGCCGAAGACCTCGCCGGACGCCAGCTGAAAGAGGAGATGGTTGGCAATCTGCCCAGCGGCGCCTGAGACGGCCACGCGGAGGGGGCGGCGCCATCCGCGGACCTGGTCCCGGTCGGCGTCGGAAATGTCGTAGCGCACATCCCAGATCTTGCGCCCCGCGTTCTCGCCCGTGACAGCCGTCAACGCATCGGTGGGGACGTCAGAGGAGGACGAGCCCTGAGCGGCGCGAAGGGGAACAGCGAGCGGGCGGGGCGCGACGGGGGCCAGGAGGCCGCCGTGGACCGGAGCGTTCGGGCCGGCGCGGAGGCCGCGAGGAGCGGGGATTAGCGTCACCGCTGGGAGGTGTATGGTGGGTAGGGGGGGGTTGAGGCACCGGAAGGGTCGAAGCGGGATGGGGCATGTGCCGGACGGCCGACGCCGGTGCCGCGGCTATCACAGGTACTGCCGAGCCCTTCGGCCCCTTGACGACGCTCACCCATCTGAGCTAAGCGTGTTCTACGAGTGCTGCAGTGTCGTCGATGGGGCGATGCGGCGGTGCGTGATCTCGAGCTACCCGAGACCCCGACCTCTAGCGACCTCTCGACCGTTGACAACCGTCCCTTGACCCCGCCGTTGTCGTCCAGCCTCCCATCACTGGCCAATCCCCAACCCCACTCCACCTGATCAGAACAGCACATCAGCCTTGGAGAAGAGCGCAGGAGAGTCGTCCGACGGCCCGTCCTTGGCCTCAACAGGGGACGAACTGCTGCCCCCGCCACCACCTCCTCCCGCACGCCAAGCCTCGATCCAGCTCTGGGCACTTGCGCGGTTCTCGTTGGCGGAAGCCTCGGAAATGATGGGGGCGACTCTGTTGGTCGGCATGGTCAAACCGTATTCGCTAAGGTCGGCTCCTCCCACTGGAACAGAGGCCGCGGAAGCTGGTGCCGCCACCGCTGCCGCCGCCCCCGAGGATGCTCCCCGCCAAGCTGAGACCCAAGCCGAGGCGCTCTTGCGGTTCTCATCCGCCGAGGCGGTCGACACAATAGGCTCGACGCGATTGGTAGGCATCGGCAATCCGTACTCGGATACGGGGTCGCGGGCGGGCACGGTAGCGGCAACGGGAGGAGCAGGGGCCGCCGCCTTGGCAGGCGCGGCAGAGGCGGCTGGAGGTGCGGGAGCCACCGCCTTGGCAGCTTCGGCCTTGGCGCGCCGCTCGGCGTACACTTCGGCTACCGCGGCGTCGGCCGCCTCGTCAGCAGTCAGGCGTTTGGGCGAGGGGTCCGCCGCCGTCCCGCCGTCAGCCTCTGGCCCATCTCCGTCCATTGACGCCGCGAACGACATCCCGACAGACGGGATCATGGCCTTGAGACCGGCGAACAGATCGTTCGCGGGGGGTTTCTTCGTGGAAGGCTCAGCGGCCTTGGTGGCAGGCGGCGCAACAGAGGTCGGGGCCAGCGCAGCGGCGGCGGCGGCGTCGGCGGCCTCCTTCTCCTGGATCCGTTGCTTCTTCTCTTCCTGATCCGAGGCGTCGCGCTCCGCTCGGGCAGCCGCCTTGTTTTTCGCGGCTTGTGCCACCGCCCTCTCCTCCGCGGCCTTCTTTACTGCCGCCGCCGCCGCCTCGCGCTTGCGCTCAGCCGCCGCAGCCGCCTCAGCGCGGGCGCTCTCCTGGGCTGCCCGCTCGGCCTCGCGCGCCGCATTGGCCGCCTCCGAGACGCCCTCCTCCTGCACCGTGTCGGGCATGGCCATCGACCGGAGGGCGCCAAAGATACCCCCGGATGCCTTGGGGGGGGGGGTGGGGGGCTCGGGCTCGTCGCGCTCAGCCTTGGGCTCGTCACGCTTGGCAGCGGTGGGGGCTCTTTCGGCGAGCTTTGCCCGAGCCTCGCGGCCCGCCTCCGCCTTTGCCTCCAGTCCCTTGGCCCGCAGGCCCTCCGCTGCCTTGCGCTTGAGGGCAGACCGCGTGGCCTCGAGCTCGGCGCGGGCGGCGGCGGCCTCATCGACGCGGGTGGCCTCGTCCTCCTCCGCCTCGGTGTCCATTTCGGAAAGTTCGGGCGACGCAGGCATCACCATTCGCGAGAGTCCTCCGAAGATGCCGCCGTCGCCTTTACGAGGAGAGGTAGCGGCCGTGGGAGGCGCAGCCTTCGCAGGCACGGCAGCAGCGGGTGCAGACGCGACGGTCTTGTCACTGGTGCGTTGTCCGCGGCGGACAATCCGGCGGGAGCCACCACTGCGGGAAAGCGCTGGCGCATCCTCAGCCTCGGCCTCGGCCTCGGCCGCCGCTTCGGCGAGAAGCTCCTGCGAGCTCTGCTTGTCAGCGCCTCCTCCAAACAGACCTGAAAAGATGGAAGCAGGGGCCGCGCGCTTGGCCGGGGCCCCCACGACCTCCTCCACCTCTTCTTCCTCTTCTTCCTTCTCGGAGTATGGCGCTGGAGCCTTGGCAAACAGACCCGCAAAAAGAGGTGCGGGGGCCGCACGCTTGGCAGGGGCTTTGTTCTCCTCGGCATCGGCCTCAACCGGAGCAGCGCGTCCACGCCCGCGAGTAGCGGGCTTCCGCTGCGCAACCACAGCGGCAGCCGCCTCGGCTCTGGCCGCCTCACGCGCTGCCTCGCGCTCGGCCGCTGCTTGGGCCGCGGCCTTCCTTTTGGCCTCGGCCTCTGCCTCGCGCGCCAACCGCGCAGCGCGCTTGCCGCTAGTGACGTCGGCGATGATGGACTTTTTCGTGGTTATGTCGAGAAGGCGACCCTCCTGGGCTGCCGCCTCGACCTCGGCGAGGAGGATCCCAGCTGCCTCTTCGCGTCCGATGAGCTTGTCACGCATCGCGCGAAGCTCGTCCGCCTTGGCTCGGGCCGCGGTCGCCTTTTCATCGCCCGACCGAGCAGCGTCGGCCTCGCGGGCGGCTTCGCGAGCCGCGTCAGCAGCGTCGGCAGCGGCAGCGCGCGCCTCGTCAAGTTCGGACCGCGCCACCGCGACGCGCATGGCCGCGGCGTCGGCCTCGACCGCTACCTGGGCCAACGCCGCAATCGTTTCTCCGCGTGCGGCTCGGCGTGTGGCCATCTCCAAGAGGGGGACGGTCCCCGCCGCCGCGGGGGCCGAGTCGACAAGAGCGGCCCAGTCAACGTCGGTGTCGCCCCCGGGAGCGGGTCGCGACACGATCTCGATAATCTTGCCTCCTCCCACCGTTCCAGGAGCCCTGGCGGCCGCCGCAGTCAGCTTGGCCACCTGCCGGCACGACACGACGGCCTCAACAGCGTCTGCGCCCTTGTCGCCCAGCAGCGCGTCGACCTCTCCGCTGCCCGCCACCACGGGAGCGTGAGTCGACCCATGGTCGTCTGTTGGGCGCTCCATGCCACCAGGGCGGACGATTAGGAAGGGGAGGTTGGACGCCCGTAGCGTCTTCTCCGTGTCCGCCTTGGCAAAGAGCAGTCCTCCCAGCAGGTTGAAGAAAAGGTAAGGGGGCTTGAGCGGAGTAGCAACGCCTAGGGAGGATACGAGAGTCACGTGCTCGGGGGCTGTCGGTCCGCCTCCGCCACGGCCGCCGGCTGACCCGGGCTCAGGGAGGTCGCGGAGGAAACGTACAAAGTCAGTCGTCAGCCTGCCGTCAACGCGGCCCCAACCCGCCAGGTTGGTAGCAGGCCCGCTGTAGGCAGCCGCAATGACGACGCGGCGGCACTGGCCGAGGGCGGTGGGCCACGATGACGGGTCCTCAAGGTCAAAGCGCGCCACCGAGACGAGCGACGGGGCACGCTTGGCGAGGGCGGGCGAGACGGCGCCCATCTCGTCGTTGGCAGCATCCGTCGCGACGAGCTCCCGCAGAGCGTCGAGCTTGGAGTCGAGGGCGTTGGCGTGGCCCTCAGGATCCTCTTCCTCGTCGGGGGCACGAACACCGGCCACGACGGGAACGCCCAGGAGGGCGAGCTCGGAGACGACGCGACGGCCGACGCGGCCTGTGGCGCCGACGACAAGGACGGCACCGCTTGAGGGACCGGACAAGCGGCCGCGGCCGGGGGCCGAGACCTCCTGGCTTCCTCCAAAGATGCCGTCAAAAAGGCCCCGCGGGGGGGGGGGGCGCGGGGGGGGAGACGGGGGGCGGCCGGGCCGCCGGCGGGGCGAAAGGCCATGCCGGTGAGGGGGCGGGGGGCGGGTCGGCCGGGGGCAGGGCCAGCAAGACCGGACGGGGCCGCAGTAGCGGCAGATGCGAG
>Ga0181573_10001359_pt1 | contig 24235 bp, 10 predicted proteins | sample 101ome_25_FD_148643 | JGI IMG/M metagenome (GOLD analysis project Ga0181573, IMG submission 148643) | Coastal salt marsh microbial communities from the Groves Creek Marsh, Skidaway Island, Georgia - 101409BT metaG (spades assembly) | ecosystem: Environmental > Aquatic > Marine > Intertidal zone...
TGTGGAATGGTGTACATGCCCCCCAACGAGCTTGGCTGGCTCCCCTACGTCACCACCTGGGCGAACACCCAGCTGCCCGAGGCGATGACGGACGAGACCAAGGCTTACATCCTGAGCCTGTTCAACAAGACCATCGACGGCGGGCTGTCCTTTGTGCGCAAAAACCTCAAGGAGGCCATACCCACCGTAGACATCAACCTGGTGACGTCGCTCACGGCGCTGTTCAAGTCGCTGGTGCAGCCCGAGAAGGGTGTGGACTTTGCCGATGACAAGCTCAGCCTCCACCCCAAACTCGCCAAGGTTTTCGTCTTTTCCTACGTCTGGTCGCTGGGCGGTAACTTGCAGGAGCAGTTCCACGCGCAATTCGACGAGTGGGCAAGAGCGCACTTCGCCGACAACATCAAGGAGCTCGAGAAGGTCCCCCCTGCGGACGAGGGTGCCATGCTTTACGACTTTTACGTGGTGACTGATGACATTGACTTCCCCAAGGGTCGGTTCGAACACTGGGACAAGGCCGTGAAGCTGTTCAAGTACAGCAAGGAGGTGCCCTTCTTCCAGCTGCTGGTGCCGAACCTTGACACCACGCGCTTCTCTTTCCTTCTGGAGACATGTCTGGACGTGGACAAATCCCTGCTGCTCACCGGCGGCACGGGCGTGGGCAAATCGGTAATCATCACCGACTACCTTGCGAGGTCCCAGGAGCCCAGGGGTCTCGTCAACATCATCCTCAACTTCTCTGCACAGACGCCTGCGAAGGACACCCAGCTGTTGATCGAATCCAAACTGGAGAAGAAGCGCAAGACTCGGTTCGGCGCGCCGCCCAACAAGAAGATTGTGCTCTTTGTCGACGACGTCAACATGCCTGCGCGTGAAACCTACGGCGCCCAACCCCCGGTCGAGCTGTTACGTCAGTACCAGGACTTCCGCGGCTTCTACGATCGCGAGAAGCTCTTCTGGAAGGATGTCGAGGATACCACGCTGGTGTGCGCGTGCGCGCCACCCGGCGGCGGCAGGCAGGAGGTGACACCCCGGTTCTTCCGCCACTTCAACATGCTCAACGTGCCGCCGCCAAACGACGCCACGATGAAGATCATCCTCGGCTCAATCTTCAGCGGGTTCCTTGACTCGTCCTTCGGGCCAGAGAACGATAAGAAGTTCCCCAAGGAATTCCAGGAGATTGTCACGCCAGTGGTTGACTCGAGCGTCGAGGTTTACAGGCGCATGAGTGAGGAGCTCCTGCCCACACCGCAGAAGAGCCACTACACCTTCAACCTCCGCGACCTGAGCAAGGTACTCCAGGGCATGCTCCTCATCACCCCGGATAAGTGCAAGGCTCTTGACGTCATGACGAGGCTCTGGGTTCACGAGAGTATGCGGGTGTTCCACGATCGACTCATCAGCGTCGAGGACAAGGACTACTACAAGGTGATGGCCTCTGAGCTCGTCGAGAAGAACTTCGCCGTCGTGCTCGAGGGTAAGTACGAGGATCCTCCGGTTCCCGAGGGCGAGACCCCGCCCGAGCCTGAAGTCGACGAGGACGGCAACCCAGTCGAGTACAAGCTTGGCACCAGGGCATACAAGGACCTGTTTGAGGATCGCAACATCATCTTTGGCGACTTCCTTGACCAAAACTGCGAGCCCGAGGAGCGCGTGTACGAGGAAGGAGACGACATCCCCAAGATGATCAAGATCATGGAGGATTACCTGGAAGAATACAACTTCAGCGCCACGAACCAGATGAACCTGGTGTTTTTCATGGACGCCGCCGAGCATGCCACGCGAATCGCGAGGATTCTGCGGCAGCCGCGCGGCAATGCGATGCTCGTGGGAGTGGGCGGCAGCGGGAAGCAGTCACTCACACGGTTTGGAAGTTTCATGGCGGGGTTCAAGTGCTTCAGCATCGAGCTCACGCGCGGTTACGGCATCACTGAGTTCCGCGACGACCTAAAGAACCTCTACGTTCAGACCGGTATTGAGGGAACACCCACTGTGTTTTTGTTTACGGATACGCAAATCGTCACGGAGGGTTTCGTCGAGGACATCAACAACATCCTCAACAGCGGCGAGGTTCCCGGACTGTTTGCCCAGGACGAGAAGGAGCGAATGATGACCGAGATTCGTCCGTACGCCGAGTCCCTTGGCTTGAACCCAACGAAAGATGTGCTCTTTAGCACGTTCATCAACAGGGTGCGAGACAACCTCCACATCATCCTGTGCATGTCCCCCGTGGGCGAGGCTTTCCGGTCTCGATGCCGCCAGTTCCCCTCCCTGATCAACTGCTGCACCATCGACTGGTTCATGGAGTGGCCCGAGGAGGCGCTCACCAGCGTCTCCAACAAGTTCCTCTCCACCGTGGACCTCGGGTCGCCCGAGGTTAACAAGCATGTCGCAAACATGTGCGTCGACGTGCACATGTCCGTCACCCAGACATCCGAGCGTTTCTTCCAGGAACTCAGGCGCAAGTTTTACACAACGCCCAAGTCTTACCTCGACCTCATCAACCTCTACACCGCTCTGCTGGCCGAGAAGAGGGAGGAGCTGGGCAATGCGAAGGATCGCCTGCTCAACGGTCTGAACAAGCTCGCGGAGACCAACGTTATCATCGATAACCTGAAGATTGAATTGGGCGAACTGCAGCCCGTGCTCGAGGAGAAATCTGCGGCAACCGCCGAGCTCATCGAGCAGGTCAACAAGGACAAGGCCGACGCCGCGGAGGTCGAGAAGAAGGTGATCGAAGAGGAGGCCCAGGCCAAGGCGCTGGCGGCAGAGACAGAAGCCATCGCGGCATCTGCCAAGGCTGACCTCGAGGAGGCCATGCCCGCGCTGGATGCGGCTGTCGAGTCGCTCAATGCCCTCAACAAGAACGACATCGTGGAGATCAAAAACTTGCCCAGGCCCCCGCCGTTGGTGGGCGTCACCATGGAGGCTGTGCTCACTCTTCTGAAGGAAAAGACGGACTGGGCGAGCGCAAGGAAGGTTCTCGGCGACACCGGTTTCATGAAGCGCCTATTCGAGTTTGACAAGGATAACATCTCGACCAAGACACTCAAGCGCCTGGAGAAGTTTGTCAACCGCGAGGATTTCACTCCAGAGATTGTCCAATCCCAGTCGCAGGCGGCGAAGAGCCTCTGCATGTGGTGCCGCGCCATGCACGTCTACGCGGGAGTGGAGAAGGTGGTCAGACCCAAGCGAAAGGCGCTTGCCGAGGCTGAGGCATCGCTTGCAGCGACACTCGCGGCACTCAAGGAGAAGCAGCAGTTTCTCCAGGACGTCCAGGACAAGGTTGCGCAACTCGAGAAGGACCTCGCCAAGGCCGAGGCTGAGTCCCAGTCGCTCAAGGACCAGGCTCAGCTCACTGAGGATCGACTGGTGCGCGCGGAGAAGCTAACGAGCGGCCTCGCCGACGAGGCTGTGCGCTGGAAGTCAACCGCCGAATCCCTCGGCGACCAGCGCGAGTTACTGGTTGGCGACGTCTTCGTCTCCGCCGCTTGCATCTCCTACTTTGGCGCGTTCAACGGCGCCTACCGCGACGAGCTCGTGGACCTGTGGACGAGCCGGTGCCGCGAGCTCGGCGTCCCGGTCAGCGAGAACTGCTCTCTCAAGAACACGCTGGCGTCCCCGGTGGAGATTCGCGAGTGGAACATCTGGGGCTTGCCCAGCGACGACGTGTCCGTCGATAACGGCATTTTGGTCACACGCGGCCGACGATGGCCGCTGATGATCGATCCGCAGGCGCAGGCCAACACTTGGGTCAAGAACATGGAGCAGAAGAACGCTTTGAAGATCATCAAGCTCACGGACGGCAACTACCTGCGCACGATGGAAAACTCCATTCGCAACGGTACCCCAGTGCTTGTCGAGGACATCGGTGAGACTCTCGATCCTGCGCTCGAGCCCATCCTGCAAAAGGCTGTGTTTGTGCAGAATGGACGCACGCTGATCCGTTTGGGCGACACGGACGTTGACTACGATCCCAACTTCAAGTTCTACCTCACCACAAAGATGCCCAACCCGCACTACCTCCCCGAGGTTTGCATCAAGGTTACAATCATCAACTTCACGGTGACCATCAAGGGCTTGGAGGATCAGCTCCTCGGCGACGTCGTCCGCAAGGAGCGGCCCGACCTTGAGGAGGCGAAGGACCGTCTAGTGCTGTCCATCAGCAACGACAAGAAGCAGCTCAAGGACCTCGAGGACAAGATCTTGCGCCTGCTGAAGGAGTCCGAGGGCAACATCCTCGACGACGTCGATTTGATCAAGACGCTGGAGACGTCAAAGACGACATCCACCATGATCAACGGCCGCGTGAAGGAGGCGGAGCAGACAGAGGCGTCAATCAACGAGACCCGCGAGAAGTACAGGCCGGCCGCCATCCGCGGCTCCATCCTCTACTTCGTTGTCGCGGACCTCGCGCTCATTGGGCCCATGTACCAGTACTCGCTCAACTTTTTCATGAAGTTGTTCAACCAGTGCATCGACAACTCAGAACCCAGCGAGCGGCTCCGCAAGCGACTCAAGAATCTCATGAGCTACACCACCTACTTTGTGTACGTGTCCGTCTGCCGCGGTCTCTTCGAGGAGCACAAGCTGCTGTTCTCCCTGCTCGTGTGCACGTCCATCATGCGGGTCATGACGGTTCAGGAGAAAATCGACGAGGCCAACGTGGGAGACGCGGAGGAATCCGACGATGAGGACGAGGAGGAGGAGGCAAAGCCCGAGGACGCGGCGCCCGTCGAGTCCCCCGCGGTCATTGAGGCCCGCGAGTGGAACGTCTTCCTTCGAGGCACACCCCTCAACTACGAGGCACCGGCCAAGACTGTGGAGTGGCTCACGGACGCCGTCTGGCGAAACGTGTGCTACCTCGAGACGGACCTTCCCGACTATCTCACCGGGTTCACCGCGGATATGGCGGCCAAGTCAGCCGAGTTTGAGGCTTGGGCCGAGTCGGACTCGCCGTTCCAGGAACCGATGCCCGGCGGCTGGGACGATAAGCTCACGTACTTTATCAAGCTCGCGGTTGTGAAGGTTTTCAAGGAGGACAAGGCTGTCGCGTCTGCGCAACAGTACATTGGCGCCGAGCTCGGCAAGGCTTTCACCGAGGCTCCCCCGTGGACCCTCGACGACGTGTTCCCCGACACCAACAGTCGCGTGCCCATCATCTTCATCCTCTCCACCGGCGCGGACCCGACCGCGATGCTCCAGAGGTTCGCCACCAAGATGGGCTGGGTCCCGGGCGAAAGGTTACACTTTTGCTCGCTGGGCCAAGGCCAGGGTCCAATCGCGGAGGAGATGGTGTCAAAGGCGCAGGATAACGGCGATTGGGTGTGCCTCCAGAACTGCCACGTGGCGAGTTCGTGGATGCTCTCCCTGGAGGCCATGGTGAACAACATGAGCCAGGACTACAACCCTGTGCACGAGGACTTCAGGCTCTGGCTCACCTCCATGCCCGCGGCCATCTTCCCCGTCTTGGTGCTCCAGAACGGAATCAAGCTCACAAACGAACCTCCCAAGGGTGTCCGAGCCAACATGAAGCGAACCTTCAATGACATCCAGGAGGAGGTGTGGGAAGGTTGCTCCAAACCCCAGCCGTACAAGAAGCTGGTCTTTGCGCTGTCAACCTTCCACGCCATCATCCAGGAGAGGCGCAAGTTTGGCCCGCTCGGCTGGAACATCAGGTACGAGTTCAATGCGAGCGACATCGAGTGCTCGATGCTCACGCTCAGGATGTTCCTGGAGGAGCAGGACGAGATCCCGTGGGCGGCTCTGGTGTACGTCACCGGACAGATCAACTACGGAGGCAGGGTCACGGACGACCTCGACCGCCGGTGCCTCATGTCCATCCTCAAGAAGTACTACCTGCCCAACATACTGGACGACTCGTACAGGTTCACGCCATCCGGGACCTACTACGCGCCTCCCGAGGGCGACCTGTTCTCGTTCCGCGATTACCTCGAGCAGCTCCCGTTGACGGAGGCGCCCGAGGTTTTCGGGATGCACCCCAACGCGAACATCACCTTCCAGCTGCAGGAGACGCGCAAGATGATGGACACCATGCTCTCCATTCAGCCCAGGGCAACGTCGGCGGAGGGTGGCAAGTCACCCGACGAAATCGTCGCCGCTCTCGCCGCCGAGATTGAGTCCAACATCGCGCCCCCCCTGGACCTCGACGACGCGTGCCCCGGTCTCTTCGATCGAACGGCGTCCGGACAGCTCAAGTCGTTGTCGGTGGTGCTCGGTCAGGAGATTGAGCGCTTCAACAAGCTCACCAGGCGCGTGCTCTCGTCGCTGAAGGAACTTCAGAAAGCGATCAAGGGCGTCGTGGTGATGACGGGCGAGTTGGAGCAGATGTACACCGACTTTCTGAACAACAAGGTTCCCGGCCTGTGGGAGAAGGTTGCTTACCCGTCCCTGAAGCCCCTCGGCGGATGGATCGTCGACTACCACAGGCGTATCGACTTCATGCGCACCTGGCTCACCAAGGGGAACCCCAAGTCGTACTGGCTCAGCGGATTCTTCTTCCCGCAGGGCTTCATGACTGGCGTGCTGCAGGAGCACGCGAGGAAGTACCAGCAGCCCATCGACGCCCTCAACTTCAACTTTCAGGTGTTGGAGGGCAAGGAGACGGCCGAGGACATCACGGAGGCGCCCGAGGACGGCGTGTTGATCGACGGCCTCTACGTCGACAACGCCAGGTGGAACCGCGAGATGAAGTACCTCGACGAGAGCGACCCGGGGGTTATGATCTCGAACCTCCCCGTGGTACACTTCGTTCCCGTCATGGGGTACTATCCCCCGCCGCTCCTGGCGCCCGCGGACCCCAAGGAGTACCAGTGCCCGCTGTACAAGACGAGCGTGCGCGCGGGTATCCTGTCCACGACGGGCCAGTCCACCAACTTTGTCATCTGCGTCGGGCTCCCGATCCGGCCGGGCACCGACTCTGACTTTTGGGTGCTGCAGGGCGTCGCGCTGCTGTGCGCGACGAACGACTGACGAGATTATTCTTTTACGCAAGACAACACTAGCTTAGCGAGGCGCTCCGGATCCGTGGCACAACGAGGAGCCCCGATTGTAATTGCAACCGTAGTAATCAAACCGACCCCTCGGCGAAAATCCACGGTGGTTCGTTCTTTCGTCCGATCTCCGAGGAGAGAACTGCCGCCGACAGAGCGAACCGCGCGACGACGGCGGGTATGAACCGGCGGGACGAACCCGGCGCGTCCACGTCTTCCTCATCTACCCTCGTCGCCCTCATCGACGGCGACTGCGCGCTGTGCAGCGGCTACGCGCGTCTCGTCTCCGCGCTCGATGGCAAAGGCGCGGTGTACTTCGAGACGCAGCAGAGCGACGCGGGGCGGGCGCTGCTCAAGCGGTGCGGGATGCCCACGGACCTGAGCTCCATCGTGGTCGTCGAGGTGTCCCCCAAGGGCAAGGCGGTCGGGTACGTTAGGTCCACGGCTGTGCTGAGGACTTTCCTGGCGCTCGGGGCGCCGTGGTCGGCGCTCTACCTGACCGTGGCGATCCCCGAGTTTATCCGCGACGGGGTGTACGGGCTGGTGGCCAAACATCGTTACTCGGTGTTTGGGACGAACGGCGGGAGATGCGCGCTTCCGGATGCGGTGACGCGGCGACGGATCGGCCGCAAACTCCCCGCGGGCCTGCTGGACTAGCCCGTCTCCCACTCCCTTTGCTCGTACACGGGTTGCTACACGGGTTCGCTACTAGCTAGCGCTAGAAATTCATGAATGTACACGGTCGACGTCGCCATCGCTACCTCGGCATCGACTTGATCTTGGACACGGGCGGGGTCTTCGGCTCCTTACCCCCGCTCGCCCTCCCCCGCGTCATCGGTGGCGACGCCGGCGTCGTCATCCCTCCCGCGCGCGCGCCCGCGGACCCTCCCGCCCCGCCCTCCGGTGAGTCGAACTCGCCCCCGTCGCTGAACACCAGCCTCCGCCGCGTCGCCGCCGGCGTCGTCGCCGCGTCGTCCGAGGGCGCGACTGAAGGCGCCGGGAACACGCGCGACCGCGTCGGCTTCTTCTTCCTGGGCGCCGCGGGGGGATCCGGGAGGTCGTCGAGGCCCGGCCGAGTCGGGTGGCTCATCGGGGGCGTCGCCGACATCGTCTCGTCGTTCGCGCGAAACCTCCCCGGTGGACGCAACCTCCTCTCTGGCTAAACGTTGGCTCCGTCGCTGACAAGGCGAATTTTCACCTCGGCCTCGTGTCGCGCCTGGGGGGGAATGCGGGGGGGAAGAGGATGGTGAGACGGGGGATACTCGCGGCGAAGGGTGGGTGATGATAGTCGCGGGCGGATGTCGACGACGCGACGAGACGCGCGGCGTTCCGACGCCGTCGAGCCCGCGCGGCGGACGCCAGCGCGAGCGGGGTGGGCAACCCGCACGGCGGGGCGAAGGCTCCGCGGCGCTTCCCGCGGGAATGCGCGAACGGGTGCGCCCTCTCGGCGCCGCCTCGCGGTCGTATCGCGGGTGAGGGAGGGTGTGGATTAATTCGTGTGTGTTCGCACCGAGAGAGAGACCTGGACGGCCGCGAGACGGACACGCGCCGTCCGCGTCGTGGCTTCTGAGCTGGATTTGGCGTAGCCACCCTCCTCCCGCCCATCCTCGGGCCGAAACGCGGGAGAAGCGGGCGGGTTCGTTCTCGTTCATCCGTTCTCGTTGGTTGGAGGGTGGCGGCTGGGGCTTTCGCCGGTCGGACTTTTTCCGCGAACGCGTATGGATGTGCAGTCAGAACATGCTGGTTGCGACCGGCCGTGCCAACAAAAAAAAATCGAGTCCGACTCGGCGCCTCTCTGGCTGGGCAACCTCGGCTGGCCTGAGGCGGCAAGGCCCTCTCGCTCTCGCGCGTCGACCCCGCTCCGCAAGGCGCGTCGCTCGACAACGCAACGCTTGGAAGCGTGGCGGTAGGCTAGTAGTCACCGTACGCACCGAACCTCAGGACAGATGAGCGCCGTCGCACTCTCGTCCGCCGCCGTCGTCGCGCCGCGTCGTGTGTCATGGCAGAAGAGGCTGTCCGCCTCCAGCCGCGCACGCGTCGCCCGCCGCGTCGTCGCCAAGGCCACCGCCGAGGCTAAGGCAGCCCCCAAGAAGCACCAGGCCGAGTGGAACTCCCTCGGCTCCGTCTGCGCGGTCCTCGGATCCCAGTGGGGAGACGAGGGCAAGGGGAAGCTCGTCGACATCCTCGCCCAGGTGAGCGATCGCGCGCCAAATCGCGCAACTAAACCTAAACCCCGGCGCCGGACCTGTGCGATGCCGCCCCTCGGGCTTCCGGCCCGGACGACGCCGCACGCTCGATTCCGTTCCCGATCCGCGACCGCAAACCGTTCCTCGACTCACCGTCCTCCGTTCCGTCCGATCCAAACAGGAGTACGACATCGTCGCGAGGTGCCAGGGCGGCGCCAACGCGGGCCACACCATCTACGACGACGAGGGCAAAAAGTACGCCCTCCATCTCGTGCCCTCCGGCATCCTCAACGAGAAGGCCAAGTGCGTCGTGGGCAACGGCGTGGTGGTCCACCTCCCCGGTATGTTCAACGAGATCGATACCCTCGAGAAGGCGGGCGTGAAGATCGATTCCTCTCGCCTGGTCATCTCCGACCGCGCGCACATGCTCTTCGACCTCCACAAGGAGATTGACGGCTTGCGCGAGGCTGAGCTCTCCGGTAACAAGATTGGCACCACCAAGCGCGGCATCGGCCCCGCCTACGCGTCCAAGGCGACCCGCAATGGCATCCGCGTCGGGGACATCAAGAACCCCGAGACGTTCGCGCAGAAGCTCAGGACCCTAGCGGCGGACGCCGCCGCGAGGTTCGACGATTTCGAGTACGACGTCGAGGCGGAGCTCGAGGCATACAAGAAGTACGCCGAGCGCATCACCCCGTTCATCGCCGACACCGTGCACATGATCAACGAGGAGCACAAGGCGGGCAAGCGGGTGCTCGTCGAGGGCGCCAACGCCACCATGCTCGACCTCGATTTCGGCACCTACCCCTTTGTCACCTCCTCCAACCCGTCCCTCGGCGGCGTGTGCAGCGGCCTCGGCTTGGCGCCCAACAAGTTCGAGACGGTCATCGGCGTTGCCAAGGCGTACACGACGCGCGTCGGCGCTGGACCCTACCCCACCGAGCTCTTCGGCGAGCTCGCGGACGACCTCCGCGAGAAGGGGTACGAGTACGGCACCACCACCGGCCGCCCCAGGCGCATCGGCTGGCTCGACATTGTCGCCCTCAACTACGCGTCCGCCATCAACGGGTTCACGCACCTCAACCTCACCAAGCTCGACGTGCTCTCCGGCCTGCCCGAGCTCAAGATCGCCACCGCGTACAAGCTCGGCGACGGATCCGTCACCAACGCCTTCCCCTCGGCCATCGAGGAGCTCGAAAAGGTTGAGTGCGTGTACGAGACTTTGCCCGGATGGGAGGAGGACATCTCCAAGATGCGCGACTGGGACGAGCTCCCCGCGAATTGCAAGGCGTACGTGGAGAAGATCGAGGCGCTCACCGGCGTGGAGTGCAGGTACCTCGGCGTCGGGCCCGGGCGCGACGCGATCGTCGTCAAGCCTTGAGACGAGCCGAGCGAAGACGCGCGGGGCGAGGCGAGATATTTATGTTATACATGCACACTCGGCGGAGTGGCGGGCGCGTGTCCCGGCCGAGTGCGTGTGCGGCGGGGAGGGGAGGGGTGCGTGGGACCCGGCGATGTGGGTCCTCGATAGTAGCTTCATGTTTCAGTAAAATTCGACGAATTTCCACGAACCCCCGGCGGAGGAGCCCGCGCTCGCCCTCGTCCGCGACAGCCGCGGAAAATGTGGCCGCGGCCAGCGTCTCGAGTGTGCAAATCCCGGCACGCTCAAGTCATGGCGGCTCCGAGAGATTTTGCGGCGGTGGTGCCGAACGAAGCGCCATTGTCCCCCGCGCGCCGCGACGGGTGTTTAATCGGAACGCACAGTCACCATGGGTAGGTGTCCCACCGGCGGAGGCAAGAAGACCTCCAAGCAGAAGAACCGCGGGTACGCGTGCAAGTCCGTGAAGCGCGCCAAGTTCCAGCTCCCCCACGCCGACGTGATTTACAAGGCTGTGCACCAGCACCTGAAGGAGCAGGCCGAGGGGGGCGGCGCCAAGCGACCGGGCAAGGCGAGGGAGATCTCGAGCTACGAGGCGATGATTAAGGGCGACCCGAACCAGCCGTTCAACGATGACCTCCCGGGCGGTGGGCAGTTCTACTGCATGTACACCGGGCGGCACTTCGAGAGCGCGGAGGCGCTCGCGAGGCACCAGAAGACGAAGCAGTTCAAGAGGGACAAGAAGAGGGTGCTCAACGGGCCGAAGCCCCACGAGCAGAGGGACGCGGAGGCTGCGGCGGGAATGGGCGCGCCGGATAATGGCAGGCCGCTCAACAGGACTCCCAAGCACGCCCCGGCCGCCATGGCGGTCGAGTGAGGACGCCTCCGGTCCCGAGAAGTAGATTAGTCCACGCTTTGTCGAAGTTCGTTAGGTAACTCTCAGTCGCGTCGCCGTCGCTCACTCGCGTTCCTTCACGTCGGGCACCCCACATTCTCCACCGTCCCCTGGCCGTTCCTCACGCCGAAGAAGAACGAGTTCCGCACCGGCTCCCCCTTCCCGGTGACCGACCTGAGCACCTCCTGCGCGAGGATCCCGCCAACCACCGCGGCCACCGTCGGGGACTCCCCGTCGCCCCCCGACGAACCCCCGGCCACGACGTCCTCCACCGCCCACCGCGCGTCACCGAGCCACCCGGGCTTCACCCCGTGCTCCTTTTCCAGCGCGGGCACCTCCTCGAGCATCGCGGGGACGTCTTCAGCGGTCGGAGGGCGGTTAAACGATCGCTCAAAACGCTTCGAGAGGAGCCACGCGGGAGCGAGCCTGTTGACCCTCCTCACCCCGCCCTCCCTCCCGTTACCGAGGGTGCACCACTCGCAGGACACCGCCTCGCGCAGCGGGACGAACGACGAGACGACGACGGCGGCGTCCGCGGCGGCGTTGTTAGCCGCGTCTCCGTCCTTCTCCGCCGTGTTTGAACGTCCTCTCTCGACGGCGTACCTGAAGTTTGGCCCGAGATCGGCGAAGAAGTTGGCGACGGTGGCTCGACACTCGCCGTAGAAGAAGGACGCGCCGGCGTCGCGGCAGGCGTCGTTGATCCTCTCCGCGACGGCGAGCGAGCATCCGGTGACGAGCACCGCGTCGCATCCCTTCACCGCCGCCGCGTCGATCCCCGACAGATCGCTCGGTCCCTGGAGGATCGAGATCTCGCCGAAGGGGTTCATCTCGCGCAGCGTCGCGGCGGTGGCGTTGGCGACGGTGAGGGCGTCCGCGTCGGCGGTTCCCGCGGCGTCCGCGAGCCCCGACGCCGCGAGGAAGTTTCCGGGCGCGGCATCCACCGCCGGGGCGCCGTCGTCGTAAAGGACGAGGGCGCCGACGCCCGCGAGCGCGACGTTCTTGCAAGCCTCGGCGGCGAGGCCGGTGAGACCCGCGACGAGGATGCGCGATGCGCCGAGCCTGCGCTGCGCTTCGACCCCCCAGACGCGCAACTGGCGGTCGTACACCGCGGCCTGTTCTTCGGAGAGGCCGCCTGGACCGGCGGCGGTGGAATCCGCAGCCATCGTGCGGGCGATCGCGCGCCTAGTTCTTTGAGGGTGCCCGATCAGAACGACGGTTGACAACTTCATTTTGAGCCGACGAAGCGTGCCGACAAAATTCCGCCCCGCCCGGCACACGAGGCCGGCGCTCACGGCGTGTCCAGAAGGCCCCTGTGTAATCTCCGGGTCTACTCCCGCCCACCTTCGCTCGAATGTTCGCCTCGAAGATGATGATGGACAATAAGGTTCACATCTCTGATGGAACGACTGGGGGCATGCCCTCGGCTAAATCCAACAAAAACCACCTGTTCGGTCACGCCATTGGGGAAGACCTCGTGCGCCGGTACTTCTCTCGGTCGCTCGACAAGAAGGACAAGGTTGGTCTCCCCGCCTTTGGGATGCAAGCACTGTGCCTCCCACCCGAGAGGCGCGTGTTCAAGCTTTGCTTTCTTTGCGAACTCATGGCCGTGATTGCGGGTTTGGTGATGTTCTTCAGTGCTTACTTGCTTCGATTCGATGCTACCTCAACCTTTGGCATCATGGGCGCATTCTTCGCCAACGTTTCGCTGATGTGTAACCTGACGGGGATCCTAAACTGCTTGTTTATGGGCTTCAAGCTCAGCGCCGGCAAGGGGTCGGTATATGAGGCTGTGGATGTGCTGCAAGGGGTTGGGCAGACATTTATGCTGGTCATATTCGGTGCCAATGCTGCAGGGATGGCTTACATGTTCTACGCCCTCGACCTCACGACCGATGACTACCTGCGTTGGGTCAACCTTGGGTTCTTCGCCACGATGTTCTGTTACTCGTATGGTTTTGTTATATGGTACTTTAATTCTTACGAGCCGTTGTTGGCGTGGCACGCGTGGTCGTGGAACTACGAATTGTTCAAACCCATGTTCGTCATCGCCTGGCTTCGGATGGGGAGGGTGCCCACGCGGGAGAGAGCCGCGGCGCAACTCGAGTACTTCCTGACGGATCTGCCCGACGACGTGATGGCGATCCTCAAAGCCGACGGGAACGTGTAGTATAGTCTGTAGTCTAGTGATGTATTTCAATCGTTTAAAGCGCCGACGATGTGTTTCATCAAGCCAGGCGAGTGGTAATCCGCGAGGTTCATCGCCACGTCCGACGCTATCATGAACGTACCCGAGGGAGGCTCTAAAGGCGTGTCGACTCCACTGAGAAAGGTTCCGTGCCACGGCGATCCCCCCGTCGAACCGGGAGCCGTGGGTAAGCACATCGCCGCCGAGAAGAGAATGCCATCCTCTCCGCCGTCGTCGCACTCGATGACTTTGCGAAAGGCGTTCGACACGAGGTAGGTCTGATCCAGGTGGCGATACGGGCCCCGGACCGGGTCATCGTCCCTTTCCAGAACCCCACAGGACATGGCTCGTTCGCTCACCTCCATCCACGCACGCGACGCCGCGTCTCCGAAACCCGCCTCCTTTCGCGCCAACTCGTCCAGCGCGGAGGCTCGCAGCATCGAGTATCCGAGGGCAATCTTCATCAACTTCGCGATCCCCGCTTTGTCGCCGGGCTCCCGTAACATCAACCACTTCGCCTTGATGGACGACGCCACCCCCAAGATCCCGTACGCTTCCATGCTCGTGAAATGAAACGGATGGAAACCGTCGCCCTGGAGCTTCTCGTGCTCAGCCTTGGACGCGTCGTCGGCCTCGCGCGAGTACGTCCACCTAGGACCCGTCTCATCCCCCTCGGTCCGTCTCGCATCCGTCTCTTCGCCTCCGTTTCTTCCCCCTCGGTCCGTCCGCTCGAAGGGTTTCGTGCGACCCAACAGCTTGACCCGCAGCGCATCGACGGCGAGGTCCAGCTTCTTCACGTCCTCGTCCGTGCGGATCGATCGAATCCCCGCCCTGACGTCCCGGATCATCGCGTCCGTCTCCTCGACCGTCGCCAACGCCTCGTCGTTTTTAACGGTTCCAAAAACCGCCTCCAGATACGGATCCGTCCCCGGCAGCTGCCGATTCGCGTTCCGGGCACCGGCGCACAGGTGGCACGCGCACTCGAACCGGTACTTCGCCCACAGCTGTTCCCGTCGCTCGGCGCGTCCCACCGTCGGGTCGACGTACGATATCGTGAGTTCGTCGCCCTCCCTCACGGGCTTGATCGCGCGGACGGTCACGGCGGCGGCGCCCTCCCCGGGTTTGGATTCCGACTCGTGCGCGAACGACCACGTGCAGTTGGGCGCGCACGAGTGGTTGAACCGCGACAGCGTTCGATACACCGCCCCGGCGACGCGAGCGGGCCGGGGAAACTCGGACCCGCGCCTCGCGCCCCACGCCTCGACGTCAAAGGAGTTGGCGAAGACGATGAACGCCGCGCGCGTCCAAGAATCGAGTTCGGCGTCGTCGCGCGCCTCGTTCGCGTCGTTGGCCTCCGCATCCTCGGGAATGATGCCGTCTCCTCCGCCTCCGTCTGCGCGTTTATGAGCGTCCGCCGCGATGGACGCGATGCGACGGAGCATCGCGTCGGATCCCTCGGCGGCGGCGACGAGGGATTCGTCGGGATCGGGATCGTCGGGAGCCGGAGCGTTCGGGTCGAGCGAGGCGAGGCGTTCCTCCGCGCCTCCCTCGAGTATCCCGACGCGTCGCGCGCGCAGCAGCAGGCGCACGTCGTCCGAGAGCGTGACCCAGTCGCTCTCGACCCTCCTCCTCCCGCCCGTTCGCCGAGCCCCCGGACCGCACGGCTGACACATCGCGACGCGGGGGTCCGGCCCGATGTCCAGGAGAAACGAGCACTCGCCCGAGTCCGCGTGGAGGTGGGTATCGGCGACCGCGCACTCGGGGGAGCACCACATCGCGCCGCAACCCTCATCGCATCTTTGCGTCGCGGACGGTCGCGCCGCGCGCCCCGCGCAGCGACAGCATCGCACCCCGAGCTGGTCACGGGAGAGCGAGATCGCCATCGGGCCTTGTTCGCGCGCGACAACCTCTCCGGCGACCGCATCGCGCGTCGCCACGATGCCGAGGCCCTTTCCGCTCACCTCGACGATCTTCCCGAGCTCCAGCTTCGAACCGTCTTCGCCGCTGGAACCCATCGCTCGCCACGTTCGCGCCGACGACTCTGGCGCCGAGAGCTCGTCATCTCTGTGACATTTCTGGAGCAGAGTTCAAGGCGCGTGAAGGTACCGACGCGACACGAATAACGTCAAGTAGTTTTACACTCACATCCACACGATCACGCATCTCACGTTTCCGGCGCGGTGGTCCCGAACGCCATGGACACCAGCGCGGTGACCACCCCCATCACCCCCGCCCCGGCCAACAACCCGCTCGCCGCAATGTACGCGTGATCCTCGTGGTGCTCCTTGTCCCGTCGCTCCCAGTACCCCGAACCTATGGCCGCGATGGCGATCGTCGTGGAAAACTCGGGGGGGATGATGAACGCTATCCCCGCGCTCGTGGGGCTTATCATCAACCGCTTGATCCAACGCGCGGCGCGGGAGTTTGGGTTCGTCTCCGCCCTGGTCTCCGCCGCTCGCTCCACCGTTCGAACCCACGCGGTGAACAACGCGGCCGCCGCCATGAGCGCCTTGGCCTCCGCGGGTAGACCGCCGCCCCCCGGCCCGGTCAGCACCTCCGCGACCGCGCGCCACGCCACCGCCGCGGGGGCGGGGAACTGCTCCCCGCCGATCGGGTACGTCGCCGCGAACAGCGCGTACGTGGGCACGGCGCCCAAGATACCGATCGGTATCCCTGCGAGCTGCGCCAGGAGCTGCTTCCTCGGGGACAGTCGCATCATCATCCCGGCTCGGAAGTCGTGCATGAGGTCCCCAGCCTGCCCCGCGCCCCCGCACGCCACCGCCGCCGCCATCAAGTTCGTCACGATCGCACCGGGCGCCACGAGCGCGAACACGAGCTGGATGATCTTACCCATCGGACCGATCGGGTTGATATCCGTCTCACCCGTGCACCGAACAGCGACGTACGACATCACAGCCGCCACCGGGAGCGCCAGGATCGGCTGCCAGAGGGCCATCCCGAAGTTGAGGTGGAGCACCGAAGCGGTCCACACCCCGGTTAAGGCGAGCCCGACGATCCACCACGATCGGGGTATCCCGTCCGGGTGGTCCTCCTTGAAGACGGCGGACGAGTCGGCGGATGCCCCCGGCGGTGACTCGTCGTCGGGGGGGGGTTCGTCGCGTACGTTGCCGTCCTCGATCCCCGCCCAACCCACGAGCGTCGGCTTGGACTTTGGCAGGACGTCCGGGGACTTGAGCAGCCCGGGTTCATCGTCGTCGTCGTCGCCGCCGCCGCCGAGAAGCGGGGCCTTGTTCGAACCGTCGGCGTCGACGTCGTCGTAGGTCCACTTGGTCCGCCGCTTAGCCTCCCGCTTGGACGATTTAGACGAATCTCCGCCCGCCTTCCTCCGCCGCCTGGGTCTGCACACCGTCGCGAGCGCCAGCTGCATGAGCGAGTCCACCGCCATCATCGTCACCCCCGGCCACAGTAACAAACCCCTCGCCCCGCCCTTCATGCTGAGGGGATCACCCGTCACCCACCCCCTCGCGGCGGCCCACGGCCCGACTATCCCCCACGCGCACACGCCGCCGACCAACACGCTCGCGCCCACCCTCGTCCCCATGAGTATCCCGCCCCCCACGAGCGTCGCGTCGATTCGTATCCCCCAACCCCACCTCGCCGCGGACGCGAGCCCGAGCGTGGCGAACACGGGCGGCCTCAGCACCCGCGGGAAGCACCACGTCAGCACGACGGTGCCCGCGGCGAATGCGGCCGCGCGGATCAGAGTGCCCACCTGCGACTTGGCGCGCCTGGCGTCCGCAAACATGGACCTGATCGTCTCGGCCGTGGCCGTTCCGGACGGGAACCTCAGCTGTGACTCTAACAGGAAGTGGCGACGCAAGGGGACCGCGAAGAACACCCCGAGGAACGCGACTGACGCCCCCCAGGTCATCATCGTCCACACCGAGTATCGCATACCGAGCAGGTGCAGGGCGGGGATCGGTCCGATGAGACCCGCGGCCATCGTCATCGAACCCGCGGCACTGGCGACCGTCTGGCAGACGTTCGCCTCCAGCTGCGTGAATGGAATCTTGGGTTTCATCGCGCTGAACAACCCGATGCTGACGGCTGCCGCCAACACGCTGCGGAAGGGAACGAGGGAAAGGAAAGAGATCAGCGTCGCGGGCCCAAGAGGGACGAAAGATTTGGTGACGACGGGCTGATGGAGCGGTCCACTCACCTCCCACCCTGGCCCCATCCAGCCTTCAGCCCGAAGCTGACGTTCATCGCGGACACTACGAAACCCACCAGCATCCCCGCGATCACTGCCCGCGGGCTCAGCGGGTCCACCGCCTCGTACTCCGGCGTCATCCTGCCGACGCGTCGCGACCAATGATTGCCACGCGTTTGTGACCCCGCAAATCGGGTCTCAGCCCCGGCGTCCCGGAAATCGACGGACGGACTGCTGCCCGGGGCGGCGAAAAAGAAAAGGAGATGATGTTGCCCTAATTGCCGCCACACCGAACGAGCGGACCTGCGAGGACAGACCGATCGATCGACATGGTGCGCACAAAAGCCGCACAAAAAAAGCCGAAGGCCCCGAAGGTGACGAAGGTGGCGGGGGGAACCAAGAAACCGCCGGGCCGTCCCAGGAAGGTCAAGGAGCCCGTCCAGGAGGAGGAACCCGCCGAGGACGCTCCCGCTGACGATCAAGCTGACGATGAAAAGGGTTCGGGCCGATCCGAGCCCGCCGAAGACGCGACCCCGATGGACGACGCCGATCCGGTCGAGCGAAAAGCGACCGACGACGACGCCCCCGCGGTGAAGGAGGATCCTCCCGCGGCGGACGGCGAGGCGGGCGACAAAACGAAGGAGGGAGACGACGAGCCCAACCTGCAACCCGAGACGGTTCTCCACGAGACGGTTCGCTCGTGCCTCCGCATCGTCGTCCCGAGCGACAAGGCGGGCTACGTCATCGGCCCGCGCGGCAAGATCGTCGCGCACATGCGCAAGGTATCCGGGTGCAAGTTTCACCTGCAGGAGACGTCCAAGACGCACGCCATGCGCGTCGCCGTCGTCATGTGCTCGGACAAGAAATCGGAACCCGAATCCTTCCAGGGCGTTCGCGGCGTCGAGATGGTCCACCTCCGATCCACGGAAGAGATGATCCCGAAAGACGCCGACCTCAACGATCCCCCGATGGGCGCAAGACCGGACGAGACGCAGACCCAACGCGCCCGAGTCATCGTCGCGGCGTCGCAGATGGAGAAGGTGGACCTGTCCGAGCTCGCGTCGGGCGCGGGCGCCGACTGCGAGAAAATAGTCGCGTTGGAGAGCGGTTCCGAAGAGTGCGAGGCGCTTCACCGGGCGTTGGGATCCATCGTCTTCCCCACCGATCGGTTCATCGAGATTGTCGGAAAGGACGCCGCGGTGCGGGCGGCGCTGACGGTGCTGATGATGCGCCTCGACTACCGCGCGAACCCCCCGATCGCCGCGGAGGATCCCCTGCTCCTCATCGACGCCCCCGACGTGAAGGAGGGATACTTCAGGGATAAGAAGGAGAAGGACCGACTGCAACGCCATCGCGACTCCCACGGCGCGGGACGCGACGGCCGCGGCCGCCACCACCCTTACGGCGGCGGCGGCGGCGGCGGCGGCGGCGGCGGCAACTACAACAGGGGTCCCCCGCCCCGCGGCGGCGGCGGCGGCGGCGACGAGATTCGCATGACGTTTGACATCGACGCGGCTTTCGCCGGCGGCGTCATCGGCAAGATGGGCTCCAACGTGGGCCAGATTCGTCGCGAGTCCGGCGCGAGGATCACCGTCCACGAGTCCCACGGCAAGTTCCGCGTGGTCGCGATTGAGGGAACCGACCGCCAGTGCCACGACGCCAAGCACCTCGTGCAGCAGGCGGTGACCAAGCAGGGTGGCGGCCCCGTGGGCGCGCACAGGATCGAGCCATCCACAGGCCGGGGCGGTCGAGACGGCCGGGGACGCGATGCCGCCCCGGGATATCGCGGCGGCGGCCAAAGCGGCGGGAGCTACTACGACCAGTACGATCGACGCGGCGGCAGGGATCGGGGATACGATCGCGGGGGATACGATCGCGGGGGATACGATCGCGGGGGATACGATCGCGGGGGATACGGTCGAGACGCTTACTACGACGCGGGCGCCGGGTCGGCGTATCAAAGCGACAGGTCCTACCCCGACCGCGGCGGGTACGGGGGCGGCGGGAGGGACGCTCGCTACGACGAGCGCGACACGCACCGGGAGTGGCTCGGCGGTGACCGCGACGGCGGCTACAACACGTACCAGGGCGTGCAGCAGTCCCACCAGCAGCAGCAGGGTTGGGCCGGCCAGAACCAGCAGTGGGGCGGCTCCAGCAACCAGCAGCAGTCCTACAACAATCAGCAGCCCTATCACGGTCAGCAGCAGTCCTACGACCAGGGGGGCGGATACAACAACAATCAGCAGGGCGGCGGCAATGACTACTACAACCGCGGTCAGCAGCAGTCAGGCTACGGCAACCAGGGGGGTCAGTACGACCAGCAGAGCGACTATTACACCCGGGGCCAGCAGTGGGGCGGGTCCAGATACTAAACCACCGCACCAAGACAGTTTATCGTTTTGTCATGTCCCTCGTATCATAAACATTCCCACCCTCAGTCTTCCCGCTATCGATCGCGTGCTAAAAGACGCCGTCACCTCCTCGACCCGCCCCGGGTGCTTCGGAACGAGTCCACGTAGTCGTCAGCCCGCGCCATGGGCTGCTTCACGCTCAGAGGCTTGGAGACCTTTTCGTGCTTCGGGTGATACTTTGGCCCGAGCCCCGACCCCTTCACCCTGTCCCTGTCCCGCTCCCACGCCTCCCGCGTGGGCATCTTCACCCCGCGGTCCCCGCGGATCTCACCCCGGCCGGAGTAGTACTCCCCGGGCCCGGGCGTCTTATCCGAACCGGCCTTCTTCCCACCGCGAGGGACCGTCGGCTCTCGCATCTGCCCGGGCCGTCTCAGCGCCTCGCGGACCAGTCCCGCCACAGTCTTCGGGTGGTGGTCGGGCTCGAAGTCCCCGGGCGCGGGGGTATCCCTCGCGTCTTTACGCACCAGACCGGGCCGTTTGCCCCGCGGGATCGTGGGTCCAACGCGAGCGTCCGGCGCACCGACGACGGACCCCGCGTACTCACCCGGCCCCGGCGCCGAAGATTTTTTGGCTCCGGGCCTCGGGGGCTTGGGCGGCTTTCCGAACGGTATCCCCCGCGCGGGTCCCCTGGCAGGAGCCGCGGGATCCTCGTCGGGCCAGAATTCACCCGGGCCCGGTCCGTCGCGACGGTCCATCGCCCCGCCCGGGGCTTCCCGACCGGTCCCCTTGCCGATGTTCACCGCGGTTGACCTTCGCCGGAGCGCCCCCGGCGCCGACTCAAACTCCCCGGGCCCGGGACCACCCCGGGCACCCTTGAGCGCCGCGTCGAAGACCCCGCCCGGGGCGTCCTTCCCCGACGCCTTCCCGATGTTCACCGCGGACCGCACCGGCCGGGTACTCCGCTCCTCGTGGTACTCGCCGGGACCCGGCGCGTCCCGCGGCCAAACCGAGTTTGATCCGCCGGGAGCGTCGTGCCCGGTGGCCGGGAACTTCACCCCGGGGGCTGGGAACTTACGGGGCCCGCGTGAACTTCCCCCCGCGTTGTCCTCGTCCGGCCAGTGCTCACCGGGCCCCGGGACGTCGCGCCCGGCGCGCTCGAACACGCCCCCCGGCGCGTCCTTCCCGGTACCCCTCGCGATGTTCACCCCCGTCGACCTCTTCCGAATGGCGCCGGGCGCGGGTTCAAACTCCCCGGGCCCCGGCCCCCCCCGCGTCGCCGCGTCGAAGACACCCCCGGGCGCGTCCTTACCCGCCCCCCTCCCGATGTTCACCCCCGTCTTTGGCACCCGCGGGGCGTCCCGGTGGTACTCCCCGGGACCCGGCCGGCGCTCCGCAGACGCTCGCGTCCGCTCTCGCCTATCCGCGACAATCGTCGCGCCCCTTCGCGGGTCGGGCGCCCTTATCACGTCGCCGGCGTACTCCCCCGGGCCGGGGCCGGGGGCGCCTTCTTCGCCCTTATCACCCCGCCGGTCGGAGGCGTCGTTCCGCCGCTCGCCGATGCGGTGGGCGGGCGCGCGTTTGTCCATCACGCGGCGCGCCCCGGGTTCCGTGTCGTAGTCGGACGGGCCCGGAATGTCCGCCTTTTTCTCCAGAACCTTCTCCCGGTCCCACGGTTTCCTGTCGCGAATCTTCGGCCCGGGGACGGGCGCCTTGCGACCGGTCTCGCGCTCGATGGATTCGCGCGTCCTGTGGTAGTGTCCCGGCCCGGGGCGGGAGTCGAGGGACTCGCGGGCGCGTTCGCGGCGCTCCCCGATGGTGACCCCCTTCGACCAAGCCGGGTCCGTGACGCCGTCCCCCTCCGTCGGGTGGTACTCGCCCGGACCCGGTCGGCCGATCTGCGACCTCCGAACCGGGTAGTTTGACTCCCTCCTGACGCCGATGGTGTACCCCGGGGGCGCGCCGACGAAGGACAGCGACTCGCCGTCGTCGCGGATGGGGAACTGGAACACCTCCGGAGCGTACTCTCCGGGCCCCGGCGTGTCCGACCGGTCCGTGTGCTGGAAAACGCTCCCGGACTCGTACCTCTCGTGGATGGACATTCGTAACCCACGCTCGACGTCGTCGGTGGTGAAACCCCCGTAGTACGCCGGACCGGGCGAATCCACGCCGGGTCGAAACTCCGTGGATTTGGTCCGCTCGTAAATCGTAAACCCGCCCGGTCCCTCCGGCGGGGCAACGTCCCCGTCCGCGTGGTACTCCCCGGGCCCCGGACGCTCCGAGAACCCCCCGGGGCCCACCTTGGTGCGCTCGTCCGGTACGTCGATCTTCTGTCCGAGGGTAAACGAAGGAGCGGACTCGCGGGTCTCGTCTTTGGCGCGGGGCGCGTTTGGGTACGCTCCGGGCCCCGGCCTCTCCGCCGCGCTTTCCAGGTCCCCGTACGCGCCGTCCTTGGAACCGCGCACTCCGATGGTGAAGCTCGGACCCGTCGGCGGCCTGTTCGAGCCGTCTCCGTCGTACTCGCCCGGTCCGATGTCGCGAGTCGGGGGCGGCGCGCGACCGTCCTTGGTCTTGCCGGCCATCGTGAACGCCGGGGCGGAGGGAAGGGGGTTGGAGTTGGACCCGCGGACGTCGTAGCTCCCGACGCCGGGCACCTCCGCGTGCTCCTCGCCCCATCCCTTGCCGGCCCACGCGTCCCTTCCGAGCACCGAGAAGCCCCTGTTGCGATCGCCCCACTCGGCGCCGACGGGCATGGGGGCTCCGTACTCTCCCGGCGCGGGCGTGTCCCGTTTCGCGTCCTTCTCCTCGATGCGGGAACCCAGCGTGTACGCCCTGCCCCCCGGGGACAGGGGCGTGTGGTACCGTCCCGGACCGGGCAGCGACGCCTTCTCGTTCAGGTCCACGCCGACGACGACGCCGTCGGTGGGCCTCCCGGGTATCGTGTAACTGGGCCCCGCCTCTGCGGACTTTCGCACCTCGTAATCCCCCGGCCCCGGCATCTTCGCCGCGTCCTTCTTCCCGTCCAGGCCCCCGCCGCGCTCGAGCTTGGTACCCAGGGAGAACGCCGGACCCGGTCGGAGCGCCTCCGGGTCGTCCAGCTGTGCGTCGCGGTGGTACGCTCCCGGCCCGGGCCCCGTCGACGTTTCGGCCGGGTCGGGGCGACGCCACCCAAACGTGAACCCGCCCTCGCCGCTCTTCCCCCCTCCCCGCCCGTCTCCCCCGTCGTTCTCGCCGTTTTCATTTTCCTTTGCCCTTTCCTTTTCCCTATCGAGGTAATCGCCGGGACCCGGGGTGGGGCCGTCCTTGGAGGAAGGGATGAACGACGGTTCCTTGCGCGCGTTGCCGAAAGAAAAGCCGCCGCCGCTCCTTCGAACCTCGGTTCCATCCGCGTACGTTCCGGGAGCCGGGGCGTCCCTCCCAGGGCCGGCCTCGTGCCACGCCGCGCCCACCCTCTCCCCGAAGCTGAACCCCTTCTCGATGCGCCTTCGCTCCGCGGCGACGGCCAGGATCTCGTCGATGTGGTACGCTCCGGGTCCCGGCGCGCCCGCGAAATCCTTGGCGGCGACTTTGCCGATGTCGTCCTTACCCCCGCCAAAGGTGAACGCGGGGGCGCGGGATTTACCCGCGATCTTGTCCAACACCCGCGTGTCGTCACCCCCGGCGTACTCTCCCGGTCCAGGGGCGTCGGGATCCAGCTCGGGGAACGCTCCCGCGTTCCACCCGGCGCCCGATTGTCTCATCCGATCCGGCGGGGCGCCGAAAGTCACCGCGGGCACGTGGCCGCGGACCTGATCGCACTCCGGCGCGGGTCCCTCGTGGTACGCCGCGGGACCCGGGGAGTCCTTTCCGGGGCCCCAGAGGCTCGGTCCGCCCCGCCGCGGGCGGACGCCGAAGCTAAACCCGGGCACGGGTCTCGGGGCGACGTCGACGTCGGCGGGGGTTTGGTCATCCGGGGGCGGGGGTTGGTCAGGGTCGTGCCTTTGGCGCTTGACTGGGGAGGGTTTCTTGGGCGGGCGGCCGCCGAAGGCGACCCTGGGCGGGGCTCGCCTCGCCTTGGCCCTC
>Ga0181573_10001362_pt1 | contig 24204 bp, 21 predicted proteins | sample 101ome_25_FD_148643 | JGI IMG/M metagenome (GOLD analysis project Ga0181573, IMG submission 148643) | Coastal salt marsh microbial communities from the Groves Creek Marsh, Skidaway Island, Georgia - 101409BT metaG (spades assembly) | ecosystem: Environmental > Aquatic > Marine > Intertidal zone...
CCATATCCTCGGGCAGGCCACCCACATTGTGGTGCGACTTAATGACATGCGCCTTACCGGTTTTAGAGCCGGCAGACTCAATTACGTCGGGGTAGATCGTGCCTTGTGCTAGCCATTTGACCTCGGCCAGCTTCGCGGCCTCTTCGTCAAAAACATCAATGAAGGTGTTTCCAATGATTTTTCGCTTCGCCTCTGGTTCGGGCACGCCGGCAAGACGCGAGAGGAATCGCTCCTGTGCGTCAGCGCGAATGACCTTCACACCCATGTTCGAGGCGAACATCTCCATGACCTGATCGCCCTCGTTGAGGCGCAACAATCCGTTGTCGACAAAGACACAGGTCAGCTGATCGCCTATGGCCTTGTGGAGCAGTGCTGCAACCACAGACGAGTCGACGCCTCCCGAAAGACCCAAGAGCACCTTATCCGACCTCACTTTCGCTCGTATTGTCTGGATCGCGTCTTCAACAATATTGGCAGGCGTCCACAACGCCTCACAGCCGCAGATATCGATGACAAATCGCGACATGATCTCTTTGCCCAATGAGGTATGTGTCACCTCAGGGTGAAATTGAATACCGAACCAGGGCCTCTCAGCGTGAGCCATGGCGGCAATAGGACAGCTATCGGTTTCCGCCGTGCGAAGGAATCCCTCAGGGAGTTGAGTCACTTTGTCTCCGTGGCTCATCCAAACATCGAGTATCCCGTGACCATTTTTGTCAGTTCGATCGGCAAGACCTGAAAAAAGTCGATCCTCCGTCACGCTTTGAATTTCGGCATAGCCGAATTCAGATGTGTCAGAGCCCTCTACTGCACCACCCAGTTGCGCGGCAATGGTCTGCATGCCGTAGCAAATGCCTAGGACAGGGAGGTCGAGTTCAAAAACGACATTGGCGGCACGCGGTGAATCTTGTTCAGTAACCGACTCAGGGCCGCCAGAAAGGATGATGCCCGAGGCGTTAAAGCCACGTATGTCGGCCTCAGTAACATCCCAGGCATAGATCTCGCAGTAAACACCAATTTCTCGGACGCGGCGCGCTATGAGCTGCGTGTATTGGGAGCCAAAATCGAGAATAAGAATGCGATGCCGATGGATGTCCTGGCTCATCATGTCCTCACGGTTGAGTTGTATGGACTGATTCGACTGCCGAATCAGCGAACCGGGTAGTTAGGTGCTTCTTTGGTAATTGAGACGTCGTGGACATGCGATTCAGACATGCCCGCAGAGGTCACTCTCACAAACTGCGGCTTGGTCCGCATTTCGGGGATGCTGACGCAGCCGGCATAGCCCATGGACGACCGCACGCCACCCATCAGCTGATGAATAATCGCTGAAACAGGCCCTTTGTAGGGAACACGCCCCTCGATACCCTCGGGCACCAACTTCTCGGAACCAGTACTGGAGTCCTGGAAGTAGCGATCGGACGAACCTTGCTTTTGCGCCATAGCGCCAATCGAACCCATGCCACGGTACGACTTATAAGTCCTCCCTTGAAACAGTTCGACCTCTCCGGGCGCCTCTTCGGTGCCTGCAAACATGCCACCCAGCATGACCGAGTGAGCACCCGCTACTAGCGCTTTCGAAATATCCCCTGAGAAACGAATGCCGCCATCGGCAATCAAGGGTATGTCCGTGCTTGCCAGTGCATCCGCCACATTCGACACGGCGCTGATCTGCGGTACACCCATACCGGTGACAATTCGTGTGGTGCAAATTGAGCCAGGGCCAATACCCACTTTGACACCGTCAGCACCCGCATCAGCCAGCGCAAGTGCTGCGTCTCCCGTCGCAATATTGCCACCGATCACATCGACTGTCGGGTAGTTGTCCTTGATCCAGCGAACACGGTTTAAAACATTCATAGAATGGCCATGAGCCGTGTCGACGACCAGTACATCAACCCCAGCGGTCACCAGAGCGTCCACACGCTCATCAGTGTCTGCGCTCGTACCAACTGAGGCACCTACTCGCAATTGCCCATACTGGTCTTTGCAAGCGTCAGGGAACGACTCAGCCTTGTCGAAATCCTTAACTGTGATGAGGCCTTTTAACGCTCCGGCGTCATCTACAACCAGAATTTTTTCGATACGGTGCTGATGTAAGAGCCGCTGCACTTCGTCCGAGCTGGCCCCCTCCTTCACAGTTACTAGCTGATTTCGGGGCGTCATGATCGCCGAAATCGATTGCGAGGTATCCGTTTCAAATCGTAGATCGCGGCGAGTAACAATACCGGCGAGGTCACCGTCCTTCATGACGGGAACACCCGAGATACCGTTCGCTCGTGTCAACTCAATGAGCTCGGCAATCGTAGCCGTGTGATCGATAGTGATCGGATCTTTAACGACACCACTCTCGAACTTCTTTACGCGTCGAACTTGCTCGGCCTGCTCTTGCACCGTGAGGTTCTTGTGGACAATACCAATGCCCCCCTCCTGAGCGAGCGCAATGGCCAGGCCTGCTTCGGTCACGGTATCCATGGCCGCTGACACAAGTGGCAAGTTCAAATTGATGTTCCGAGTCAGTTTTGTGACGAGCGAAACGTCCTTCGCAGTTACCTCGGAGTAACCGGGGAGAAGGAGCACGTCATCAAACGTAAGCGCTTCTTGAGCGATTCGTAACATCAATACCTCGTGGTTGTCGCGTTGAGTAAACCCAATATTGTACGCTTAAGGTTAAATCCTAACAATCTCGACAAATTCGAAAAACACGTATGCCTTTGCCTAAACCAACCCCTGTTAGCGTTAGTGAACTGAACCGAAAAGCGAAGTCGCTTTTGGAGAATCAACTGGGCGAAGTGTGTGTCGAGGCCGAGATTGGTGATCTATCAAAACCTAATTCGGGGCATTGGTACTTCTCGCTTAAGGATGGGCGTTCTCAACTGAGATGCGCCATGTTCAGACGTGCCAATCTATCGGTGAAATTTCAGCCTAAAGTGGGCGATTCCGTTATCGTGCGTGGCCTCTTGTCCATTTATGAAGCCCGAGGCGACTATCAACTCATTGTCGATCACATGGAGGCATCCGGTGACGGAGCGCTTCAACGCCAACTCGAGGCTTTAAAACAAAAGCTGCAGGCGGAAGGGCTATTCGACGCCGATCGCAAACTGCCCGTACCGGAACATTGCGAGCGAATCGGCGTCATCACCTCACCAACGGGTGCTGCCATCGAGGACATTATCAGCGTACTGGGCCGGCGCTCGCCATCGAGTCATATCGCATTGTTTCCTGTACAAGTCCAAGGATCGGTTGCGGCGCAGCAGATTGCAGATGCGATTGATGAGGCTAACCAACTGGTTACGACAAGACGACGTGCGCTTGATGTCTTGATCGTTGGTAGAGGCGGTGGATCGCTCGAAGATCTGTGGTGTTTCAACGAAGAAATCGTCGCTCGAGCGATTGCAAGATCGATCATACCCATCGTTTCCGCAGTGGGGCATGAAATAGACTTCAGTGTGTCGGATTTGGTGGCGGATATCAGAGCCGCCACCCCCTCTCAAGCCGCTGAACTGGTAACGCGCGACAGCCTCGAATGGTTACAGCTCATCGATAGTCACTCCGCTCGACTGAAACTACTGACTCAGCAGAAACTGAACGAGCGCCGTGCCACAGTGTCAAACCTGCAAACGCGACTCACTCACCCTCGACAACGATTAACGCTCATTCAGGAGCGACTGAGTCGTTCAAAAGAGCGGGCGAACCTACTCATTAAGCAACACGTAACGAGAGATAAGCAGCGCCTAAATCAAGCCCGCCTGTTCCTTTCTGCAGCATCACCACAGATGATCATCAAAGCGAGGAAGGAAGCGGTCAGTGCCATGTGTGAACGCCTCCCATCCCAAATTGAGAAAGTGATTCGACGGGACTCACAACGCGTTGATCATCTCAAAACATTATTAACAAGCCTAAGCCCACTGGCCACGCTGGAGCGCGGCTACGCCATTGTCAGTAACGAACAAGGTCAGGTGGTCACAGATAGTAGCGAGGCGAATGTAGGAGATACGGTATCGGTACGCTTACATCGCGGTGGACTGACGACCGTGATTTCGGAAACTCAGGACTGAAACCTAATGTCCCGCAAAGCCGTGCTTAATACTTTGCAGGTAACCGGGTATTGATGACGATGTGGCGCCCCTCAAACCGTATGTACTCACCGATGGTGAGATCTTTCAGTATACGAGCGACCATCTCGCGGGATGCGCCAACACGATCAGCGATGTCCTGCTGAGTCAGCTTCTCAGGCACAAACAAGGTGCCATCGCCGCGCTCGTGGGATAGATCCATAAGAACGTTTGCCACCCGTCCGTAAACGTCTTGCAAGGCGAGGTTCTTAACATCGGTTGTCAACTTGCGAACGCGCGCCGCTAGATTACCGAGCAACTGCTGCGTAATGCCGGGATTATCCGTGAGGACCTTTGAGAAGTCCTCTTTTTTTACGATCCGAAACTGACACGGCTCTACCGTTCTCACTGATGCTGATCGCGCGGAATCGTCTAGCAGCGCAAGCTCACCAAAGTAATCGCCCACACCTAAGGAATTCATAATGAATTCTTTGCCGTTCTTATCGCTACAATAAACTTTCACTCGACCCGACTCGATGACATACAAGGCATCGGCGGGTTCATTCTCTTGAATGACCACCGTGTTTTTGGGGTAATTTTCGGACGAGCTCGAATCCTCGAGCGCTGCCAACTCTTCTCTACTCAGGCCGTGGAATATTTCGACTTGGTCTAGCATGACAACTTACTCTTTGTGCAATATTTACAATTCTAACTGAAGCTTTCGCTCTCGCCTATCCCTACTAGTGCAAAGTCTTAAGCGCGATATACTTTACTTCGAAGAAACTCACGAATTGGCTCAATATTAGTGTCAGAAACTGACTTAAATCGCGCATCCACGCTTGGAATGAAGCTAATTCCGCAATTGGGCGAGATCAAAAAGCAAAGCACCGACGAGCTGGCTGATGATCTCTCTGCCCTATCCGTTGCCATCAAGCGGTTAAATGCGATGGTGGCAGGTGGCGAATCCAACCGACATGACCTGCTCAACGCCGTTGCAGCGGTAAAGGGTTACTCCGAAATGCTGTTGGATTCGGACGATGTAGTCATAGGATCAATGCGCGTCGCCATCAAGGAGATGATCGATGAGTTGACAGCGAGCTCGGGGGCATCACAAACACAGGAAAGTTTAGCTCAGGCGACCCGCTCCTTGGATACCTTCGAAGGTTGCACCATTCTCGTCGTCGATGACCTGCCCGAAAATCTCGACCTCATGTCGCGCCTGCTTGGAAAAATGCAGTGTGAGGTGATTACGGCCGAGTCAGGTCGTGAGGCTTTAAATCGACTAAGAGATACCGAGATCGACATTGTTCTGCTAGACCTTGTCATGCCGGATATCGATGGTCGAGAAGTCTTGGCACAGATTAAAGCCGACGAACACCTGCGCGCACTGCCAGTCATTATGATCTCGGGTCGCCAGGATATGGACCAGATTATTGACTGCATTCAGGTGGGTGCTGACGATTACCTGCTCAAACCCGTTAATTCAGTGCTGCTTAGCGCGCGCATTAAGTCAGGCATCGAACGCAAGCGCTGGCACGACAAAGAAGAGCAATACCGCGAACAGCTTGAGAAACGCGAGCAATTCATCCGGCAAACCTTCGGGCGCTATATTTCAGATGCGATCGTTGAAGAGATTCTAGAAAAACCTGAAGGCCTTCAGCTTGGTGGAGACCTTCGGAGTGTAACGTTGATGATGAGCGACATCCGAAGCTTTACAACACTGGTTGAGCACCTGCCACCCGAGCAGGTTGTGGCGCTATTGAATCGTTACCTTGGCAAAATGACCGACATCATCCTGCGCCATGGTGGCACTATTGATGAATTTTTAGGTGACGCAGTGCTGGCTGCCTTCGGCGCACCCACACAGTCCGAGCAACATGCGACACAAGCCGTTACCTGTGCCATCGAGATGCAAGCCGCCATGGCAGAGGTCAACGCAGAAAACCAAGCTGATGGACTCCCCGAAGTAGAAATGGCTATTGCACTTAATACCGGTGAGGTTGTCGCGGGCAATATCGGTTCGGAGCGCCGCTCCAAATATGGTTTTGTAGGGCATCAGGTCAACGTGACATCGCGGATAGAAGACGACGCGCGCCCCAACGAAATACTGGTGTCTGAGCAGACACTACTGGCTGTCGATCGAAGTCAATTCATCGTCGGCGATAGCAGAACGGTTCATGCCAAGGGCATGGCAGGCACTTTGACGGTTTATCCCATCGAGGGAGCATCACGCGATGGATAGCTCCGCTGTTTTGCTGGTAGAAGACAACGATATCAATCGCGATATGCTGACGCGACGACTAACGCGAGCAGGCCTCACAGTCATCACTGCCGCTGATGGTGTCTCTGCACTAGAGATGATGCGTGAACATCAGCCAGGTGTTGTGCTCATGGATATGACATTGCCTGTACTTGATGGCTGGGAGGCAACACAGAAGGCAAAAGATGATTCAGGAATTGCCGAGATTCCGATCATCGCACTAACAGCGCATGCGATGGCTGCGGATAAAGAGCGCGCCATGAAGGCCGGCTGCAGTGAATACGAGACCAAACCCATTGATTTTCCCGCCCTGCTCGCAAAGATTTATCAGTTCTTAGAGGGCAGTGATACATGATTACAGCTCGCCTCGGTCTCCGAGCACGCCTCTACCTTGCGTCGGGCTCAATATTGATGCTGTTCGCATTTAACGTAGCGACGCACCTTTGGGGCAGCTACGCACGAAGTGAGAGTGTCTTGGCGTATCGTATTGCGACAGAGGCGACAGGGCTTGTTCGAGGGATTCAACAAGGCCTGGCAACAGAGCACCAGCGTGTTCAGGTACTGGCAGCACTCCGGGAAACCAACGCTCCTATACGAGCGACGCAGCGGGATCAGGCCAATGCCGAACTCGCCTCTATTTCCGACCAGCTACGTGCCTTGGGCGGCCTTAGTGACGTACAGACTGAAACCGCATTCCGTGAGTTCTACAAAGCGGCGTCGGACTTGCTTGACGAGTGGGTTCAGTTTTATCGCAATTACAATAACTCCGCTCTACCAACACGTCTGACAGCCAATGCCTACGACACCACCGTCGATAGCCTGCGCACACTGGCCGATCAGCAAAACGCGGTGGCCTTGGAACGGTCCACAGTAATCGACAACACGATCCAACTTACCGACCGCATCACCATCATTGCCTTCGTCAGTTCGATCACTATCACCCTGGTTCTCATATTGACGCTGATTCGGACAACCAACGCCTCGCTATTCAGATTACGTGTCGGTGTAGAGCGTTTTGGGGCGGGCGATTTAACCCACAGAATCGACGAAAATCGTGATGCGGGCGAGATTGCCAACCTCGCTCAAACATTTAATGAGATGTCAGCTTCGCTGCAGACCGCCATGTCAGACCTCAACGAGGCTCGCGCTGATGCCGAAGCAGCTAATGAGGCGAAGAGCATGTTCCTCGCCAACGTCTCGCATGAATTAAGAACACCACTAAACGCCATTATTGGCTATTCCGAAATGCTGCAAGACGAGCTGGGCGATGGTGAAGCAATTGATCGCGATCAATTTCATCACGACCTCACAACCATTATTTTCTCGGGCCGACAATTATTGGCCCTTATTAACGACATTCTGGATCTCTCGAAAATCGAGACGGGCAAGATGTCCGTGAGTGTCGAGCCTTTCAATGTGGCAGGATTGGTGGTTCAGGTCTGTGATGCGCTATCGCCACTGCTAGCGCAAAACAACAATAGACTCGAACTCGATATTAGTCGTGCGCAGGATTCGGATATTGAGAGCGATCCCGCAAAAGTCCAGCAGATACTCACCAACCTCTTTTCAAACGCCTGCAAGTTCACAAAAAACGGGGTAATCACGGTGGCCGCAGATATCCGTGACGACTACTTGCATCTTAGTGTGGCGGACAGCGGTATCGGTATGACCGAGGAGCAGCAAGCGAAGGTCTTCCAGGCCTTTGTGCAAGCTGACAGCAAGACCAGTGTTAACTACGGTGGTACGGGACTGGGCTTGGCTATCGTGAGCAACTTCTGCGACATGTTGGGTGGATCAATCGAGCTCTCCTCCACACCGGGTGAAGGGTCTCGATTCGACGTCAGTCTTCCAATTGCCCCAATGTGAGCTCGCGAAGCCTTTTCAGGACGGCCTCCCGCTTCTTGAGATCGCTTGCTAGCTTGGAGTTTTTCTTACCCAGCTCAGACACGCGGTCCTCAAGCTGTGTCAGCAAGGCGAGCGCCAGAGACATGATTTCAGCCCGATCATCCAATGCTTGCGAAGAATTAGCATCACGCCGGTCTGCGCGGAGAACAGCGATAAAGGCCAGCCCAATTTCGGCTTCTCGTTGCGCATTGTCAGACTCTGCCTGTCCATGACTTTCGAAATAGCTGAGCGCCTGGGCATAATCCCGAGCAGCCAGTGCTCGCACCCCACGATCGAAGTAAGTTTCCTCAGGTTCGGCTGCTATCTCTGAACAATCACAACCCGCATCGACGATCGACTCTGGAATGTTGAGCGCCGGCAGGGCTTCGCTCTCCACCGCAGTAGACGCCTCAACAGAGGCAGACGCCTCCTCTTCCGAGACCGGCGCAGTTTGGCAACCGACCAGCAAAACAGTGGCCATCAGTGCTGCGGAAGAGAGCCGTCGTTGGTGTCTGAACATTTTCATGGCTGGAGAATACCAGTCTTTTAGCGTTACGTTGTGACTAATTCACTCAGGCCGCATGTGAGGAAACAGAATCACATCGCGGATTGAGGGTGAATTGGTCAGCAGCATTACCAAACGATCGATACCAATACCCTCTCCGGCCGTTGGTGGTAGGCCATACTCCAGCGCTCGGATGTAGTCGTGGTCGTAATGCATTGCCTCATCATCGCCCGCATCTTTCTCAGCTACTTGCGCTCTGAACCGCTCCGCCTGATCTTCGGCATCGTTTAATTCGCTGAAGCCATTGGCCAACTCCCGACCACCGACGAAGAATTCGAATCGATCGGTGACGTCTGGATTGTCGTCGTTCCGGCGCGCTAATGGCGATACCTCGGTCGGATATTCAGTAATGAAGGTCGGTTGAATCAATTGGTGCTCAGCGGTCTCCTCGAATATCTCCATGTGGATGCGACCCAGCCCCCATCCGGCTTTAACGTCGATGCCGAGTCCTGACAATAAAGCGGACGCTGATTCACGAGACGCCAGCTGCTCAGCCGTTATCGTCGCGTTGTGTGCAAGGATGGCTTCAGTGACAGTCATACGGTCAAACGGTTGGCTAAAATCAATACTGTCATCACCGCAGGGCACCACGGTCGTTCCGAGCACATCCTGAGACAGCTCGCGTAGCAACTGTTCCGTGAGATCCATTGCGTCCCGATAGTCCGCATAGGCCCAGTAAAATTCCAGCATGGTGAACTCGGGGTTGTGCCGCGTTGAGAGTCCCTCATTGCGGAAGTTGCGATTAATCTCGTAGACCTTTTCAAAACCACCGACGGTTAGGCGCTTCAAATAAAGCTCGGGTGCAATGCGCATAAACATGGGCATGTCGAGCGCATTGTGATGGGTCGCAAAGGGACGCGCGGTCGCACCACCCGGAATCGGGTGCAGCATCGGCGTCTCAACCTCCATAAATCCATGACGATCCAAAAACGAGCGCACAAACGCGATCACGCGAGATCGTATCTGAAAGGTCTCGCGAACCTCAGGATTCGCGATTAGGTCAACATAACGCTGACGATATCGGAGTTCCTGATCCGCAAGTCCGTGATACTTGTCAGGGAGCGGCCTTAACGCCTTTGTAAGCAGTTGCGCAGACTCCATGTTGATATAGAGATCGCCCTTCCCGCTCTTACAAAGCACACCCGAGGACGCAACAATATCGCCCAGATCCCAGCTTTTAATGGCCTCGAGCGTGTCTTCGCTTAAGCCTTTGCGGTCAATGTAAAGCTGAATCGTGTCCGATCCGTCCTGGATCAACAAAAACGCACCGCGGTTGCGAATCAGCCGCCCAGCAACAGCAAAGGAATGATTTTGCTCAGCAAGCGCCTCTTTGGTCTCGGCACCAAATTGTGCCTGCAGATCACCCGCCATAGCCGTGCGACGAAAATCATTAGGAAAGGCGTTACCCGCCTCACGCAAATTCGCGAGTTTGGCACGACGCTCCGCAATGAGCTTGTTTTCGTCTGTTGAAGTTGGGTCAGTCATAAGCTGTCCTAGGTTACAGGCCCTTTTTCAGGGAGGCCTCAATAAAGGGGTCAAGCGCACCATCCAACACTGCCTGCGTGTTGCGGTTCTCTACACCTGTTCGTAAATCTTTTATGCGCGAATCATCCAATACGTATGATCGAATCTGACTTCCCCAGCCAATATCAGCTTTGCTGTCTTCCATGGCCTGCTTCTCCGCACTTCGCTTGAGCATCTCCATTTCATAGAGCTTCGCTCTGAGCTGTTTCATGGCGTTGTCTTTGTTCTGATGCTGGGAGCGCTCGGTCTGGCAGCTGGTGACAATGCCAGACGGCTCGTGGGTAATTCGCACCGCCGAATCTGTCGTGTTGACGTGCTGCCCGCCCGCTCCGGAAGACCGATAGGTATCAATCCGAAGATCAGCAGGGTTAATGTCAATTTCTATGTTGTCATCAATCTCTGGGGACACGAAGACCGACGAAAATGAGGTGTGCCGGCGTCCGCCACTATCAAACGGTGATTTACGGACTAAACGGTGAACACCCGTCTCAGTTCGTAACCATCCAAAGGCATACTCGCCCTCAAACTGAACCGTCGCACTTTTGATGCCTGCCACTTCGCCCGCAGAGACTTCGGTCAAGGTCGTCTTAAAGCCCTTGCTCTCACCCCATCTAAGGTACATTCGCAGCAGCATTTCTGCCCAATCCTGCGCCTCAGTGCCACCTGATCCTGCTTGAATGTCGAGGAAGGCATTATTGGGATCCATTTCGCCCGCAAACATGCGACGGAACTCAAGGGTCTCGAGCTGCGCAATCAACTTTTCAATATCGCAAGCGACTTCGTCTGCGGTTTCTTGATCGTCCTCCGCTTGCGCTAACTCAAGCAGCGCAACGCCATCTTCGTGACCCGCATCCAGTGTTTCTATGGTGTGAACCACCAACTCGAGTGATGCGCGCTCACGGCCCAGGCTTTGCGCTTTGTCGGGATCATCCCAGACACTGGGCTCGGCTAATTCGAGCTCTACCTCGGCCAGACGATCCTTTTTGTTAGGGAAGTCAAAGATACCCCCGAAGCACGTCTGTACGGGCGCGAATATCTTTCAGTTGGTTTATGAGGGGAGCAATTTCCACGAACTATTCCGGTGTCCTGATGCGGCGCCGATTTTATCTGAGCCGGCCTATGAGTTCCATACGATCAGTGGGATTGAGCCGGCCAAATGGTATCGAGCTGTAGCTGAAGCTTGCGCTCACCTCTGTACTCATTAACCGATGGTCGATAGACACACCGAACCGCTGCAGGCCGATCAGTCATCCAGCAGTCGACATCTGCGTTAAAGGCAATGGCGTCGAGCGTGCCCACATCGGTTATTAATCGAAATTTGAGGTGCTTTTCGCCCACCACGCGCATGTCGCTAATCCCAAAAACACCGTCGAACGACGGGGCCTCAAAGGCCTGACCCCACGGTCCACCCGATTCGATTGCTTCCGCCAGCTGCAGCGTCATATCGACCGCCTCTAGCGCTCCATCCGTCAAATGGACTTGATCAGGTAAGGTACCGTTCATGACCTCTGACGCCACACGATTAAACGCATCTCGGAATTGAGGCAAATTGCTTTCGGCCAGGCTTAGACCCGCCGCCATAGCATGACCACCAAACTTGGAAATTAAGCCTGGGTTGAGCGTTGCGACACGGTCTAGGGCATCACGTAGATGAAACCCGGGAATGGAACGCCCAGATCCCTTTAACTCGCCGTCACCTGCCTGCGCGAAGATAAGTGTGGGTCGATGGAAACGCTCGCGGATTCGCGATGCCAAGATACCGACAACGCCTTGATGCCAGTCCGCTTGGTAAAGTGATAACGCAAAATCGGTGTCTGATACCGAGAAAGTGCCATTCTCCAGTAGGGCTAACGCATCAGCCTGCATTGAACTCTCAATGTCTCTGCGCTCCCGGTTGTAATCATTAAGCTGGGTCGCCAACTCACGCGCAACAAAGGACGACTCGGAGAGTAAGCATTCGATGCCAACCGACATGTCATCCAGACGCCCCGCCGCATTAATCCGCGGCCCGGCTATGAAGCCGAGGTCAGTTGATGAAACCGATCTAATGTCGCGCCCAGCCACCTCAAACAATGCCTCGATGCCGGGTCTCGCTCTACCGGCTCGCATCCGTGCAATGCCCGCCGCCACTAAAGTCCGGTTATTTTTGTCGAGTGGCACTACGTCTGCAACGGTGCCGAGAGCTACTAAATCGAGGGCGTCTGCCAAATTGGGCATCTCGATGCCCATGGTCTCGAACCAACCCCGTTGCCGCAATTCGGCGCGAAGCGCCGTGAGTACATAGAACATTACGCCAACGCCTGCTAGCGCCTTGCTTGGAAACGAGCACCCAGGCTGATTTGGGTTAACAATGATGTCTGCCTCGGGAAGCTCGGCACCCGGCAGGTGGTGGTCAGTCACGATGACACTCATCCCGAGCATACGCGCCGCCATCACACCATCGATGCTGGCAATACCGTTATCAACAGTCATTAGCACGTCAGGCTGGTACTGCGCCGCAATCCCGACAATTTCGGGTGTGAGGCCGTAGCCGTATTCGAAGCGGTTTGGGACTAGGTAGGTGACTTCCTCCAGACCCATCTGTTTCAAAAGTGATACCGCTAGTGCACAGCTCGTGGCACCGTCAGCATCAAAATCGCCCACGATGACGACGCTGGCTTGAAACTCAATCGCATCTGCCAACATCTCAGCCGCCTCCTGCGCACCCTTAAGAGCGCTGGGGGGCAAAAGCTGGTTAAGCGGTAATGAAATATCGTTGAGATTATCAACGCCGCGATTGGCGTAAATCTGTTTCAACGCCTCAGGCAGAGACGCATCACGTAGGGCAGGCGAAATAACGCCTTGGCGGTGCTCTATGACCTCACTCATCAGGCGCGGCAATTACCGGCCATGAAAGTCTGAACTTCGGCGAGATCATTAGGAAGCACATCAAATGCCTCCGGACGCTCAAATAGATCGGCCAGGTGAGTTGGCAATTGAGCCTCGACGCCAATACCCGACGCTTCAATGGCGGCGGGGAATTTAGCGGGATGCGCCGTTGCCAAGGTAACCATCGCCGCCTGACTATCGCCGTGACAAACCCTCGCCGCTTTCGTACCAATTGCAGTGTGAGGGTCAATGAGGTAGCCATTATTGGACCAAACCTGTGCGATCTCTTCACACGTTTCATCATCCGAACACCTATGGCTATCGAACATTACTTTGGTTTGCTCAAGCGCCTCCTCTGACAACGCCAAGCCTCCCTCGGCGAAGGTAGCCATCCATCGACTCAGTTCGTCGCCGTCTCGACCAGCAAGGTCAAACAACAGACGTTCAAAATTGGATGAAACCGTAATATCCATGCTGGGCGACAACGTTGGCTCGAGTGTCAGGCGAGAGTAAACACCTTCTGTCAGCACACGGTGGAGTACGTCGTTCTTATTGGTCGCGATGACCAGCTTCTCGACAGGCAAACCCATTTTCTTGGCGAGATACCCCGCAAAAATATCGCCGAAGTTTCCGGTCGGCACCGAGAAACTCGTGGGTGCATCCAAGCGACCAAGGGCGAGCGCCGAGTAAAAGTAGTAAACGATCTGAGCCATGATGCGTGCCCAATTAATCGAATTAACAGCGACGAGACGTCGGCCATCAGGTAGGAACGGCTCTGCGACAAAGCTCGCCTTTACCATCGCCTGACAGTCATCGAAGTTACCCTGAATCGCCAGATTATGAATATTGGGCGCAATTACCGTCGTCATCTGTCGACGCTGGACTTCTGACACGCGCTCATGAGGGTGCAGAATGAAAATATCGATGTTCTCACAGCGTCGACAACCCTCGATTGCCGCGCTGCCGGTATCGCCGGAGGTAGCGCCCATAATGACTACTTTCTCGCCACGGCGCGCCAGCACATGATCGAGCAGTCGCCCGAGTAGCTGAAGAGCGAAATCTTTAAAGGCCAGAGTTGGTCCTTGGAACAGTTCTAACACCCATTGGTTGTGATCGAGCTGGACTAGCGGCGCTACCGCCGGATGTCTGAACTCAGCATAGGTTTCATTCAAGATGGCGCGAAGGTCAGCCTCATCAATGCAGTCCCCCAGGAATGGCGAGACAATCTCATACGCGAGATCGGGATAGCTCATACCCTGCATGGCTATCAGCTGCTCACGGCTAAACGTTGGCAATTCGGTGGGAACGTACAAGCCACCATCCGAGGCTAGGCCCGCTAATAATACGTCTTCAAAATTGAGCTCGGGCGCCTGGCCTCGGGTACTCACATAGCGTATCGACATAGTAGCGTTGTCCTCGGACTAAAAGTTTTCGACACGAAGGCAAGTAACAGGTCCGCCTACGGAGGGCAGAGCCTCAATATCGGCAATCGCCTGTTCAATCGCTCGCGTGGGTGCCTCATCTGTCATAAGAATAACAGGCACCTTGGCGAGCGCTGCGCTCTCGGGCTTCTGAATTAATGACTCGATGCCAATGCCGTGTTGACTCAGACACTGTGTCAGCGAGGCCATGACTCCGGGCTTATCCTGCGCATCAAGGCGAAGATACCAAGCCGATGAAACCTCGATGATGTCAGCAATAACGGGCTGGGACATGGCGCTGACACCTATACCCATGCTGTGGATGCTCGGTTGCTCACCGCTGGCGATCGAGCGCGCAACTGAGACAACGTCGGCCATGACAGCGCTTGCGGTTGGGCGTGATCCTGCGCCTGGCCCTACCAACAACAGCTCCCCAACCCCAGACGCGTTAATCATGACGGCATTGAGAACACCATCCACCTGAGCAATCGCCTTGGCCTCAGGGATTAACGTGGGGTGTACCCTCAATTGCAACGCATCATTCTCGCGTTTCGCTATACCCAAATGCTTGATGCGATAGCCCAGCTCTCGCGCATACTCAATATCCGCCGGCGCCACACTATCAACACCTTGTTTAAATGGCGCATTTGAGTCGATGCGTGCACCAAAAGCGAGTGAGGCGAGCAATACAAGCTTCTGCGCAGCATCAGTACCATCGACATCAAACGTTGGATCCGCCTCCGCATAGCCCAGTGCTTGCGCCTCGGCAAGGACATCGGAAAACTCTCGACCCTTCGCCGCCATCTCAGTGAGAATAAAATTACCGGTGCCATTAATAATGCCAGCAACCGATGAGACATGGTTGCCCGCAAGACTGGTTTTTACCGCTTCAATCACGGGAATTCCTCCTGCGACAGCCGCTTCAAAACGCAGTGCAACGCCCTTTGACTCCGCCAATGCAAAAAGCTCATCACCATGATCTGCAAGCAGTGCCTTGTTCGCCGTTACCACGTGCTTGCCCTGGCTCAGTGCTTCGACAACGAGATCCTTGGCAACCGTTGTGCCACCGATAAGCTCAATCAGCACGTCGACATCAGGATCGCGAGCCACATCGAAGACATCGCGCGAATCTCTCGCACCCAGGGTATCCACCTCTGGCTTGGGTGTTCTCGTCGCAACGTGAACAAGTTCTATCGTGCCGCCCACACGATCACTCAATACATCGCCACCCTCGGACAGCAAAGCGATCACACCTTGACCCACAGTACCGAGCCCACAGATACCAACTTTTATTGTTTGCGTTGTCATTCTGCTTTCCAGTCACTGGGAAGCCCAGCGCGTAATACTTTTTTAATGCCTCTCAGTGCCTGACGCGTCCGATGCTCGTTCTCGATAAGACCGAATCGCACGTATCCCTCACCATATTCACCGAAACCGAGTCCAGGCGACACTGCCACGCCCGCTTCCTTCAGCAGTAATTTACTAAACTCTAGTGAGCCCATTTGATCAAAAGGCGCTGGAATTTTTGCCCAAACAAACATCGTCGCCTTGGGAGGCGTGACAGGCCAACCAGCGCTATTCAAACCCTTACAGAGCACATCGCGCCGACTTTTGTACATCTGCCGGATCTCCTCAACGCAGGTCTGATCGGACTCCAGCGCCGTGATCGCTGCCACCTGAACGGGCGTGAAAATACCGTAGTCCAGATATGACTTGATGCGGGTAAGCGCCGCGATTAATTCCTTGTTGCCGCAACAAAAACCAACGCGCCAACCTGGCATGTTGTAGCTCTTTGAGAGCGTGAAAAATTCGACTGCAACCTCCATTGCACCGGGTACCTGGAGGATGCTGGGCGCTTTATAACCATCGAAGACAAGGTCGGCATAAGCGAGGTCATGAACAACCCAGATTTTGTGCTCGCGAGCGATCGCAACGACTTTTTCAAAAAAATCGAGCTCAACACAGTCACCCGTTGGGTTGGACGGAAAGTTAAGCACGAGCATTTTGGGCTTGGGATAGCTGGTACGGATGGCCTTATCCAGCTCCGCAAAAAAATCGCCCTCTTCAGTCATCGGTACATGACGCAGATCTGCGCCGGAAATGACAAATCCGTATGGGTGAATCGGATACGAGGGGTTGGGCACTAGAATTGCATCACCAACACCTGTTGTCGCCAGCGCGAGGTGTGCCAATCCCTCTTTGGAGCCAAGCGTGACAATAGCCTCGCTCGCCGGGTCAAGCTGAACTTCGTAACGCGACTGGTACCAGTTGCAGATGGCCTTCCGCAGTCGCGGGATACCCTTGGACTGGGAATACCGATGGGTATCTCCGCGATTAACGGTTTCTTTGAGCTTGTCGACGATGTGCTCGGGCGTGGGCTGATCGGGGTTCCCCATGCCAAAGTCGATAATATCTTCACCACGCGCGCGCGCCGCCTGCTTCAACTCGCCAATGATATTGAAGACATACGGCGGTAACCGTTCAATGCGTTGAAACTGCTGATTCATTCACCTTTCCTGACAGTCACTGCTGTGACGGGCTTACTCGATACCCAATAGACTCGCGATATCTGAAGCTGATCGGTACCCCGGTATCATCTGACCATCACTGGTTACGATGGCAGGCGTTCCTCGGACTCCTAAACGGTTGCCCAACGCGTAATGCTCGGCCACCGGATTCCCCTCACAATCATTAAGCGGCATTTCAACGCCAGCCTTGAGCGAGGTCAGCGTCGCTTCACGATTCCTGGCACACCACGCCGTTGCCAACTGCTTCGCACCCTCTGAAGCCATACCGCCTCTCGGGAAAGCCAAATACCTGACCTCAATTCCTCGTCGATTGAAATCATCCATTTCCAGGTGCAGCTTTCGACAAAAACCACAGGTAATGTCAGTAAAGACAGTGATGTGCGCTTTCGGAGGCTCTAGCGGTGAAAAGACAATCATGTCATTCCTATCTAAGTCACCGATGAGCGCGAGGCGGTCCGTAATTCGACGCTCCTCCGACAGATTAGAGACCGACGATAAGGTGACTTTTAGCAAATCACCATTAAGAAGGAGAAAGCTTCCGTCGCGCGTGGCATAAAGAACGGGACCATCGACGATCGACACTTCAATAAGATCATCTGATTCAGTCGCAGAGACTCGATCAATAGTGATGGCACTGCCGACCATAGCCGACAGGCCCGCCTCGAGGCGTGATTTCGCCGCAGCGAAGCGTTCATCCTCGCTGGCTATAGCTGCGGACGCAATAATGCCAATGCATAAGCTGATCGCAGTAAAAAACCATTTTGTAAGCTTTCGTTTCACCACTTTAGCCTCTTGGATGGTGCTTTTCGTGAAGCGCCTGCATTCTACTTCGCGCCACATGCGTATATATCTGAGTCGTCGTTAGATCACTGTGCCCAAGCAGCATTTGAACGACACGCAAATCAGCACCGTGGTTAATCAAGTGCGTTGCGAATGCATGACGTAGGGTGTGAGGCGATAAACTGGCCTCGATGCTCGCTCGCTGAGCGTAGATTTTAATACGATACCAGAAGGTCTGGCGAGTCATCCTGGTACCACGCGTCGATGGAAACAGCACATCGCTCTGTTTTCCACCCAACAAATCATGACGGGAGGACTGGATATAGTCGCTCACGGTGTCAATGGCCGCTTCACCCAATGGCACCAACCGCTCTTTTCCACCTTTACCCAATACACGCACCACACCTTGATTTACGCTCAGTTGCGGTAAGGTCAGTTCGACTAACTCGGAAACACGCAGACCACAGGCGTATAAGACCTCGAGCATTGCCAAATCCCGATGCTCCACAGCGACAGCAGTGTCAGGTGCGGCCAGCAGTCGATCTACCTCGGCCTCCGATAACGACTTGGGTAACGGACGAGAGGGTTTTGGTCGCTCAAGGTGCTGCGTTGGGTCCGTTGGAATATCACCCTCTCGCACGAGATACTGATAAAAACTTCGAAGACTCGAGAGCAATCGTGAAATGGACCGGTGTGAACTACCGTCTGCTAGTCTCGCGCCTAGGTAGGCCTGTATATCAGATTCTGAGGCTGCCAAGGCATCGCTTTTACGCTGCTCGGAAAGCCAGCGATCGAGGCCCTGTACGTCGCGCCTATAAGCTTGGCAGGTATTGTCGCTCAGGCCTCTCTCCAGCCAGAGCGCTGTGACAAAACGATCGAGTTCGGAGGAAATCAGGCGACTCATTGCTGACCTCGCCCGCAGAAGCTTCTTAAGACAGCTTTTCCTTGATGCGTGCCGCCTTACCGGACAGCTCACGCAAGTAGTAAAGCTTGGCCTGTCTCACATCACCACGGCGCTTAACTGAGATCGAGTCAACCAGAGGACTGTATGTCTGGAAAGTACGCTCAACACCTACACCGTGAGAGATCTTTCGGACTGTGAAAGCTGAGTTTAGGCCGCGGTTACGCTTGCCAATGCAGACACCTTCGAATGCCTGAAGACGCTCGCGGTTACCTTCCTTCACCTTTACCTGAACAACAACAGTGTCTCCCGGCGCAAACGCAGGAACATCTTTTGTCATTTGCTCAGCATCAAGCTCCGCAATAATTTTGTTGGCACTCATGGCTATCTCCTTGGCTTACTGCTCTTCTGCGAGCAGCGGCACACGTTAATCTCGTAAACTCGTTTTTCAACCAGGCTCTTGTCAGGCCAACACCCACTCTCAGGTGTTGCTGGTGTTTGGGTACTCGATCCTCTAGAGGTCCTTACTGCATCTCCCAACGCGCTAACAAGCTCCGCTGTTCATCGCTCAGGTCAAACTCAGAAATCAGGTCTGGCCTTCGCTCAAGGGTCCGCTTCAGCGACTGCGCCGCTCGCCAATCGGCGATACGTGCATGGTCTCCGCTAAGCAGTACAGTTGGCACTGCCTCACCCTCAAAAATCTCAGGGCGCGTATAGTGCGGACAGTCGAGCAATCCGTCAACAAAAGAGTCCTGTTCTGCGGACAATTCATCACCTAAAACACCCGGAATGCGACGAATTAACGAATCCATAACCAACATGGCCGGTATTTCACCGCCACTGACCACGATATCACCAACCGATAACTCAATATCTACGGATCGCGAAACAAAGCGCTCATCAAAACCTTCGTAACGTCCTGCGATAAAAATGAGCGACTCTTGCTGCAACAGAGTCGTCAATAATCGCTCGTCCACAACATGCCCTTGGGGACTCATGGCAATAACGGTCGCCTGATCGCCCAGAAGAGTTTTAGCACTCTCCACTGCGGCTGTCATGATCGGCGCAGTCATCACCATACCCGGTCCGCCGCCATAGGGCCTGTCATCCACAGACCCATGTTTGTCGGTGGCAAACTCACGCGGATCGATCACTTCAATACTGCATCGACCGTCCCGCACCGCTCTGCCCGTGACACCCCAATCGGTAACAGCACTGATCATCTCTGGGAAGATGCTGATAAAGCCGAATTTAGACAGCATGACCTCGTTAGTCATCCGGATGCCACCTAACAGAAATTCGCCGTGATTCGATATCCACCGCCGCAATCACATCGCCCTCAAGCCATGGGATCAAGCGTTCTCGGTCATCGATGCTATCTTCCGTGGGTCGGATCACCAGGACATCGTTCGCACCGGTTTCAATAAGGTGATCGACACAACCCAGGCTCAGGTTTTCATCGTCGACGCTAAGCTCGACGCGACAACCTATTAGATCACGCCAATAAAACTCGCCATCGTTTAGGCCGGGAAGCGAGGACTCAGGTATCTGGATGGAGTGACCTCGGAGCAACTCAGCTGCATTTCGATCATCTACGCCTGCAAGCTTCGCAATAAATCCCTTGCCTTGAGACCGCACGGCCGTGACATCAACCGATTGAACATACGTGCCACGTGGGTCAGTCAGTTGCTTGGATGAAAGAGAGGTAAGCGAGGCTGGGTCTTCAAGATTAATGCGAACCTTGACCCAGCCCTTGATTCCATAAACGCCGGCGATAGTGGCAATGGAAATAAGATGTGATGTGGCGTCTGAAGGCGCCACGATCGACCTATTAGGCTGCAGCGGCTGCTTCGGTTGCCGCTTCTTTGATCAGACGAGCTACGCGGGGTGAGAGTTGAGCACCCTTTGCAACCCATGCATCGATACGATCAGTGTCGATACGAAGACGCTCTTCCTGCCCACGCGCAATGGGGTTGAAGAATCCGACGCGTTCAATAAAACGTCCGTCGCGCGCGTTACGGCTGTCCGTAACGGTCACGTGATAGAAGGGGCGCTTTTTAGAACCACCTCGAGAGAGACGAATTGTAACCATGACTATGTCCTAGCTGTTTACCGCCGGGGTGTATCCCACAGCAAAATTTGAGGTCGCGAAGACTACATGAAGTCCGCTCAGGTTTAAAGGCCTCAGAGACGGAATAATTAACGCCTGGGAAAACCCGGAGGCAAGCCACCACCGGGAGGCATACCGCCACCGCCACCCATCATGCCGCCCATGCCACGCATCATGCGTTGCATACCTCCGCCCTTCATTTTCTTCATCATTTTCTGCATCTGCTTGTGCTGCTTCAGCAAGCGGTTGAGGTCAGGTACTCCTGTCCCCGATCCCGCTGTGATGCGGCGTTTGCGCGACGGATTAATAAGATCTGGGTTTTTGCGTTCTTTGGGAGTCATGGAGTTGATCATTGCCTCCATGCGATCGAACTGCTTCGTGTCCAACTGTGACTGCGCTGCCTGTGCCATGCCGCCCATGCCAGGCATCTTGTCGAGCATAGCGCCAATGCCGCCCATATTTTTCATCTGCTGAAGCTGATCACGGAAATCTTCGAGGTCAAAGCGACCTCCCTTCTCGACTTTCTTTGCGAGTCGCTGGGCCTTCTTTTTATCAACCTTTCGCTCGGCATCCTCGATAAGCGAAAGCAAATCACCCATACCCAAAATACGTGAAGCCAGGCGGTCGGGATAAAACGGCTCAAGCGCCTCGGTCTTTTCACCAACACCCATGAACTTAATCGGCTTACCTGTTACCGAGCGCACTGACAACGCAGCACCACCCCGGGTATCAGCATCGACCTTGGTCAAGATCACACCGGTAAGTGTCAAGGCTCGATCAAAAGCAGTCGCTGTATTGACCGCGTCTTGACCGGTCATGGCGTCGATCACAAACAGTGTCTCTACCGGATTAATCGCCTTATGAAGCGCGCTGATCTCAGCCATCATTTCCTCATCGATGGCGAGTCGGCCTGCCGTATCTACCAAAAGAACATCGCTGAATGCCGTCTTGGCGTTCTTCAATGCCCGGTTAACAATATCAACGGGACGTTCGTCCACCGACGAGGGCTCGAAGCGCGCTCCCACCTCTTCGGCTAGGGTTTCAAGCTGTTTGATGGCCGCTGGACGGTACACATCGGCGCTAACGACAGTGACCTTTTTCTTTTCTCGCTCCATGAGATAGCGAGCCAGTTTGGCGACCGAGGTCGTTTTACCCGCACCCTGAAGACCGGCGACCATGACAACGGCTGGCGGTTGGGCTGCCAGGTTGAGTTGCTCGTTGGCTTCTCCCATGACCGTTTGAAGTTCGGCCTGAACAATTTTAAGAAACTCCTGGCCGGGAGAAAGACTCGAGGACACCTGAGTACCGACCGCACGTTCTTTTACCCGATCAGTAAAATCCCTGACCACGGACAGTGCGACGTCAGCCTCCAAAAGTGCCATGCGCACTTCGCGCAGGGTTTCTCGAATATTGTCTTCAGTGAGGCGGGATTTGCCCGCCATCGCCTTGAGGCTGGCCGATAGACGTTCACTCAAGCTTTCAAACATGTCTCTACCTATATCGAATAACAGTGTCGCGGACGCTGGAACCGCGTAGTATACGCCTAGGTGAAAAAAATAATTAGGGGAGCAAGTATTCGCAATGCCAGACAGTGAGGTCAGTCAGCTACTTGCGCTAATGGCTACCGGTGCGGCAGCACTGTACTTGTACACGGCTGTGCGTCAGCTTCTTCGACTGGAAAAGCGAGAAGGAAACCCTGTCCAAGGCGGTTCTTTTACCGGGTCTCATTGCGTTGGCACTGCACGGCTACGTGATCTATGCCGGCGCCACCTCAGTTAGCGCTAGCTTTGGCTTCTACAAGGTCGCCTCTATCACTTTTTGGCTCATGGGCGTGCTGAGCATGCTGATTGTGATCGCTCGCCCGCTACAAACCTTACTGATCGCCATCTTCCCACTAGCGGCTATTTCCGTACTCGTGGCAACGCTCACTCCGGAAACAGCGCGACCCATGACTGAGACCCCGCGCGGATTGCTGCTCCACATTTCCACATCCATCATTGCCTACGCGCTGTTCGGTCTGGCGATGCTGCAGGGATTGCTGGTGCTTCAACAAAGTCGTCTGCTACGACAACATAAGACTCGGGGTTTGATCCGACGTCTACCACCGCTGGATGCAACCGAACAACTGATGTTCGAACTCATACTCATGGGCACGGTCATTCTCAGCGTCTCCATCGTCGCCGGGATCTACTATGTTGAAGACTTGTTCGCGCAACATTTGATCCATAAGACGGTTCTCACCGTTATCGCTTGGGTTGTCTACGGCATTCTGACGACCGGACATTTCAGGCACGGCTGGCGAGTCAATACGGCTGTCATGTTATGTGCGAGCGGCTTTGCGCTGCTGACACTCGGTTTCTATGGTTCAAAGCTGGTATTGGAATTAGTACTCAACTGAGAAAAACAGGGTTGCTACCCGTCCGTTTTTTCTCAACAATCACTATACATGCTAACGCCCATCCCTAAAGCTTGAACGACGCCCCGCTGGGACTTCTCTTTGCCATCTTGGCTGGCCTCATCCTTCTCTCTGGTTTCTTCTCCAGCTCCGAGACGGGCATGATGGCACTCAACCGTTACCGCCTGAAGCACTTGCAACAGCAAGGACATAAGGGTGCGCTGCGCGCCGGTAAATTGCTCTTGCGGCCTGACCGATTGATTGGTCTCATCCTGATTGGTAACAATCTGGTCAATATTCTGGCTTCTGCTATCGCAACTGTCGTAGCCATTCGTCTGTACGGCGATGCAGGCATCGCGATTGCGACAATCACACTGACAATCGTGATTTTGATTTTCGCGGAAATTACGCCCAAAACCATTGCGGCCCTGCATCCGGAAAAAGTGGCCTTTCCTGCTAGCGTGATTTTGCTACCGCTGATGAAACTCATCATGCCATTGGTCTGGGCCATCAATGCAATTACCAATAGCTTGCTGTCATTGTTCGGATTCAAAGCTGATGCGTCGAGCGAGGATGCGCTGACACAGGAAGAGCTTCGCACCATTGTGAACGAGTCGAGCGGTCTTATACCTCGCAGACACCGCAACATGCTGGTCAATATCCTTGATCTTGAACAGGTCACCGTGAACGACATTATGGTGCCTAGAAATGAGATCTACGGTATTGATCTTGAAGATGATGACGAGACGATACTGAGTCGTCTAACCGGCAGTACCCACACGCTGGTGCCCGTGTTCGCGGGCGATATCAATAAGATCGAAGGCGTCTTACACCTGCGCCACATCGGTCGATGTCTCAACAAAGGTAAGCTCGAGCGCTCTGCACTGCTGCGCGAACTACAGGAGCCCTACTT
>Ga0181573_10001363_pt1 | contig 24204 bp, 6 predicted proteins | sample 101ome_25_FD_148643 | JGI IMG/M metagenome (GOLD analysis project Ga0181573, IMG submission 148643) | Coastal salt marsh microbial communities from the Groves Creek Marsh, Skidaway Island, Georgia - 101409BT metaG (spades assembly) | ecosystem: Environmental > Aquatic > Marine > Intertidal zone...
TGTCGGCGAAGATGCCGGGCACAATGGCGACGCCGATGCCCACGCCGAGGGAAATGGCGAGGATCATGCGGTTGCGGCGGGAGGTGAGGTCGACCTGGGACACGGTCTTGAGGCCGGAGATGAATACGTTCACGAACAAGAACGTCGTCATGCCGCCGATCACGCAGTCGGGGATGGAGGAGATGATGCCGGAAATCTTGGCGAGGATGCCGAAGAAGATGAGCCAGCAGCCGCAAGCGACGCCGGCCCTCCTGGACGCGCATTTGGTGAGCGCGATGACGCCGTTGTTCTGCGAGAAGGTGGTGTTGGGCATGCCCGTGCCGAGAGCGGCGAGGAAGGAGCAGACGCCGTCGGAAAGAAGGCCACCCTGGATGGACTTGTCGAACTCGTCCGACTCGACGGATTCCTCAGAGGCGTCGTAAACGGCGCCGATGTCGCCGATGGTCTCGAGAGTGGTCACGACGAAGGCGATGAGCAAGGGGAACACCGCGGGGCCGTAGAAGCCGAGCTTGAACGTCTTGGCCCAGAGGAAGGTGATGTCCTCGGCAGCCTCGATCTTGGTGTCGACGACAAACTTCTTGCAGGTGGACCCGACGCACTTCTCGCTCACGCCGGCGACAAAGTAGCCGAAGAGGAGCGCGATGATGACGTTGCAGTTCTTCATCATGGGGGAGCCGAAGAGCTCGACGAGGACAAGCATCACGAAGACGGAGAAACCGAGGCCGACGAGCTCGGGAGAGCCAAAGGGAAGCGCGACATCACCGGCTTCGCAGCAAGTCTTGCCGCCGCAGACGGTGCCGGGGATGGGGGCAATCCTGGAGTGCATCGTCACGCCGCCGCCCTTCCAGGTGTCGTTCTGGACGATCGGAGGGAAGCCGACGAGGTCGTAAGCGCTCGCGTGGTTCTTCCAGGCCGTTTCGGCGCACACGGCGCCGCCACCCCAGTACTTCATGCCGGTGCCGGTGAGGCCGATGCCGATGCACATGACGGCGACGCCGGTGACGAGGGGAGGGAACATCCTCCTGAGCTTGTCCTTGGGGATGAAGGAGAGGAAGATCTCGAGGAAGGAGCAAATCATGACGGTGCCGAGCATCTTGCCGTACGCGTCCTCGGCGTCCGTGCCGGAGGCCTTCATGGCCGCGATGCCGTTCTCGAACACCGGGAGGAAGGTGAACGAGGTGCCGAGGACGGAGAGCACGCCGGTGCCGAGCACATAAGGGGTGCCGGGGATCTTAAACTGGAGGCAGTTGACGATACTGAAGATGCCGGAGAGGATGAGAGACGCCGCGATGGCGTACTGCTGGAGCTTGACGTCTGTGAAGCCGACGCTGAACTTCATGACAACGAAGGGAGGGGTGATGAGACCTGCGAGGGAGGCGCGGTTTTGTCAGAGGTGAATTTAATTTGTGCGTGAAAAACGTGCCCGGGAAGACCGTTTCCAGTTTCGCGCCACACCAACAAACGACTTTTGAGGGCCGAAATTTTGGAAAATTGCGCCGGTTGACCGACGACCCCGCGCGATACGCGACCTCAAGCGTCGATACGACGTCGCGCGCGATCGAAAATATCGAGCCCCCGATAGTATCATATCCGATACGCGAAGGTCCGATCGGATCGGGAGGATTTTTGGGCGAGTCAGCGCGCTCGAGACGCACCTCCAATCATCGCGAAGCAGTGCTGCAGACCCATGACCGCCGCGACCAGGAGAGGGGTCTCGTCGTTCCTCGAGAAGAAGGGCATCTTGCGAGTGGACTTGGACCAGGGAACCGTGGGTAGGCACAGGGCCCCCCAGTCATAGTCGCCGATCAGTTTCTCTTTGGTAAGAGCCATGTCGAGCGGTGTTGCGCCACGGACAATGACGCGTCACCCCTTGTTCGACTGCCTCTCGTTAGCGAAAGTTCTCAACTGTCCCCTCCCCACACGCATCAGCAAGAAGGGGTTCGGGCAAACTTTTCGAAGTTTCCGACTCGACTCGTATGCAAAATCAATCAGAGCTCGGCATTGAAATTCAGACAATCTCGTCGGACCAGCGCGACCTTTCGCTTTTTTCCCCCTGCCGATATTTCAATTTCGTGGTGCGAGAGGAGCCAACTGGGGATAAAAATCCCGTAACGGACACGTGTTTTGAGAAATAATAACGAACTTTCTTCAGAGAATGAAACCCGCCGGGATTGCCGAGTAGTAACGCGATTGACGATTCTCTCCCCCACGCAGAGCAGACGAGGGGAGAGGCGCAGCCGCCCTCCTCAATCGTCGCGAGCGTCCTCCACCGTCCGTTCACTTTAAGTCCTCGTACCTCCCGTTGGTCAGGTTATACTCCAGCTTCGGGTCCCCGATCGCCCCAGCCACCTTGTTCCGCACCTTGGCCACGTGGATCGTCACCTCCCTCAAGCTGCCCAGCTTCTCGTCCCTGTTCCTGTGCACCACGATGCCGTTGTCGCACTTGTTGATGAAGTGCGCCGACCCGGATATGTCGTAAAGACCGGGCGCCTCGCCCCGCCAGTTGTGCAGCTGCCGGGGATGCGCCACGAACCACACGTGCACGTCGTAGTGCTGCGCGAACCGCTTGATCCGAGTCAGCATCTGGCTCACGTACTCCGTCTCCGTCTGCCCCTGCGGCCGCTTGTGGTCCAACTCGTTGTAGGGGTCGATGAGGAGGCCGCGGATGCCGTGCCGCATGACCGCCGCGCGCGCCAGGCCGATGATCCAGTCCACGGAGGGGAGCTCGTCGTCCTCGTGGCGGATCAGCACGAACTGGTTGTCGAGCCAGTGCAGCCCCGCGCGCATCGTCTCCGGCCGCATCCGAGCCTTTTTACCCCCGTACTTGCCCTCGAACCACGGCTCGCCCGTGTACTTCTCGACGAGCTTGCGCGCGTGCTCGTGCACCTTGTTCTCCAGCGAGCACAGCGCGAACGTCCACCCGTGCTGCACCGCGAGGTTGCACATGAGCGCGTCGACCCACTCGGACTTGCCGCTGTTCGGCACGCCGGTGACGACGGTGAGCTCGCCGGGGACGGGTCGGTAGTGCCCGTCGATGCTGCGCCACCCCGTGCTCACGCCCTTCATCTCGCTCGCCTCGCTCACGCCGAAGTAGTTAGAGATGTCGTCCTGGAAGTCGCTGAACCGGAACAGCCCGCGCAGGGGGAACCCCTCGGCGTTGTCGATGCTCCCGCGCACCGCGGCGTCGCCCTCCTTCTGCAGCACGTCGTTGGCGTCCTTGCACCCCTCCGGCCACGTCACCCGGTAGCACCGCTCCTTGCCCAGCCGTCTGGCGAGCTCCTCGGCGAGCGCCTGCCCCGGCCCGTCGCTGTCCACCGCGATGACGATGCGGCTCACCGGGTCTAGCGCCGCCCTGCAGTTCCACAGGTACTCGAACTTGCGGTCCTCCTCGGGCGCGGGGAGGTCGCCGTCGCGAACCTTCCCGGGCGCGCCGTCGGGTACGGAGACGACGTTTTTGATCCCAGCCTGCTCCAGCGCCAGCTTGTCCATCTCCCCTTCCACGATGACGATCTCCCTCGCGCCCGCGATGTCGTCCAGACCGAACATGATCTTCTCCGCGCCCTTGATCTGCCAGAAGGACTTGTCCGAGCCGCGGTACTTGATGTTGACGAGCTCGCCGTCGCGGAAGTACGGGAACACGAGCGCGTTGACGTGTTCGCCGGCGGCGGGTGAAAAGACGCGCTGCGCGGCTACCCCGTTGCGTTCCGCCACCTCGAGCGAGATGCCGCGCGAGGTGAGCCAGTCCGCCCACTCCTTCGCGTTATCGGTGAGCGCGCCGGGGCCGACGCGCTCGAGGGACTCGGGGGAAGGCAGCTTGGGCGCGCCCCCCGCGCCCGATCCCCGCCGTCGGCTCATCCCGGTTCCGACGCTCGCGCCGGATCCCGAGCCAAACACCGCGGACGACCGGGTCCCCCCCCTCTCGCCGTTCGCGTCTGGCCCGTTCCGGCCCGGCCTGGCGGCGTCTGAGGTGGACGCGCCCCCGGTCCACTCGCACGTCGCGCGGTGGCACATCCACTGACAGCTGGCGCCGTCGTCGTCGACGTGCACCGCGAGCGATCGCTCCGCGGTGGATCCGCCCCCGCACGATGGGCACACGATGCGGTGCTGCCCGGGGGTGTAGGACGTGAGCACGATGCCCTTCTCGAGGAGGACGTCGCGCAACGCGATCGGGGATCTGTCCGGAGTGGGCGGCGCGCGCGTTTGGGGTGGATCCGGCGGAGGAGGCGGTGGATCCGGCGGAGGAGGAGGCGGCGGGTTCGGAGGCGGCGACCTCATCCCCGGCGGGGGCGGGGGCGGCGGCCTCCGGGGCGTCGCCGCGTTCGCCCCCTGCGCCCTCTGCTGTCGCTGCTGGACCGCGGGGTTCGCCTGGGCGGCGCCCGGTTCGTTCGGATTCGACGGGACGGGCGACCGCTGGTTGGCCCCGGTCCGCCCCGGGGTCGCGTCGGCGACCCGCTCGGCGTTTTGGTCCCTCCTGAGAAAGGGATTGGGCGCGCCCGTGCCGCCCGGCCCGCCGCGGTTGGGGGCGCCCGGGCCGAGGTTCGCGGCGGGTGCCCGCTGCGTGGGCGCGTCCGCGGCTCCGAACCACTGCACCTGGGGGTCCACGTCCCTACGCCCCGCGCCGCGCGCGTCGGAAGCGCCGCGTTGGTCTCCGGTTCGGCCTCCTCCGTCGGCGCCGTCTCCGTTGAACCCTCTCGTCGCCGCGGCGATCTCGCCGCGCGCCACGCGCCACGGGCCCCGGACCCCCGGAACGACTCCCGGGGCGATACCCCCGATTGAGACGACGGGGATCGCGCGCGCGCGCGCCGCCATGACGCGCGCGGCGCGCCTCGCCCACATGCCCCCGCGCGCCCCGGCGCCTGCTCGTGCGCGATCTCCCGCTGCTACGCTACGCTGTGTGTATGCGCCCGCCCTGACAGTCGACGTGCTCGCAGTTAACATCGATCACGCGACGGAGAGCATGTGTGCGACGCTCTCGGTGCGTGCGCGCGCTCGGTTCGTGCCGGCGAGGTCGAGGGAGCGCCTTGGAGTGCCTTGGCGTGGTCGATGTTGCGCGGGAAAACCCCGAGAGCCCGCAGCGCGAGTCAGGTCCCGACCAGTCTGGTGTCTCGCTGCCGGGCGGTTCAAGCCCGCCACACCCGGCGGGCGCGCAACAGCCGAACCATGAGCCTCGCCGCGGCGGGACCGATCCGCGCGGCCCCGATCGCGTCCGCTCAGCGTACCGGGAGGCCCGGAAAGCCCGCGCCGGCCTCATCCCGCGCGGACGTCGCCGGCATCGGGAGGCGCGACGCCCTCGCGCGCGCCGCGACGATCGCAGCCCGAAAGCTCCTCCCCGGCACGATCGTGCTCCCCGCCGCCCCAAACGCGTTCGCCGATCCGGTCGCCGATCCGGTCGATCTCGCACCCTTCGTGGGCAAGGCCGGGTTCTTCATCAGGTACCCCGCCGGCTGGGTCCGCGCCACCGATCGCCCGGGGACGGACAACGGCAAGTCCGAGACGCTCGCGCTCGTGGGCAACTTCAAGGACATCGACACCGTGTCCGTCAGGCGCGAGCCAATGGCGCTGCACCGCGACTTCGCCGAAGCGGCCGCCGCCGAGGGAGGGGGCGCAGAGGACGCGTCATCCTCTACGTCGGAAGACACATCATCATCCACGTCGGACACCATGGCTCGAAGGGTCGCCCTCGCGCTCACCGCCGCCGAGCGCGACGCCGTCGCCGCCAACCAAAACTTTGGCGTCGTCGGCGGCGTCGAGAACGGTCGAAGCGGCGTGATGGACTTTGCCCTGGGGAACGCGTCGGTGGCGAATCGGCCGGGGGCGTCCAAGGGCACCGCGCAGCCCTACTTTGCGTACGAGTACTTCACGGAGGTGTGCAGGGCGAACATAGAGGAGGGCGCGGGTGGCGCGAAGGTTTGCGTCGGGCCTCGGGGGGACGTTTTGGACACCGTGCGACGCGTCAACTACGCGGTGGCCACGGAGAGCGAGGGGTACCTGTACCTGGTCAAGGCGTCGGCGGTGGAGGGGCGGTGGGAGACGGTGGGGCCGCTGCTGAGGGAGGTGGCGGAGAGTTTCAGGGTGCCGCAGGCGTACTAACTTTTAGCTAATTTTTGATGGATGGTATCGGCGCCGCCGAACGCGCCCCGTCGCCTCCCGAAGAAGTCGAAGCCGTCGGCACGCCCGAGGCGGGCGAACCGGAAACGCGCGGCGGCGTCCGCCGCGGGATCTTCCGATGCGCGGGAGGCCAACGGGCGACGGACCGTTCGTGGTTCCGCGAGGCGGGCTCGGTCCCGGGACCGCGTCGCCTCACACGCGCGCGCGCCCGCGACCGACGAAGCCGCGTCCCCCGCCGACCCCCAACCCCCATGGGCCAGTGCGCGTCCCATCCCCGCGTCGACGGCGACGGCGCCGTCGTCGACGCGCCCGTCGATCGCAAGCTCACGCCGAGCGATTCCGCGGACTCGCTCGCGCGGCCGAACGTCCGCCAGACCCGAGGCGAGGCCTTCTACCACCCGACCAAGACGGCCAAGGCGGCGCCGTTCGCCAAGCCGCTGCCGTCGAACGAGGGCGTCGTCGACGACTACACCCTGCGCCGGGGCGTCGTCCCGCGGCACATGTACACGTCCCAGGACGTCAACAACCCCGCCGTTCCCCCGGTGCACCCCGACCACAGGCTCACGAAGGAGGAAGCGGAGGCCCACCCGCTGGGACGCTTCCTGAACGCCTCGCGCCTCCCGAAACCCCCTCCGAACCGGTGGGGACCCTGGGACGACAACGCCATGGTCAAGGAGGTGGACAAGAGAATCGCCGAGCTCGAGGCGGCGGACCCACAGCGACAGCTGTACGACAAGCTCATGGCGGAGCGGTTCGAGGCGCTCAAGGCGCTGCCGCAGAGGCCGATAGACCCGGAGACGGGGGAGATAAACTTTGACGTCGACCCCACCGCGGAGACGCACCGCGAACCGACGCCGACGGCGCCGAAAGCGCTGTCGAGCGCGATGGAGCGCGCGCTGATGGAGTGCGACGACAAGTGGGCGGATAAGGCGGAGATCGCGGAGATGCTCCACCCGGACATCGTGTACAGGACCATGGACGGGAAGACGTGGAACGGCCGGCGCGCGGCGACGGATAAGATGAACCACTCAATCGCGCAGATGACGGTTCGCATGAAGCGCAGCGCGAAGAAGAGCTGGGACATCGTGAAGTGGCGGGACACGTGGGTGGCGACGGAGCCCGAGCGCAAGGCGCCCGGGGTGTGGGTCATGGAGTTTCGAATCAAGCTGCTCCTCATGAGCATCAAGTTCAGGGAGGAGTACGTGGTCGACGATCGCGGGAGGATCCTCGAGCTGACCCGAGTGAGGCTGTCGTGACGGGGACGTCACGGAGGGAGGGGAGGAACGCGGACTGGGACAGGGACTGACGCGGGTCGAACGTAGGCTTTGCCCTTCCGCGCCGTTTGTGATGAAATTCATCGTCGTTTGCGCGCATCGTGAACGGGTGGGTCGCGTCTGTTTGGCCCAATCTTTGCTGCTGATGGCTTTAACAACCCGCAACTGAAAATTGGGAAAATGGGTCCCGAGTTGGCGGGAAAGTGGGTGAAATGTTGTGGAGGGTGTTGGGACAATTTTCCTATGCGCAAACATGCTCGATCGGTCCCGATTTTTAACCAGGCCGCGTGGTCCGGCCGGCCATCAACCAGCCGCAATTTAGCCTGTACTCGCCGAACCTGTACAGTAAACGCCTATGGCCGCTTCTTCCGAGTAGACATTGAAGATCGCGCGCAGAGTCGTCGGGCGCGGGCGGGTGCAAGCGTCGACGTCGTCGTCGCCTTTTGGGTCTCCGGGAAGGGAGACGCTGAGTTTGCGTCGCGGAGGTCGCGTTCGCGGACGGGTTCATCACAGTCGCGGTCGGCGAGCCGCGGGCGAGAGGTAACCGCTTCGGTCGTGAAGGAGCGGCGCACGAAGAGCTGGAAACTTCGGGACGCGTGAGGGAAGACTCCGCGGCCTCGAGACGCGCGCGGATCGAGCGCGGGATCGCGAACGCGGTCGAGAGGAGGGTTCCACTTTCGCGCGAACGAAGGTTCGAGCGACGGGAGGCGGCCGCGGCGGGAACCACCGCGCCGACACGCCCTTTCCTTGGATGGCTTCGGCGGAGGTTGGGCTCGCGCCTAGCGGCTGCGAGTCGTATTCGCCAACCTACCTCGCGCAGGCGCTTCCCGACACGCTCCGGCTGCTCAGGAAGCGCGGCGCTTGGGAGATGAGCGATCACAACGAAATCGCCGGACAGGGCGAGCGGGTCAGGAAGATCCTCAGCCTCGTCAAGTGCCTGCTGACCGGTGAGCGCCCGCGCCCCTCGCATCGTCTCCGTTTTTTTTCCCTCACGCGCTCCGTGGCACCCGCGGCCTCGACATGGGGCGCGGGACACGCTTTTCGCGCGCGCCGCGCCCGTCGCACGGCGCGCGCGCCATCCCGTCATCGCGCGTTTCGATCGAGTTCCCGCGCGGCCGATCAGATCCGATCCCACCCCCGGCCGTCGCGCGGCTCGCCCGCGCGTAACCGCCCTCGCCGCGCCCCGCCCGCGCCCCTCGAGCCCACAACCTGAGCACCTTTTTCACAGTTGACTGACCCTCCGTTTTCCCCCCGCCTCTCCCCTCCCTCTTTCCACAGCCAAGAAGGTCAAGTCCGACAGCGAGCCGTCGGAGGTTGTCCCCGACGTCTTCCTCGGGTCCATCGGCGCCGCGCACAACCGCGAGGTGCTCGAGCGCCTGGGCATCACGCACATCCTCACCGTCGCGGGGGGATTCGAGCCCAAGTTTCCCGAGTCGTACGTCTACGAGTGCGTCGACGTCAAAGACGTGCCCGAGGAGCGCCTCTGCGTTCACTTCGATCGGTGCCTCAAGTTCATCGCCAAGTGCCTGCTGGACGGGGGCAGGGTGTTGGTGCACTGCTTCGCGGGGAAGAGCCGCAGCGCCACCGTGTGCGCCGCGTACATCATGGCCACCGAGGGTCTGTCGCTCGAGGAGACGCTTCGAGCCATCGGAAACGCGAGGCCCGCGGCGGCGCCCAACCACGGGTTCATGGCGCAGCTCGCGAGCTTCGAGCGGGAACTGACGAGGGCCAGGACGGAGGGTAGACTGCTGGGTAGGGTGCAGCTGGACGCGCGGAGGGCGGCGAGCGGGCTCGAAGAGCTCGCGGCGAAGAGCGGTGACGAGGGTGAGGAGGGGGCGGGGACCATTGTGTGACTGACGACGAGTGAGGAGGGCACACACGATGAACGCACGCGCCATTCGTCGGCGAGTCGTCTCGTCGGCGGCGGCGCTTCGGGTCGCCAAACTCGGAGCCCCGGTCTCCTTATTTTTTAGCCGGTAGACAACCTCGAGTTGATTTGTTGAGAGCGACGTGACGGTTTCGTGCGTGCGTTGAACGTCGTCGTCCCCGCGGTTCGATCAGCCTTCGCTAAACTTTGCCGGTGGACAGTGGACAGTCCTGGAAACGGTCGATGGAGGCGACCGACCGTGGTTGATCGGTCGGACCTTTTTCTCGCCGTTGATTGTCGCGTGCCGGAAACCAGACCCACAGGCGGCGAAGAGAGACAGGCCTTGGAGAGGTCAGGCCGCGGAGGCGCCATGGCCCCGACCACCCCGGGATCGAACAGAGCGCTGGAGGATCTGGACGATCAGGTGCGCGATCCGCCCGCCCCGGCCCTCGCCCCTCGGAGGATAATCGCGATGGGAAATTTATTCCGCCCAAATGACAACGCCCCCGCCTCACCTTCCCTCCCCCGCATCCCCTACGCAGTGGGCCAAGCTCGAGCAACTCGCCACGCACACCCCCCAGGGCAGCCGGAGACCGCATCCGCACCCCGGGGATCACCCGAAGTCCCCGCCTTTATCCCCCCAGCGCTCCCCCGCGCCCCGGTCGTCGAGGGGGGACTCCGAGATCCGCGACAGTCGCGAGGAGTACCCACCCGCGAGGAGGATGAACGACGACGTGATGAACGCCATCCGGGGCTCCGTCACCAAGCTCTTGGCGAGCGACCACTCCACCGTCGGCGGCCCGCATTCCACCCCCGCGGACGTCGTCGCGATGACCCCGTCGACGCCGGGCGTCGCGACTCGCCCCGGGGGAGAAAAGGACGCCCCCGAAGCGCTCATCGCCGCGAGGATGGAGATCGAGGACCTTCGCAGGGAACGAGCCACCGCGCGCGCCGCGATGGACGCGGAAATCGCCGCCGCGGAGGCGAGGGTCCGCAGCGAGAACGAGCGCGCGCGGATCGCCGCGGAGAAGGCTGACGCCGAGGCGAATCGCGTCGCGTCCGCGCTCGCCGATCTCCGAAAGCGCGAGCTGCGCGCGGAGGAGCGGGAGGACTCGCTACGAGCCAAAGAGCGGCGCTTGCGAGACGTCGAGCGCGCCGAGGCCGAACTCGAGGCGCGCACGAACGCCGCGATGGCCGCGGAGGACGCCGCGAGGGAGGCGGAGGATGCCGTGGCGGACAAGCTCGAGCTCGCCGAGCGGATGACGGCGGACGCGGAGAGACGCGACGAGGAGGCGAACAACGCGCTCGAAGCCCTGTCCGCGGAGCGCGACGCCATCGAGCGGGACCTCGAGACGCTCGAGGAACGAAGGCGAGAGATACTGGGGGAGCTGGCGCGGAGGGAGGTGGAGGCGGAGGCGCGAGTTGAGGACGTGATGCGACGCGCGAGGGAAGCCCAGGCTGCGACGGATCGAGCCGCGACGGAGCGAAAAAGTCTCGTCGACGCCGTCGAGCGGGTCAGAGGCGCGCTCGTCATCGAGGAGGAGAAGCTCCGGCGGTGCAAGGACGCGCTCGAGGCGCACGATCGCGAGGAGCGGGATATCGCGCACAAGTTGGAGCACGTCCGGGGCCTCGCCAGGGCGCAAGAGTCGAATCTGCGCGACGCCGAGTCGATGCGAAAGAGAGCCGAGGCGGATTTCGAGGGGGAGACGCGCGAGTGGGCGATGCGAATCGACGCGCAGAAGCGCGAGCACGAGGCCGCCGTCGTGAGGCTGGAGCAGTTGCACAGGGAGGCCGCGGGGTTGGAGCGGGAGGCTGCGGAGAGGCGCGCGGCGTACGAGGCTGAGCGCGCCGAGTTTCGAAAGGAGCTCGACGCCGAAAAAAAAACGTGGGAGCGGGAGCGTTCCGCGGCGGAGACCACGTTGGCGGAGAAGGAGCGCGAGCAGCGACGAAAGGCGGCGGACTTCGAGGACGCGTGCCGCAGACGCGTCGCGGACTTTGAGGCGGAGTGCGGGTACGCGCGGGAGGAGCTTCGGGACGAGCGCAACAAGCTGGAGGATAAGAAGGCTGAGCTCGGGCGACGGCAGGAGGCGGTCGAGGACGCGATGCGACGCGCGGAGAAGGACATCGAGGACGCCAACGCGGTGCTTCGCGAGCGAGCGCAGAGGGAGGCGGAGCTGGACAGGCGAGCCGCGGCGGTGAAGGCGGCGGAGAATGCGCAGGAGGCTTGGAAGAAGAAAACGTTCGAGGAGGCTGCCAAGAGCTGCGAGGACCGCGAGAAGGCGCTCAAGCAGTGGGAGGCGCGCGTGCGCGCGGAGCGCGAGGACGCCAAGCGCGTGCGCGACGCCGCGGAGAAGGAATCCGCCCGGGCCAAGGCCACCATCGAGGAGTTCACCAAGAAGTCACGCGAGGCTGAGAAGTCCAGGCGGGAGGGCCAACGGGTCAAGGACGAGTACGAAAAAGCCGCCGCGAAGTTCGAGGCGGAGGTCAAGCGCCGCCGCGACGAGATGACCGCGCGCGAGCTCGCGCTGGCGCAGCGATCGAATGACGTCGAAGAGGCGGCGATGGACGTCGCCGCGCAGGTTGCTAAAGCGGCCGAGTCGCGAGCCGCGTCGGAGGCGGCTCTCGAGCGATGCCGCGCCGAGACGGAACGCCTGGAACAAAAGCAGTCGGACCTCGAGAAGGAGGCGGCGCGGGTGAACGCGCAGCGCACCGTCGTGGAGCGCGCGTTCGAGGATGCCCAAGAAGAGCGGCGGGTCCTCGCGGAGGCTGCCGACGAGGCTGACGCCGTTCGCGATAGTCTGGAGAAGTCAGTCGCGGAGCTCGACGCCAAGCACGCGGATGCCGACGCCAGGGCGGCGGTCCTCGACGAGGTCACCGCCCTGCACCAGCAGTGGGAGCGGGAGCAGGAGGAGCGCGAGCGCGTCGCGCGGGACGCCGTGGAGGTGGCCGAGGCTGCGGAGCGCGCCGCGGAGGAGCAGACGGCGAGGGCGAGGGTCGAGCTCGCGGCGATGGAACGGGCGAGGCGAGCGTTTGAGGCGTCCGAGGCGGCGCTGGACGAACGCGAGCGTAAGCTGGCGCACACGTGGCGGACGATCCGCGGGGACGCCCACAGGATCAGCGAGGCGTCGTACCGCGCGTCCATCGGCGCGCAGCGTTCGCGTGGGCGGATCCTCGCCGCCAAGGCTGAGATGTCGCGAGAGTTTGGAACCCTTGACGAGCCCGGGTCCGACCCTTCGACGGGTCCGCCCGGGTCCGTTCCGCACTCGCCGCTCGCGCCCCCGCCCACGCCCGGCGGCGACCTCGCGGCCGCGACCGCCGCTCGCAAGGCGCTCCTCGCGTCCTTCGACGCCGGCGTGCCCGCGATCGCCGCTCCCGCGAGGAGTAACTACGCCAGCGACCGCGCCGTGTCCGAGATGATCGGGAAGGTTGAAGAAATCGACACCTACTCGTTGGAGGATGACGCGGCGGCGGCGGCTGCGGCGCACGCCATGCTGCCCGGCGATCCCTCCGACGTCGTCACGCCGTCTAAGCGGCGGGACTCGAACGATTCATACGATTCATACGACGACGACGGCGCTGTCGTTCGAGTGGCGCTCGCGGTGGTGCCCGAGGCGGATGGCGACAAGGACGACCACTCCCTCGCGCACGCAACCTTCGCGCGGCTGATGGAGAAGAAGAAGTTTGTCCTCGAGAAGGAGACGCGGCTGCAGCGATGGAGCGTGGCGCTGGACCGTGAGGGCGCGCGTCAACGTCGCGTCGCGGAGTCCCTGGAGGCTGAGATGTCCGCCGCCGAGTCCGCCGCCGCGGCGGCGGAGATTCGTCTGGCCGAGTCCAAACGGCTGGAGGAGGCGAACCACAAGGCGGGCATCATCCTCGAGACGGAAAAGAAGCGGCTCTCGCGGCTCGCCGACGAGCTCGACGCGCGACAACGCGAGATCGACATCAAGCAGGACCTGTGCGATAAGCTCGAGGCGAAGGTCAAGGCGGCCGAGGCGGCGATGATCGCGCGAGAAGGCGCACGAGCCGAGCTCGAGGACGAGGTTCGCGAGTACAAAAACGAAATCGTCACCTTGACCGCGGCGCTCGCGCCCGTCCGCGCGGAACACGCGGCGAAGACGGCGGAGATTAAGGCTGCGGACGAGCGCCTCGGGCGCGTGGAGGCGCACCACGAGGAGCGCGTGCGCAAAGCGGAGGCTGACGCCGACGAGCGCGTCGCGAAGATCGAGCGTGACGCTCGGGAGCGGGCTCGTGAACGTGAGGACGCGGAGAACGCCGCCGCCGACGCCGCCGTCGCGCGGGGCCGTCGGGCGATCGCCGACGTCGACGAGCGGACCAGGGCGGCGGAGAAGAAGTTTGCGGACTTTGAGCGCGAGCACGCCGTCAAGGCGAGTAGGATGGAACGCGACGCGGCGGAAAACGCCCGGCGGCTGGAGGCTAAGCTCCTGGAGCAGGCACGACGGACGGAGGCTGAAGCCTTGGAGAAGATGCGGGACGCGAACGAGAAGGAGGCGCGAATCTCGCACGACCTCGAGAAGATCAAGCAGATGGAGAGTTTGCGAGCGGAGGCGACGAGGGAGATTGCGGCGGAGCGGGAGGAGGCTCGACAGGAGGCGCTCGCCGCCGCCGACAAGATCCAGCAGGCTCGGGAGGGTCTGGCCCGTCTCGAGCAGCGGAAGATCGCGATCGACGCGATGGAGACGCAGGCGAACGAGCGCATACGCGTCACCCTCGAGGACGCGCAGTCCAAGACGGAGTCTGCGGAGCACTCGCTGGCAGAGGCAAAGCGCGACAGGCTTCGAGCGGCGGATGAGCTCCTCGCCGCCGAGGAGGCGCGACGGACGGCGGAGGTCAAGCACGAGGCGGCGGAACGGGCGCTCCGAGGGAACGAGTCCGCGCGGGAGGAGCTGCGTCGGCAGATGGAGGAAGCCGCGACGAGGGACCGCGAGTCGAGGCTGAACAGCGAGGAGGCGAGCGCTCGTTTGCGCAAGGCGCGGGACACCGTCGAGGAGGTGGCCAAGGCTGAGGCGCGGGTGCGGTTAGAGGAGGAAAAGCTCGCGAGCGTCAAGGCGGAGACGGAGCGCGCGTCCGCTCTGCTCGAGAAGCACAGGGACGAACACCGAGTCGACGCCGCGAAGATCGCCGCCGAGCACGCCGAGCTGGACAGGCGCGAGCAGAGGCTTCGCGAGGAGCGCGAAGCGATCGAGTCGCGCCGACAAAAAGCCGCGTCGGAGTTGCGCGGCGTGGAGGAGGAAATCGCCAAGGGCCGCGCCGAGCTCGCCGAACGCATGGGCAAGGTGGCTGACATCGAGCGCAGATCGGCGGAGGCTGAGCGCAGTCTCGAGCACGCGCGTCGCACGCTGGAGGCGTGCGACCGCGAATGCGACCAGCGCCGCGCCGCGGCTTCGGCGGATATCGAGCGGATGCACGCGGATAAGCTCGAGGAGATTCGCGCGGCGCGGGAGACCAAGGCGGCGTGCGACGAGATCGTGGCTGACGTCGAGCGCGAACGTGATGTACTCGGGACACTTCGCGTCACCCTCGAGGCTGACCGCGCCGCCGCCGTGAAGGAGCGCGAGGAGGCCGTCGAGCGGCTGAAGAGAGCGACCGAGGCGGAGACCGAGGCGGAGAAGGCGAGAGCGGACGCGGACGCCAAGGTGGCGGACGCGAACGCTCGGCTCGCGAAGGCTGCGGCGGACGCCGACGCCGCCGGGATAACCTCCGCGCGGCTGAAGGAACGCGAGGACGCCCTCGCGGACCAAAAGGCTGAGGTCGAACGCGTCCTCGACGAACTCGGCCCGAGGGAAACCGACTGCGCCAGACGGGAGAAACAAGTCTCCGTCGACGAGGAGCGTCTCGCGTCACGCGCCGAGGAACTCTCCGCGCAGCTGGTCGCGGCGAAGAGACGGGAGCTGGACGCGTCGACGCGGATGGAGGAGCACGCGGCGTCGAGCGCGCGGCTCGAGGCGCGGCTGGCGACGATTGAGGGTAACGAGACGGCGACAAAGAGAGCGAGGGACGACGCCGAGGCTTTCGCGGAGCGAGCCGCCGCGGACAGGCGTCAAGCCGCGGCGATACTCGCCGACGCGCAGCGCGTCGCGCAGGCCGAGGAGGATGCCAAGGCTCGCGCCGTCTCCCTCAAGGAGGCCACCGCGCGGTTTGACGCGGAGGGGGCCAAGCTGGCGACGGAGCGGACCCGGGTGCTCGCTCGGGAGAGGGAACTCGAGGAAAAACTCGCCGAGGCGACGGCGGACAGGCGACGCGCGGAGGCGGAGCTGCGAGCCGCGACGGAGGAAGCCGGCGTGACCCGCTCGCGAGGCGAGAAGGTCGAGGCGGATGCGCGCGAGGCGGTTGCCGAGCTGGAGCGGCGGCGTAAGCGTCACGTGGCCGAGGCCGAGGCTCTTCGAACGGAGCGGTCGTCCGTGGAGGAGCGGTGGAGGGCGGTGGAGGAGCGCGAGGCGAACGTCGTGAACCGGCTCGCCGCCGTCGTCGCCCGAGAGGAGCGCCTCGCGTCGCTCGAGTCCACCTCCGCCGCCTCCGAATCCGCGGCGAAGCGCAGGGAGGAGGTGAGCCGCGCCGCCGCGTCCGCGGCGGCCAAAGCCGCCTCGACGCAGGCGAATCGCGAGAGGGAGTGGGCGGCGAGGGTCGCTGACGAGAGGGCTGAGCTCGCGCGGGATAGGGCTGAGCTCGCGAGGCTCCAATTGGAGGCGGAGCGGCTCCAAACCGTCGCCGTCTCGGCCGAGACGGCGGCGACGTCCGCCAAGGAGCGGTTCGAGCTCGAGGCGCGGCGGCTCGAGAGCGACAGGGCCGCGGTGCGGGAGGCGCGCGAGGCGTTGGAGCGCGAACTCCTCCGAGCCTCGCAGTCGAGGGCCATCGTCGGAGTTCTCCCACCGAACGAATCGGGAGGACCGACCAACCAACGCGGGAGGTTGAGTAATTACGAGTCGGCGTCCAAGTCTCGCGGTCCAAATCTCGCGGTCCTGTCGCGGGGGTTCGTGGAGAAGGAGGCGGCGATGGACGAACGTCGCAAACGCGAGCGCGAGGAGCTCGAGGCGCTCAGGGCCGAGGCGGATGCCAAACTCAGGCTCGCGCGCGAGACGCTCGAGTCGGCGCGAAAGGAGCGCGAATCCGCGCGCAAGGAGTTGGGCGTCGGACGCGGGGTCGGAGTTCTCTTTCCGGGGGCGTCGTCGCGCGACCTCATGCCCCCGCCGCCGCCCCGGTCGGCCATGCCCACCCCGCGTCAGCTCCGCCTCGACTCGGAGCCTTCGACCCCACGGGACTTTTTGGACGCCGCGGGCTCGGCGCTCCTCTCGGGCGACGCCGACCCAAACCCAGACCCAAACCCAAACCAACACCCGAACCCCGACCCGAACGATCCCGGGACGACACCGGGCGACGCCGCGATCGAGGCTCTCGTCGATAACCTCGCGCGTCGAACCGCCGAGGCTGAGAAGAAGCTGACGCGCGCGGAAAACCTCGCGGCTGGGTCGCAGATTGGCGGGTCGAAGGTGAACGTCGCGTCGGGCATAGCCGCGCTCAGGAGTCGGCTGGCGAGGATCGCCGTGAACAGCCGGCGGCTCACGCACGCGTCCGACGTCGACGGTCCGTCGAAGAAGGAGACGATCGCGCGGTTGGAGCAGCAGGAGCGAGAGCTGGCGAGCTGGTTCGCGGATCTGCAGAGTCAGCTCGAGGCGCTCTTCGCGCGGCCCAAGACGGCTCGGCGGAGCGCCGTCCGAAGCTCGTGGAACTGAGGACGATGTAATATAGACACCAAGGTGAAACCCAAAACTGAGGACGAAACGGGCGGCGACGGATGTACAATTAGGTTTGAACGTGAAACGAATCGACTCTGATGTTACAAAAAATGGGTGGCCCACCATCGCAAAGGGTGCGTTTTCGCACGCGGGATGGCCTTTCCTCCCCTCGACTTTGCGCGTCTTCTCTGGGCTAGCGTCAGAAAGCCTTGAACAGCTCCTGCTCCGTGAGGGAGAGGTGGCACGGTTGCTCGAGGCACTCCACCTTGACCGGCGTCTTGACATCCTCCGGTCCCTTGTCCGCGTCGGGCGGGACGTCCGGCCGGATCATGTCCAACGTCTGCTCCAGCACGCTCGTCCAGCTGAAGCCCTTGAAGAAGGGGTGCCGGCGGATCTTCTGGATACCCTCGGCGCCGACGCCGATGCGTTCGCCCTCGCTCTGCTTCAGCAGCCGCTTGACGAGATCCGCCGCGTCCTCGTCAAACTGGCGCGGGAACGAGCGCATGCGACCGGCGGTGATGCGGCGGTACAGGTCGCTATGCGTCTGCCCGTGGAACGGCGGATACCCGGTCATCATCTCGAAGAGCAGCACGCCGATGGCCCAGAAATCCGCCGCCCGGTTGCACCCCTGCTGCCGCAACGTCTCGGGGGCGAGGTAGTCGGGGGTGCCGCACACCGTGTACGCTCGCTCGCCGGGCTTGAGCGCCTTGGCGAACCCAAAGTCGGTGAGTCGCAGGTATCCGTCCTCGCGGATCAGCAGATTCTCCGGCTTGAGGTCGCGGTAGATGAAGCCCTTGGAGTGCACGTGGTCGAGCGCGAGCGTCACCTGGGTGACGTACGCCCTCGTCTGAAACAGCGACAGCGTCCCGCGCTCGTGAATCATGAAGAACATGTCCCGCCCCGACGCGTACTCCATGACGATGAACATGGCGCTCGGGGTCTGGAAGGACTCTAGCATGGACACGATGAACGGGTGCTTGGACACCGACTTCATGATCTTGCTCTCCTGAACCACGTGCGCCGTCTCGTTAATCTCCAAAATCTTAGCCTTGTCCATCACCTTCACCGCCACGGCGGCGTACTTGGCGGCGCCCTCCTCCTCGCCCTGCGTCTTGATCAGCATCCTCGAGCTTCGCCGCGAGCCGTCCACCTTCCTCCACGCCTTGTACACCGAACCCGTGAGCCCGACGCCCAGCTGCTTCGCGAACGTGAACCCTCGCAGCATGCGCTCGCCGGCGTCCTCCTCGACGACGCCGATGAGCGAGGACCGCCTCGACCGGCTCCTGCGAACCGCCGGGGACGACATCATCTCCTCCTCCGTCATCCCCAACGCCGCGGCGGACATCGCGGCCCGCAGCCCGCCGGGCGAGGGCGAGGGCGAGGGCGAGGACGAGGGAGAGGACGTGGAGTCCAGGTTGGACGAGGCGGAATCCGGGGAGAGGGCCAACGCGGGTGATCGCTTCGGGGCCCAGGACATGGACGGATGCGACGGAGACGTTCCCGTCTGAACAGCGGGACCGCGCGGAGAAGTCGGGTGAGCGTCGTCGGAGAAGCCGCCGAGGTCCACGACGGAGTGCGATTGGCGCAAACCGCTGGGGCGAGGTTTAGACTCCGCCTTGTGAATGTCCATCGCGGAGGATTTTTGGTGATCCGCGAGCTTGGAGCTGGCGCTCTGCAGCAAGCCGCCGGTGGGCCGAATCTTCTTGTGAATCATCCCGCCGCGCACGGAGTTCTCCAACGAGTCGTAACCGTCGTTCATGAGGTATGCGCCGCCCGATTGGCCCGATTGAGTGCTCGCGTCGCTGTCGCTGTCGGAAGCCTTGTCCCAGATTTCCTTTGCCGCCTTGAATGACTCACCCTCCACGATTGTGTGCTTGGGCGAAGCCGGGAGGAACCCTTCCAGCGATGACCGCCTGTTGAGAACGCCGTTGGACAACGACTTCGACTTGGACGACTTGACCCCCATCATTTTCTTCATTTGCTTGCTGAAGCTCTTGAAAGACGCCATGAGCGACGTGGAGGACGCACCCTTAGCCTTCTTCGACTCCTCCTCGGCGGCGGTGCGGGCAATCGCCTCCGAATCGCCCAAACCGGACATACCCGCGTGCATGCTGATGCTGCCCATCAGAGCCTTCTTCGCGAGCGACTTATGCACCGCTCCCTGGGACTTGATGGACGAGGAAACGTTCCCGCCGCGAATGCTGAGATCCCCGGCACCGCCGAGGTCGAAACCGTCTCCCCCGTTCCTGGCCTTGTCCGCGTCCGTCTTGGTCGACTTGAACGAGGGCGACGGTGACGCGGGCCAGTTTTCGAGGCTGGATCCCGAATCGCTCGCCTTCATCGAGCCCGACGGCATGCCCAGCTGATGGCCGCCGATGAGGTTCTTGGACGCGCCAGCCGCGGATGCGGTGGTGACGTCGTGCCTCGACCTGATGTACTTGTCAAAGTCCGCGCCCCACAGCCTCTCCAGCAGCGGCCTGGTCACCTTGAGCGTCACGGTGTGGCTCACCGCCACGTGAGAGTGCGTCGAAGCCTCGTCAGTCGGGGGCAAGCCCGCGCGTTGTCTGGCTTCCGCGGAGAGCAACGCGTCCTCGCCGAAGAAATCCGCGGCCATCAGGTGCACCTGCCGCCAGTCCGTGCCGGCCCGGACCTCGCCCTCCAGGATGATGTGAAACGACGGAACCTTCCCACCCCCGGAGATTATCGAACCGGGCGGGTAGCTCTTGCTCTCGGTCCACATCGCGTTCAAGAGCAGCTCCTTCATGTTCGCGGGGACCATGCGGAACGTCTCGATGATGTTCAACACGTTGGTGCACAGCTGTCGGGTTCTGTGGATGCGCGAGCGCACGATGCGCTTGAACGTCTCGACGTTGATGGCAAAACCCCTCGTCACCACCGGCTCCATCTCCCCGTTCTGCGACGTGATCCTCGCCGCCGTCTGGTAGGCGTGCTGCAACGCAACCTCGCCGAGCAGACATCCCCGGCTCAGCACGAGCGCCGGGACCTGAGTACCCGCCTGGTTATGCCAGCTGTCGCGAAACAGCGAACCCTCCACGATGATGTACAGATTCGGGATGAAATCCTCGGATTCAAAGGCGACGTCGCCGGCGGCCCACCGCACCTCCCGCAACTCGCTGATGATCTCCTCCTTCGACGACTGAAACATGATGGACGAGTACGCGGGAAGCACCGCGAGCGCGCCGTCCACGACGGACCTGTCCGCCGGGCTGAGCACGGCGGGCTCAACCGCGGCGAGGTTGACGTTGTTCATCTGCCGCGCGAGAGACTCCATCGCCTTGCTCCGCATCTGCATGTACTCCGCGCCGTGAACCTCGCCGCCGTGCAGCCGCGCCATGCGCTTCTTCACCTCCGTCTCGATGTCAATCCCCCACACCTTCTTATCTTGCTTCGGCGGCGAGGGCGTCGTGGGCGTACCCGGTGTACCCGGTGTACCCAGCGTTGAGGGCGTACCCACCAGCGCTAAACCCCGCTTGGCCGAGTTGCTCGCCGTCGGCCTCGTCTTGTTCGTTCCGACCCGCTTCGAATCCCTGAAGCACCTCGCCGCGAGCGCGCTGTGCACCTCCTCGAGAACTTCCTCGGTGATCTTCTCCCCGGTCGCCACGTCCACCACGGAGAGGTAATTGGACGCCAAACCCTCCGCCGTGGTGTAGATGTGCGCGTGAACCACGCCGACGTTGTTCTTGTTGAGGCACTCCAAGACGTCCGCGATGAGCCCCACGCGATCGGGCACCTCCATCGTGATCTCCGTCGCGTTGGCGAGCTTATCCTGGATGAGCTTGAACCCCGCGCTGGAGTGCGTGGATCCGCCCACCTTGGTTCGAAGCTGCCACTCGACCGTGGCCTCCTTCTCCTCCTCGATCTGGGTCATGCCGCGGCCCGAGCTTCCCCGGACGTCCCGGCTCGGCGGGGAGCGCGCCGCGGGGAGCGCCACACCGGGCTCGATACCCGCGTCCTCGTCTTCGATTTTGGCCCTGTACGCGTCGCCGGTGCCGTGTCGCTCCACCTTCTCAACCTCGGGCGGTGAAGGGACCATCTCCAACGCGGCGAGACGCAGGTCGAGCGCCGTCACCTCCGCCTCGCTGATGCCGTTGGCGTTCATCTGGGAGTCGGATTTGACGTCGATTTGTCGCGGGGCTCCATTAGCGAGGGCTCCGTTCGCATTAGTGCCGTTTCTCTCCTGCGCACCAGGGTTGTCGTCGGCGCGCTTGATGACGTCCGGCGCGTCGCCGCCGCCCCCTGTGAAGTGCGATTCCCCCCGCGAAGTGAAGAAGTGGTTGCCCCCGTGCGTGGAGGGCTCCCTGGACCCCGCCCTCGACGATGACAAGGACGTCCCCGGGGTGGTGCTGTTGCTGCGATGGATGCGGTTGGACTTCAAGATGACGTCGCGAATCTCCTCGGCGAACTGCCGCGGCTTTTGTATCTTCCGGCCGTCCGCCTGCTGCACGAGGAAAATGTCCGAGGCCATGTTATCGTGCGCCGTCGTGGACACCTCCGCCTCGATGATGCTGTACTTGTTCCGCTGAAAGAATTCGCTGATGTCCAGTAATAGCGCTATGCGATCCGCGGTTTTGACTGCGTTCGACGGGGACGGGTGGGACGGGGACGGGTGAGGAACGCGGAAAAGGAAAGCGGTGCGCGACCCCTCGGGATTGGCAGCGGTCTCGTGGGTCGTCACATGCGCGCGCGGGGACGCGGGAGGCGCACCTTTGACGACCGTGCACGTGACGTGCAGCTTGTTGGACACCTCGACACCCGCGCAGGTCAGGGGCAGCAAGCCGCACTCCATGATCCGCGTCGGGAACTCCTCGGCGAGGTTGCTCATCGAGGAGTGCGAGCGCGTTAGCTGGGCCATCGGCGACCGCGTGGTCCCTCGCGGGCGGAGGGTTATCGGTCGAATTCGACGCGCCTCACGCCGTGCCCGGTCCGTTTGCGCCGAACGGTCGCGACGACGATATCGGACGAACGACGATCCTCCCGGTGAGCTCGATGCGCACCTCCCGAAGCCGTGGACGAGCGTCGCGCGCGTCGCGACTGGCGCGGGCGCGGTGGGGAGATCGCTTTTAAGTGTTAGCGACTTTTCCCTTTTTTTGGTCACTACGTCTCGTACGATAGAAGAGGGTCACTGCGACGTTTGAAACGATTGAAAAGGCGCTCCGGCGGCAGCCGCAGTTCGGGATGTGATATCTCATCCCAGCCAAGCAAAGAAACACCAGAATTTTTAGGACTTTTTACAGCGGTTCGCGGCCAGGAGAAAACAGATTTCGTCCTTCCCGCTAAAAAGCTGCATTTCTCGGCCGCGGGATTTCCACTGGATTTCCCATGCTCGCTATCTCGGAGAACTCGCAGTGCCATCTCAGTTAACTGGAGTGCTATCCTGGAGACCATTCACGCCAGAATCGACAGACTCGACCTTAAAAAATGACAGTGTATATAGTATCATGGGAATAATTGGGATTAAGATCAATCTGTGGCGCACGAATCCGACTCGAAGAAAAATCAAAGCGTACATATCTTCGAGTCAGACCACGGGCGTTATTTGGGATTGATCAAAAATATTTTCGCAGATAATCTGAGGCGCGCGTTTCCGACTCGAAAAAAATTCAAAGCGTACATATCTTCGAGTCAGGCCACGGGCGTTATTTGGGATTATCAAAAATATTTTTGCGGATTTGATGCCAATTACACCGCGTGAAGTAGCTTTTTTGGAATCTCGCAAAGCCGGCGGCGATGAATCTCGAGGTCTCCAGGAACAATGCTCATATGGCGAAGGCGAAGCGTTTTGTTTCCCACGTTTTAACGGAAAAGAACATTTCCTAACAACCTCGATGCCACTTCATGCCCGCGCGGTTCATCGCGCTTGAATCAAGTCATTCAGCAACAATGTCTGATGCAATGATGCGCCACCTGCTCGGCTCCGAGAAAGCGCTCGTCCACGATCCTGGGCCCAAGGGCGAGTCCGGCGAGGGCGACGCCTGCCTCGTTATGGTTTTCCTCGTCATCGCCGCTGCCATCGGGATTACGATTTACGGTGAGCTTCAGCTTCCCGCCGACCTCGACTCCGCCCCTCTCGACGCCTCGTGTGCGCAGATACCTGACTAATTGTTTTCTACAGAGAAAAATTTCCGCCCTCCCTCCTCCGAGGAGAAGTCCGACGCGGATTACCTCGAGGAGCAGAAAGCCAAGTCTGCCGAGGAGGGGGTCGAAAACGTCTCCGAGGGCATGACCCCCGAAGAAGCGCGTGACGCCGCCAGGCAGGCGAAATGGCTCGTGCCCTCCAACGACGACCCGAGGCTCAAGGCTGCTCTCACCCTCGCTGTCTTCTTCTGCATCTGGGTGTTCCTTCTCACCCTCTCCCTCATGGGCACCGGTTTCAAGCTCCTCGGAGGCAAGGACTCTGCCAAGATGTTCGACGTCGCGGACAACCCAATCTCTGCCCTCCTGATTGGTGTGCTCGCCACCGTGCTCGTCCAGTCTTCCTCGACCACTACCTCCATCATCGTCTCCATGGTTGGTGCCGATGAGCTCTCTGTCAACATCGCCATCTTCATGATCATGGGTGCCAACATCGGTACTTCCGTCACCAACACCATCGTCGCCATGGGCCACTTCGCGAACCAGGATGACCTCCGCCGCGGCTTCGCCGCCGCCACCGTGCACGACCTTTTCAACATGCTCAACGTATGCGTCATGCTCCCCCTCAACTGGATCTACCCCTTCCTCGAGAAGATGACCTACGAGATGGCCAAGGACCAGGAGCCCTGCGACGGCGACGACTGCAACAAGACGGAGTTCCTCAAGCCGTACATCTCCCCATACTCCAAGGGCGTTGCCAACTACGACAAGAACGTTGCCAAATACATTTCCCAGAACTGGTGCGCGGGCCAGTGCGGCAAAAGCTACTCCACCGACGCCATGAAGTTGATCTCCGCGGAGGTCTGCACCTCCTCCACGGACTGCTCCAACGTCCACAAGAACTACGAGGACAACTGGATGTCCAAGGGCTACCTCACCAAGAAGCGCGCGCCCGGGTACATCGTCGCCACCGCCTCCGGTCCCGCCGAGTTCCACTACGAGAAGCCCGCTGCCTGCTCCACCTCCACCAAGTTCTTCGACGATGAGGACGCCTGGACCAGCTCCGTCGCGGGTTCCCTCACCACCGGTTCCTGCTACGAGGTTTGCGGCT
>Ga0181573_10001364_pt1 | contig 24195 bp, 18 predicted proteins | sample 101ome_25_FD_148643 | JGI IMG/M metagenome (GOLD analysis project Ga0181573, IMG submission 148643) | Coastal salt marsh microbial communities from the Groves Creek Marsh, Skidaway Island, Georgia - 101409BT metaG (spades assembly) | ecosystem: Environmental > Aquatic > Marine > Intertidal zone...
CGTGAACATGGAGTTGTGATTATTCCCACAACTCTCTGAAATTTTCTTCGCGTCGTGACGCGCCGCTGATCAGCGGAGACAGTTTTCCCTTCCGCTGAATTACGAATGAGTGGGCCATTCGGAAGCGGCATTGCGGTGCGAAGTTGTCGCCCTCGCCCTCGCCCTCGCCCTCGCCCTCGCCCTCGCCCTGGCCCTGGCCCTCGCCCTCGCCCTTACTCCCCCCCTCCCCCCCTCCCCCCTCCCTGAAGGAGATGGCCCGACATGGCGCCCCCCCTGTGGTCTTCTTCGACTGCATCCGGTTCCTTTCCAAACGCTCTTTCGGCTGGGAGTTCACCGGCCCCATCGACAAGCACGCGGTTCTCTCGCTCAAGCAGAGCTACGAGCAGGGAAAACGTCCACTCCGGTCGAAGAAGGTCCGAGCGACGATCAGCGACTCGCAGGTGGCCAATCTGCTCCTGTTGTGGTTGGGCTCGCTCCCGCACCCGCTGCTGCCGGTGGAACACGCCTGGCACCTGGCCGGCAGCCATCTCGGCAGTCGCAATGCTGGCAGTGGTAACGACTCGGACGATGTTTTTGACATTTCGGCCGAGGGGTCCGTTTCGCCGAGGATGCCGACGTCGCCCAAGACGAGGCCGGCGATGTACAAGACGCTCAAGACGCTCATCGGCTGCACCGAGCCGTTCGTCCTCGAGGTGCTTTTTCCGCTCTTTGAGCTCCTGCACCATTTCCACCTGAACGAGGAGCATCGTGACGAGTCGCTTCACAGCCTCTCAACAATTTTCACCCCCAGCGTGTTCGGCACGGCAGAGGACCACGGCCTGCGGGGGCCCGAGTACGAGGCGCTGCTCAGGGAGGCTTGCGCGACGTTGATCAGAGACTATCGCGGCCTGTTTACGAGCCAGCCCGAGCTCGCCCGGGAGGAACGGCAGCCGGCTGCCGACGAGGCCGGCAAGGCCGACGAGGGCGTCGCCGCGGAAGACGCCGACGAGCTGGGCAGCATGATCAGCGTCACCTTTGACAATATCATGGGCGACATCATCGCCGAGCTGGACGAGGACGACGTCCCGGAGGGCAGTCCCCAGAAGAAGAAGAAGACCGGCAGGCACGACTGCTCTGTCGGCCAGTTCATGAACCAGCACGCGCCGGTCGACTTGGGCGAGACGGGCTCCGACTCGAGCTCGCCCACGTCGGTGCTGTGAGATGGGTTCGTGAAAGGAGGGAGGAAGGTCGATTAGCGAGAACAATATCCGGAACGAGTAGAACGCAACGCACAAGTCAAGGAACGACCTGGCCGTACAACAAAAAAGAACAAAAACAAGAACGACAACGCCCGGCGACGACAGCGCATTTTATTTTGAAGCTCATTTTGTTTTATAAGATTTATATATAAGAAAGCCACCTAATCAATTGATGCCCAGGTCGCTCTCGTGGCGCTCGATCGACTTGAACAGCTCCTTGAAGTTGCCTTTGCCAAAGCCGCCGCATCCGGCGACGTCGCGCCGCACCACTTCTCCCGCCTTGTCCGTGCATATCCGCTGGATGACCTCGAAGAAGAACGTCGAGCGGTCGCCGATGGGCTTGGTGAAGATCTGCAGCAGGACGCCCTGGTCGTCCCGATCCACGAGAATGCCGAGCTCCTCGCACATCGAGAACTCCTCGTCCGTCAGGTAGGGCCCGATCTTGGACGGCAGTTCCTTGTAATACCGGACGGCCGGAGCGGGCATGAACTCAAAGCCGCCATAGACCTGCGAGGGAATGGGCGAGTTGGCGAGTGAGTGGGCGCTAGACTGCGCTAGACCAGACTCGAGTGAAGACGTCCAAGAACGAGAAACAGCGACGCACCGTCGCTTCCCGCATTTTCCGCAGCGTGGAGAAGATATCTTCCGTCTTGAGGGCCACGTGCTGCACGCCAGGACCCTCGTTCTGCTCGAGGTACGTCTGGATTTGGCTCTTGCGCGGTGTGTTGAACGTGGGCTCGTTCACGGGGAGGATGACCATCTCGTTGTTGGACGTCAGCACCACAGAGTTGAGCCCGGAATCGACGGTTCCAACGTCTTCGGCCACGAACTCGGCAAACTCGTGGAATCCGGTGCAATGCATCAGGTAATCCCGCACCGCAATGAGGTCCGGCACGTTGCCGACGATGTGATCCATCCTTCTGAGCCCGTAAGAGACGTTCTGCTCCGTGTGGACGGCCATGTACCCCGGCAAGTGCGGCCCGGCGTAATCCCCCGACACGAACCGCAGCACCACGTCGCCGTACAATCGGACCTCGGCGATTGTCTTGCCCGTCGACGTGCCTCCCGTGGCATCGCCCTTGCCTCCGCTCGTCAGCACCCGCGGCGGCGTCACGGCCACGCCGCCGTGTTTCACGCATGCCTCGAACGCCGCGGCCGCGTCCTCCACCCGGACGCCCACGGCACGGACCGCGATGCCGTGCGCCTTGAAGAACCCGTGAGCCTCGTGCTCGTTCCCGTACGGCGCACTGAACACCATCGATATCTCGTTGCTCTGCATGACGTAACTTGCAAACTCGTAGTTCCCTGTGCCCTGATCTGACTTTGCGACCAGGTTGAGGCCCAGGGCCAGCCCGAAGCGGGACGAGGTCGTCTTGGCGTCCCCGCACCAGAACTCGATGTGATCGAACCGCTCCACGCCGAACAGATCCGACATCGGATTCGACCGCACAAAGGTCTTCGCGCCCGTCAGCTGCCGCCGAGGCGGGGCGTCCTCGTCCGCGGTGGGCGGGTGGGGCTCGGCGCAGTACTCGGCGCATCCACCACGACCGTGACCACCGCCGCCGTTGAGGGTAATTGGGGCGTTGTAGACCATGTATGTGTGTTATATGAGGTACGTTATCTCGACGTCCACGACGAGGCTCTTAAAACGTGTGTGCGTCGCGCTGGCGTCGCGTTGACTTAAATTTTGTGGTCGGAAGACCGAACGACCGCTCCTCGGCGTCATTGCAAATGCAGGCTGATATGGCACCGCACGTCGTCGTATCCAGTTTGTCGTCTCGAGTCGGGCCCAATCTCAATGCGGCGGCCGTCCACCGAGGGAGGCGAGTGGCGCCGACCGTCGCCAAGACTCGGACGGCCGCGAAGCACGTCTTCCGCGACGTAGAGCCGGCACAGACGTCGACGTCGACGTCGACGTCGACAACACCACCCTCGACAACATCAGCGTCGACGTCGACAACATCGACCTCGACGTCCACAGCATCACCGTCCCCCACGGCGGCGTCCGTGTTTGCCGGCCTTCTGGCGCGGGCCGGCGCGGCAGACTCGGGGCTGCGACTTGACACGTCGGCCAACACGCAAGGCCGGGGTATTTTCATCGACCGAGACGTGGTGAAGGGAACAGTGCTGCTCGAGCTCCCGCTTTCCATGTGCATCTCCGTGGACTATGCAAAGGGCGGCCTGCGGCTGCCGCAAGACGTGCCAGCGGGCGGCCCGGCGTGGCCGCGGCTGACCAAGGCCGTCGCCAAGGACGATGCGCTCCCGTGGGACGTGCTCATCTCCCTGGCGCTGCTCGACTCGCTCTCGGGCATGGGGTCCGAGCTGTTCCAGGACTGGGGGAACACGGCGTTCCCAGAGGCAAAGGACATGTCGCTTCCGGTGTGTTTGCCGCTGGGGATGCTCGGCGAATTGCAGGACGACGAGATGGTGGGCAAGGCGCTTGAGCAGAAGGAACGGCTCCGGGGGCTGTTTCCCGGGCTGAGCGTGGCTGTCGACGCCGACGGTGCGGACGCCGGCGGGTGTACGTGGCTTGAGTACGCGTTTGGGTTGGTGCGCAGTCGGGCGTTTTGCCTCGGTGACAATCACTTTGCGTTTGTACCCGTCCTGGATGCCGCAAATCACGCGACGAGTGAGCCCAGTGCCGACTTCCAGCTCGACACGCGCAGCGACTCGGTCGTCTTCTTCGCCTTGAAGGACATCAAGGCGGGCGAGGAGGTGACAATCTCGTACACGGGTCGCAGTGGATACACCAACAAGCGTCTGATGACGCAGTACGGGTTCGTGTTCGAAAACCCCTTTGACACGTTTGACGGTGACGACCTGGATGTGGACCTCGGCGACGTCGGCTCGGCGTCGTTCGATGTATGGGACGTGCAGCGGGCGCTCGGGGATTCCATGGTGGACATCTTCTCCGGAAAGGATGTCCTCGCGTACGCAAGCCTGAAGAGCCTGCCGATCGACGCCGGCGACGACGACGCCGATGCCGGCGGCGATGCGTTTGGCGGCTGGTCCGAGGGTCAGCGCGCGTTGCTCGAGCGCATCCGTGCGGCCGTCGATCGTCGGATCGAGGCGTGGGAAACGGGCATCATCGAAGACAAGAGCCTCCTGGCGCACATGCTGGGGGCGAAACACGGCAGCAGCGGCGGCGACGGGCGGCTGGTCGCGTGCCTGCGGTATCGGATCGCGCGAAAGGAGCGCGACCAGGCGATGCGAACGCTCGTCGATCGCCTGCTCGGAACGGCGTGAGGTCCATATTATTGTTACATCCCATCCCATCCCATCCAACTAACACTCGTACAGAAAGCTCGAGTCGAACGACTCTGTCAGCCCGGTCAACGTCTGGATGCACTCCCGCCACACGGGCACCGCACGCGACGCCTCCCTCGCTCGCATCGTGTCGCTCGCCCGTTCGAACCGCCACACTTCGACGAGTTCGTTCAAGCGACCCACGTCGCTATACATGAGCATCTCCACCTCGTTCTCGACCCCCGCCGATCGCGCCGCCTCGATCTTTGCCGGGAGCGCCGCTTCAAACGCCGCCAAGGCCTTGGGCACCGTGTCCTGTGGGAGAGGGAGGGAGAGGGAGGGAGAGGGAGAGGGAGGGAGGGAGCGAGCGAGTGAGTGAGTCAGCGAGTGAAAAAGCGAGACTGCGCGAACGACGTCGATCGACGACCTACGTAGCCTGCTTGAAGTCTGTACCGCCGGAGCTCCACCATGGGCAGGCGCCTCCGCCGCTCCGCCGCTGCCTCCGGCTCTGGATCCGCCCCAATGCGCTCCATTATGGCCCCAGCCGGCCTGAATATCGACGAACTCTGCTGGGCAAACAGCGGCTTGGCCTGACCAAGGTAGCTCGCCCAACGTTGGTCGGCTGCGGAGCGCCTACGAGTGGCGTCGCGATCGTCATGGTCCCGATACCGATAGAAATGCAGGTACGAATTCAGGTCCATCGAGCTCGAGAGATCGCAGCGGAGCGTGGCAAAGCAGGGTTGAAGCTCGTACCGCACGGGCTTGATCTGACGGACGGACGATGGGCGTGGTAGAGCGCGTTGGCGTTGGCGTGAGCGTGAGCGCCAGTAAGCGTGAGCGAGCGCCGGACGCCGGACGCCGGACGCCGGACGCCGGACGCCTGACGCCGGACGCCTGAATACCAACCTCGCACCCAATCGCGTACCTTCTCCGCCAAACGAAGAAATTCGGCGAAATGAGCAGGTTGGATGGCGTATTGGCGCATCTCGATCATATCCCCCGAGGGAGAGGAGGAACCCCTGCTGCTGAACTCTCTCCTCGCGTCAATGAGCAGCCTCCGACACCTCATTTAGGCGGTTTTCGTGTGAAACCTTTTCCATGTGACTCACACTGTGAGTCACATGAACCTTTGGTTTCGAAACCAAAGGTATTCACTTCACCACACCCTGTCGAGTCGAGGGTGAACGAACGAGAGAGAACGAGCAGCATCTTCGTGCCAAGCAAGTGCGACGAGTGACGGTCGTTCGCGGCGGCGTGGCAAACTCGAATTGGAGCAAACATCAAAAAGCGAACTCATCATGGCTTCCAACGACGCCTCGCCCTCCTCCTCGTTCACACAGCTTGACTTACAAGCGTTGCAGTTCATCGAGACGGCCCTTCATGGAGACGTCTCGGCCAACGAGTTGCAGGAGTACCTCAACACCGTCTCTCGGCAGTTGCTCGACCCGATCTTTCAGAAGAGGAAGAGCGAGGCGGCGAGGAAGGTCGTGTTGTCGGGCAAGCTTCCCGACAAGATGCTGGACCCGGTGCCGGATATCGAGCAGTCGCTGCTGCTGTCGGATGAGCTGGACCTGGACGAGTTGGAGTGCGTGTCGCTGATCGAGACGACGGCGCCGATTGTGTCGATTGAGGCGGCGATGGTGGAGTTCTTCGAGCGGCGTTCGTCGGCGATCAACTGTCTGATCACGCTGTTGGTGACACAGATGAACGGGTACGGTTCCGTGCAGGACGACCTGTTCGCGGCGGTGGAGACGTTCAATATGGAGACGTTGCTGGGCGTGAAGGGGGGGGGCGAGGAGGGGGGTCGAACCGTCTTGGTGGGCAACCTGTGCGCGTCGGTCAGAGCGACGGCGGGTGCGATTCACAACGGGCGTATGCGGCAGTACAGGGTCAAAGAGTGCCTGGAGCTGTGCGAGTGCCTCGTGTATGCGTCGGTCATCAAGCAGCGGATGGGCGTGGTTGACGTGTCGGCGATGCTCGACGCGCTGCGCGAGCTGGTGCAGCACCGGTTGAACGAGCACGCGAGCCTGGTGTTGGTAGCGATTATGCTGGCGCTCCTTCCGCAGGAGTCGCTCGACGACGAGGCCATGGAGAAGGACGCCGCGGTCCTGAAGAAGGTCGCCGAGGGCCTGACGTTTTCGGACGGAACGACATCGACGATATCGACGATATCGACGACATCGACGACAGCGACGACAGCGACGACATCTGGCGTGCTCAATCAGACCCAGATTCAAGGCCAGAACCACCAACAACAGCCGACCGACGCCGCGCACGTGATGATTGCCGAGATGGTCTGCGCCGTCATGCGGGTGTACTGCTCTCCATCGGCCGACGCGGCCGCGACCATTAAGTTTCTGAAGAATGGCGTCCTGTCGCAGATCAAACGGGTACTGTTCGACGGCCTGTCGAGCGTCAACAACGAGATCCTGGAGTTCACGGTGAAGTCGACGGTGTACCAGTTCCTGCGCATCCTGATTGACGTGTCTGACGGGATTGACGAAGACATCAGCCCCGTGCCGTGGCTAGTGCGGGCGAGCAAAGACAACGCCCTCAAGGAGATCCGCGCCGAGGCGCACAATCACGGCCACGGCCAGAACCAGCACGCCGGGCACAGCCAGAATCACCACGGGCACGACTACGACCACATGGGCCAGGGACACGATCACATGCAGACGAGCATGCATTCGCCGCTGCACGGTAGTGCCGGCCACCACGGTGCCGGCCACCACAGCGCACAGCACGCACAGCACGCACACGGCGCCGGTGACTCGGCCGCGGTCCAGGGCGACAGCATCGGGTCGCTTTTGGCACTGTGGGCGACGTGCCTCGAAGGCAGCTATCCGCTGTTTGAAGCGTATCAGGAGCACGTGGCCAAGTTTTTGCGTGCCGTGGGAACGGACGAGCAGCTCATCATGGTCCCGTCAGTGTTCATCGGCCACATGCGGATCCTCTCGGCCGTCGCGAGCACCGAGCAGGGAGCCGACGTGGTGTTCCGCGTCCTCCACGATAAGAACGCGTCGGCGCACGTCGCTTGGAGGAAGCTGTTCGCCACGCTCAGGGCGGTGATTGCCATGTACGAGAGTGCCGGCAACAGCAACCAGCACATCAGCTCCACCGTCCTGCCCGAGGCCGACACCAACGGACTGTGTGCCTTCGTCGACGTCTTCACCCAGGTCATGACCAACGGGCCGCTCGCCAAGTCGCTCGAATGGATCCAGGACCTCGAGGAGGAGTGCGGCGTGGCGCCGAGCTGGGAGGTCCTGTTCGAGGCCATGTGCTCCCCCGTCCCGCAGAAGCTCAAGGCCGCGCTGGACGGTGCCATCGCGTCCCTGGCCAGACACCAGTCGCTCGTCGGACCCATCTGGGACAGGCTGCTCGGTGCCGTGGTCGTCAGGAAGGACCCGCTCTCGTTCGACGGACGCAAGTCGGTGCCCGTCAAGTACGACCTGACCTACCAGCTGAACGAGATCGAAGCGCGAGCTGAGGAATACGAAGAGGCAATTGCCTTCGTCAAGCTCCTGAACGCGCTCTGGACGGCGTCCGGGCCGTCATTCGCCGACGGCGGGGCCAAGTACGAGCACTTCACGAGGTTTGTCCTCGAGGAGATCGCGTCCAGCATCTATCAGCGGTCCTTCAAGCACGAAAAGGAGCGCTGGGAGCTCATCAGCGAGTCGCTGCTCCACTGCCGCCTGTGCCTGGAGTCGCTGCCCAAGGCCATGGAGGCCCAGGCGTCTGTCAACCCGGGCGCCAGCACCATCATGACGCCCGGCGAGTACGTGATGACCGACCTGCTCGAGGCGAGAAGCCTGTTCCGCGTCGTCAACTACACACTGTCGCTGGGGACCGACTGGCTCTCTGAGCAGTACGACGAGGGGGCCCTCGCCGACGCCAAGGCCCGCGCCGTTGTCGAGTCCCTGCGGCTCGTCCGCTGCGCCATGGGCATGGACGTGGACTTCATCGCGATAAAGCAGAACAACATGCCCGGAAAGGTGTACAGTCCCATCGAGGCCGTCCTTTTGCACGACAGGGAGCGGATCCCGACTATCTTGGACTACGCAAGGTGCCCGTGGGACGTGGCCCTTCGGCGCGAGTCCTTACTCGTGTCCCAGCTGCTCATCTCTCGGATCCCCGAGATTGTCGGCCGTCTGGAGTCAATCTTCTACGAGAACGGACAGAGCATCAAGGGCAACCTCCAAAAGGGGTACAGCACGGTCCTCAAGCGGGCCAACGCGACCGCCTGGGCCCACCGCCAGGAGGACGAGGACGAGTGCGCCCAGATCGCGCTCGACATCGTCCTCGACTCGCTCAAGTCGGGCGTCTCGTCCAACTTTGGCGAATATATCTGTGGGTTCGAGGTCTGCGCGGGCGTCAACTACATGTCCCTCGAGAACCCCAGCTACACGCACTCGCCCCTCCGGGAGATCCTCGACGTTGTGGCCAGCCTCACGGCCGCCTCCTCCAGGCCGCAGATCTACGAGAAGTGCCTCCAGGTGATCTATTACCTGTGCGAAACGCCGCAGACCAGCCAGTACTTCGTGCACTACCTGCTGTCGTCCTACGCCGGCCTGGCGCACCTGATCGACGGCGTGCTGTTCGCCCCGATCCCGGTCCAGCGCGACAGCCAGGTGTCCTCGATGTACCACCGCGCGTGGCTCCTGCGGATTATGGCCATCGAGATTTTCAACGCGGACGTGAGCTCCATGACGGTCAGGGAGAACGTGGTGGCCCTGCTCAAGGACCTGTTCAAGGTCCACGGCGACGTCCACACGCACAGCAGCCTCGCGGGCATGCTCCAATGCGTGCTCGCTGGCGCTCCCAAGGAGCGATGGCTCGGCGACAGCCTGCCGAGCGCTGAGAGGAAGATGCTCGCTCTGCTCGATGTCGAGTCCTTGCTCAGCCCCAAGCTCCTCGAGCGGGGCGAGGGCACGGCGCTGGCGTCGACCTGGCGCGGGGACGTGGTCATCGACACGGACATGCTCAAGGACGAGCTGCTCCGGCGGTACGTGACAGCCGTCTCCAACCACGAAGATCTGGTGGAGAACGTAAAAAAGGCCGCCAAGCACGCGCTCGAGCACGCGGACGACCTGAACCACTTCACCGAGTACACGGGAGGCGTCCATTCCATCGCCAACGGCGCCCAGGCGGTGATCCTGGCGACCGCGGCCGGCAAATTCGACCTGATCCTCCAGGCATGCGAGAACCCGAGCATCGTCGCCCAATACCTTTGCATGGCCATCCAGGACTGCACGAGCGTCCTCGAGCGGGGCGCCCGCGGGTGCACCGACGGCCTCGGCGTCGCGCTCGAGTGCATGGCGTCCAGGCTGCGCGAAGTCACCGGTGGCAGTGCGGCGTATTGGAGCGGGGTCGGGGCTGGGGTTGGGGTCGGTAGTGTGGGCGCGGGCGCGGTCGGAGGCAACCCACCCCCGGCCGAGTCCAGCTCGCAGGTCTTCTCGCTCGTAGCCACGTCCCTGCTCGGCAGACAGCTGGGTCTGATCTGGGGCGCCCGCCAGCAGGAGCGTGTTCGGATCCCCATGTACAATACGCTGTGCATCTACGTGGACATGATCCGGAACAGCAAGACGCTCGGATCGGCCGTCCTGGAGGAGTCGATCAACATCCTCTACCAGAACATGCGCAGCCTGCAGCCGATCATCAGCGATTCCATGTCTGCGCAAGCGCCTCTGGCGACCAGCGGCCTCATGATGCTCGCCGCGCTGCTCTCGTACGATCCGACGACGGGTGTCGCAAGCGAAGTGCACTCGTCGCCGCTCCCGGCCAAGATCCTGCAGGACATCCAGGACGCCGACCCGCGGCTGCTCGCAAGCTCGGCGTTCTCGAGCCGGGCCAACGCCGACCTCCTCGAGGCCAAGGTCGACCTCCTGCTGGGTCTGGCGTTGGCCGGAGGGGGCCAGGCCCGGTCCGCGTCGGTGCAGAAGATGGTGTCTCTGCAGACCGTCGCAAAGCTGAGCAGCTGCAAAGTCTTCGACATGCGTCCTGAGAAGTCCGGTGGGTTCGGCGTCGCCTCGTCGACGTCGCCGTCGGTCTCCTCGGCCTCGGCGTCCTACTTGCACCAGTTCATCGGCCCCTCCCTGCGAGTGATCCTGTCCGTCATGAGCACGCTGTCCCAGAGCGACAGCGTGCTCAAGCAGGTGTCGCATCAGTTCCTCGAGGCGCATCCGCAGCTGGTCGACAGGGTCCTCAAGGAGGCCGGAGGCACCGGCAGCGCCCTGGGGTGGGCGCGCGGCACGGTCGAGCTCGAGGAGGCCACCCTGGTCGTGCAGATAACGACCATCCTGGCGGTCGCCCGGGCCGGCAAGTTCCCGGACATCAGGGTGCACCCGGCGCTCCACGAGGCTATCCTCGACCTGGCGTCCAGGATGTTCGTGCTCAACGCCAGGTGCCAGGCGCCGTTCGTCTGCTCGGTCGAGGACTACCGCCGCGGCGGCAAGGCGGACGCCCGGGCAGAGAAAGCGTCCAAGACGTTGTTCGAACTGCGAAGCGCGCTGTCTGCATACATTCGGACGGCGATCGACGGGCTGCTCGTGGACGCCAACTCGCTGATGCTCCTCCTGCAGAGCGGACTCTACCAGGCTTGCATGTTTGACTTGCCGCACGTCGTCTCTGCCGGTGGCGTCGGCCTCCCGGCCCTGCTGCGGTACGCCGAGCACGTGCTAGCGAGCATGTTTACGGTCCTGACGCGCGTGCGGGGTCACGAGGCGATGGAGAAGGGGATGGACATGGACGGCATCAGGCGGGGATGCGCGGCGCCGCTGGCGGCGCTCGAGGGCATGATGGCAGACAGGGAGCGGGACGTGTCTGCAGGCGGAGAGTCCATGGAGCTGCTGATTAGAAAGGTCAAGGGGGTGATGTTTGCTTAAATTTACGGTTTCAAGAGAGCTGGCCGCAGTTGTCGATGACGATCTTGGCGCGCGTCGCACCGGAATCGCTTCCATACGACTCGACCTTCTTCACGACGTCCATGCCGGCAGTCACCGAGCCGAAGACGCAGTGCTTTCCGTCCAGCCATCCGGTCTCGGCGGTGCACAGGAAGAACTGGCTGCCGTTCGTGTTGGGTCCGGCGTTGGCCATACTGAGGATTCCAGGGCCCCTGCATCGAGACGAACGGACGAGCACAGCGAAGCGCGAGTGAGCGAGCTAATGAGCGAGCGAGGGCATGTACGTGAGCAGGGTTGCTGCGCTCCCCGTTGTTCACCCCACCCTGAGACGACAGACGTACGTGTGCTTGAGCACAAAGTTCTCGTCCGGGAACTTGTTCCCATAGATGGACTCGCCGCCGGTCCCGTTGCCCCTGGTGAAGTCTCCTCCCTGGCACATGAATCCCGGAATCACGCGGTGAAACGAGGACCCCTTGAAGTGCAGCGGCTTGCCAGAGCTGCCGGTTCCCTTCTCGCCCGTGCAGAGCGCCCTGAAGTTCTCGGCAGTCTTGGGGACCACGTCGGCGCGCAGGGTCATCTCAATGCGACCGAGCGGGTTGCCGTCGGCGGAAACGTCGAAGAAAACAACTGTCGTGAAAGCGTCGTTGGGCGGTGAGGCGGGAGTGCATCGTGGGCGGTCGAGGCTGAAGGCCGAACGAGAGAAGAAGAAGCCGTTTCCGGCACATCGGCACCGGGTGTGTGTTTCGGTCGTTCCGAGTGTTGGTATGCACGGTCCACCAGCCAAACAGATGCCGGTTTGGTGTTGTGCGGCTCATGGAAGTTTCTAAGTGGATCTGTCTTCCGAATCAGGCTGCGTCCGTTCGCACAGCCAAAAGCCAGGGGCGTCACGCGCACGATCGTACACCTCACTCATAAACGTACCAGGGTTGGACATGATGGTTGATCGAAGGAGAGAGAAACACACAAAAGTTTGGAGGAGACGAGGCGACTCTCGGCGAGAAGTCATCGATCGATTCATGCAACGGATTCTCCTTACACCATAAGCTCATCACGCGGTCGTCGACACTTCGTCATCGACGCTCTGATTACTCTTCAGCTGCGAGCTGACGCTATCGATCGTCTCGTTGAGCTGGGCGATCTTCTCTGCAAGGTTCTGTCGGGTCACCTCAGGAGACTCCTCTTCGTCCTCGAGAAACTTCGGCAATTTAAGACGCTGATCGTCGCCCAGCAATGCCTGGGAAATCTGAGGCGCGAAGACGAACCCGAGGACGCCAAACACCACCCCGCCGATGGCGACACCACTCCAGAAAGACCCGCTCTCCCTGGACGCCATGACGACGTGAGACCTGCGTGCGTGTGCAGTCATCGGGCGGCTCGGGCGGCTGCGCTGCATCGGAAGCGTGGTCGCAATCGACCCTGCAAGAGCGGCGTGTGTGGTGGGATGACGTGAGTAGACGACTGTGCGGGTAGGTCGGTTTCTTTCCGGGAGGTCTATTCGAGAGAGAAGAAGAGCCACTCGCTCGACCGACCGGGAGTGCGTCACCCCGCGGACGATACAACACTCGAGAAATGCCGTGCTGCTGTGCTCAACATGAGGGGACGTACGCGAAGAGCTCGTGGTCACTGTGGCAAACATGGAGAGAGGGATTTCCTTTCGTTCGTCTGGTCGTCGTGCGTCTGCGCTTACTCCTGGTACTGGTTTGACGACAACGTGTTTTGTTAAGATGGCAATGATAGAGTAGAAGAGAGGGGTCACGAGAGAGAGAGAGAGGACACCCAGAATGTCTCGCCCCTTAGGACGATCGACGTGGCTTCCGTCCTACAAGACCTCTTCGCCGACGCCAGCTCCGGCGCTCGAAATCTTGAGTCGTTCGTCGAGCTCATTGACGAGATCACCCAGCGTAGCCAGCGACGCGACGTCGCTCACCTTGATGTCGAGGAAGTCACTGTAGCTGTTGATCAGTCCGACGAAGATCGGCAAACCCACGGACGCGATGCCCGCGCTTCCCAAGTCGCTGTTGCCGTCGAAGTACGAGTCGTCGCCTACGAGTTCCTTGATGGCGCGTCTGACCAGCTGCTCTGCGGTCAGTGGCTCGTCCGTCTGGTCGGCGTCCTTGAAGAAGACGCGGGCAAGCAGGTCGCCGGCCTTGAGATACCACGACGTGATGATCGGGTTGACCCAGGCGTTGCACGCCATGGAGAAGAGCGTCGTCAGGATGACCTGGTGCGGGGGGATCGGGCGATTGGGTGAGAGCGCGCGGGCAATGATCGGACGTAGAAGGACGTACGACGTAGAAGAACTCGAACCAGGCGACGGGAAGGGGAAGAGGCGAGAACCAGTAGTAGTACTTGGGGAAGTTCCACCACGTGTAGTCCCTCTTGATGGAGGTGTAGTTGAAGGCCGTCGGAGGATACGGCCTCTCGAACGCCTCGGGGTACACTTCGTACATACCCGCCAGGGAGATCTCGCCGGGCTGGGCGGCAGGGCTGCGCGTTATCCACCAGTACCACTGGCAGATGATCTGGTGGAACAGGAAGCAGCCGTAGGACGTCGGCCCGAGGACCTCCGCCAACGGCCTCCACTCGAGCACCCTCGACGTGAGGCTCCTCGTGGGCATCGACAGCAGGGCGATCCAGACGGCAATGAGCGGCGTCTTGATCCGCTCGATCAGCACGCTCCACACGTAGCGGTCCAGGGCGGATTCCCAGTGGTGGGGATCGTTGTGCGACTCGTCGTACATCTTGCCGGTGAAGCTCGGGTAGGGCCAGTCGATGTCGACGAGCATGGCGATCCACCACGCGAGGAAGAAGCAGCTGAGCAGGTCGCATGCCACGGCGTAGACGTTCCTGAAGTGGCTCTGGGCTGGCCTCGCCCAGTCGTAGAAAAAGTAGGCGACCACACCGGAACCTACGACCGGCAGCCAGTAGGGTGGAAACAACACGGTCGACAGCGCGTACACGTTGGCGAAATTGTACGACAGGCTCTGGGCCTCTGCCGTGTTGAACGTCTCCTTCCACGGCGTGAAGAAGTAGTAGGCGCCCAGGGCGAACGCGGACAGCATGACCTGGCGACCGGGCGTAGCGAGTGAGTGAGAGAGTGAGAGTCGGGTGGTGGGCGGCGGCGCACGAGCCCGATCCGTACCCCCAGCGTGTAGACGGCGCCCCAGATCAGGATGTCACGACCCTTGCCGCGACTCCTCACCAAGGCGTTGTGCATCCACTTGAAGACGAGCAGGACTGGTGATGGTGGCGGCGGCGGCGGTGAGTGAGCGGGAGAGAGAGAGAGCGAGAGAGAGAGAGCGAGAGAGAGAGAGAGAGTCCGAGAGATGCGTACCGAAGAAGTAGACGCTGAAGAACCAGCTATAGTAAAGGATCCAACCTGCGAGTAACGTAGCGACGAACGCGAGTGAGCGTGTGTGCCCGCCGCCGCTCCAAACTCCAAATCTCCAAATCCCGTACCGGCCAGGATGAACGCAAAGAACCACGCCTGCATTCCCGTGAAGAAGACGAGCAGCGTCAGGAAGAGCCACCATCCGTACGGCAGCTCGACGGGGCCGCTCTGGCACTGCGCGTACGAGCCGTCCGACAGGGTCCTCGTCTCCATGTTGGGCTGCCAGCTGAAGCTGTCGCTGTACGTTTCCGGCCTGCAGACGACCAGCAGGTTGATCAGCGCCAAAATCAGAGCGAACCAGTACAGCGGCAGCAGCGTCTTGAACCGGGAGGACACGAACGACCAGTAGCTCTTGACCTCACGGGCGGCCAGGGCGGCCGACAGCGAGTAACCTCCCAGGACGAAGAATGCCGTCGCCGGGAAGTAGAACGTGCTCGCCTTTCCGGGGAAGAAGTTCTGCCCCCAGGTCATGGGGTTGCGCTCGTCCTCACCCTGCCACACCGCGCCGATGTGGTTGAACATGACGCCCACCGACAGCACGTAGCGCAGGCCGCTCAACCCGCTGGACAGGCGGGCGACGCCCTTTGGCGGGGCCGTCTGGGCGTCGAAAGTCTCGGCCTCGATGCCAAGGACGGCCGCCAAACCGTTGCGGATGTACTTTCTCGACGCCGTCATGGGCAGCACCGAGGCGTCGTCGAGGAACTTCCAGTACCTCGGCGCCTTCGACACGCCCAGCGCGTCCCTCGCAAACTGCTTGACGTCCGCTTGGACGTCGGTGACGAGCCTTTTCGACGAGCTCTGGTCTCCAAGGACGACGGCGATGCCGACCTCCTCGCCCCACGTCGGCGACGGGACGCCAAAGGCGACCGCCACGTTCACGTCGGGGTGCCTGCGGACGACCGACTCGATCTCAACTGGAGAGATCTGCTCGCCGCCCATCTTGATGAGCTCCTTCAGGCGTCCGACGATGAACAGGAACCGGTCGTCGTCCAAGAGCCCCATGTCGCCCGTCCTGAAGAAACGCCGGTCGCCGATGAAGAAGAAGGGCTTGGCGTCTCCGGTGTTGTTGTAGTACTCGGAGATGACGGTGTCGGCGCAGATGCAAATCTCTCCGGGTTCTCCCCACGAGACTGGCTTGAGCGTGTCGGGGCTCACAAGGGCGAGCGACACGAGCAGCGGGTTGCCGACCGTCCCCGGCTTGGACTGCGACATCGTGCTGCTGATGGGCATCTGCTCCGTCATCGAGTACGTGCTGACGATATCGACACCCCAGAAGGACGACAGGGCGACGGCGTCAGCCTCGCTGAGGGGCGCGGCGCCCGTCCTGATGAACCGCAGGCTGTGCTTCGGGCTCGCGGGCTCCTGCTTGCCGTACATCATCAGGGAAAGGTGCATGGTCGGCACGGCCGTGAACCACGTCGGGTCATTTCCCTGACCTCTTTGGGCGGTGATCGTGTTGTAGAAGGATCCCGTCTCGAAGCGGTCCATGCACATGAGCGACGCCCCGCCGGCCACCGAGGCCAGCACTGACGCGGCAATGCCCCCGATATGGAAGAGCGGCATGGCATTGAGCGCGACGTCTTCGGGAGTCAGCTTGAGGGACTTGGCCAGCGCCACGGCGTTGGCAGCCAAGGCCTCGTTCCTGATCGGGACCACCTTGGGCGTCGCAGTGCTCCCCGACGTCCGCAGGAGCAGTGCGACGTCCTCGGGCCCGTTTCGCAGGGGCTCGGCGGCGCGACCGGCGCCCGGAACGGGATGCTCTGCCTCGTACATGCCGGGCTTGAGGTCATCACGGGGACGCTGCCAGGCCACGTGCACGCCCGCGTCGGTGGCGGCGCGCACAAACTCGCCCGACGAAATGCCCCGGAACGCCAGGGCCACGAGCGTGTTCTTCGCTCCCTTTCCGTTCTCCACGACCTGGCTCAATGCCACCTTATAGTCCTCGTACTTCGCATCGGGGTCCAAGGGCATGGCTGTGCACTGCGTGGCGACCGTCAGCAGGACCACGGCGCCGAGGGGGCCGGGCGGCGCGGGGTAGACGACGACGACGTCCGCGGAGGCGACGGAGGGAGCGGGGGAGGGGGGAGCGGAGGAGTCGGCACCGTCGCCGCCCGCGATCGAGTGGCGAATGTCTCCTTGGCCCGACACGAACTGGAGCACGTCGCCGTAGGTGGTCGTCCTGGCCGCCGATGCCGCCGGACGGGCGGCGTCGCGGATGAGGGGCGCGTCGGCCGGGCTGCGCTCCAGGAGGGCGTGGATCGATCCATTCGAGTACCACGTGTTGCGCACACCCGGGTCGGCCAGCAGAAGCGCCAGATTGGACTTGTCGAACCGGAAGTTCATCCCGTTCGACATCCGGAGCGGATCCTCCAGCTCGAGACGCTCCAGCGCCTCGAGCAGCGTCGACACGCGCTCCTCGGAGAACTCAAAGTCGACCTCATCGAGGAGCAAGCTTTGCGTCGCCAGGGACATCTCGTTCTTCAGGCTCAGCGCTTTCGAGAACGAGATGGTCGGCCCGTACGACTCTTTCGGGTTGCTCAGCCTCGGCCCGGAAAGCTGGAGGCTCATCGCCTTGCTCATGCCGAGATCCTTGCTGAGCGCCCGGGCAATGTTGGCCGGAACGTTGATGTGGGCTTTCTTCTTGAACCAGGGAAGGGACCCGGCGCCCAGGGAGGTGACGTTGTCCAGGATGCCGGCGGCGCGCGCCAGCGTCCGCTCGCCGCCCACCACCGACGTCCACACGTTGAACTCCCGCCTGTACCCGACGTCTCTGATCATCGAGGATGGTACGCCGTGACCAGACGATATGTACACGGTCGAGCGCACGATCTGCTTCTCTCGCTTGTACGAGAACAGCTCGAGCGCAGTCTCGGACTTGCTGCGCGCCACGTCTTCCACCCCGATGATGTGGAACGACGGGATCTTGATGGAATGCGGCTCGATGGAAAACCCGAGGGCCTCGTGATACAACTCCAGGTCCACAGACGCGCACGCCAGCACGCAGCAGTTCCAGAGCGGCACCGACTCCCCCGTCAGGGCCTTGAGCACGGCAGGATGACTGAGCAAGGCAGCCACGCCCGCGCCCTGCGAGAATCCTGGCGAGCGAGCGAACGAACGCGCGTAGCGCGGGTGAGCGTCGAGTCTGGGCGGGGGAGCGTACGTTGGTGGAGTTCAACACCCACCATACACAGCGGTGAACGGTCCGTTGGCCCGGACATACGTGACGACTGAATGCAGGGACTGCAGCAGCTGGTCGGCGCGATGCTCTGTATCCTTTGGCTCGAACCACGAGAAGAAGGGGCCGTCGAAGAATTCGGCCGTGGCGTTGTCGGCCGGGCCGTCACTTGCGACGGGACCCTGTAGGTACACGACGCCCGACGGGAACTGGCGCTTGAACCCGAGCGTCTTGGCATGCATGCGGGACACATCGTTGTTGCTGCGCCAGCCTGGACGAACGAGCGGGGTGGGGGGTGGGGTGAGCGAGCGGTACAAGCGGGTGCGCGTGGATGCGGGAGCCGAGCTCGACCTCGGCTTTCGTGTTCTCCGTTCGACGTTCAACACCCACCGTGCAAGCAAAGGATCTTCTTGGCTGGAGGGGGCGCGGATTCGGTCGTCAACTCGGCCGTTTCGGGTCTGGTGTCGGAGCTGAGCGAGCTCAGCGGCAGGCTCGTCTCTTTCTGGAACCCATCCGAGGCAACCTCCTCCAAGTTGCTAATATGCGTTTGAAAGGGGGTGGAGGCGAACGGCGAAAACGCCGTGGGGCCTGCCGGACGAGCATGAGAGCGTGAGATGAGGCCACTGATTCAGGTAGTAGAACGAACTGCGGAGGGTTCGTACTTTCAGCGTCGTCGCTTCCTTGCGTCATAGTTCCACCGTAAAAGGTATTCGTATCCCTGCTTGGGCAGGTCTCGTAATTTAGGAGATGAATTTTTGATTTTTTGCAACGCGTTGCGGTTGCACGGCGACCTGCTGGCTCGTAGAGTTCGGAAGAGACGTTCCCTCTACGAGCCAGCAGGTCGCCGTTCGCTTTCGAGCAACTCTACCCGACGCTCCAGTCGATCTAGTCGCGCGGACACCGCCGTCTCCCCCGTTCCTCCCGTTCCTCCCGTCGCCCCCGCCCCAGTCCCCCGCCCCGTGTCTTCTCCCTCCTGCCGCAGTCCCCCTCCGATCCACTCACCAGGCGTCAGAAACAAGCCGGCACCATAGCCGTACCCAACGGCCACGCCGCATCCCGTGCCGAACCGCACCCCAGGGACAAGCCGCGACGTGGCGTGGCCGATCCGGCGGAGCGCGCCGGCGCCGTGGCCGCCGAGGTTTGCGTCGGCCAGTGTGACGTTTTGGCCGACTGCAGACAGCATGTTCCCGATGAAAGGAACCTCCACGGAGCTCAAGAAGCCGAACCCCATGCCGCAGCCGACGAAGGGGACGCCCAAGCCAGCTCGCACGCCTGCTCGCACGTCCACCCGAGACGAAGACACGAATCCCCTCAGACCGTCTCGGAGCTCCCGCAGCCGCTGCTGTGCGTGGCGTAGATCCATGTTGTTGGGTCGTGAAATCGAACGTTTCGATTTCGCGCGAATTTGCGAACAACCTTCGCGAACAACCTTCGATCGATGTGTGCTGCGTCCTACGACGACGACGAGCTGGGTTACCAGCGGTATCTAGCCAGACAGTCTGCCCACTTCTCGCAGAGGTGCGTCGCGCATTCCCCTTCCCCCTCTGCAACGATCTCTCACTCGCACCCCACGACGACGACTCGCCCGCCTGGCAGGCTCCACTACCTCACCGCGGCGGGTTTCGCAGCAGGGATCGTCCTGAATTTGCGAGCGTACGATGGCGCTCCACGCCTGACGACGGTCATCCAAGCGTCTGTCGTGCTGCACGAGGTGTTTCAGGCCCGGTGCCTCTTCCCGAGGGACGCGGCGTCGGAGATTCGGTCCCATGCCGTGAAGGCGAAGATGCACGTGTTCCTCCACTTGGCGGCGTTGGCGATGATTTTGGTCTCGACTCTCGATGGGGAGGGATCGACTCGGAACGACTCGGGCGCCCCGTTGGCGTGGGCCATGAGCGTATCGCTCTTCTTATCCCTCCTGAGCGTTGCCGACCGGCTGCCGCTCGCGCATCTAACCAAGCTCCAAATCGTGAAGGTTGTATCATCTCTCCTAGTGGGTGTCGTGTTCTTCGAGGCCAAGGTGCGGCTCAGGGAGGCGTTCGTGTTCATCGCAATAGCGGGCGCCGCACCGTGTGTCGTGGGTGCGTACGCAGAGTACATGTCCAGGATATCGTACGTCGAGAAGCACCACGATGCTTCGGAAGCGGTGCTGGAACGGTTCGTGGACGCGCGCCCGATGGTGGCCTGGTTCGTGGGTGGGCGATGACGAACGATGGGAGGCCTTCTTCATTTTCTTGTTGCGGCATCGCGACGCCAAAACACACACAACTGCGTGAATGCAACACGCTCGAACTCGAGGCGCACTCCCAGCAGCAGCAGCAGCCCACGTGCACGCGTATAATAAAACGACGACCAGAAGACCAATGGGCGACCCAGCAAGGGCGGCCACGACGAAAGACGACGGCGCCGCGTGCGCGTACAGCGGGGAGCTTGCGGTCGCGTTGCAGGCGGCCAGAGAAGCCGGGGCGTTGATCAGAGCGGCGTGGAATGAACCCAGACAGATTGACGAGAAGTCGTCGGCTGCCGACCTCGTGACGCAGACAGACCGACAGTGCGAGGAGGCGATCAAGCGGACGCTGTCCGATGCATTTCCCACGTATCGTTTCATCGGTGAGGAAGAGACGGCGGCCCTCGGTCGCGTGCCAGAGCTCACGGACGATCCGAGCTGGCTTGTGGACCCGGTAGACGGGACGACGTCGTTCGTCCACAGGTTCCCCTTCTGCTGCGTCTCGATCGCGCTGGCCGTGGAGAAGAAGCTGGTCGTCGGGGTCGTGTATAACCCGGTGCTCGACGAGCTGTACGAGGCCACAGCAGGGGGCGGCGCTCGGTTGAACGGCGAGACAATCTCCTGCTCGGACGCCACGACCCTCTCGTCGTCGATCTTCATCACAGAACTCGGAAGCAGGCGGGACGACGCGTTCCTGGACGCGTGTTTCGCCCGGATGCGGTCCGTTGCGGCGGTGACGCGGGGCTTCCGCTCGTGCGGCTCGTGCGCCCTCAACCTTTGCTCGGTCGCCAGCGGCCGTGCCGACGGGTACTACGAGATCGGACTCGGGGGGCCCTGGGATTTGGCGGCGGGAGCCATCATCCTCGAAGAGGCGGGAGGGCGCGTGACGGATCCCATCGGCTCGCCGCTGAATATCATGAGTCGGCGCATCCTCGGGAGCAATGGCCGGCTGCACGATGACTTTGTCGGGATCCTCAAGGACGCACCGCTCGCAGAGGACGAGCCCAAGGCATTGATGTAACAGGAGGAGCACAAAGAGTAGAGAGGCGAAGAACATACCGAGTAGAGAGGAAGATCCTCTCACAGAGTGAGAGTCTCCACATGGGAAGGATCGAGACTCGAGCTGGCTGGCTCTCGCAGATAGATTTGTGATGGGCAAGAGCCACGCCCGCGTCGTTGTACCTCTGATCGTCCTCATCTCGACCGCCGCTGGCTATCCCTTGTTGCGGGCCAGCCATGGAGGGAAAGACAACTTGGACCCAACGGCGCCCAGGTGAGCTACACTACACTCACCCCCTCACCCCCTCACCCATCCACTCACCCACTCACCCTCCCACTCCCGCCAGCGCGAAGTTTCGCGGTCCGTACGTCAACTCGGGGTCGCGCGACGTTGGCAGCGCGGGGTGAGCGTGAACTGGCGCCGCGAACGCAAACCTCACATCGGGGGGTCCCGCAACAGGCCGCCGCCGCGCTGTGCCTCTCCGCGATCCTCCTCGCATCTGCCCCGATGAACGCCGACGCGCTCCTCGCCTCCCCCAAGCGCGACTTGCCACGATCTGCTGAGGCGGCGCTGCGTCGCTCGATCCCATCCTTCAACGACCACGTGGCTTCGCTGCAAAGCGAGCTCGAGACGGTGCAGTACTACCTGCGCATCCCGCAACGCAAGCCCTGGGCCAACATGGCGACGTCGGCCGCGACGGCCGGCGAACTTGCTGCCGATGCCGACGCATGGTACGTGCTCTTGCGTCGGCAATCATTCCGGCGAACTCATTACTCACTCTTAGTCGCCACTCTTCCACGTCACTCGGGCAGCCTACGCGGCGTGCTATCCTCCGACCTCGGCACGGCCCGCGAGCTGCTCGACGGCGTCCAGTCGGACCTCGCCCGGCTTCAGCGGGCGATCGACGTGAAAGACCCGGAGCGGACGAGCATCCGAGTGGCCAACGCGCTCGAGAGACTGGGGCGGATCGAGCTCCTGCAGAGTCCGGGGCTCAAGTACCAGCTTCCGGCGCGGTACGCGGGCCTGCCTCGGCTGACGGGCCGGGCCGTTTTGGAGATGACCGTCACACCGAGGGCGGGCGGCAACAAGCAGGTCGTCGAGCTGACCCTGGACGGCTTCAGTGCGCCGCTGACGTCGGGACGGATGCTTCAGAACGTTATGCAGAAGAAATACGACGGCACCACCGTCCGAGCGGACGATACGTCGATTTACGTTGACACATCGTCCCGGGACACCCGCGCCACCAACGTCCACACGGACGGCGACCTGCCGCTCGAGATATTCGTCCGCGGAGACTTTGAACCGACGTACCGGAGCGAGTTGAACGTCAACGACTTTGACGAGATCCCGCTGATCCCGCTCAGCGTCGACGGGGCGCTCGCCGCCACGCGCGCCGGCGACGGACTCAGCTCTCCAACGGAATTCTTCGTCTACAAGTACAACCGATCGCAGTCGGGCCTCGCTGGACTCAGCTTTGACGAGGGATCGTTCGCCGTCTTCGGATACGTCACGTCTGACCGGGACAGCATCCGGCTGCTGAACGACGGCGACCGGATCGACCGCATTCGCGTCGTCAGCGGCGCCGAAAAACTCGTCAACGGCGGCAGCAGCAAGAGCAGCGACGACGAGAGCGGTGGCGACCAGACTGCCGACGCACCCTCCGCGGCTCCTCCCAACGAATGACGCCCGCCATACCATCGTCGCACAAATTTTACACCCACCACAGTTCTACTCGTCCTTCACGCCATATTCCCTCAGCACCCTGTTCCGCTTGGCCGTCTGGATCGTGGCCGCCCCGCCCTTCAGCACACTCCACAGCGCATACACCACGACGACCCCAGCAGTACCCACGATCGTCTTAATCCACGTCTCCTCGTCCCGAACGGCCCCCAGCGTCAACCACGCACCCACCTGGCGAACGAGCGAAGCGCGTAGCGCGAGTGAGAGAGCCAGGGCGCGCGAGTGAGAGAGCCAGGGCGCGCTATGAGCGAGCGCACGTCGATTGAGTCCAATACCCACCGACAACAGCTTCCTGCGGAACATCTCGTCCTTAGAATGGACTTTCAGATACTCCTTCGGCCCCTGCGCCGAGACAGTCCTCCCTTCCGTCGTATACGACACGCTGATCTCCGGCTGCTCGAACCGGTTTAGCGGCACAGACGGCACCACAGAAAACGAGAACGCCTTGGTCGCCCCGGCGGCAATCGAGTCGAACGAGGCCGAGATATCTCCCTTGGTCTCGAAAAGCTGCGCATCCCACTCGGAATCCGACACCTTCACGTTGGTCGCCTCACCATCCCCAGCGTTGTGCACCTCGATGGTCACCTTGAGCTTGTCCCCTTCGCGAATCAAAAAACTGGAGAGGTCCCTTCGCGTGAGGATAAAGGCCTCTCCCGCCGCGGCGCTGCATTCATGGCGACGTTCTCGTTCAGTGAGCGACTCGTGAGTGAGTGAGCCTCGTAGTCGTAGCGACGGCGACACCGCCAGCGGATGTACTGGAAAGGCCAGATCAACCTTCTGCGACGTGTAGTACGGCTTGACGAGCCACGAGACGATGTTGGCGTAGATGATCGACCCGAGCATCGTCGAGAGCACTTGGCCGCCGTAGACCTGCGCGTCTCCGGGCACGTCGCACGGCGTACAGCCGTAGTATTGGCAGACAATGACGGCGTTGAAGGTGAAGTTTGCCAGGTAAACGCTGTACCTGAGCTGCTTGACCGTGCGAAAGGATCCAGAAGCTGCTCCGTTCCTCGTTCTTTGTCCCGCGTTCCGTCCGTCGTACGTACCTGGCAATCAGCAGCGCGATGGCAGTCACGTAGATCACGATCTGCTTCATCTGCATTCTTCTAGAGTGTACGAGAAATGAACTGACGAGTTCCTCGGGACTTTTGAATTCGCCTCCTCTCGTCTCGTCTCTCGTCATCTGCGTTCGTGGCTCGTCGTGGTCACTGGAGGGTGAGCGGGTGAGCGGGTGAGCGGGTGAGCGGGTGAGCGGGTGAGCGGGTGAGCGGGTGAGCATGGC
>Ga0181573_10001368_pt1 | contig 24146 bp, 14 predicted proteins | sample 101ome_25_FD_148643 | JGI IMG/M metagenome (GOLD analysis project Ga0181573, IMG submission 148643) | Coastal salt marsh microbial communities from the Groves Creek Marsh, Skidaway Island, Georgia - 101409BT metaG (spades assembly) | ecosystem: Environmental > Aquatic > Marine > Intertidal zone...
CGGCAGACCGGCGGCGAGAGCAAGTGTCGTCGCCGAAGCGGTAGAGGTTTTTTCGACGAAATTGCGACGGGTCAAAAACTGATCTTCGTTCGAGTGGCTCATAGTGCAAATGCTTGCAGACTGAGCTTCCTCTACCAGAAAAATAATTTGTTGCAAATGAAATTATTTTTTGTTACTTCCGTATTAACGGAGGCGGGAATCTCTTCGGATTTGCCTCCATTTCTTTACTACTGACATGGCCAATTCAGCACCTCCCATCGAAATCCGAACTCCCAATCCGAAAGTCGAAGTCGCCTGGTTTTCCGCGCTCTGTGCAGACGACTATGAATTTCTTGGCGTCCCCGACGGAAAGCTTCGCAGCAGCTACGAGCATTGCGGAAATATTGTGAAAACTTCAGACCGACTCGGCTATCAGAATATTCTGCTTCCGTCAGGCTTCGTGGTTGGTCAGGAGCCTCTTCCGTTCGCAGCGGCGATGGCGGCGCAAACGGAGCAGATCAACCAACTCATAGCGGTTCGCATGGGAGAAATTCATCCACCGATGCTGGCGAGGCATCTTGCGACGATCGATCACATCGCCCAGGGACGGCTCACGGTGAATATCATTTCTTCGGATTTACCGGGAGAGCGCATTGATAGTGAAAAGCGCTACGCTCGCGGCCGAGAGGTGATTGAAATTCTCAAGCAATGCTGGACGCAGGACGAGATTGACTTCAAAGGCGAGTTTTACAATCTGCAGATTCCGAACATCGATGCGGTTAAGCCGTATCAGCAGAACGGTGGTCCGTTACTCTATTTTGGAGGCATTTCCCCGGGTGCCAAAGCTCTCTGCGCTGAGCACTGTGATGTCTTTTTGATGTGGCCCGAGACAGAAGATCGGCTTGCCGCGACGATGTGTGAAATGTCGACGCTGGCGTCTGGTTTCGGACGCAAGATTGATTTTGGTCTCCGCATCCACATGATCGTTCGCGAGACAGAGGAAGAGGCGCGAGCGGCCGCTAATCGTCTCATTTCCAAACTGGATGCTGACAAAGGAGAGGAGATTAAAAATCGCTCCCAGGACTCCAAGTCTGCAGGTGTGCAGCGTCAGGATGAACTTCGCGCCCAGGCGGAAGATGACTACATTGAGGACCATGTCTGGTCTGGCGTTGGGCGAGCGCGTTCCGGTTGTGGAAGTGCAATTGTGGGAAATCCCGACCAGGTTTACCAGAAGCTGCAGCGATACATTGACATGGGAATGCGGGCTTTTATTTTCTCGGGCTATCCTCACATCGATGAGTGCGAGCTTTTTGCCAGGTATGTCCTGCCTCGTCTCGACACGACGAAGCTGAATATCGATCAGGGACGCTTCCCCGCAGAAACGCCGGAGACGCCCTTGACCTTCGCGACTCGTAAGTGATTCACTCACTTTCATGAATCGACGAAAATTCTTTGCCGCAGGAGCCGTGGCCGGATTGTCAGGCAGCTTCCTGTCTGATCTTTCCGCTCAGGAAAAGCATAAGCCCTTTACGCTGAAATACGCTCCGCATTTTGGCATGTTCAAGAATTCGGCGCCGGGAGGTTTGCTCGATGAATTGCGCTTTGCTCACGATCATGGATTTCGTGCCTGGGAGGACAATGGCATGTCGGCTCGGCCAGTTGGGGAGCAGGAGGCAATCGGTGCAGAGATGGAAAAGCTGGGAATCACGATGGGCGTGGTTTCGGCAAAAACGGGAATCAAGGAACTGAATTTTGCATCCAAGGACAAGGAAGCGCACCAGGTTGTGCTCGATCAAATCGCCGCGACGGTGGATGTCGCAAAACGCGTCAACGCTGGTTACATGACACTGGTATCCGGTCAGGTCGATCCGCGCTGGGATCGGGAGACGCAATATGCCAACTGTATCGATCTTCTTCGCCGAGCTGTCGAAATTGTTGAGCCTCACAATATCACGATGGTGATGGAGCCGTTGAATCGGTTTCGAAATCATCCGGGTTCATTTCTGCAAACCGTTACCGAGGGGCATCTCATCTGCATGGCCGTCGATCACCCCAACTGCAAGGTGCTCTACGATCTGTATCACCAGCAAATTGCGGGAGGAAACCTGATTCCTCTTTTTGATCTCTGCCGTGATCAGATTGGATATCTGCAGGTCGGCGACAATCCGGGTCGAAAAGAACCTGGAACCGGCGAGATCAATTACGCGAAGGTCTTTGAGCACGTTCACGCATCCGGATTCGACGGGATCGTCGGGATGGAGCACGGAAACTTCGGAAAGGGAGTCGAGGGGGAGAGGGCAGTGATCGAAGCCTATCGAGCGGTTGATCCATCTTGATCACTGGTAGAAACAAGCCTACGCAATTGACTGATTTTTTCGCGGGAAATACCGTAACAGAAGTCGGGAGCGCAACATCCCTTTTTGGAGTGAAAGCATTGCGACACGACTTTTCATCAGAATTCGAAAGCGAACTCAATCGCGCACAGGTTCCTGTTTTGGGATACCTCGTCCGGTTGACGGGTAATCTTGCGGATATCCACCCTCCTGAATGAACGCCTGAACCAGCATGGCGTCATGCGACCGGGCGACGCCAGATTGCTTCGAGTTGCTAATGGAGATGCCGTTCAGGGACGGGCCATCTTTCCTTCACGCAAAAATATCTGTCACCGCTTTGCCTTTGCCGTCCTCGGTCACATAGAAGGGGCGGCCCTCGATATCGAATTCGGTTTTTGGACTGACGCCCATTGCAGTCATGATCGTGGCGTGGAGATCCATTACGGTTACAGGATTTTCGACAGCGATGAGAGGACGCTCGTCGGCTGTCTTTCCGTAAAGGTTGCCTTTCTTCACTCCTCCACCAAACATCGCTACGCTGGTGCCTCCGGTGAAGTGACGGTGCAATCCGTAGTGTTTCTGTTCGGTGATTTCGTCGACCTTGTGTGTCGCCTGATCGTTGGCATTGGAGCCGGGCTTTCCTTCGATGAGAGCATCCCGGCTGAATTCGGAAGCGATTATGACGAGTGTCCGATCGAGGAGGCCACGCTCTTCGAGGTCGAGTACGAGCTGGGCGATCGGCCGGTCGATGTCCTTATGCAGTCGGTCGACGGTGTCGTGTCCGTTGGCGTGGGTATCCCAGTGGAGAAAGGGAACATACTCTGTCGTTACTTCGACAAATCGTGCTCCCGCTTCGACGAGACGACGGGCGAGAAGGCAGCCTCTGCCGAAACGAGATGTGTCGTATTTTTCACGAATCTCCTTCGGCTCCTCGTTGATGTCGAAGGCCTTTCGATCATCCGAATGGAGAAGTCGATAGGCATTGTCCATTGAGCGGAGAAGCGACTCCTGCTGGTAGTCACTTGCGTATTCACGATGCGGGCTTTTGTCGACGAGCTTTCGGTAGAGCCTGTCGCGATTGGTGAAACGGTTCGCATCCATTCCTTCTGGTGGTTGCACGGATTTTGCGGCCTCTTCTGGGAAAGGAAGATTCATGGGGCCGTATTCGCTCCCGAAAAAGCCAGCGGTGGTGAAGGCTTTCAGTTCCTCTTTTTCTCCTACTCCTTCGAGGCGCTGTCCGATATTGATGAAAGGCGGAATGACAGGATTCTTCGGGCCGAGCACTTTTGCCATCCAGGAACCGAGATGCGGGGCCGCCACGGTCTGCGGCGGAACGTATCCCGTGTGCCAGTGATATTGGTGGCGGGAGTGAAGGATACTCCCGAGATCCGGCTGAACGGCGGAGCGGATGAGAGTTCCGCGATCCATAATCTGGGCAATGTTTTCCATGCCTTCGCAGATCTGGATTCCGTCGACATTGGTATCGATCGAGGGGAAGGTGCTGAGGACAGAGTCCACCGCCATTCCTTTTTCGAAAGGAGCGTAGCGTTTCGGGTCCCACGTTTCCGGAGCGGCCATTCCTCCGGCGAGCCAGAGCAGGATACAGGAATCGGCTTTTGCTTCAGGGTGTCGGATATCCTTTCCGCGAACCATTTGGGGCGCGCCAGTCATCCAGGCAGCAGTGGAGGCGGCTCCGAGTTTTTTCAGGAAGTCGCGGCGGACGATAGGATCGGGGGCTTCGGGATCGATCGGGAAATTCATGGGTCGGCAGGGGTTAGCGAACAATCAGAAATTCGGGGGTCATTGTCAGGGTCCAGAGAATGTCGGTGACATCTCCTTTTTCCGGGGTGTCTCCGAGGACTCCCTCGATGACTTGTTTTTCTTCGGTGGTGGGAATTCGGGAAAGGGTTGCAAGATAGATTTCTTCAATAAGGGTGTCGCCCTTGTGGCTTTGTAAGAGTCGTTCTGCCCCCTGTTCGAGATCTTTAACGAGGTCTTCACTGGTGGAGAGATTGATTGCTTCCAGTGTCGTCAGTTCCGAAGGGCGGGAGGTCACGATCTGATCGCGGTTGGGTCGGCCGAGGGCGCGCATCAGGTCGTCGGCTTTTAACAAAGCGGCGCGGACCATGACGTCGCTACCGACAGATGCGGTGGCGAGTGTCTCTCCGATGCGCTTGTCGGTCGCATCTTTCCACGGCTTGATGTGGACCGGGACTGCGGAGGTCCATTCGAGTCCGTCGATTTTCCATTGCCCGGGGCGGTTTCCTTTAGGAACAGTCTCGCTGACTTGCCAGGAAGCGTCCGTCATGATGATCTCGTCGGTTCCATCCTCGTATTCGATGCGAATGGCGCAAAAAGCTCCGGCGGCGTTGGGCGTCGGCCCACGGTTTTCGGCGACCATGAGGAGACGATTGCCCTTCATGCTGATTTGATTGCGAATCGGAGCAGCGTCGAGTTCGCTCCATTTTTCTCCGTCCAGAATCTTTTTGTTATTCAGGTAAAGCACGTAGGCGTTATCCGCTGCAGCGATAACTCCAGCCGACTGAATTGGCTTGGTGGGCGTGAACTCCCTTCGCAGGAGAATCTTTTCCCCGTGCGGCGGAGGCCCTGGCTTCGCGGAAGGCCCCCAAACCCAACTGCTTGGGAAAGTAAGCTTTTTTACCAGTTCCGGAGCGACGACACCACGCGCAACGGGAGCATCGTAATTGGTCGGAGCCGTGCCCGTGATATTCCAGATGGCATCGAGAAACTGCTCGGCCGTGAGACGCTTCGGCCGCGGTCCGTCGAAGATGTAGGGGCCGGATTCGTCAGAATCTTCCCATTTCGCTGTGCGGCTTTGGTAGGCGGAAGACGTAGCGATGAGTTGGAGCGTTCGCTTGAGATCATAGCCATTATCCTGGAAATCAGCGGCGAGCCAGTCGAGCAGATCTTCGTTCCAGGGCTCGGTCTGCATTGCGTCTAAGGGATGAACGATTCCGCGCCCCATGAGTTGTCCCCAGAGACGATTCACGATAGTTCGGGGAACGCGTCCGTTTTTCGGATGAGTCATCAGGGCGGCAAGTTGACGCAAGCGCTCGTCTTTGGGCGCAGTCCCATCGACGGTGCCGATTTCAGGAAAAAGCCACGCGGCCTTAGCGGTCTCGCCAGTAGGTATGTCGCAGCGGTGTACGTCAATGGGCTCTTCGGAATAGATAGCTGCGAGTCCGTAGGCGTCATCTAGGGTCCAGCGGTCGATGAAGCTGTCGTGGCAGGAAGCGCACTTCATGTTGATTCCAAGAAAGGACTGTGAGATCGACTGGGAAAACTGGATCGGGAGAGTCTGCCCGGCGCTGACCGTGCCGCGCCATTCGATTCCGTTGATGAAGCCGTTGCTCTCTGGGGTAGGCGGAGCAACCAGTTCCCTGACCATTACGTCGAAGGGTTTGTTCGTTTTCAGGGAATCATAGAGCCATTTGCTGATCTGAGTGCGGCCGCCTGTGATGAAGCCGGTGCCACCATAGTCGTTCCTGAGAAGATCGTTCCAGAAGGTCAGCCAATGCTCGGAGTAGGCAATTTCATCGGCGAGGAGGTCGGAAATCAGATTGGTGCGTTTGTTAGGGTTAACATCTGCTAGAAAGATGCGGATCGTATCCGACGGAGGAAGCAGACCGTTCAGGTCGAGATAGGCACGACGGAGAAAAGTCGTGTCGTCGATGGGTTCGGGATGCTTGAGCTTGTTCCGGGCGAGCCACGAGTCGATGAAGCGATCGATGGGGTGTTCGTGACCGTCGGTGACTACCGGGAGCTCCGGGCGTCGCGGTTCGAATGGAGGTTCATAGGTAGGGACTCCGAAGGTGAAGCCGGGCTCCCATTTCATTCCTTCGTTGACCCATTTTTTGAGAATAGCCACTTCATCGGCGGGAACGCGGGGATTATCCTCGGGAGGCATCTGGTAATCCGGATCCGTATCGAGAATCAGTTCGATAAAGTAGGACTCGTCCGCCTTTCCGGGCACGGCAGTATCGTCATCGAGAAAAAGCTCGCGAGTATTCAGGGAAAATCCGCCCTCTGCCTCCTCCCCTCCGTGGCATTCCGTGCAGTGTTTTTCGAGCAAGGGCACGATATCGTGAGCGAAATCGACCTCTGCCTTTATCGGGAGAGTGGAGATCGCAAAAATGCAGAAGGATAGGGAGAGAAGACGCTTCACAACTATAGAGGTTACGTCTTTTTTTCGACTTCGACCACTAACGAAAATCGGGATACGAACATGCGCGAGGCGTAGCCGAAGGTGTGTCGAATCGAGTCGTTCCGAAATGGCCCGCCAAGGTTGAGCCAAAACCTGCACCGGCCACAAAACCAATTCCCGAGACTGAACCAACTCCGAAGAAAGTGAAAATCGCTTCCGGCGACTGCGGCCCCGCACCCGATCGCGATTAGGGCCGTTGCTCCGGGAATGACGCGATTCGATTTCGGCCTGCGCGACTCCGGCCAAGTCACCGTGGTGGAGACAAAGATCGCGATCAACTGCGAGACTTTCATAACGATAATTGTAGGGAACCAGCGTCACCAAGGGAAGCCCGTAGTCCGGTGACATTTTGCATTGCCGGTCCATCACCTCTTCGCTCTACTAACTCGCATGGAAGCCAAAGCCGCCGTCCTATACGAACCGGGATCCCCTCTGCAATTTGAATCCGTCACTGTTCTACCGCCCGGACCGGGAGAGGTTCAGGTGCGGATGCATGCCGCCGGAGTTTGCCATAGTGACCTTCACGTGATGAAGGGCGATCAGCCGATGAAGATGCCGATTATCCTTGGACACGAAGGGTCGGGGATTGTCGAGGCGGTGGGCGCAGGGGTTGAGTCGGTTGAAGAGGGAGATCACGTCATCCCCATCTGGCGTATGTCCTGTGGAATGTGTGAATACTGCCTAGGGGGACGTCCTGCTCTCTGCGACGTTGGAACTGCGATGCGATTCACCGGCAAAATGCCAGACGGGAAAACGCGATTTCAAACTGCGGGTGGCGAAGAGATTCTCCACTACGCCGGTGTGTCGACCTTTTCGGAACTATCGACGATGCCGGAGGGAGCTGTTGTGAAAATCCCGAGGGACTTCTCCCTCGAGTTTGCCGCTTTGATTGGTTGCGGAGTCATCACCGGATTTGGAGCGGTTTTCGAGGCCGGTGACGTCAGTGCCGGAGATACGGTAGCGGTCTTTGGCTGCGGTGGGATCGGGTTAAACATTGTGCAGTCTGCAAAAATTGCCGGAGCCGTAAAAATCATCGCTGTGGATACCGTTCCGTCAAAACTGGAATACGCGAAGCAGATGGGAGCAACCGATATCATTGATGCTTCCGAGTCGAATCCGGTCGAGGCCATTCACGACCTCACCGGGAACAAAGGAGTCGACTACGCCTTCGAAGCTATCGGTTTGCCTGAGCCTATCGAGCAGGCCTACGACTCAACGAAAAAAGGCGGCACCTGCGTCGTTGTTGGAATTGCCTCTCCATCCGCCCGCGCGAAGATCAACGTGAACCAGCTCGTCTACGCGGAAAAAACCCTGAGGGGATCTATCTACGGATCCACTCGCCCGAGAATTGATCTGATCCGGCTGATTGATCTGCATCGGGCGGGCAGGCTCTTGCTCGATGAATTGCTGACAAGAACCTATCCTCTCAGCGAAATCAATGAGGCCTATGCAGCCCTCGAGAACGGTGAGGTGGCGCGGAGCTTGGTGATGTGCCAAGGGTAGCTCTGATCTATTTTAGCTCCACCTGCACCGACTCAATTTTCCCGGTAAACGCATCACCATAGTCAGCGACGGTTCCTCCCATATCGTGTCCGATAGCGACACCATCAATGGGGTGCCCGTTGAGAAATGGTGAGCATTCCACGGCGGCGATTCGCTTTTTGTCAGACCGGAGAAGGAGTTTTCCTTTCATTACTTTGGCATGAAATTCCTGAGAGGCTTTGTCTGGAAGGGGGGCGGAAACGACATTGATCGTTTTCTGGTTTCGGGTCGCGAAATGAATCTTTCCTTCGCGAATGAAGAGCGACCAACCGAGGGCGCTTCCGCCCTGGGAAGCGATGACTCCATCTGCGGGGAGGCCCGATACTTTGGCCGTCACTTCGAAAACCCGCTTTGTCACAGCAGGCGACTCTTCGCCGGGGAGGCTGTCGCCTTCCTTGAAAATGAATGAAGTTTTTTTGGATCCGGATTTTTCCGAATCCTTTTTCCATGAGTTAAACGGTAAGACTCCTGCCCGCTCCGCCCAGGCGTCGTATTCTGCGATCATTTTTGCAGCGAGGTCCGCTTTCTCCTCGATTAGATTATTCATCTCGGTGCGGTCTGCATCCATATCGTAGAGTTCCCAGGGTCCCTTGACGCCCTTGGCGACGAGCTTCCATTTTCCGTCACGAACGGCGCGGTTGCCTTCGTGCTCGAAGAAGATGGGGTTGTCGCGTTTGAGTTCCTCGCCAGTGAGGGCGGAGCGGAGGGAGACTCCCTCGACGGGTTTGATCGATTCCCCGCCAAATTCGGAGGGGTAGGACGCGCCAGCGAGATCAATCGCAGTCGCCATAACATCGATGAGATGCGAAGGTGCGTCGTGAAGAGGGCCTTCCTCCGTTTTGCGAAAGGCCGGTCCTTTGTTTGCTATTCCAGCCGGCCAATGGGCGACCAGGGGCGTGCTGATACCTCCCTCATGGACCCAGTGCTTGTATTCGCGAAACGGAGTGTTGGATACATTGGCCCAGTTCCTTCCATAGCCGATTTCCGTTTCCGGTGGTCCGGGCATGACGCCATCGCCACGCCTCAGGGGATAGCCATCTCGCGACTGGGGCGGGATCATTTCGGTTTGGAGTTCGTTCTTGTCCATCGGGGGAAGGGTAGGTTTGTCAGGGCGTTCGAGTGGCCCGACAAGTTTGCCGCGTCCAAAGGTTTCGGCACAGCCTCCGTTGTCCTGCAGGAAAAGAATGAGGGTATTTTCATACTGATCGGTTTCCTTGAGCGCACTGACGATACGACCGATTCCCTGGTCCATGTTGTCGACCATGGCCGCGTAGACTTCCATGCAGGCAGCTTCCCACTCCTTGAGTTCAACTTTGTCCCAATCACCTACCTGAGGTGCAGGCTCCCAGCGATCCGGTAGCAGTCCCATTTCTTTGAGGCGCGTGATTCGTTCCGCGCGGGTGGGGGAATAACCGCCGTCATACTTTCCCTCATACTTGGCAATGTCTTCCGGCAAGGCATGCATCGGCCAGTGAGCGGCGGTGTAGGCGACGTAGTGAAAAAACGGTTTGTCAGGATGCGATTCGGCATGCTCACGAATGTATCGCACGGTGTTGTCCGAAATTGCATCGGTGTAGTACCAGGTTTTTGTGGGCTGATACTCCGGATCGTTGTCCGGCGTAATGTAGGTGTTGTCGCGAGTCAGTGAGTTCGGGTCGAACAGGGATCCAGCTCCGTGGATTGTTCCGTAGAAGCGATCAAAGCCTCGCTGCCGAGGCCAGTTTGAGGTGTCAGGGTTTTCGAGTTCGTTCCCTTTGTAAGGAGTGACATGCCACTTGCCGGCCATGTAGTTGCGATAACCGGCCGACTTCAGAGCCTCGGCAATCGTGACGCACTGTCGGTTGATTTCCCCCCGATACGATGGCAGCCCATAATCTCCGGTCATGTGCCCCATTCCGGCTTGGTGAGGATAGAGCCCCGTCAAAAGAGATGCACGAGTCGGGCAGCAGCGTCCTGTGTTGTAGAACTGGGTGAAGCGCACACCGTCTTTTGCGAGCGAATCGAGATTCGGGGTATCAATTTCTCCTCCGTAGCAGCCGATATCCGACCAGCCCATGTCGTCCGACATGATGAGGATGATGTTCGGCTTTTCCGCAGCGTGGAGAGAAAAAGCGAAAAGGCAGGTGAGAAAAAGGCCACAGAATTTCATGGCCGGGAGGGTAGGGGAAAAATGGAGGGATGTGCAAGCGGATTGAGGAAAGGAATTTTGTCTGCGCTTTACGCGATAATATCCTCAATCACATGAGCTTCCTCGACGCCGGTGAGTCTCTGATCGAATCCCTGGAAGCGATAGGTCAATCTTTCATGATCGATTCCCAGCAAGTGCATCATCGTGGCATGGATGTCGCGGACTTCGGTGGGACTTTCGGCGACTTCGTTTCCGAGATCGTTTGTGCTTCCATAGGTGATTCCCGGTTTCACGCCGCCACCTGCCATCCAGATGGAATAGGCGTCTTTCTGATGGTCGCGACCACACTTTTTAGGATCCTCCGTTCCTTGCAGCATCGGGGTACGACCAAACTCAGCCCCCCAGACGACGAGGGTTTGATCCAGTAATCCCCGTTGCTTCAAGTCCCGGATCAGTGCCGCGATGGGTTGATCGACGTTTTTACAGTTTGCGGTGAGGCGACCATGTTGGCTGCCGTGCGTATCCCAGTCACCGTTGAAAAGTTCGACAAATCGCACGCCGCGTTCGACGAGGCGTCGCGCCTTGAGGCACTGGTTGGCGAACTCACCCTTCCCATACATTTCGATCGTCTTGGCATCTTCCTGGGAAAGGTCAACCAGATCGGGAACGGACGATTGCATGCGGAATGCCATTTCATACTGGTCGATTCGAGTCTGGATCTCCGGGTCGCCGACGAGTTCGAGATTCTGTCGATTCAGTTCTTCGATGGCGTCGAGGGTCCGACGTCGGTCTGGTCTTGTGGTTCCGTCAGGGTTGTTCAGGAAAAGAACGGGGTCTCCATCGCTTCGCAGCTGAACTCCCTGGTGAACGCTGGGAAGAAATCCAGACTTCCAGAGGTTGGCTCCGGCCCCAGGCGTGTTTCCTGTTAGGAAAACAACATAGGCGGGAAGATTTTCGGACTCATTGCCGAGGCCGTAGGTGGTCCAGGAACCGATCGAGGGGTTTCCCTGGCGATTCAGTCCGGTATGAAAAACGAGCTGCGCGGGGCCGTGATTGAACTCTGTCGTGTAGAGCGATTTCACAATGCAGAGTTCGTCGGCGACAGTTCCGAGATGGGGAAGAAGCGAGGAAAGTTCGTTTCCACTCACGCCATGTTTAGTGAACTCGTAGGGCGTTCCGAGGAGCTTGGGATGACCTCGGAGAAAGGAAAATCGTTTTCCCTCGAAAAGCTCCTTCGGAGCGAGTTGGCGGTCGTATTTCTGGAGGACAGGTTTGTAGTCGAAAAGGTCGAGGTGCGAGGGAGCACCGGTCATGTGGAAAAAGATCACGCTGCGAGCCTTCGGCGCGACTTCCTGAAAGCTCTGTGGAACTGCTGCCGCAGTTTCTTTTTGCAGAAGTGATCCTAAAGCAAGGGAACCAACTCCCGCTCCCGTTCGGGAGAGAAATGATCGTCGGTTCAGCAATTGATCTGGTTCAGAAAGCATGTTGATCAGTTCCTGGTGATAGTTTCGTGCAGGTTCAGTAAAATGGTCGCGATTTCGCGGTAGGCTTTTTCCTTCGATTGGCTATCGCCGAGAACGGAATCGAAAGCGGATTGTAGAAGCTGACTTTCCGATTCCCGCGGAGCTCGCGCCAAGGCGGTTTGAAACGCCCAGCCGATTTGCTCGTCGAGAAACTCTCCGCCTTCTTTCTCAATACGTTTGCCGAAGGCCTTCGCCATTTCCACGTAGACGGGATCGTTGAGTAGGGTTAGTGATTGCAGCGGGGTATTCGACACATCGCGCTGGACGACACAGGCGGTTCGGTCGGGTGCGTCGAAGTTGGCAAAACTTGGGTAGTGGCTATTGCGTCGCCAGAGAGTGTAGACTCCGCGGCGATAAACATCCTCTCCTCTCGATGGGATGTAGTAGGTTTCGGAGGCTCCGGCTGTTTTTCTCCAGAAAGTTGCCGGCTGGTAGGGCCTGACATTGACACCATACATGCGATCAGAGAGGAGTCCGCTGATGGCGAGTGCCTGATCACGAATCGTCTCGGCTCCGAGTCGATGACCGGGATGCCGCCAGAGGTATTGGTTTCTCGGGTCGATTTCAGCGAAAGACTGGTTCACGACAATAGACTGACGATAGGTTGCCGAGAGAACGACTCTGCGGAGCGAATTTTTCAGCGACCAGTCGTCCTTTTCCACGAACGTGACGGCGAGCCAGTCGAGCAACTCCGGGTGGGTGGGGAGTTCCCCCTGCGTGCCAAAATCTTCCGGGGTCGTGACCAGCCCCTGTCCGAAAATTTCGATCCAGAGTCGATTCATGAAGGCGCGTCCCACCATGGGGTTGTCCGGACTGACGAGCCATTTCGCGAGGCCGAGTCTATTGCGGGGGAGGCTCTCGGCAAAAGAGTGAAGGGAGGCCGGGGTCGCAGGATCAACCTTTTCCCCTTCTGAAAGGAAATCACCACGCTTCGCGATGAATGTCTCACGTGGTTTCTCCATCTCCTTCATGATGCGGACCTCCCTCTTCCGGAGCTGGATAAGGCGAGCTTCTTGGATGTCAGCCTTGGCGAGGCGGAGATTCATGGCTGCGTCGCGAGGCATCACTTCCTTGGAAACGGCCTTGCACTGCTTCAGGTTCATGTCCTTGTCAGAATCAAGAATCTCACGAACGCTTTCGGGCAGTTTCTCTTTCCCTTTGGGATCATCCGCGACCTTCTTTTCCACTCCGGCGAGGATGTCTTTGCGAATGTCTGCGAGGAGAGCGCGGTATTCTTCGGTAGCTTTTTTCTCATCCTTTTCGTAGAACTCGTTATCGCTCACGGAAAGAGTTGGACCGATGTGAACCATGCCTGACATGCCCATTTTTTCGCCCTGCTGTTTCGATTCCATCGGGCCGTTGTTGAAAAATGCGTAGAGCTCGTAGTATTCGCGGGCAGAGATCGGGTCGTACTTGTGATTGTGGCATTGGGCGCAGCCGACAGTCAGTCCCAACCAAATCGTGCCTGTGGTGTTGAGGCGATCCACGTTTCGCTTGTAGTGGTCCTCCCGCGGATCGGTGCCAGCTTCGAGGTTCATCGGAGCATTGCGGTGAAATCCCGTTGCGACGATCTGGGATTCGGTGGCGTCGGGGAGCAAGTCGCCAGCGAGTTGCTCGATGCTGAACCGATCGAAAGGCATGTCGTCGTTGAGCGCCTTGATTACCCAGTCCCGCCACGGCCACATGTTTCGCGGAGCATCGCGCTGGTAGCCTTCCGAATCAGCATAGCGCGCCAGGTCGAGCCACTGCACGGCCCACTTTTCGCCGAAAGCGGGGGAAGCAAGCAGTTCGTCCACGATTTTGGTGTAGTGGGAAAAGGAAGGGTCATCGAGGAAGGCTCCTACCTGTTCCGGTGTTGGCGGCAGGCCAATAATATCGAGGTAGGCCCGTCGAATGATGCGGGCAGGGGCGGCTTCGGGATTGAGGGCGAGGTTTTTCTCAGCCAACTTCGCGGCGACAAAGCGATCGATCTCGTTCGGCTCACGATCCGCCAATATGGAATCTGCGGAGGTGGGGATGGCAGGACTCGTTGGCGGAATGAAAGACCAGTGAACTGGAGGGCGCCATCCGTCGTCGGGCCACTTTGCCCCTTCTTCGATCCACTTGTGAAGGATTGTGATTTCCGCCTTGGTCAATGGATCGCCCTTCGGAGGCATGCGCTTTTCCGGATCGCTCTCTTCCACGACATGGAGCAGGACTGATTCTTCCGGCTTTCCCGCGACAAAGAGTGATTCGCCAGCATCGGTTGGCAGCGTGGCGTGATAGAAGCTGTCGAGCCCAATGCCGCCCTTGAGTGTTTCCCGATCATGACAATCGAGGCAGGCCGCTTCAAGGATGGGAAAGACGTCCTTCTCAAAGTCCACAGCTTCGCCCCGTATCGAAATGAACGGGAAGAGCGCTGCGAGGAGAAGCTGGAGGAGCCTCAATCTAAGATTTTTTACCATTTATTAATCAGATTATCCCCTGACTTCAACATCCGTCGATATGCTTGTTTGCGCAGGATCAGGACTGCGAAATGGGTCTGGGCAGCGGGCATTGCTCCTTGTATAGAGTAGAGGCATGATCAGATTTCGATTTTTCCAGCCGGGCATCTTGAGTGCAGCGTTGCTGTGCTTTTCGGGGAATGCGGCACCCAATATTGTTCTCATCATTTCCGATGACATGGGGTATTCAGATCTCGGTTGCTACGGAGGCGAAATCGAGACGCCGCATCTCGACGCCCTCGCGGAGAAGGGATTGCGATTTACCAACTACTACGTGAACAACATGTGCTGGCCGACTCGGGCGAGTCTGATGACGGGGCTCTACCCACGCACTGCTCTTCCGAAAAATGGAAGTGCCGATGGAGGTTTGCATCCGGAGGCAACGACGTTGCCCGCTGCCTTGCGAGCGGCGGGATACCAGACGTGGATGTCGGGAAAATGGCATCTCTCCAGCGCCGGCGAACCTGATGGGCCAAACGCGCCGCATCATCGCGGATTCGACCAGTTTTATGGAACGATTCATGGGGCTTCCGACTTCTTCGCTCCTTCGGATTTGCAGTGGAATGGGAAAGACAGGACAGGAGAATGGCAGGGGAATTCCGATTACTATTACACCGATGCGACTACTGACTACGCCCTTCGTTTTCTGGAGGAGGGTGATGAGGAAAAGCCGTTTTTTCTATACCTCGCCTACACTGCTGCGCATTGGCCATTGCATGCGCAGCCGGAAGACATTGCCCACTACGAAGGTCGTTACGAGAAAGGTTGGGACGAATTGCGACTCGAGCGTCATCGACGGATGAAAGAGCTTGGTGTCGTCGACCCGTCGTGGAGGCTATCGCCCCGCCACCCGGATGTTCCAGCTTGGGAGGATGCGGAGAACAAAGAGTGGCAGCAGCGTCGCATGGAGGTCTATGCGGCCCAGGTTACGTGTATGGATCGCAACATTGGTCGTCTCGTCGCAGCGCTCAAAGAAAAAGGGGAGTTCGAAAATACCGTGATTCTTTTCCAGCACGACAATGGTGGATGTCATGTCGAGTATGGCGAGGGAAGAACGGGCTCGTGGACACGAGAGCGCACCACTGACGGTAGGAACGAACCAATCATTCCCGGGAATGTGCCGGGAGTCATGCCTGGTCCGCAATCGACCTTCCAATCCTACGGCTATGGATGGGCGAACGCATCGAACACCCCGTTCCGTCTTTTTAAACAACACGATCACGAGGGCGGGACGCGATCTCCGTTGATTGTGTCATGGCCGGATGGAATCGACGAAGAGCGCGAGGGTGGTTTTGTCAGGGAGGTGACGCATGCCGTGGATATGATGCCGTCTCTGCTCGCGATCGCGGGCACGAAATTGGAAACGCAGAAACCATCTGCGATGGAGGGCGAATCAATGCTGTCACTTCTGAAGGGTGAGGCTGATGCCATTTTCGAGGATCGGTCCTTGTTCTGGGCGCATGCCAAGGGGCGAGCGGTTCGGCAGAAGAACTGGAAACTCGTGGCAGATTCCAAGGGAGCATGGGAACTCTACGATCTCGCTGCTGATGGAACGGAATTGAGCAACCGGATCGAGGACGAAATAGAAAAAGCAGAAGAACTCCGAAAGCATTTCGATGCCTGGGCAAAGCGCACCGGACTCAATTCAAAGAAAAAGAAAAAGTAAGTCCCTTGCGGAATCGGGATCAAAAGACGAATCATTTCCCATGAAGCGTATTCTTTCTCTTTGTCTTTTCCTTATCGGGACGATAGCCCACGCCGATGATAGACCCAATATCGTCTGGATCATTCCCGACGATATGTCGGCGCACTTTTCCTGTTATGGCGAAACGGCTATCGAAACTCCGAATGTCGATCGTCTTGCCGCACGGGGTGTGAAGTTCACCGATGCCCACGTCACTGCACCGGTTTGCTCGACATGCCGATCTGCGTTCATCACGGGGATGTATCAGACGAGCATTGGAGCGCAGAATCATCGTAGCGGCCGAGGCGAGAAAAAGATTCATCTTCCGGATCACATCAAGCTCGTTCCGCGACTGTTTCAGGAAGCGGGTTATCACACATCCATCACCGGTTGGCCCGGCCGAAAAGGGCGGCTTGGAAAAACCGATTACAATTTTGAGTGGGACCAGTCCGTTTACGACGGAGCGGATTGGGCGGGCAGAAAAGAGGGGCAGCCTTTCTTCGCGCAGATTCAGACTCCCGGTGGCAAACTGCGGGGAAAAGATGCCGAAGGCTGGGAGAAAATGCAGAAGTCGGCGGAGGAAACTCTTGGGAGCCGAACTTCCGATGAAAAGGTGAAGCTCCCTCCCTACTATCCTAACCACCCGGACATCGTTCGTGACTGGGCCGCCTATTTGGATTCGGTCCGGATGACGGATCACATGGTTGGGGAAGTGATTGCTCGATTGGAGAAAGAAGGTGTCCTTGAAAATACGATTGTGCTTTTTATGACCGATCACGGGATCAGTCATGCGAGGGGAAAGCAATTCCTCTATCAGGAAGGTACCCACGTCCCGCTTGTGATTGCAGGACCGGGGATCAAAGCGGGAACGGTGCGGGACGATGTCGTTGAGCACATTGACATCGCGGCACTTTCCCTCGCAGCAGCTGGCATCGGAGTGCCCGATTGGATGCAGGCCCGCGATATTCTCGCCGATGACTATGAGCCGAGGGATGCTGTTTTTTCGGGACGCGATCGCTGCGATGAAACCGTGGATCACATGCGCTCGGTAAAGTCGAAGGAGTTTCGTTACATTCGCAACTTTTTACCCGAGCGCCCCTATCTCCAGCCCTGCGCCTACAAAGATGCAAAATCAATTCTCATTGCGCTGCGCGATTGGAATGCTGCCGGTAAGCTGAACGAAACGCAGCAATTGCTATTTCGTGAGACTCGGCCAGAGGAAGAACTCTACGATGTGAAAGCGGACCCGTTTGAGATCAGTAACCTCGCGGGAAATCCCGAGTATGCTGATGTGTTGAAAAAAATGCGCAGTCACCTCGACACCTGGATGGAGGAAACGAATGATCACGGGCGGGGAGGGGAATCTCCCGAGATGTATGACAGTGACATGGCCGAATATCTCAAGAAATTCAAAATCCGGCCTGAACTGAAAGGCAAAGATCGCCCGATTCGGAAGAATATTGAACTGATGAAAAAGTGGGCCGCGGAAGGCAAGTAGATTGTCAGTGTGACAAGAGCAACGCGGTATCGCCTCTCTTAGTCAGGTTCGATGTAAAGCTGCCGACAGAGATGTCTTTGATGCGGTGCTTCGAGTGAATTCCCGTACAATAATGGAAAAGAGTCTCTTACTGTTTCGATGCGCAAAGGGTTTCCTGCAAATTTCGAGAGACTGGAAATTGAAGGTTTTTTCGGAAAAGGAAGGGCCCACACCATCGAGCCGTCGGTCTTCAATTAGCTTGCCGATCACACACTGGCCGAAGCACGCCCAGCCATGCGTTACTGATGGGGTGATGGAATCGAGATACTCAACCAGCTTTCGGCGGATCTCGTTGCAACGTGTTCCGCATTGGCGGGAAATCGTCAGCGACGGGCGCGGCAATTCACTGGAACGGTCCGATCCGTTGCTGGGACTTCGGCGAAGGAACCGGTTCATGCGTTGGAGATAAAAATTGCGCTGTTGCATCAAGCGGAGATTGATCAACAGCTTCCAGTGAATCCTTTTCGCGCCGGGTTGATGTGCGCTTGATGTGAATCGCGACGCATGATTTGCAAAAGGCCCGAGAGGAAACCGTTCGTAGATTGGCGGGCTGAAGTTTCCAGGAAAGGATTGAGAGTCCAATTCTTTAAACTGACTCAGGGCACCGGCAAATCGAGATGGCGATGCAAAAAATCGAAGCTGCCCCGGCCATTGATGGAATGGCCACCGAGAAAATATTCGATCCCGGTGAGATCGGATTTTCCAAACGCAGTGTAGAGTCTGCGGACGCGGGCATACTCGTAGGCGACCCACTCGTCGCGAGCGACTCGGTCGTTGTGGCCTCGCTCGACGAAAAAAGGACGGGGAAAAATCAATCCAGCGAGGTCTCCATAGTCAAAGGTGTTGCCCATGTTCCAATAAGGCATTTCCCACTCGATCGTGCGCATGAAGGTATGTGGGTTGCGTGAGTCGCCGACTTTTCGAGTCCATTGATTAAAGTCTCCCGAACAGATCGAGAGGCAGTATTCCGGAAGCAGCGCAGGGACGCGAACGGCGGTTTCTCCACCGTAACTGAGGCCGTAAAACGCAATCCGTTCGGCGTCGACTTCGGGCAGAGTGGCGAGCCATTGCAGCAGCTGTCGATGTGAGGCGGTAATGAAGGAAAAGAGACTGCAGCCAACGAGGTTTGCTTTTCGATCCAGCCAGCGATAGCGGTCTTCACCCCGGTAAATATTATGGGGGGCAAAAGTAATGAATCCGCGCTCGGCGAGTATCGCTGCAAAATCATTGTAGGCGGATTTTGCCGCATCAACGGTATCGCGAGGAAGACCATTCCTCCCATGCTGACAAACAACAACCGGTCGTTTTTCTCCTGGCTCGATGCCTTTGGGAAGAAGGAGAACGCCCCAGGCTTCGAATCCGGAATAGACTTCCATGACGACATCCCAGGCCGTCCAGCTGTCGGTCTCGAGAATCTTTCGAGACTGCGGCGCGAGAGGGGCCGGGCTTTCGTCGAATCGCCCGATGACTTCGCTGTGAAATTGCTCGCGCTTCTTTTCGGCGAAGGCCAGAAATTTGGTTGGGTCGAGAATGGGATGCGTTTTTTCCGTAGACCAGCGACCGGCCTGCAGCTCCGGAGCGCCCGCGAGAAAGAAGCTCTCGCGCCGGACTTCGTCGGATTGATCGATCAGGCTCTGAACGTGCTTTTCCATGCTCGCGAGAATGCGGAGCTGCCGCGCTTCGGGTGAAAACTGGGCTCGTGAATCTATCAGCAGCGCGAAGGGGGCAATGCGGCTGATTTCCCGCTCGATGCCTGCGGTCTGGAGAAAGGCAGCGACGGACGGATAGTCGGCACGTCGACCTTTTTCCGCGTGATGGAGAAGAAAACTCGGGGGTGTTTGCAGGGTGCCGAGCGCTGTGGATATTCGATCAAACTCTGCCTGGATGGTGGAAAATGTGGGCGTCGTGATGCTTCCTTTCTGGTCTGTTACCTCGGGAAAGAGGGTGTGCTCGATAAGCAGGGGGCGGGGAGCGATCAGCGCTGCGATTGCTGCGTCGGAATGCTCGGGAAGGAGAGCAAAAATGTTTCGGTAAATCGGCTCGTCGCAGGCACGGACGCGAGGAGCAAAAGCACCGCTGACGAATGCGTGATCGATTCGGGTATCGACAGCAGCTGCGTAGAGTGCCGAGCGTCCTCCTTCGCCATATCCGCCAACCGTGATCGAGCTGGCGAGGTTGTTTTCGAGTAGCCAATCGACTCCGGCAAGTCCCGTCTGGATTTCATATCCGATGGGGTGCCGTCCCATTTGAAAAGACTGCCGGTAGATCCATTCGCGATGGGATTGGTCTGATCTAGCGACTGCTTTTTCGTGCTCTCCAGTAACCGTGTAGGTAGCGCGAGAAAGAACCGCCGGAATGAGAATGCGAAATCCGGCGGCGGCGAAGCGTGCTGCGATTTGCTTTTCTCCGGGAAGGTTCGCATTCAAGCCGATGATGTCCTCGGGTGTTTCGTCGGCATCGGGGAAAAGGATCATCGCAGGTGGCGTTTCCGGGAGTTCGAGAACTCCCGCGCCTTCCTTTGCCACCGGAGTAACGAGCAGGCCTTCGGCAAAAAGTTCGGGCAGCACGGTCCAGCGGACAGAGTGGACCTCAAAGCCCGGGCCTTCAGCGACGAGTGAGGAGGCTGGTTTTCCCTCGAAGGAAATGGGGGCATCCGAGAAAAACTCCATCCTCACTTGGGGGCGTTCGTCGACGACTCCGAGTTTGTTCTGTAGATGCTCTCGGGAATGGTCCGACAATTTTGTTCGATGGGAAAGCTGCACGGCTTCGTCGATTTTCCGGTCGACGAAAGCGTGAGCACCATCCATGACCCGATCGGCGATGGCCTCGGCGTTTTTATCCGCTAGCGGCGTTGTGCCGGGAAGGGGAGCGGCTTGAACCGTTGCCGAAAAAAGCAGCAGGACGATTGGCAGGAAGCGGATCATTCCTCTCCTTCGGGCTTTAGCAGCATTTCGTTGACCTCGGTAGCGAGGTTACCGGTCGCACGAATCACAATGACGACTCCCGGGTCAAGTTCGGCCTCGGTCGAGTGACGCGTGACCGTGTAAATGTCTTCCAGGGTGATGTCGAGATTCTCGACCGACACATTGATGCCTTCCGGAAGATCGGCGGAGGCGAGGCCTTTTTGAACTTCTTCATCGATCTCAGCCTGATAGTCATCAAGATCAACGCGGAGCTGGCTTTCAAGCCCTTTGATGAGAAGCCCTTCGAGCAGCCAGGTTGCGGCTGTGGTGAGCTTGTCTTTCGTTTCGACTGTGAGTTCGACATCGGTAAAGCCGAGGGACTGTTTTTCGTAATCAATCACGGGACGTGCTTTCACCCAGATGTCTCCCGCAACCCCTCGGCCGAGACGGCTTTTATCGGCCTGGATATTCAGTTTCAGGTTGAGCATACCGTCCTGAGCGATCTGGGCTTCCATTCCGGAGATGTCGATCTTCGTTCCGATGCCGGTATCGATCTCGATGTTTTCTTTTGCGAGGACTTCGTTCAGCTCGGCCATGCTGACAATGAGGGGCAATCGAAGTTCCGTCGGAACGGGACCATCAAGGGGGACTAGATCCGGCAAAGGGTGACGCTCGGGTTCGCCCGGTTCGCGGTTCGTCACGATGGTTTTGGAGCGGATTCCGATGGTAAAAGAAATGTGATCTGCCTCTGAGTAATCGATGGGGGCAAGGACGACCTCCTCTGGCTCGATTCTCACCCAGATCTTTGGCTCACTGGAGACAAGCTGTGTGATGTAGGCTTGATGCCAGAGCTTACTGACTGACTGGCGAACGTTGAGCTTTTTGCGAATGGCGGGAGTGAGTTTACGAGCCTCTTTCTGGATGTATTGTCCGAGGCTGCCGCCGAAGAGATCACTGACGTCGAGTCTTCCGAGTTGGCCGATGGAGAGGTTTGCTCTCGAGAGATTGATCTGTGGCACTAGTTGTGGATCGACTTGCCAGTTCGGGAGAATTTTTGGTGTGATCGAACCGCCGATGGCACCTTCCAACTGCACGTCGCTATCAATCGGAATTGTTAAAATCTTGGCGTCGACCGTGCCCTTCACTTTTGCGGCTCCGCGAAACGGGGTTGCGAAAGAGAGGCGATCCCCCCCGTTTTCAATGACAATGTCGCCGCGGACAGCTTTCCAGGCGTAGCTTCCATTTTTGATTTGCTTGTGGATTCCCTTGTTTTCCTGACCCTCAAATTGAGCCGGAATTTCTTTGCTCGCGAGTTCGTTCATCATCGCTATGGGAACAACGATTTTGACAGTGAGCAGAGATGACTCATGTCGCGGTGTATCGAATTTTCCGATCGGTTCTCCGGTCGGGGCTGAGACATGAATGATCTTCGGGCCGACTACTTTCGTGTAGAGGAAAATCGAGAGAAGGCCACCAAGGACAACGATAGTGGCGGCAAGAAGAAATTTTTTCATACAAAGAAGCTGAAAGTAGAATGATCGCTTTTAGAAGATTGGAACAGTAAATTCAAAGCCTTACCGAGAAAATCCTTCTGGACCATGTAGTTTGAAACGATACTGGTATCGAAAAACATGGGGGAATTGTCAGAAAAACGCGAGGCACATGCTGTGCTGGGTGGATCATTTGATCCGGTTCATCTCGGACATCTGAGAATGGCGAGGACTGCCGCAGAGATGGTCGAACTCGAGCGAATCGTTTTCATGCCGTGTTTCGTTTCTCCTTTCAAATCCGGAACTGTGGCAAACGCGGAGCAGCGAATCAAGATGCTGCAAATCGCGATCGACGAGACTGAGATGCAAAATGCCGAGGTCTGGACCTGGGAAGCTGAGCAGGCCAATCCAAGTTATTCCTGGGAAACTGCGACTCATCTTTCTGAATTGCATCCCGAAGTGAAATGGCACTGGATTGTCGGAACGGATCAGTGGGATGCAATCGATCGCTGGGCCGAACCGGAAAAACTGCGCGACTCTCTCCATTTCATTGTTCTGACCCGGGACGGCGATCCTGTCGTCGAGCGAGAAGGCTGGCGATACACTGCAGTGCCCTTTCAGCATCCTGCCTCATCGACAAAAATTCGGGAGAATTTTGCGGACAACGTGGATTGGCTTGTGCCGGGTGTGGCTGATTACTGCCGCGAGCAGGGGCTTTATCAGTAGGTAAGGAAGGGATTGGGAAGGCGGCCTGCAGAAACGCATCCTGAAATTTCGTATTGGGATTACCGGCATCAACGATGTGGCTTGGGTCTACGGCGTCGGTTACGGGGATCTGAATGGTGACGGGTTGCTCGACACCTATTCGCCGGCGGGTCTTCAGAGTGTCTCCCCGAACAAACCGGATGGATGAAGCTGCGTCTGGTTGGCTGTCGTGTCGAAGCCTTTCGATTAGAGCTACGAGATGCCTTGCCCGCCGAAGGCGTTTGGATTGAAGACGGTGTGCCATTGTAAAATACGCACAATGGCAGGCAGGGTGAAACCTGCCTTTCCAGGCTTCGCCTGTCGGTTTGTATTGCAAAATTCCACAACAAAGTTGTCGCCATTCTTCTGTCCGTGCTAGGATTGCTCGCTAATGCTTTTGCGCATCGTTCCCATTTTCATCCTCACCTTCTGGCTCGCCAGTGTCGCGTGGCTTAGTGCGGTGGTATGGGCACCGCCGGAGTCGCGAATGTCCCAGGTCGATCCCCGTCAGGTCTACGATGTGTTTTTTGCGTGGAATGAGTCGACGAACATGACACTGCTCGACAACGGAACGCGCCGCGGGCAAATCACGATCGCGGGCAGCTCTGGAGACGATCTGGAAACGGGGGAATTCGTTAAAACGCTCAATGTCAATGTGGTGCTGGAACGCCCCGATGAAGATGTTGGCGTTCCCGGATTGAACACCGATCTTTTTGGCCGTGGATTGCTCGACTTTTCCGATGCGCTGCAGCTCATGGGAGGCATCTTTTCTGTTCGCGTTCCAAAACAGGAATTGACCGGACACTTCGAGATGGATCGAAAAGAGGGCAGCGACCCGTCAGTGATCGACAAAGACAGCTTCCACATGCGAGCGCGTGCGACCCTCGGGGGAAATGAGATCTTCTCCGTCGACAGCGAAAAAAGTGGTGGGCCTGGAGTCTCTCCAATTCCTCTCTCGATGATTCCGATGCGGTCGATGATTGATCCGAAATCCTTTGATCCATCACAATGGCAGCTCGAGAACGATGCTCGAGTCGGCACCTTCACGATTGGCGGGCGACAACTCCGGGCATTTCTCGTGACCTTTCGCAAGAAAGGCAGTGAAGGCGCTGTCCGCGTATTTTTGAGTGAAGTAGGCGAGCCGCTTCGGATCGAAACTGACTTCGGCGTTGAGGCCGTTTCTGAGATCCTCGTTCCTCTCGACGCTTATCTGAAAAGGAAGGAAAAAGACGAATCATGATCGAAATTTCCAATCTGTCGATGCGCTACGGCGATCTGCTTGCCCTTGATGATCTTTCTTTGACAATCGAGCGCGGAGAGTTCTTCGCCTTTCTCGGACCGAATGCGGCAGGGAAAACAACGACGATCAAATTGCTCACCGGCCTCATGAAACCGTCGGCGGGATTGGCGAAAATCTGCGGCTTCGATATCCAGGAAGACCCACTCGAAGCAAAGCGGCGCATTGGCTACATTCCCGATGTGGCGCAGTTTTACGACAAACTCACGCCGCTCGAATTTATGGCATTCATCGCCGAACTGTTTGAAGTCGATCCAGCGAAGGCAAAAGCACGCACG
>Ga0181573_10001373_pt1 | contig 24122 bp, 30 predicted proteins | sample 101ome_25_FD_148643 | JGI IMG/M metagenome (GOLD analysis project Ga0181573, IMG submission 148643) | Coastal salt marsh microbial communities from the Groves Creek Marsh, Skidaway Island, Georgia - 101409BT metaG (spades assembly) | ecosystem: Environmental > Aquatic > Marine > Intertidal zone...
GTTTTGGCTGAAATTCGTGTGCCTCCTCCACACCTGGGAGAAAAAAGACGTCCCACTCTTATCTTCGGCGTGAATCCATTTATCCTGTTGCCCGACGGCTGTCAAAAGCGTGATGCCCGACATTTAAAATACTCACAGATTTGTTTTCGCACAAGTAAAACGAAGGACCAAAAAGTTTTCACCCGCCACGTCGGGGCGAGGAAGTAAGTTCCCATTCTCATCCATCAGGGTCACCGTGAGTCGGTCGATGGTTCGAATCGGGTTGACGTATTGCGTGGTGACCATGTAATTGTCCTTGTAAGTCAACACTTGGTCGCCCGCGCCGACGTGGTTCGTCTCTTCGGAGATGAGAGACGCGAACGCTCCTCGCACCCTGGCGAACGACTCTTGACCCTCGAGGGTCATGAACGCTCGGTCGTTAAAATTGGTGTTCAACTCTTCAATCTTCACGTACACGTGTTGGACAACCTTGAGGGTGTGAATGGATGCCGCCAAGAGACGGCACTGCACGACGTTGTGCAACGGGGTCTGGAGGTAACAGGTGAAACTGTTTCCCGCCGCTTGACCGATGCTATCGACCGTGACCACGTGATACTCTTCGAGCAGATTTGGAATGTTTCTGGGCGTCGTGACGAGAGACATTTTATATTAATTGCTAAGATTTAAAGTTCACCTCCAATACCGCTCTCGATTTCGTAGGACGCGGCGTCGCGGATGAATTCACCCGAACCGCAGAGGCCACCTGGAGTGAGACCCTTGGTCCAGCCGGCGCCACGCTTCGCACCCGGTGCGCACTCGAGGTTGTTTTCGAGACCGAAAAACTCGGACGGTTCCGAGCGTTCACCCTTGAGGACGAGCGGGCGGGGCATGTACGCGGATTTGGCGACGCCGAGCACCAACAGGGCGGCGATCAGGACGGCGATCCAGGTGAGGGCACGACGGTTGGTGTTGTTGAAGGCAATCATTTTGATTTGTAAAATATACTGAGAAAATAAGTTTAGTTGCTGCGTTAAAGATTACACAAGACTTTCATACTAGAGAGTAATGGACGAAGAGATCATTTTGGACAGAGGCACGTCCTCCATCATGAAACTGAACGCTGACGAAGAGGCTCTCATGGACGAGATTACGTTGCAGCCGCCGTCGAGGCCGCCGCGCGTCGCCCGCCCGCAGCCGTCTCGACCACCCCCGCAGGCGCGTTCTCCTGTGGAGGATGAAGCGCTCAACGATTTCATGAACCCGAACAAGCGAGCGGCCCCACCGAGGCCGCAGTACGCACCGGAGGGAGAGGACGACGACGACGACGACGACGATTACAGCGACGACTACGACGAGGACCCGTCGGGGGGTGGATACGGCCCACCGAGTGAGCAGCCGTCCACTGGGTACAAGACGATCGATGAGGAAAAGGCGGACCTGCTGAACAAACTCCAGCGCCTCGAAAAGAAAGGATTCTCGGTGAACAAGCGTCTCAACGCCTACTCCCCGATTGAAGACATTCGTAACGAGGTCAAGCGCATCACCTACTCCATCGAGGTGGACCAAGGGGTGAAATTCGCCCGACGCATGTTGGTCGCGTGTACCACGGGTTTGGAGTTTCTCAATAAGAGGTACAACCCCTTCGAGTTACAACTCGAGGGTTGGTCCGAGTCCGTCCACGAATCGATCGACGATTACGATGGGGTGTTTGAAGAGTTGATTGTGAAATATAGGAATTCCATGCACGTCGCACCGGAGGTAAAACTTATCATGATGCTCGGGGGTAGTGCCATGATGTTCCATCTCACGAATTCCATGTTCAAGGCGGCGATTCCCAACATGAATGACGTCATCAAGCAAAACCCAGACTTGGTCAAAAACATGATGAGTGCGGTGCAAAACACGGCGGCACAGAACGCCGCGGCTTCGTCAGGTGGCGGTGGGGGAGGCGGCTATGAGATGCAGGGCCCGGGCATGGGTGGGATGGACCTCTCCTCCCTCATGGGTTCGATCATGATGCCCCCGGTTCCGCCGATGAACACGACGCCACAGGAGCGCCCGCCACCCGAAGACTCCGAGGATGACATCTCTGACATCGTCGAATCCGAGGCGGAACAGGAGGAAGAGGTCAAGGAAATCAACATCAAGGCTGCACCCAAGAAGAGGGGGCGTAAGAAGAAAGGCGTGGAAATTAATTTGTGAGGCTAAGATATGGTAGGGTATTGTCCGTTAGACGAACTGGAGGACCCGGCGCCGCCACCGCCCGCGCCGAGGCCACGGGTCGCACCGCCACCCAGAAGAGCGGCTCCGGCGCGACGAAGAATCGTTCGTCCGGAGGAAACGGAGTGCAATTACGTCGTGATGTTTTTCATCGTGGGCGTAATCGTCTTAGCACTCAGCGATAACATCAAGTAAACTCTTTTTTACTTTTACAATCGGGACCAAACAACCCCGATTGTAAAAAGAAATTTGAATTAGTAAGTGAACGTGTGCAGGGTGGTCGGGTTCAACTCGTCGTGTTGGATGGAGACGAATTTCCCAGACGCCAGAGAGGATATCACCTTGACGTAGACGTCGTATTTATATGACCTCTGGTTCCCGGTGTCGTGTGGTTTAACCACCAGACGCGTCCCAGACGCCTTGACGTCGTTCGACCACGGGTATGGGTTGAAAGGGGTGCCAAACATGTTTTTAGTTCCCACGACGATTGGATACGAGGGGGTGCCTCCGGTGCCGTGGCCACCCGTGACCTCGAGGACCATGGTGGATATGTAGTTTTGATTAGATTGTTCGCGGAGTATTAATTTAATTTTAGCGTAGAAACTACCGTTGCCGAAATTTAACAAAAGATCTCTGGCTTGCGTGTTCAGGAGGGTGAATGCGGAGGAGTAGGATTTTCGAGACACGTTATCGCTGTTGAGGATGGCCCCACCTTGCACGTGAAGACTCGTCGCCGGGGTCGCGATCCCGATACCCAAACCCGCTTGCTCACCGAACTCGATCACGCCACCGAAAGAAATGTTGGACGTCACCTTGAGGGAACCTCGGACGTGCACGTTGCTCACCGCAGTCTTTGGGTTTAACCATAAATCCCCGGTGTGATAATCGGACAACACGTTCGCCACCCCACTCGTGGTTTTGAATTCCACCGTCGCGTTAGACGCGCTGCTCTCCACGCGCGTGAGTTCGTCGTAGATGTGGAGACCCGTATCGGGCACCGACGTGTTCACCCCGATGCGACCGTCCGAGGTGAGCCTGAACACCTCGGCGTCGACGTTGTTATCGATCGTCCCGAGGAGGAGGCCGCTGTCGTCACCCACCGTGCGATAACTTCTAATGTAACCCCCGTACCCGTCGTCCGAGAGGATGCGCACACCCGTTTCGTTCGTGCCAGACCCATTGCCGTTCGATTGAACCGTGAGCACGTCGATGTCGATGCCGTCTCCGTCTCCGTAGAGGTGCACGTTTGAGTGCGGAGTGGCGGTGCCGATGCCCACCCAAGTGTTGGATTTAATAGCCAAGGCTTGGTCTCCACCGCCAGCGATGATTTGGAAATCCCAATCGCCAATGTTTTCGATGGTGTTGATATCCGGTGTTTCCGAGGAATATAATTCCATGTTGGTGGTTGAAAACTTGGACGTCCCTTCGCCAATCACAGGCACCTGAATCGCCCCTTTCACGTAGAGCGAGGTCGCGTCCAACGCCGGACCCTCCTCTGTGTCGTCGAAATTGATCATCACGCGTCGGTTTTCGGTGATGCTCATCACAGGGGTGGCGTCGAATCCCGTGGCGTTGGTCGAGTCTCGAATGCTATCGAATAGGGCATCGTTCACCGTTTGGGTGTACACCTGGAACCAGTGCCTGGCGGCGACGTGGCGAATCTGATCAGGACCCGTGGGGGAACTGAAATCGTTCCCCTTGAAAATGAGGAGTTCGGATTTACCAGTGTTTGTGAATTCCCTCTCCTCGAGGAATGTGTGATTGAAGGAATAGATTTGATTGTCGATGTCTTCAGTGCCACCACCGGTGAATTGCAATCCCGTGAAATTCATGCGATTGCCGATGGTGAGGGCTCCATCCACCGTGAGCGCCGAAGGCGTGACGTCGGTGCCGATGCCCACGTTCGATGTTCCACCATCGATGAAGAAGGCGGTGTGAAACACGTTCGACACGGAATACACGTTATTGGTGATTCTGAAATGCACATCGCTGTCCGTGCGATTGTCTGAACCCACGGTCCAACCTTTCACGTCCGGGGTCAACTGATCGCCGTTCCACACGATGTACGAGGTGAACGGGTCCCCGGAATCGTCGCGCGTGATGACGCTCACGATGGAGTCCTCTTGACCACCGTTGATAGGGTCGTATGGGTTGAAACACACGATCCCGTTATACAAAGGATTCGTCGAACCCTCCGAACGCACGTCTAATTTGGAGAGGGGCGTGTGTGTGCCCATACCAATCTTATTATCGGAACGAATAGTCATGCAATTCACCTTATTGTACGTCGTGTCTGCGAGATCGATATCGAATCGAGTGTTGGAGTTGGTCCCAGACGACGTGTGTCTTCCGAGGGCGAATTCAACCTTGGAACCGTAGACCGAACCAGAACCGTCCCGGGCGATGCTCATCACCGGAACGGGTGTGGTGCTCGCCGCGGTCTTACGAGTCACGGTCAAAGGGATCGTCGAGTGGTCGTACCCGTTGTTTTGTGTGACGATGGAGTTCACGTAGACCGCCCCACCGGAGGTGTGCAAAAGGGCCGCCGGTTGGGTTGAACCAATGCCCACCCGGCCGTTGTCTAAGATTGTCATTCTCGGGTTCCCGATGGCTACCCCGCTGTTCACCGAAAAGTTTAAACCTTTGCCCGACCCGACGAAGGATTGGATGTGGCTCTGATTCGCGGTCACGTCTGTGAAAATTTTCATGGAATCGTTCCCCGAGGCGAAGGCTTCACCCAAGATGAGGGCGTTCGAATGGTTCAATCGAATGTTCCCCCCGACGGTGATTTTTTCGGTCGGTGCCGTGTTCGAGACACCCAAGTAGCCATTCGACGACAAGCGCATTCGCTCGGTGTTTTTGGTCTTGAAGGAGATGCGTTGATCGGTGGCCGTCTCCGCCGCCCCGCTCACCTCGATCACGCTCACGTTGGCGGCCACGGGGCCGCTTTTGAGGATGAGACTGTCGTTTGTGTTATCCGAACCAGTGTCTGAGGCATGAATCACGATGTCCCCGGTGGAGACGATGGTTTTCGCCGAATCGGCGTCGACGCCTCGCTTCCCGCCGATTCGAATGTTCCCGTCGACGTGAAGGCGTTCATCGGGGGTGACGACGCCCACCGCCAAGTTGGAATTCGCGATGAGATTTGTGGTCATCACGTTCCCGTGCACCATGAGTTGGTGGGCGTAGGACGAGCGGTCGGCGTGCACGTGGAGGACGTCCCCGATGCACAAGGAGTGCCCCTCCGAGGGGTTCGTGTTGGCGATGACGATTTTGTGATCCGTGAAAATGTTCGAAAAGGAGGCGTTCCCGGTGACTTGGAACACATTGGAAGCCGTGCTGTCTCGAATCACGACGTTCGAACCCACGTTGATTCCCTCCCCGGCGGTGAAATACTCGCTAAATGTGTTCGCGACGTTGTACACCGAGTAGATACCGTCGTCTTGCAAGAAGACGTTAGATCCGACGACCAAGTGGTGGTCGGGGTGGGGATTGGTGTTCGAGCCCGCGGTGAGGGCGTTGGAGGCCCACAAAGAGCCGTACACGTGCACATTCACCCTCTCGCCATTCACTGGCTCGATCGTCATGTTCGTCTCCGCCGGTCCATTGTTCGTGCGACCGATGGCCAACTCCTCCCCGCCCGCGCTGTGCAGGTAACCCACCAAGACGTTCGATGCGTTGTATTGGTGAAAGATGATGGCCGTGTCGTTGTCTTGCCCCCCGTTGACGCCCACTTCGATGATGGAATTCTCGATGGCTAAATTTTCTTGTTGTGAGTATTCCGAATTGTCTGTGATAATAACGTTTCCCGTCACGTATAAGTTTCCCGTGATCCTGAAATTATTCGCCACCGCGTTCACGTTCCCCTTAAGGTCGAGGACGTTCGACCCCAAATCTGACAAAAGAATGTTCGAACCGAAAGAGAGACCGTCGATGGCCGTCACTTTTTGTGCCCTGAGACCACCGTCGACGACCAACACGTCCTCGGCGTTGTCGTCGATGGTCACTTTACCTGAACTGAAACCAGATGCGGCAATGCTATCGGCTTGAATCTTCCCGCGGGCCACCACCAAGTTCGTCGCCGCTGGGTTCAAATCTACAAAAAATTTATCACCCACGTCGAAATCGTGCGTCGGGTTCAGTGTGTTGATACCGATCGCCTGGTCGACAAACAATCTATCCATTCGGGTGTCTTTGAACACTCGCATAGTGAGACCATCGGACCGGTAGTCATCCATCCACAGGTTAGAGCCTAATTCAAAGTTGTGTGTGGGGTTGAATATGGTGTCATTCCTCAGCACCAAGTTGCTCGAGAACAAATTCGATGCCTCGACATCTCCTGTGAAGAGATTCTCGATGTTCCGAACCTGGTTCTCGACATTTTGTGGATCTAACCTCTGTAGGTAAATCTGGTCGAGTTTACCGGTATTACCAATGAACGGCATCCTACTACTTTAGAGGACGAAAATTTATTTTATGAAAACAAGATGCCCCCGAGGCCGTTCGAAATTCGCAACACCTGCCACGAGACCGCGAAGACTCGGATGTCGTTCTCTGCCATGTTGGTGCGCTCGTCTCCGATCTCGATGTCCCGAAGGATGAGTTTGCTCTCCCCGAGCATGGAAAAGTTGCACGCCCCCGGGGAGGTGTAATCGCTCGCGTCTCTGCAAAAGTGGAACGCGTAAAACCTGGTGTAGAAGGGACACTTGTTGACGTCATCGAAGGAGATGATTCCGTGCCTGCTGTGCATGTAATTCTGGACCACGTGGTGATACATCGGGGTCATTTTCTCGAAGAGTGGGGTGCCGTTGATGAGGAGGTCGCTCTCGGCGAAGGTGAACCTGTCGTTGACGTCGTCCTCTTGCAGTGATCTGTATCCGAAAAACAGCGAGCGCACGGGGTGTTGGAATTGCGACAATTGGATGGATTCAATGGACGAGGTGATGTCCGTGATGACGTTTTGTTCGTTTCTGGTCACCACTCTGTTTTCCATGGAGTGCACCAAATTTTGAACCTGGGTAATCATGAAATCCATCGGTCGGTTGACCAACGACGCTCTCTCGGCGGTGTCCAACCAAATGGCGTTGACGTAGAATTTAGCCTCCTTCTCTGCCGATGTGAGGGTCGCCAGGTGGGTGGCGTCCCAGTGGACGACGATTTTACACTCGTGCATGGAGAGCGCACAGAGGGGGAGGAAGGCGTTCGTGTTGCACCAAAAGAAATGGAGGGGCACGAAATTCTCCGTCGTCTGCGTGGTTTTGTTGTTCAACTCCTGCGAGCGGGTGTAGGTGTCGGCCATGTAATTCCCCCAAATGTCCGCGAGGAATTCGTACGGGTGGCTGTCGATCTTGACCCCACCGATGTAAAAATCAATGGTGGAACCGTAAAACATCTTCGTCGCGATGTGGTCACCCTCGAACCACGCGCCATCGATGAGATCGGCGATGGATGGGAACACGATGGTGTTGTCCTTCTCCGTGAGCGTCTTCACGTATCTCGGCGCCTGAGAGAAGGGCGTGCGTCGCTTGAATTTCGTGCGGAACATGCTCGAGTCCAAATCGTTCGTGTCCAAGTAGGCATCTTGGATGCCCTTGCTCGTCAATACGATGGTTGACATTACTACTGTTAACGTGAGATTACATTTTGAACAAGAATTTTCCGCTCGGGAAATCGTCCGCCTTGGGCTGTTCCTTCGGGGCGTAAATTTTGAACCCACCCTGTTTGTACACCTTGAGTCTCTTGTAATACATGGCCACCAAAATCGACCACTCGTCGCGAATGTCGTAAATGTGGGGGTTGTTCTTCTTCCCCTTGGTCTCTCGCATCACCCTTCCGATAGACTGCACGATGTCGCTCTTCGGTGTGGCCAATATCACCGTGTCCAGGGCTGGGATGTCCAGTCCCTCGTGCGCCTGACTGAAGGTGGCCATGATGATCTTTTTCTCGCTCGACGCCTCGAGGTCTTTCTGTTTCATCCCACCCATGTACAACCCACTGGTCTTCGGGAAACACTGGTGGAGCATCTCGCAGTGGGCGCGTCGGTCGCTGAGGACCAACAGGCGCCTGGTCCCCGCGCTCGCTTTTTTGATGAGTCTCACCAGCATCTGGTTCCTGTCCCTGCACTCCACTAATTCCGTAATCATGTTCACCAAGGATAATTTCCCCGTCCGAGTGCACGGTGGGGGGTTCTTGAACATCGGGTGCTCGTACTGCACGCAAAACATCTCGACGTCGGCCTGGTTTTTCCTTTCGACGGCGAAAAACGTCGGGCCCATGAACCAATGGAGGACTTTGGTGAGGCCGTCCTTCCTCTCCGGGGTGGCACTCAAACCATAAATGTGCTTGGGGCACATCTTGAAGAGACTCTGGCTGAACACCTTGGCGCAGATGTGATGGGCCTCGTCCACGATGACCGTGCCCACGCTGTCGAAATCGGTGAATGAATATTCTTTCTGGGACAGGGATTGCAACATCGCGATGACGAAATCGCACCCCTCCACCTCTTTTTTGTTTTGTTGGACGATCCCGATCGTGGCCCCTGGAACGAACTGTTGGATGCGCTCCCTCCACTGGTCGGCGAGGAAGGACTTGTGGACTATGATCATCGTTCGGTAGCCGAGGGCGCAGGCGATGGCTAACGCCACCGTGGTCTTCCCATACCCGCATGGAAGAGAGAGCACGCCGTGCCCTGTTTCCACAGCCTTATTAAATGCCTCCACCTGACGGGTGGCCTCTCGGAGTTGTCCGTGAAACTTGATGTCGACTCGCGCGGGTTCGGGTCGCTTGTCTTCGTCGACGGGTCGTTCGGGGAAAAAATATCGGGGTATGCAAATCCTGTTCTTAGTTGCAGGTCGAAAAACTTTGAAAGGCGGTGGAGGGAATCCGTATTCATCGTTCACGATCGCTCTTACCGTCAATTGTTTTTTTATTTCAGACGATGCGTCCACGAGACATCCCGACCGTGTGACGATCATAGTTAAAGATAATGCGCGTCAATTCTCTATAATGAGCAAAGTGGACGTGAAGGAAAACATCAAGCGCATCATCGATCAAATCGATGGGTTGACTAAGGAATTGTTCAGACTCGAGGGGTCACTCCGAGTGTTTCAGGAGTTTGAAAAGAACGGGGTGTTGTTCGTCGACGTCCCGGAATCCACCGAGACCGAGGCTCCCGCCCAAGAAGAGGAGGTTAAAGAGACTTAATTGTTAATTATGTAATGCCCAGAGTGCTCTCCATTGACATAGGATTTCACAATCTTGGACTCGTCTTGGCGTCTTGGGCGCGAAAGAACGCCCCTCTCGAAATTGAGATTGCTAAAAAAGTATCCCTCGAAGATTTCAAATACATCGCACCCTCGAACGAAATTGCCCACCTCGTCCCACTCTTCGTCGACGCACACCAAGTGCTCTTCGACAGCGCGGACGTGATACTCATCGAGAGACAGCCCCCCGGTGGGTTCACGAACGTGCAAACCCTCCTCCACTACATGTTTCTTGATAAAGTCATCCTCGTGAACCCCGTCTCCATGCACGCACACTTTGGGATGCGCCACTTGGACTACGACGGGAGGAAGGCGCGGGTGGAATCGATCGCGGCTCGACACGTGGCCATAGAGGGGGAGAGAAAGCACGACATCGCGGACGCGGTGTGTATGATCCTCTATTACAAATTTAAAACGGATGTGCACATATTTGATCGGTTTCGTTTCCAACCCCCGGCCCGTTTGTGAGTCTGTGCACGGACATGGCGACGAGGGTCAACAGACCGAGCGTTTCCGCGGTGAGGAAAAAGTAATCGACCGCGGTCCTCCTCGCGCGCATGAACATCTTGTGCGCCTTTTCAAACTCTGAATCAAAATATTTGGGTATTTTGATTCCGAGACGTGATAGTTCTCTCTCCTGCACGAGGAGTTTTTTAATTTTTCGCGGGTACTCCATCACTACTTACGTAACTTATCGTAAGCATTCTTTATTTTACGAAACGTGTTCGCGTTACCACCCTTGTCCGGGTGGAACTTCTTCGACAGGGTGAGGAAGGCGCGTCGAATGGTCGCCCTACTCGCCCCCGCGGGGACGCCCAGTATGACGTGGGCGTTTTGCGCGCGATTGATTCTGTTGCGCTTGGATATCACGCTCGCGCCCGCACCCGCACCCGCACCGCGTACGCGTAAGTACTTTTCAACGCGTTTGCCCGTCGTCTTGGGATATTGTTGACGCCGACGGGGGATCGTGTACTCCCACTCCATGGGAACTACGGCCATATATCATATGTGGAGATTTTTTCATTTAGAGGAGGCCTTGTTCGCGGAGGCGTCTGTTGATGTTGTTTTGGTTGAGACCCAACTTCTTGAGTTGTCGCGCAACCTTCACGCGCTTGACGGCGCGGTTCTTGTTCGCGTTCGTCTCCTCGACAGCCTTGCGCTTCGCCGATTGAGCCACTTGGGCTTGGAGTTTCGCGACTTCGGCGTTCGCGGCAGCGGCGGCGGCATTCGCAGCCTTGGCCTTCTCGGCGGCAGCCTTGAGGCGCGCCGCGAGGTTCTTTCTCGCACCGAGGGCCTTCTTGGCCTTGGCGAGCGTCGCGCGCTTGGCCTTGGCGCGGTTGGCGCGAGCCTTCTTGGTCGCAGCCTTTTCTTCGTTCGTCTTGCGCGCCTTGCCCTTGTTAGAGCGTTCCTTGCGCTCCTTCGGCACGAACTTCGGGAGGTTCTTGCTGAGGATGGCGTTCACCAACTCCTCACGCGTGAGTCGGTGGGACGGCGGCGGAGTGGCCTTGAACTTGGCCAACAATTCCTTCACCGCTTGGGTGCGCTTCTCGACGGAAACGACCGGGAGGCCGAGGTTCTTCGCCTTGTTGCGGAGGGCCGTGTAGGAGACGCGACCACCCTTGGAGTTGACGTTACCCGGGAGAGTCACGCGCTTGTGACCCTTGGCACCGCCTCGGACACCTCTGCGGGTACCCTTGCGGGTGGCGACGCGACCCTTGAAGAGGAGTTGCTTGACGCCGTCTTTGTTTTCCTTGTAAGTCCAGTTCGGGGAGGACATCTTTGAATGTTTTTGGTACTATTTATTTAGAAAAAAATCCTCACTCACCGAGGAGGTAACTGAACGATCGCTTGAGTTTGCTGAGAGGCCAGGGCCACCACATCTTACATTATGCAGGTAAAAGAACACGAGATGTAAAACGCTTCGAACCCGAGCCGCCTGAGTTTTCTCGCGGCCACCCTTGCGCGTTGGCCTGTGTTGCAGTAGACGAGGATGGCTCCGTCCCGCGGGAGGGCGGAGGTGGATTCCTCGTCAATCTCACCGACTGGGATGTTTCTCGCCCCCGGGTAGTGCCCGATGTTGTACTCCGTGCGCGTTCGAACGTCCACGATGGCCGTGACCGCACCAGAGTTGATGAGGTCCATCGCCTTCTGTGGGGACACGAGGTCTTTCCCAGTCATCGTGTAGAAATACAAAACTAAAAGTGCGATCAACAACACGTAGAGTATCATTATTATATATTTTCTGAGATTATTAATAATGATTGTTTGGACCATCGTCGTCCTGTTGATTATTACCATTTTGTGGTTGTCACAGGACCGCTACAACGCAATCTGTCGAGAAGAGTTGGACCACGAGTTGCATCTCAAGGGACAACTCTCCGACAAAGAACAATCCAAGGTGTGGCTGCGCAGCCGTTTCCCAGAGTTGAGGGAGATGATTCCGAAGACGCTCTTCCGAACGAAAGACATGTCCGCCCTGCGCACCTACCTAAAGAGTGACAAGTGTCCCCAGCAGTTTGTGCTGAAGAACACCCACGGTTCGCGCATGAACGTCGTCGTCGACGACAAGGATGAGATGAATGCCGACGCCCTCGTTGGAAAGGCTCGAAAGTTTTTGGCCACCCGGTTTCACGAGACTGGAAAGCCCGCGCGTCGAAGGCAGATGCATTACGAATACAACGACCCAAAGATCATCATCGAGGAGTTTTTGGGTGAAGACCTCGTGGATTTGAAATACCACATCGTCGACGGGGAGTTGGTGTTCTTCCAGCGCATGCACGGTGGGGAAGAGGAGGTGTTCTACCCGGAAGACGCCTCTCCGGAATTGCTTCAGGTGGCGACTAAAATTTACGACGGCATCAACAAAGAGGCGAAGACCCCGATTCGTTTGGTGCGCGTGGACTTTTTCAGTCGGTACGGGAAGAATTACGTCGGGGAAATCACCTTCAGTCCTGGCATGTGCGCGAAGACGCGCCCGTATCTCATCGGTAAACTATAAAAATAAATGTTCACTAATAATAGTAACATGTCTGACGAACCCGTCTTCGACGTGACTTTCACTTTGGCCTACGTCGTGTCATTCATCGTCGTGGCCATCTTGATTTTTTCGTTTCCCTTCGGATTCGTCCCAGGCACAGACCTCTACGTCATACGCGAATACAAGTGCGTGGAGTACCTGAAGAAAACGAAGACTTTCGCCGACCGGGTCAAGGCTGGTTTCGTTATCACAGACGTCGGTTTTGAAAACTGGCGAACGCTGTGGCAAGGAATAGAAGAGGGCATAGACCGTGACTTTGCACCGGTCTTCGCCCTCAATGGGTTGACTCAAAAGACAAAGAGTCAGGTGTTGAAAAAATACGTCGAGCGCGGCGAAGCCGACAGGGACATCATCTTACAACACTACTCACACAAACCTTAATTTAAATTTCGAAGCCATGAACATCTTGGCTTGGGAGAGGGATGGGAAGGACCAGAGGAGCCACCTGGACCAAAAACCGGCGGTGTACAGACCTGACATCGTCCACGTCTCTTTCATGGATTTGTCCACGCGAAGCATCTCCCTGTGAACGGCTCGCGCGTCTTCCTCTTTACGCACGCGTTTAGACACAATCCCCCCGTGTCTAACCACGTACGCACGCATCCGCACTGGGTTCTTGTGGATTGTGTAATCGCTGTACCCCTTGGCCCCGAAATCCACCGCTCGTTTGTCGGGGAAAATCACCCTGTATTTGTGTTTCACGCTCGGACTTTTTATGAGTTTGACAGTCAACATCTTACTATGGTGGGTGAAAATTAATTAGTTGTTGCACATGGAGCAGTACGTTTCCTTCGCCGGGGCCGGGCCCCTGCCACCGGCCATGCGACCGCGCAACAAGAGCACGAGGGCGAGGACGGCGACGATACCGGCGTTGCGTTGACCGAGTTGCTTTCTGTAAAAGTAAGCGAGGGCAAGGACGGCGATGTAGACGTAATCGGTGGTGGACAAACCGACGTCACTCCAAAATCGCTTCTCGAGGGTGTTCACTTCTTCAGTCTTCTCTGGGGCATACTTTTCTTGCTTGTATCCGGGCATTTTTATTATGTACTGAGAAAATATGTTGTGGTTGCTTCCAGTAATCGCCGTGGCGTACGATTTCACCAAAGACCCAATCGATCGTTTGTATTTCCAAAACCCGTGGCGCCCCGTGGTGGGTGTGCGAAACGCCCTCGTGGATTTGGTGTTTTGGGGTTCGAGACACAACATACACGACTACCCCGGACTGTGGACTCTCCAGGCACACTGGAAAAACATTAAGCGTGAATTCGATTCCATGAAAGAGTCCACGCCGAAATATTTTTTCCACGATTTGGATGATTGGTTCCCACACAATAAAAATTATTACTACTATAAAATTCAAGACTTTCCAAATTTAAAAAAACTGGTGGGTCGAATTCCGTGCGTGGACAAAACGACCGGCGTCTTGGCTGTGATGGATGGACCGTCGTCCCTCCCGCCTCACAGGGCGGAGTCCAACCTACAACTTAGGTACCAACTCACCCTCGAGGGTTCGGGTGAAAGCGTGCTCCGCACCAAACGCGGCGCCCACCGACAGCGACCGGGAGAGGCTTTCCTCTTCGATCACGGGCGGTACCACGCGGTGGAAAACTCCGGGAGAGGGTGTCGGGTGGTTTTAATTTTAGACATAAAAAGATTGTTCTGATTCATTAGTAAATATGGATCTCTTCAAACAGCGCTTGGACCTCGGGAGAGAAAGATACGGCCACGGCGTCAGGTCGACCGACGACACTCGGAAATGGGGGACACCCAAGAATTCGTGGATGCACATGTGCCTGGAAGAACTCCTGGATGGGGCGATATACGTGTGCGCGGATTACATCCGATTCAACTGGTTGGATGGTCAGGTGGGTGACGACGACAACGACATCATCTTAGATTTGTTGGAGCACCCCGAGAAAATGTCCTCCTCCCCGAAGCATTTCAAACTCGTGATGACTCTGATGGAGTTGATAAAGATAATAGAATGATAATGTAATAAATGAAGCCCCTTCTCAAATGGGTGGGTGGAAAATCACAAATCATCGACGACGTGCTTTCCCACTTTCCCCGGCGCATACGCACCTACCACGAACCTTTCGTCGGGGGTGGCGCAGTCCTCCTGGCCGCCCTCTCCGAAGACACGATTCACATCGACCGCGTGCGGGCGAGCGACAATAACCCCCACCTCATCGCCTTTTACAAACACATCCAAAGTGACCCCGTGGCTTTACACGCGGCCATCGAGAGGGTGTTCACGGCGTACGACGCGAGTGAGAAGGAGGAGTTTTATTACACACAGAGGCAGTTGTTTAGGGATGCCCCCCCTTCCGTGGAGAAGAGCGCCCTCCTGTTTTTCCTGAACAAGACGTGTTTCCGCGGCCTTTACAGAGAGGGCCCGAATGGATTCAATGTCCCGTATGGGCACTACAAGACCACCCCTAAGTGGCCGACGTTGGGAGAACTCCAAGCCATGCAGGCGCTGCTGCGTCGCGTGGAGTTTGAGGTGTGTGATTTCTCAGTGGCACTGAGTCGGGTGGGGGAGGGTGATTTCGTCTACGCCGACCCACCGTACGCGAAGGAGACGAAGACCTCGTTCGTCGGGTACAACACGAATGGCTTCGACCAAGACGCCCTCTTCGAGGCCCTCACGAAAACAATCTTCTGCATGAGTAACGCGAATGTTCCATGCGTCCGCGATTTTTTTAAAGGCTACTACGAGGTACGTATTGTCAAGGCGCGTCGCGCAATCAATAGCAAAAACCCCGAATCGACCACGACCGAGGTTCTGGTCACGAACGTCGGCAGTCAATCGAGGCACGGGTGCGGGAGGGTCGAACACGAATAGACACGGTCTTCCATTTGAGAGATGCGTGTGCCCTCGGGTGTACACGGTGGGACACGGTGCGAGGGTCGGTGATTTTTTGTTCCTCAAACAAAATGATTTCAAAAAACACATGCAGGGCACGTCGACGAGTCGATTGTTTAAACCCGACGGTGCGTACGTGACCGACGATAGAGAGACGGTTGTGATTTTAGAGTGTAAATACCAGAGTGTCCCCGGGAGTGCGGACGAGAAGATTTTGAATTCACCCACTAAATTAGCCCTGTACAAGCGCGCGTATCCACGGGTCAAGCGGTGGCGTTACATCTTAGTGTTGTCCGAGTGGTTCAAGCAACCGAAGTACGAGGAGTGGCTGGACGTCTTGCGCGAGCACCCGGAGATTCACGTGTGGTTCGCGACTCGCACGGACGAGCCACACGTAAAGTTTGAGGTCGACACGGACGGTCGCGTGCATGTTCTTTTGTGTGATTATGTAATATCGTAGATATCTTCAATCCAATTTTCAATCTGTTCAATCTTCGCATCTATGTTTTCCCTCGTGCGACGTCTGAACCTGTTTTCGATCACTTTGTATGAGCGACACACCCGAGCGAAAGCCTTCTCGAAGTCTTCCCCCCGTTTTCCTATGTGCACGTTGTTCGTCTCGCAGTACTTCTTCAACGCGACCGGGTTGTATTCATCGATGTTAATGTTGTGTATTTTGCAGTAATGTTTCACGCAAAACATCTTCGTGTATTTGCTCACCCGTTTCATCGGTTCGACCTCTTCTTTCAGATTCACGAGATACGTGAGTTGATTTTCCAAGAAATCTATGTCGTTCGATAACGCGGCCGTGTAGTATATGCGTTCGAAATATTCGTCGACGTCACTCCTCTCATCTGGGTTCGCGTGAAGAGATACGATCGGCTGTTCGTAATCGAAAAGGCGTGTCATAGCGTTTTCTTTGTTATTATACAGTCTTCGCATCCTCTGACAAATATCGAGGTAGGCACCCTCTGGGAGCACGTTTGAATGTTCATCCACGATTTGCATGATAGCCCTGAGATCATCCATCTTACGATTGTGTTTGAAAATATCTTCACTGAACGACGCGCGCGATCCCGCGATCCAACATGAAGAAGAGAGCGTCGCCGTGGTCAGAGGGGGAACACGCCGCCTTCCTTCGCGGCTTGAAAGCGTTTGGAAAGGGACACTGGAAGGAGATCTCTCGGCATTTCGTCCACACGCGCACGCCGACGCAAGTGGCGTCGCACGCGCAGAAATATTTTATCCGGAACTCGAGAAAAGAGGGGGCCCGGAGGAAGAGCATATTTGACAGGCTGGAAGCCACCGCCGAAGGCACCGACGAGAATGTGCCGCCGCCCGCACCTGCGCCCGCGCCAGCGCCCGTGGTTGAGGTCAAGGAGACTCCCACAGCCGCGGCAGGCTTCGACGTGATGCACGCGGCCGTGTCGTTTTGGACGCTCGTCGCTTCGCAGTACCAATGCAATCTTCTCCGCGTCCCAACGCGCACGCACGAAATTCGAAAACCGATTCCCCTCCGGGACGCCACAAATGTAATGCACGCTTTATTGAGATAATGAAAAAAACGCGCGACGTCATTTCTGCACACGCACGTTTGCCGATCCGACGACGATGTACGACGACGCACCCAAACGATGCTGCTTCCAGGATTGCCGCGCGATCCTTCGCCCGAGGGAGAGCAACAACGCCTACCCTCTGTACCCGGCGGGTTCCGTTTGCTGCGACGCGTGCAACGGATCTAAGGTGTTCCGCGCGCGCACGCAGATAGTTCAACGATCCATGGATTTCGTTTCAAATCTGTGCGATGAATAAAATAGATTACAAAAACTCTACATTGTGGTAGTTTTTAATCAAATCAAGAACCCACTCACCCTCAACCACTTCCTCCGAGATTAATTTGTGCTTAAGAGATTCGAGGTCGGCACGGTGCTCCGTGAGCAACTCACGCGTTTCGTCGTAGAGGCGCTTCACGAGGGCGTCGATCTCCCGGTCGAGTTGGCGCTTGCTAAACTCCGAGAGGTTGGCGTAGTCGTAGTTGTGTTCACCGAATCCCCACTCCGTGACCATGCGACGCGCCAGGCTGTACACCTGTTGGTAATCTCCGGAGGCGCCGGTCGTTATTTGGTCCGTTCCGTAAACGATCTCTTCGGCGACCCTCCCCCCGAGGGCGACTCGAATCTTCGAATAAAAATAATCCTTGCTGTACAGATCGATGTCTTCATTCGGTTGAAAGAAAGTAATTCCCCCGGCGTCCCCTCTCGGAATGATGGACACTTTGCGAAGGGTGTCGTAGTGGGACATGAGGGCGCCGACGATGGCGTGACCGGCTTCGTGGTAGGCGACGAGGTCCTTCTTTTCCTGTGAGAACACCGCGTCCCCTCTGGCACCGACGACGAGGCGTTGGAACGTGTCTTCGACAATCTCATTAGTGATTATTCCCGCGTTGTCATAGCCCGTGACCGAGGCGATGGCACACTCGTTGAGCATGTTTGCCAACTCGGCCCCGGAGAACCCCGTGGTTTGCGCGGCGATGGCACCGAGGTCCACCGCTTCGTCGAAGGTCTTCCCCTTGGCGTGGACACCCAAGATGCGCTCTCGACCCGCCCTCGATGGGAGGGCCACCTCGATTTTGCGGTCGAACCTCCCGGGGCGGAGGAGGGCGTCGTCCAAGACGTCGATTCGATTCGTCGCCGCCAAAACGATGATTTGTGAATCCTCGTCGAACCCATCCATCTCGGTGAGAATTTGGTTGAGCGTTTGCTCTCGCTCGTCGTTCGAGCCTGGACCGCCGGCGCTCCTTTGCTTTCCGATGGCATCCAACTCGTCGATGAAGACGATGCACGGTTGGTGTTCGCGGGCGAGGGCGAAGAGGTCGCGAACTCTCTTGGCCCCGACGCCGACAAACATTTCGACGAAAGACGACGCCGAGCAATCGATGAAGGGCACCGCGGATTCCCCGGCGATGGCTCTGGCGAGGAGCGTTTTGCCCGTGCCCGGGAGACCGGTGAGGACGGCACCTCTGGGGATGCGCGCCCCTGAGGCGACGAATTTCTCGGGTTCACGGAGAAAGGTGACGATCTCCTCCAACTCCCTCTTGGCGTTGTCGATCCCTTCGACGTCGGAGAGACGGGTGGTCACCTCTCTGTCCATGGCGAATTCTTGTTGCATCGTGGGCATGAACGGACCACCACCACCACCACCGGCGCCACCACCTCCTAAAATCCCAAAGATGGAACGAATGATGATCACGAAGAAAAACACCGTGAGAAAGGTTGAAAAGTTTTCGAGAAAAGTCGCCGGGGGTGGGGCCAGATTGATGAGCACATCGGCGTCGGACTGGGAGAACGATTTCCACAGTTCCGGGTTGGCGACGACTTGGGCGTCTCCGACCTCACCCTCCTTGGTGAGGTACTCGGCGATTCCACTGTTGGGTTTGAAGACGACCTCTTGAATTTCTTTTTTATCGAGCGAGCGCATGAATTGGGAGTAGGTGGAGTGTTTCTTCTCTACCTTTGTTATTTTCGGGGAGGGTGCAGTTTTGGGTGCAAATATTGAAAACATCGATTCAACTTATTACAAGCGGCTACTTTTTTCTGAGACACATTTGTCCATCGATGGCGCCACCCTTGACGATTTCCGCGACTTTCTGGTATCCCGTCGCGAAACCTTGAAGACCTGCGGTGGGGCAGATGGGGTCCGGGCCGAAGTCGTCGAAGATCATGTACCCCCCTTTCTTGAGTTTGCGAAAGGCGAGGACGCCGTCTTCCATGGCGAATTCGGGTTCATGGTTACCATCGATGTAGATGAGGTCGAAATACTCATCCGGGAGTTTCGGTATCGTCTCATGCGACAGCCCCCTGTGGACGTGAATTTTTTTCAATTGTTCCTCGGGGAGGGTGCCCTTGTTTTTCAAGAATTGTTCGTAAATGGAATCTTGTTGACCTTTGTACTCGGGGTACTCCTCGTAATCCGTCCACGGATCGATCGCGTGAAGTTCGCTCTCGGGGTGTTTGGCGAAGGTCTCGTTCACTTCGAAAAAGTTTCGGCCGTAGTGCACACCCACCTCGAGATATTTGATGGGTGCCTCGCCGTTCTCTTCGAAAAAGTTGAGCCAATTCTTACAAGAGCGAAACTGTGTGCCGTCCATGACTCGCTGTTATTTATGAAGCGCCTCTATTCTTTAGTACCAACTCCATTCATCATCGAGGGACACGCAACATTCTGGGTTGGGGTGCACCGTCTTGATGAATTTCCCGACGTTGGATGAAAACGTCCCGACAAACTTTCTGGCCTTGGTGCAAATCCACGTCTCCTCGAGGAGGACCAACGTGCTCTGGTGTCGGGCCTTGCTGTCCTCGTCCGTGAACTTGGAGTACCGATCGTCGTGCTTCTTCTTGTCGAACGTGCTCCCCATGAAATGGTAAGAAAACCACCCGCGTTCGTCGGGTTGCACCTTAAACAGGAGGGGTTTGTTCGTGTGCTTTCGAACCTCGTCCACGACGGTGTAATCGTCGGTCATCACGTACAAAGGCACGCCGTCATCTTCAAAGTGGGAAATGAAATCCTTCACCTCGAAATAGCCGGACTGCTTGGTGTGCCAATCGAACGTCTTGTCACCTCGGCGAATGTGCACCGCGTCGAAAACCTCGGGGAGTTCCATCGGGGACGGGGGCACCTTGGAGAACATCTTCACGGCGATGGGTCGCACCTCCTCCCACGTCTTCGGAGAGTGGAGGAGGGTCTCGTAGTTCGTGGTGTGCTCCGGCACGGGTGTGCTCCACGGGTAGGAAATCTTTGGATCTTCAGTCTCGGGTGTCCCGAAATCAAAGTCATCGCAATCGAGATATTTGCGAATGTCACCGTAGATGAACCTGTCGGTGTTCACTAAGAGGCGGGTGCCCTCCTTCTGGCAGTGAATTTTCGCATTGATGAGTCCGATGACTTCGGCGTAGAAACCGCGGTGGGTCAAGAAAAATAAGAGTTCTTTACCCATGTCTTATATATTTAGTATCCTGTGTCCTCTTAAAGTCTTTTTGTTTCACGTACTGTCTGAGTCTTTTTCTTCGCTCTTGTCTGCGCTTGCTTTGGAGGCGCGCCCGAGCGTTCGCGTCGATGTTGTTTCGCGTCTGAATCTCAGTCTTCGAGCCGTAGTGTTTAATCTTTTTGTACCCGAACAATTCGTTGTTCTTCATCTTGTACATGTGCGTCGCAACCTTTCGCGCCCACGTGCACAACTCCTTCGTGCCGAGGTCTTTGAGTTTCTTCTCCACCGGTTCGCTCTCGATGGCATGCGGTGCGCGCCTTCTCCCGAACGGAGGGGCCATGAGTTGTTTGGTCTCGGTGTAGGCGACGGCGTTCGGGCCTTGACCGGTCATGCGCTTGATTTGTTTGAGGATCTCGCCGCGAGACAACTCTTTGCATCTGATGGAGACGCGACGCTCCTTCCCACCCACGAATCCACGGCGTGGGTTGGGCTTGGATTTGAGTTTTCTGTAAAAACGCAAGGCTTTGGGTTGACCCGTTCGAACGCTGATGACCTTGCCGACTCGGAGTCGGTTGTCGGCACCGCGGGCTCTGGCCTTGTTCACGGCCTCGGCGACGACCCGAGTGGACACGTTCAATTTGTCGGCGATGCTTCTGTTTGTGTCCCCGCGCTTGATGCCATATTTACGCAAGACGTTTCTCTCGAGGACGAAATTCCTTTTGGAGAGATTTTTGTATTGACCGGTGCTCCTGGGTTCGTTTTCGTAGGTCTTCCGGTTGGTGTTGGCGTTCAAGATGACCCGACCTTGATTGTTATATCTCGTTTGTGCCATTTACAAGTATGTGATATAATATTCCTCACGACGTGAATTGGATGAATCGAAGGTCGGCGCGACGAACGGGCCTTCTGGTCCACGGGTCTCGGAAGACGATCTTGTTTCCGTGCATTTTGTACACGCTGCTCGCAGACGCACCAGCCAATTGTCGCAGACTGCCGATGCCCACAAATTTATTACGCGTCCCAGATTTGAATTTCACCGCTCGACTGTTCGGCAAAAACTTTTTCCACGTGATGGCATCGATGCCCACGCCTCTGTTGTTTTTCGCTTCGTTCACGGAATAATTCTCATAGACGATCCATTTGCGCTGGGGTTCGTTCCTAATGTTTCCGTAACGGTTGTTGTTACTGGTACCGTTGTTGTTTATGACACCGAATGCATTCCACCCGGGCAAATTTCGCATATTTAAAATATAACACACAATTTAATTGTAAATGTCGTTCGTTGGTGGGCGAAAATTAACTTTGACCGATGCCCCCCGAGCGGTACACCCCGTCGAAAACGGCTACGTCACGTATGCCAGCCTGGAGGCGGATGGTAAGAAATTCATGGCTGCTCAATTTTTCGACAAGGAGTGGGTGCCCGGCGAAGAAACCGTCGAATTGGGTGCCAACCTGAACGCGGAAAATCCAACCATCGTAAACGTGAACGGTAAAATCTTCGTGTCCTTTTCTGGGGACTCCCCGTTCGACAACCAAAAAACGTGCATGTGGCTTCACGAACACGGGACGTCGCGGGTGAAGCCGGTGTATGCCACCCGAGGCATGGCCACCGTCGAGAAGAATTGGGCTCCACTCGTGTACAAAGGAAAACTCATCTACGTCTATTCCCTCGACCCTTTCGTTCTCCTTCACTGCGATACGGACACTGGTAAGTGCATCGAACTCAAGGGATCCCTCCCATCTGACGTGGGTGCGACCGTTCTCAGAGGGGGCACCAACTTTATGGACACGGGTGAATTCATCGAGGGGTTCTGTGTATCCAAGTACAAGGGCTACACCCTGACGCATAAGGTGCGCGTCTCGACGAAACTCGACCTTCTCCGCATCGGCGAGCCGGTGCTCTACGACGGCACCCACGGCACCGTTCCTAGATCATTATGGATGGAGAACGGCACCACCTACGTATCCGCCGGACCAAAAGTGTATGAGTATACAGAGAAATCATGGGATGCAAAGGTCCGAGATATGGTTGACGCGTTGGCATACGCGTCGTCACATGCTGACGCGACGGTGGACCCCGGGGCATAAGCCCGATGACATCTACAACGCCGCGATGAAAGGCGACTACGAACTCCTCGAACGTTTGTACCATGAGGGCGCACCGGAGTCACCCGGCACACTCGAAGACCTGTTCTACCGTTGGATCGACTCACTCAGCGCCGTGGATCACTGGATCGGGGTGAGTGCCAACCTGGAACGATGTATCAAGATTGTCACCGAGAATAAGCAGAGATAAAGATATTGTACAATAATAAAGTAAATCACAGCGAACATGTTGACAATTGCCACGAATTTCCAAGTGTACGCATCCTCCTCTAACAAACAAAAGAAGGAACTTAAAAAGTTTCGCAAGTTTGGCAAGCGCATCGCCCGTGAGAGGCGGGTCGATTTCGAGCGCATGGCTGACAAGATGAAGGACATCGCCAAGGATGAGGAGCGCCGAACGAAGGAACTTCTCAAGCAGCACCGCGAATTCTTCGAGAAGCGCGTCGGTGGGGACGACGCCGAGTCCACCTCTATCGACTTTTACGAGAAGTGATGAATACGAAATACACCGCCATGAACGCGAACACGGCGCACAGATAGGTGTTCTCCGTCTCGAAGGCGAGGAGGGTGGAGAGGATGCTGTACTGCGCTAAGCGAATCTGACGCCTCGTCTTCTTGAGGCTCCGCTTCATGGCTGCCCTGGACTTTTCCAAGCCCAGGACAGCCGTACTTATGTTTTTCACCGTCGTAGGCATAGCCGTTGTAGTGGCCAAGATCTTCGTGACATCGATCGTATCCGACACGCGTTTCTTGATGAGTGGTTCGAGGTAGTTGAAATAGTTAAACTCGGGATCTAATTTTTTCAGGGTGCCTTCGACGAGGGTGAACGCCTTGGCCAGGTAGACGAAGGCGAAAGGGATGACGAAAGGTTTCTCTTGGGCCAACTGCATCATGAGTTCGTCGTCCATGAGATTTGTCGTGAACTCTCGAACGTCGAGTTTCTCCATGTACCCCAAGATGTTTTCAAAAAAAATCTCCAAGTCACCCAAATCGGTGCTCGTGGGGATGATCACCTTCAATCGCACCAACGTATCGACGATGCTCTTCGTGTCTCTCTGCACGATGGAGACGAGGAGGTCCATGAACCCGTCTCTGAGTTCTTCGGAAATTGGAATGCACAGACCGAAATCATAAAACACCAATTGTCCCTTCTCCCCGAACGCGACGTTTCCCGGGTGTGGGTCGGCGTGGAAAAATCCGTGTTCCATGGTTTGTAACACGTAGGACGTGATCAGGGCTTCACACACCTTTGAGTTCACCACCCCGTCGGGGAGTTCGGACAACTTGACGCTCGGCACGTATTCCATGACGATCATTTGGTCGTTGGACAAATCTTCATACACCTTTGGAACCTTCACCCATTTGACTTTTTTAAAGTTCTTCTTGAACCGAATGGCGTTTTCAATCTCGTGGGTGTAATCGGCCTCGAGCAATAAGTTTTCAATGCTCTCGTCCAAAACGAGATTGTTCCCAGTGCCCGTGTCCACGCCAACGAATTCTAAAAATTGGACGATGTCTTTGATGTTATCGCAATCCTTTCGCATGAGTTCGCTGACTCCGGGGCGTTTGCGTTTCACGATGACCGGGGTGCCATCCTTCAAGGTGGCGCGGTACACCTGTCCTATGGAGGCACTCTTGAACGGTTCGCGGTCGTACGTCCCGAACAGG
>Ga0181573_10001374_pt1 | contig 24118 bp, 13 predicted proteins | sample 101ome_25_FD_148643 | JGI IMG/M metagenome (GOLD analysis project Ga0181573, IMG submission 148643) | Coastal salt marsh microbial communities from the Groves Creek Marsh, Skidaway Island, Georgia - 101409BT metaG (spades assembly) | ecosystem: Environmental > Aquatic > Marine > Intertidal zone...
TTTAGACGACTGGATGTCGTTGTAGGGCAGTACGGTCGCGAGACTCCACGCCTCGCTGTAGAAGCCGCCTTGGAGAAGACCGACGATGACGTCGTGGTGTGAGGCGTTCTGGACGTCGAAGTCGGGGTCGAGCGAGACGATCTTGAGAAGCGACTTGACCAGAAGCAGCTCCTCTTCGAGTTCCCTGACAGCGATGACGGTCGGCACTCGGTACTCGGTCTGGCCGTTCTCCGTCCTCCTGAGCTTGATGTCGAGGTCGATGTTCGAGTCCTCCAGCCAAGCGTCGGACTCACGCACCAACTTGAGACACCCTACCGTCATGGTAAGTATCTTCTGTAGGTCCAGGAGTTTTCGAAGCTCATCCTGCTCGCTCTCTGCGGTGATCCGGCGGGCGAAAGACAGGAGCGCGCCGGCGGCCGACTGGAAGTTGCCGCGGCTCACGAAAAAGTCGTAGAGAACAAAGTAGGTAGTCGCCTCGTCGACAGGCTCCTTGTGGGCCCTATCCCAGAGTGCGTATGTGACGTGCTCAAGCACATGGATACCGCCGTCGTCCAGCAACCCGACCAGGGGCAGCGTGGTCAACACCTCGAGGTTGTTCTCCGCGCACAGGCTGGCGATCAGCGAGTTGAGGCAGTCCTGCTCCCGCTGCGGATCGGACACGGAAAGAGCAACCGTGTACGCCTCTTGCATGTTATGCTCTTCCTCCAGCGCCTTGAAGACCCGTGCGCGGGCCCTGGACGCCGCCTCGCTGTGGTGGCCCGTGCTCTCCTGGATCTTGGCCGAGAAGAGCCCGGCGCGCACTGCGCTTGAAGAGCATCCCAGATGATCGACGATTTCGGCAACAGCATCGATGTAACGCTCCGGGGTCAGTTCCATGCCGAGCACCGCGTCCTTGCCGGTGACCGAGGCGATGCACTGGGCCAGCTCGTCCCTCTCCTCGATGTCGCACAGACTGAGGAACATGCCCAATCCTTCTTGCTCGAGGCGAGACCGCTCCATGAGCGGCAGGGATTTGTTTTGGGCCGAATAGCGCGTCTTCCTCGACAGGTTGTACGCCGTGAAGAACTTGAACGACGCGTCCTCACCCCTCTCGATCACGCGAAGCAGCGAGTCCAGCAGCTCTGCCTTGTTCGAGATCCGTTTCGTCCTCATCAACAGATGCATGAACGGCCGCATGGTATTCTGAACGCTCAAGAAATGCTCCATTACCGCCGACCGCAAGGCATCAACGCCGGAGACGACCGGCGTGCCGCGGCCGGCCCCACCGGCTCTGCAGGTTCTGCCGCCATTCGCCAAGATCTTGGAGATGTTCTCGCTGCAGGCGATCGCGAGATCAATGGCGTGGTGCCGGTGCCGGTTGGTGGCCAGCGAGCGCTTCAGCCGCTTTGACGCGCTCGGCGCGTCAAACGCATCGACGACCATGGGCTCGGCCTTGCCCCCCGTGTCGTCCACGATGGAGGTCGTGCACGCCCAATGAGACAGGATAAAAGGCCGGAGGTACGTGTCAATGAAGGTCATGGGCGAGTTGTGGCTGCACCCGACCATCAGCAACTGCAGCGACATGTCGAGCAGCGCCCGTGTGCAGCCCTCGAGCGCCGCCTTGGCCAGCGCCACGCTCACCTCGTCATGCTCCGCGTACAGTTCGGATGCGACCATATCTATATGATCGACCTTTTGCAACGACGAAGACTCCTTGGACCATTGACGACACGCCTGGATTGCCTCGACCACGCCGACAGCGTGACCGGCGTCTTCCCCCGAGGAAAATGCCCCTGTCGTGACGGAGAAGGCGCGGAACGCCTGTCTGACTGCCGCATGATACCTCCCGAACTCGACCGCATTCAGGTGACACTTGCCAGTGACGACGTCGACCAAGACCGGCAGCAGCGTTCCCCTCAACGACACGCCCTGACACAGCGCGTACCGAGCCAGCGACAGCGCCGCCGTTCCGGTGCAAGACCCCGTCGCTGCCGCGAGCGAGACGCACGCCTCGTTCCCATACCGCAAAAACTCCTCCGCAGAAGCGTCCACCATCGCCGAGACCCTCCCGTCGCCCCGGACCAATACCACCATCCGATCCGAACTCGACTGGCTCGACTGAATCACCTTGATCGATCGGGCGGACGACAGCAGTGCGAACGAGTCTGCATACGCTCCCATAAAGTCCATCGACCGATCAAATACGTTTGGCGCATCCGACCCGTCTCCTCCCTCGGTGGCGTCCGTGTCGCTGGAACCGCCATCGATCCAATCCTGGACGCGCTGATCGAGCCCATCGAGCCCATCCATATGATTCATGCCAACGACCAGATGCGCCGCTGCTGCAGCCGCCCGCCTCGACGCATTCCACGGCAAGCAGACCGTGTCCAAGGCATAGCCGTCCATCCGACAGACCCGCGCCAACTCCGAGAAATACATCTTGCAGATCTCCCGCTCCACACCCTTCGCACTGACCAATCCGCGCAGCCGCGTATCCAACGTCTCGACGGCAAACTGTACGTTCGTGTGCCGACCGCGGGTGTCTCCCCGGTACGACCCACACCTCACCTCGCCACCCTCCATCACCATCCACAGTCTGTGTTCGCACGGCCCGACAAACTCTAACGAAGTCGACCGCATCCTCCCACGTACGTCCGGCAGCTGCGGTCCGTTCTCCACGTCCAGATACACGACTCTATCCTGATCGTCCCATCTGACTGTCACCTCGGACAGCACCACGATGCTCGTCGGCACCTCCCTCTCCGCTCCTCCGTCGCCGACACCGGTCCCGACCTCCTCGAAACTCGCAATCATAAACACCCCGCGACTCAGCGGGTCCATGGAGAACGAGAGACAGCTCGGCCGGAACGCCGCCTTCTGCGCCTCTGGCAGCAACCCGACCGAGCGGATGAGACGACCGGTCCCCGAACTCACGTCCCAGGCGTGCATCGTCGCATCATCGTGCAACACAAACAGCAAATCGGCCGAACCTGTCGCCACGGTCGCCGTTGACATCGTCGACCCAAACGTCGCCGCCGCAATACACGCAACCTTCCCTTGCTGACCGTCGCCACCCAACCCCATGCCCATCCCCACGCCTAGGTACGACGATATAGACGACCCCACATACTTAGCGACGTTCCCCAGAACCCCGCGACCGCCACCCAAGCTGAACCGCCCGCTCTCGGAAATCGTCCCCCCGGCCGACTGCGGGAAACACAACAGCTTTTCCTCGCGACCATTCACGCTGACGCTCACACACGTCGTCGTCCCCACCATCGCCACACCCAGAATCGACGTCGTCGCCGAATCCTCCTCCACCCGCTCGCCCACACCGGCCTCCAACGCCACGGTCGACAAGTGCGCGCCCTCGTCCCCCCCTCCCCCGAGCGACATCGTCACCGCATGCACGTATCCATCGCTCGTTATCACCCCGAGAAGCACGTCCTCCCCACCGTGGGCCACGCTCGCATCACACCCGACGACCTCCACGTCGGCAAACACGACGTCGTGCCGAACCACCCGCCGACACCTGCCGTCGCTGCCACCACTGGAAGCAAACGGAAACATCGTCACCGCCACGCGATCACGTTCCAGAGACCACGACGCGACGAGATCCTCCCCGTACGACAGCGCGCCGCCCCGTCCACGAGACGCATCCCGCAGCCTTGCCGACGCCGCCACCGTTCCTGCACGCGGCCGCTCGCACGGCACCGCCGTCACATACGCAGGCTCGCGGCTTTCCGGGACGAGATGCTCCGTGACGAGCCCCAACACGGCGTCCACCGCGTTCGCGTTCTCTCCGTACACGCTCGTCATACGTAGAGAGTCCAGTGGTCGTCTGGTACGCCTACGAGAAGAATCGAGGCGCAATCGAGGCGCAGTCGCTCGAGATCGTCGACCCGGTCCCCACGCGCGCGATACCGAGGTCGTTCTTGATGATCCAGACCTGGTGACGGTTGCTCGAGGTGCGGAAACCGTCTATCTTTCGAAAAAATTGTCGAAACGCCGGCCCTCAGCATTCACAAACAACTCGTGTTTGCGGTCCGTTCAGGAGTATACATCCGCACGGAGCGTACCACGTCGCGACGTATTCACCCTCGACTGTCTACGAAACGATCGGGCGAGGTCGAGGGAGCGAGGCAGGAGGGAGCGCGCCAATTGAGTCGAGATCATCCGCACGTCCCGTGCGTCCGTTCTCGCAGTCCCCACCTTTACCCGATTACGAACGACGGACGGCGTGATGTCGGGCAACAATAACCGGCTGCCGGTGGTTCCCACCGTGACAGTACTTGCCATCATGAAGGGCCGGCTGACGGGGGCGTCCAAGGGGCACGCCCTCCTGAAGAAGAAAGCCGACGCACTCAACATGAAGTTTCGGCAGATTCTGAAGAAGATAGTCGAGGCGAAAGAACGGATGGGTGCTGCGATGAAGTCTTCATTCTTCTCATTGGCGCAGGCCAAGTATCGGAACGGAGACTTTCGGCATACCGTTCTGGATAATGTGGACACGGCATCGACGACGGTCGAGACAGCGAGCGAGAACGTGGCTGGGGTCAAGATACCGAAGCTGAGCTGCGTGGTGCGGGGCGAGGGGAGCGGGGTCGGAAGCGGTCGGGAGGATAAAAAGGGGGGTTCGACGACGTCGACGCAGTTGATGGGGCTGGGGACGGGCGGGAAGCAGATTCAAGAGTGTCGGAAGTCGTTCCTGGAGGCTGTGGAGCTGTTGGTGGAGCTTGCCAGCCTACAGACTGCATTCGTGACGCTGGATACGGCGATCAAGACGACGAACAGGAGGGTGAACGCGTTGGAGCACGTCGTGGTGCCAAAGTTGGAGAATACGATTGCGTACATCAAAGGCGAGCTGGACGAGCTGGAGCGGGAGGAGTTTTTCCGGCTGAAAAAGGTGCAGGGGAACAAGAAGAAGCACGCGGACAAGGCCTTGGCGAGAGGGGCGGGCGGGGACAGCATAGACGGCACAGACGGCGAGCGGGCGGGCGCGAGCGCGAACGCAGTGAGCCTGCTCGACGGGCGGTCGGAGGACCCCGACATCATCTTCTGATTCTGAATCTGTGAGTCTCACAATGAGACTAAAGAATGCTATGCAAAAAGATTCGTTTCGTTTCCACTTCTCCCACTCGCCTACGCGTCGACAAGCTGGCTCTCCGGGTGCGCGATGACCTCCTCTGCCCTCCGATCGTACTTGCCATGACCGTGCGATACGACGCTCGAGTGCTCAAACTTGACCACGAACGTCTCGCCCCCGATGGCGACCTCGTCACCCGGGCGCAGCGCGATACTGCTCGTGTACGACACCACCGGCTTGGCGTCCCGTGTCACGGCCGTGCTCGCGTCCACGTAGTACGTCCCGTCCTCGCCGAACCGGACCACGACCGACTCCCCTGCCGCCTCGACCACAGTCTCCCCGTCCGCGCGCAGGTCCACCCTCGATCCCTTGCCATTCTGACCCGCGAGATACCAGTTGGCGCGCGCCGCACGCAACAGCTCGTCGTCATCCCGCATGAACGTCGGGAACATGCGCTCGTCAAACCCGAGCGGTTTGTCCTCGATACGACACACGGGGGCCCTCCCCGCGCCCCGCAACACGCCCGAGTACCCACCCAATACCCACTCCAGCACCAGAGGCATGGTGTACTTCAGCACGAACTGCCCACCGACCCGCCCCGGGTGCGGAATCCGATACTGCCGGATCCACTCCAACGGCCCGAGCCCCTCCCCGAGGTGCGCCTTGTACGTGCTGGCCATGAACGCCGCCATCCCCGCCATCCCGTGGATCACCGCCGCCCGCACGAGCCGCTTCGCAAAGTACCCCCGCAGGATCCCGTCAAAGTCCCGACCCTTCTCCATCCCTTCCCGAATATCCACGCTCAGCTGGAAGGCGTCCTCGATCGCCATACAACCGCCCTGCCCCAAATTCGGCTGCATCGCATGCGCACTATCCCCGAGCAGCGCAACCCGCCCATCCACCCACTTAAAGATCGGCGGCCGATCATAGATATCCCGCCGGAGCACGTCCTCCTCCGGCGTCGCCATGATCAGCTCTGTCACGTTATCGTTCCAGTGCCCAAACAGCTCCATCAGCCGATCCTTCTTCGCACCCCGGTCCTCCCCACCAGCCGGCTCCTTATTAAACGCGTACCACTGCATCTTCCCGCCCCCGACATCGCTGCTCACAAAGTACTGCTCGTGCCCCAAAAACACCCTATACCCCACGGTATCGATATCCGCCGGCGTAAAGTCGCTAATCCCCGTATAGCACGTGTACTGGGAGTAGTTCGCCTCCGTCGGCCCAATCATCTGATGACGAATCTTCGACCAGATCCCGTCCGACCCCATCAGCACGTCCCCACGGTACGTCCTCCCGGAATCCGTAACCGCCACCGCCACTTTCTTCCCCGTGACCTCGTCCACTTCCTGCTTGTACTCCACCACGGTCACCCCGTTCTCGACAACCTCCGCCCCACCCAGCTCCTCCACCCGCCTCGCCAGAATCTCCTGCAAGACCTGCCTCGAGATGACCCTCGTCACCGGCAGCCCCCTTTCCACCGCAGGATGAAACGTGTCAAACTTGCAATACCACTCCCCGGACACCCCATCACACAGACCATTGATCCGGTCCCCCGTGATACACCCCCGACGCAACACCTCCTCCGCCACCCCCTCGTCCAGCGCCTGCAACGCAGCGAGGGCGTTCGATTGCACCTGGATGGGACCCCGATACTTGCCCTCCCCACGAATCGCAGTCAGATCGCGCTCCAGCACTTTCACCGAGATATTCTGCTTCAGCAGACCGATGGCGAGCACGAGACCGCCGATCCCCCCGCCCGCGACGATCACCCGAGGCTCCTCTGGAGACTCCTCTGGAGCGGAGGAGGTTGAATCAGCCCCACGGGTCGTGGTAGAAACACGCGCGACGGTATCACGTCGGACAGAACGCGACGTGGTCATCGTCGTCGTCGATACCGTGTCTATGCGCACACGAAGGGAGCAGGCGGGGACTGGGCGGGCGGAGACGGCAGGCCGAGGCCGGATTTGATGGCCAGAAAGCGCATTGGAATTCGCACGTGTTGGTCTCGCCGCCGTCGTCCCGTGGGCACGGTCAGATGCCCTGGTCAAAGCCAGGGACGACGAGAGACGCGAAGTAGACATCGTGGAGGTGATTTATGAAAACGCATGCGAGTGATCACTCGCCAGAAGCAACCATCGGTAAACGAGCGCGGAGAGAGAGAGAGAGAGAGAGAGAGAGAGACCGAGCGTGGTGGACGACGAGATTCTGTCTGGTAGTAGTCGTGGTCGTGGTCGTGGTCGTGGTCGCCGCGGGAGAACCGAGAGAGGACAGGCGATGGCGAGAGAGAAACCCCGACGACCTGCGTGGCTGGACGGTACGAATTCGGGCATGCGCCTCGCTCGCTCGCTCAGGCACCCACGCACGCACGAACCCACGCACTCACGCACCCACACACCCGCGGCCAGACCTGAAGTGCGCGTCGAACCTCGAGAAGAGCTTCCTGTTCGGTGGGTATCTGAACTCGTGCGCTCGCTCGCTCTCTCCCAACGCCCAGACTCTCTCTCACTCACTCGCGCTACGCGCTCGTTCGTTCGCCAGAAGAGGTCTTTGGCGGGTCGTACTTTGACGAGGGCGTCGAGCTTCCGGCGGTGCCGACGTCCCGGCCGCAAGCGCCCCTGAATATCATCGACGTGGGAGGGAACATCGGGTTGTTTGCGTTGTATTGTCTGGAGCACACGCAGGGGCATATCGGGAGGCTGGTCACGTTGGAGCCGGTGCAGGAGACGTACGAGCTCCTGCTGCATAATCTGGACGTGTTCTTCGATTACAATGACACGTATCTCGACGGTGCGTGCCCCGACTCGCTCACGCTCGTTCTCGCTCTCACTCGCGCCCATGTTCGGTCGATCAGTGATTCCGCTTCGGTTGGGTATGACGGACGATAGAAAGAAGAAACATGAAGCGTTTTATGTCTTTCCGCGGGCGTTGGGGTGGAGCGGGCGAGTGGAAGGGGTCGACCGGTGGGTATTGACCGGATGACCTCGTCCGACGTGCGTTCGTTCTCCCTGACTGTCTCGTGGTTCGCGGCTCGCTCGCTCGTTTGCCAGGAGTGCGATCAAAAAGGATCTGAGGAAGTTTATTGATACCGCATTGGAGGACGAGGCGTCGCGTGGTGCGTGTTGATGTATAGACCCGATGACCTCGACGTGGGCGCACAGACTCTCACGTCCATCGCCGTTCGCCGTTCGCTGTTCGCCGTTCGCTGGTCGCTGGTCGCTGGTCGTTCGTCAGGGTTGGCGATTCCGGGTGTTGTGCGGGTCTTTGCGAGGTTTCTGAAGCAATACGTGCCGTGGGTGTACGGGTTGATTGTGGCGGTCGCGACGTGGTGCCTGATGCTCGGGGGCAAGGTGGTGCGGTGCCCGACGGGAACGCTCGGGGATGTGATTGATGCGTATATTGGGGAGGGGGAGCGTGTGGGGTTGTTGAAGGTTGACGTCGAGGGGGGGGAGGTGGGGGTGCTGAAGGGCATGGGGAAGCGGCACTGGGGGGTGGTGGAGCGGTGCGTATGCAGGATTGTGGCATGGCGGGTGCACGCCAAGCGACTCGCTCACTCGCTGAATTCGCTTGCCAGGATGTGTGTCGAGTGTGCGGTGTCCAACCTCGGGGAGGTGCTGCAGCTCGTGGATACCTATGGGTCGTTCGAGAATGTCGTGGCGAAGCAGACGGACGAGTTGCAGGGGACGAGCCTGTGGATGGTGTATTGTAGCTGACGCAGGCTATGTCATCGTGGCGAAGGAAGGCTGGGAGTCGGTACCCACAGCCGGGGTGCCTGCCATCGAGTTTCCTTTCTTCTCTTTCTTCTCTCTCTCTTTCTCTCGAACGATACGATACACCCCCGCACCGTACGATGTCAACACAAGAAAACCCAGACCCGGACGAGCTCGGTCTCGTCGACCTGTTTGACGCGACAAACGGACACCTCAGCGAACTTCCGGTCATCCCGGCGTCCACGCAGGTCGTCGACCTGACCTGCAACCGGCTGACGTCCGTGGGCGAAGACGTGTGTAGCAACCTGCTGTCGCTGACAGAGCTGCAGTCGGTCTCGTTTCGGCAAAACCTGCTGAAGGACGTGCAGCCGCTGTCGCGGATGGCATCGGCGGGGGTCCTGCGGCGGCTCGAGCTTCGTGACAACCAGATCGATCGGCTGCCTGATTTCGCTCTGTTTTCCGCTCTCGAGTACCTGGAGTGTAGTTACAACCATATTGGGGATATGGGGGCGCTGGAGAGCCTCCCGTCGACGGCCAAGCTCCGGGAGCTGTACCTGGCGCAGAACCACCTGCGGCGGATCGACGGGTTGGCGTGTCAGACCGAGCTGCGGGAGGTCGAGCTGGGTCATAATAAGATCAAGAGTATGTGCGGGTTGGAGGGACTGACGAAACTGGCGGGGTTGTGGCTCGGCTCGAATCGGATTGCGCGGGTGGACATTGACATGTCGGCGTTTACGAGGCTCACCAGGCTGGCGCTGACGTCGAATCGACTCACGAGCATGGAGGGGTTGGAGGTGATCGAGAGCTTGGAGGAGTTGTACGTGAGCGACAACGGGATCGTCGAGCTGTGCGACCTGAGCCGGCTGCGGCGCCTCCGGGTGCTGGACGTGGCGAGCAACAAGCTGACGCGGCTGGATGGCGTCGGGGGGCTCGGGAGGCTGACGGACCTGTGGGCGAACGGGAACGAGATTGATGATTTAGACGGGGTTGAAGAGGAGCTCTCGGGGGTCAAGGAGACGCTGGAGACGCTGTATTTGCACGGGAATACGTTCATGGAGGGGCGGCAGGCGGGCGGGTACAGGCTCAGGATGACGCACGCGCTCCCGAAGCTGGTGCAGCTCGACGATACGCTGGTGCACCGGTAAAATGACAAATCACAAATCATAAAACGACAAAACGACAAGACGACAAGACGACAAGACGACAAGACGACAAATCTAGCTGGGCGGGATGCTCACCCGCACGAGCTCGAGCTCGTAGCTGAGATCCGCGCCCGGCGGCACGATTGCCGCCTTGTCGGGCACGTGCCGGCTGGGCTTCAGGCTGGTCCCCTGGTCTCCAAACCCGTACTGATTCGGAACATTCACTTGCCGCTTGCCTCCCGCCCGCATGTCCTCCAGGGCGAGCTCCACGCCGAGACAGTTCCCGGCGGTGAACGGCCTCGACTTGTACACGAGCACGATGGGCTTGCCCGTGTCGGACGTATCCACGAACAGCTGCTTTTCGCCGTTGACAACGGCGTATCCCTTGATGTTGAGCACGACAAGGTCGCCCTGCTGCGGGCGGGCCCCGCCGCCAACCTTCTCGTCCGTGTAGGTGACGCTCGTGCCGGGAATCTTCTCGATCGTTCTTGTCGTCACAGCCTTCGTCCCACGCTCTTCGGCCGCCACCTCGAGCCTCGTCTTGATCTGCTCACTCACGACGCCAAACGTCAGGAAGCCCAGCCAGGCGAGACCCCCCGCCAGGCCAAAGCGACGAGTCAGGGCCGAAGAGATGGCATCGGTCGAGTCCGCCTGGCGCTGGGAACGCTGGGAACGCTGGGAACGCTGGGAAAGCTGGGGTTGCGGAGAACGGGAGAGAGACGAAGGGTCGGGTTCGGAAGACGGCTGTGCGCTCCCCGGCGCGTCTCCGCCTTCCGGCTCTGCCCTCGGAACTGAGACTCGACGAGTTGTCGTCGTCGTCATCCTCGGTCGTCGCCCCGCGGACGCGCACGCGCCGCGATCGTGCGTACGTATACCCGTGCCCGCGGGCAATGCTCGGGACGAAGCCGTGGTCGCGTGGTACATTTTTGCACGAGCTCCGACTCGGCGATTCAAATCAGTTCGAGTGAGTTCGGTGGTGCCCACCCCCACCCTGGTCGTTTGAACGAAGCAGTCCGTGCACGCCAGGCAGATGCTTGCGAGGACGTTGGCCGCGTCGGTCCGGCGGAGACGGAGACCCGCTTGCGATGCCAGCGTGTTCCGCGCAGCGCTCGGCTTGGACTCGATTTCGACGCCCAGTGTGGCGACCACGCGGTCGTGGTCTTCGTCGTTCTCGTCGTTCTCGTCGTTCTCGTCGTTCTCGTCGTTCTCGTCGTCTCCCGTCTCGGGTTCGAGCGACTCGAGCGACTCGAGCGACTCGAGCGACTCGTCGTCGACGAATCCCCGAGGCGGGCAAACGTCCGTCACGCCCCTGGGCGACTGGGCGACCGTGCGGGAAATGCTGTCGTACGTCAAGCCGAACAACGATAGGGACACGACGGTGCGGCTCGGAGCCGCTCTGGGACTGCTCCTTGCCTCGAAAGGTCTGAACGTGCAGGTGCCGTTCATGTTCAAGCACGTCGTGGACGCGCTGAGCGTGGACCCGACGGGGCTGACGCCGGCGACCATCGGGACCGTGGTGGCGCTCACGCCGCCGATGCTGGTGGTCGGGTACGGGGTGTCGAGGATCGGGGCGTCGCTGTGCAACGAGATGCGGAACGCGGTGTTTGCCAAGGTGACGCAGGACGCAATACGAACGGTGGCCAATCGGGTGTTCCGTCACCTGCATCAGTTGGACCTGTCGTTCCATCTGGACCGGCAGACGGGGGCCGTGTCGAGGATCATAGATCGGGGCACGCGCGGTATCAACTTCATCATGAGTTCGATGGTGTTCAACGTGTTTCCCACGGCGCTCGAGGTCTCGCTGGTGTCTGGGATCCTCGCCTACAAGTGCGGGCCGTCCTTCGCGCTCCTGACGGCCGGGACCATCGGGTGCTACACTGCCTTCACGTTCTGGGTTACCCGGTGGCGGGCGCAGTTCCGAAAGGTGATGAATAAAGCAGAGGCGCAGGCGAGCGCGGTGGCCGTGGACTCCCTGATCAACTACGAGACGGTCAAGTTCTTTGGGAACGAGGAGCACGAGCAGAAGCGATACGACGAGCACTTGTGTCGCTACCAGTCGGCGGCGATCGAGACGCAGCAGTCGCTGTCGCTGTTGAACTTCGGACAAGGGGCCATCTTCTCGACGTCGTTGATGGCCGCGATGCTCATGGCCGCGGAGGGCATCGGCAGGGGACAGCTGACCGTCGGCGACATGGTGATGATCAACGGACTGCTGTTCCAGCTGTCTGTACCCCTGAACTTTCTGGGGACCGTCTATCGGGAGACGAAGCAGAGCCTGATCGATATGTCGGCGATGTTTGCGCTGCTGCGGGAACGGTCGCAAATCCAGGATGCCGCGACGGCAGTCCCCCTGGAAGCGCTGGTCCGCGATAAGCGGACGTACGATCTCGAGCTGGACGGGGTGTCTTTCGGGTACAGCGCAGCACGGAACATTCTCCGAGACGTGAGCCTGCGGGTGCCGGCGGGGACCAGCTGCGCGCTCGTGGGGACTTCGGGAAGCGGCAAGTCGACGGTCCTACGGCTATTGTACAGGTTCTACGATCCGGCGAGCGGGACCGTGCGGATCGACGGGCACGACGTGCGGGACGTCACGTTGGACAGCCTGCGGCACGCCATCGGCGTGGTCCCGCAGGACCTCGTGCTGTTCAACGACACGGTCGGCTACAACATTCGGTACGGACGGCTGGACGCGACGGACGAGGAGGTGCGGCAGGCGGCCCGGCACGCTGCCATCCACGATCAGATCGAGGGATTCCCAGAGGGATACGACACGCTGGTCGGCGAGCGGGGGCTCAAGCTCAGCGGTGGCGAGAAGCAGCGGATCGCGCTCGCACGAGCGTTCCTCAAGCAGCCCGAGATTGCGCTGCTGGACGAGCCGACGTCGGCGCTCGATTCTGCGACCGAGAAGGCCGTGCTCGGTGCTCTGTTTGACCTGGCAGAGGGGAGGACGTGTGTCGTGGTCGCCCATCGGCTGTCGACGGCGGCGCGGTGCGACAAGATTGTGGTGCTGGACGAGGGGCGCGTCGTCGAGTCGGGAACGCACGCCGATCTGATGGCGACGGGGGGTGCGTATGCAGAGCTCTGGGCGAGGCAGAGCGAGCGGGTCGATGGCGAGGAGGAGGAGGGTTGAGGGACCAACAAAACGCCGCAGACCCCCAACGCCTTCGCACAGAACAAACCTATAGGTTTGTCAGTTTCGATTGATTGAATTCGAAGACTGACAGATACCATGGAGACGCCCCCCGTCGTTCTGGCCGCTGGCGATATAATTCGAACGATGAATCGAGCGGAGCTCAGCATGCTCAACGACGTCATCAGGGACCGGTACACTCAGCTCAACAGGGAAGCAAAGCGCGCATTGGATATCGGCTGCACGGTCCAGTTCACTGGAAAAACCGGCAAGGTGATACGGGGAAAGGTGGAGAAGATCAACCCCAATTCAGAATCTTCACCATTTTCGCGTGTCAACATCATGGACGTTGCCAACACTCTGTCCCCTTTCGGTCCGCGTGGACCGCCTCTTCGGGCCCTGTTTGGGGTCCTCTCTCTCTGCCTCGCCCCCCTGGCTCGAGTGGTTCAGTCGCTCGAGGCGTGGCGTTGTCGGTCGGGGCGTTGCTGGCGTTCATCTAGAAGTGGCGCCTTCTGTTCTCAAGGTAGAGCCGTCTGCCGTTTGAGCCAGCTGATTACTAACAACCATTCAACAACGAGAATTCACCTTCACAGACCGCTCACTTGATGGACCCCTTGACGATGGACTTGACCGTGCACGGCGCGCCGTTCACCGAGAGGGGGACGCCACGGAAGCACGCCTTGAGATCGCCGTCCGTGGCCAGGTCGGGACACACCTGCTCCCAGACTTTCTTCTTCGGATTCAGAACCTCGTCCGGCTCGCCTTCGAAGCCGTCGCACGAAATCCTCTGGCCGACCTCGGCATCGGCGGGCGGCTCGACGAGCTCGACCTTGGAGCCGTCTTCCGAGGTCGCCGCGAGCACCATGGCGTGCGACTTGATGCCGCGCATGTTGGCCGGCTTCAGATTGCACACCACGGTCACCTTCTTGTTCAGCATGCCCTCCAGCGGGATGAACTTGACCAGCCCGGACACGACCGTCCGGGGCTCGGCCTCCCCCAGGTCGATCTTCTCCACGTAGAGACTATCCGCGTCTGGGTGCTTGCCGCACTCGACAATCTTGCCGACGCGGATATCCACCCGAGAGATGTCGATGTTGTCGTTGCTGATCTTCATCTTGGCCATCTTGGCGGTGACGTCCTTCCCGTCCTTCTTCTTGTCCGCCTTGCCTGCCGGCTTCTTCTTGGCGTCCTCCTGGCCACCCTTCTTCTTCTTGGGATCCTCATCGCCGCCGCCGCCGCCGCCGCCGCCACCCTTGCCCGTCTCAGCCCGGTCGGCCTGCGTCCCCGCGAACCGCTCGCGGAACCCTGCCACCTCGTCGTCGGTGATCTTCCGGAAGATGGGCGTCGGGTCGTCCTTCAACGCGTGCCCGGCTGCCACCATCGTGCCGATCGACAGGCACCTGGTCGCCAGGTCGTCGCCCAGCCCGGGTCCCTCGTCCAGGTTCATCTGCCCCAACAGCTTGCGGGTGAAGCTCGGCATGAACGGATTCAGGAGCGCCGCCGCGACGGCGACCGTCCCGAAGCACGCCGAGATGTACGCGGCGGCCGCGGCCTCGTCGTCCTTGATGACCTTCCAAATCTCCGTCTCCTGGAAGAACAGGTTGCCGGCCTTGCTCACCTGCATCGCCGTGAACAGCGCCTGACGCATCTTCTTCGCCTCCATCAGCACGTTGTACTCCTTCACCAGGTCGGCCACCTTGTTGCCGTACTCCTCGAGGACCTTGGCGACGTGGGCGTTGCCGGCGGCGGCCGCCGCCTCGACGCCGGGAACGACCCCACCAAACCTCGCAAACACGAACTTCAGCGTGCGGTTGATGAAGTTTCCGAGATTATCGTTTAGATCGGCGTTGTTCTTCGCCGCAAAGTCGTCCCACTGGAACGCGCTGTCTGCATTCTCCGGACGCATCGACAGCAGGTAGTACCGCCACACCTCGACGGGAATCCCAGTCTCCTTGGCATCGTTCCCAAACACGCCAACGCCCCGGCTCTTACTGAACTTCCCATCTTCGTAGTTCAGGTACTCGGTGACCGAGATGCTGCTCATCATCGTCCACGGCTCTTTCGTGCCGATCTGGCACGCCGGGAAGATGATCGTGTGGAACGGCACGTTATCCTTGCCCATGAACTGCGTCATCTCCACCTCCGGCACATCCCCACCCTCAAAGTACTCGGCCGGCTTCCACCACGCCTTCCAGTCGTCCCCACAGTACCCGGCCGTGATCGAAATATACCCGATCGGCGCATCAAACCACACGTAAAACACCTTATCCCTGAACCCATCCAACGGCACCGGCGTACCCCACTTCAGATCCCGACTGATACACCTCGACTTGAGCCCCTGATCCAGCCACGCCTTGGTCACCGACATGCAGTTCCCACTCCAGTCCCCCCCACCCGACGCCCGTTCGATATACGCCCCCAGCTCCTCCTGCAGCAACGGCAGATTCAAAAACACATGCTTCGTGCTTTTCAACATCGGCGTACTCCCCGACAGCGCACATTTCGGCTCCAGCAACTCGGTCGGATTCAACAGCGTCCCGCACCCGTCACACTGGTCCCCCCGCGCGTCCTCATACCCGCACTTGGGACACGTCCCCGTCACATACCGATCCGCCAGAAACTTCTTCAGCGGCTCACTATACAACTGCTCGATCGTCTTCTCCTCCAAGAACCCGTTCTCCCGCAGCCTGCGAAACATGTCCTGCGCAATGTCCGTCTGGTACCTCGACGGCGTCCGCCCAAAGTTATCAAACTCGATCCCGAACCACGCATAGATCTCCCGATGAATCGCATTATACTTATCGCACAACGCCTGACACGTCACCCCCTCCTCGATCGCACGCGTCTCCGTCGCCGTCCCGTACTCGTCCGTCCCACACACATACACACAGTTATACCCCCGCGCCCGACAGAACCGCGCATACACATCCGCAGACAACACACAACCGATGATATTCCCCAAATGCGGCACATTGTTCACGTACGGCAGCGCCGAGGTGATCAGGATGTTCCGCTGGCCCGGCACCGGGAGCTTTGGCGCGCGGGCAGTCTGTTCCGCCGCGTCCATCCGGGCGACGGCAGCGGCCTCCGCCTCGTCGGCGCCTTTGAACAAACCGACCGCCTCGATCGCCCCGGCCACCCGCGCGTCATCCATGAACCGTTTGTAATACGCGGTGTTGTGGTTGGCATCGACCACCCCCAACAGCACCCCGGCCCGCAGGGTACAGCCGACCACCACGTCCGCCAGAGACAAGTCCGGCGACTCCGAGTCGCGGGAGAGGTACGCCGTGCCACCCGCAGTCTCCCGCTCCAGCGCTTCCAACGCGGAAGCCACCGCTCCCGCGTCACGGCCGTACACCGCCGGACGCAGCACAGACTCCTCCCACTCGATCCACGTCTCTTCCGAAAGCGAAATATTGATCCCGCCCATCCCGTACATGTACCGCGCCATCGCGTTCACGTCCGACAGCACGGTCCCAGACTCGAGGAGGAGGGACACGGTCCGCGAGCTGAACGGCGCGTAGTCCTCGTCCGTCAGCTTCTTGGACTTTGACGGCTCGACTATTTTGAGCGCGGACAGAGACCCGGATACCATGGCGGAAAGGACCACTTTGGCAGCCGCCGGATCACAGGGCCTCGTGACGAGCGTGGTGGCCATGATGATGCGTTCTGGGAATTCTGAATGAAATCGGCGATGCAATAGACGTCGGTGCGAATGCCCGAGCAATACACGGAGATGGATAGATAGAGGCTGATTGTCTCACAGCGTGAGACGTCAGAGTCAGCGCTGTATGTGCATTTCCAGTCTGGCTGCCCCAAAGTCCAGCTCGTTTCGGCCTTTCGGCCTTCAACGATCGCTCAAACGATTCGAGTAGTATAGCCACCGCGATACACCCAGGAAGTATGGATCCCACGCAGTAACGTTCAGAAGTTCAGAAGCGAAGCGGAGGGACCCAGGAATGGCGGGACGAGACGGAGAGGCGTTGCGAGCGGCATTGCTCTCGAGTGCTGGTCAGGAGGCGCTGTTGGAGCTGGACGGTGTCGGTGAGGAGGCGTCGTCGTTGTCGTCGTTGTCGTCGTTCTCTGGGTGTGTTCGTACCTGGTTGGAGGGGGCGGGGGAGGAGATTGTCCTGAACAAGGGCAAGAAGGGGCCGGTTTTGCGGGTCTGGGCAATCGGGCTGGGTACGTCGAAGGGTACGAAGGGGAAGGGCGGGAAGGGAACGAAGGGAACGAAGGGGACGAAGGGAACGAAGGGACAAGGCCTGGCCTCGTCCGCTGCGCCCGCCTCGTCCGCTGCGTCTTCGTCGTCGGTTTTGTTTGTCTACGAAGAGCCTATCTGCGAGAAGACGTCGACGTGCGACCAGTGTCGTATCATCGGGTGGGGGACGCATCCGGTGTCTTCGACCCGGTATCATTTTATAATTCCGGCAGAAACCGGTCCGGATAGTCTCGAGGACGAGGCGTCTCTGGTGGGGGTAACGGCGGCGGCGAGGTCGGGTGGGGGCTCGCGTTCTTCCTCTTTGCTGCCCGTTCGCCTCCCGGCCAAGCCGTCTTGGTCGGCGGAGGCAAACCAGACCTCGTCTTCGTATTCTGCGCAAGGCACGGTGTACGATAGTATGAAGCATCGGTTGCACGGGGTGGTTCATGCCAACGGGTATGGGCATCTGTTGCGGGTCAACGGGGTGTACGGGGGGTCGTCGAGGATGACGGGGTTGCAGGTGTTTGTGCTTTGGGATGCGTTGTGTGCGCGTTTGGGGGTGCGGGGGGTGACGGTGGAGGATGTGTCGTCGAAGAGTGGGATGGAGCTGCGGGTGGCGTATCTGGTGGCGTATGGGTGTACGTGGTATGGGCTGCTGGGGTACGGGTTTGGGCGGGGGCCGTATCATATCACGGAGAAGCGGTGGCATGATGCCATGGCGTATGTGAGTGGGATGACGTTGAGTCAGCTGCTGTATGATTTTCGGGGGGTGGAGGAGCGGGTGGTGGGGGTGGTGGCGCGGTACTCGAGGGCGGTCGAGGGGGCGGTCGAGGTGCGGGACTTTGGGGCGCTGATGTATCGGCTGATGTATTTGCAGCTGAATCCGGATCAGGCGGTGCGGTTTTTTGGGGAGGGAGCGGATGGGGGAAAGACGAAGAAGAAGACGGTGTTTTCGCTCAAGCGTCCAGGTCGGGAAGCGCGCGGGAACGGGAACGGGACGAGGGAGGGAGGAAGGGCGGGACAACGGTCAGTGGGGGGTGTCGGAGGCGGCGCGACCGGCGCGACCGGCGCGACCGGCGCGACGACGACGCCTGCGGTCGCGCGCTCTCGGAAGCGGCCAACGAGGTCTGCGACTGCCGAGCGCGTCAAGCATGTTTCGACGCGGCGGGTGGCAGCGGCGCATGTGCGGTACGCGGAGGAGCTGGGTGAAGAGGAGGAGGAGGAGGAGGACGACGTCAACATCGAGGGCACGGTGTTTGCGTTCTCGACCAAGCGTGGGACGCGGTCGGTGACCGCAAAGCCCCTAAAGGCCGTCGTCGCCGCGCCGCAGACGGTCGATGAGTACGTCAAACAGTCGGTCGATAGCACGGTGGACTTTCTCTGGAAATCCGCGGTGTGTCCGAGCGGCGACGAGGACGAGCCCGTCGTCCCGCGTGCGTGGCACGGGATGGAGCCCGGCGGCGATGTGGAGGATCCAAAGGACGCGCAGGCGGTGCGGAACCAGATAACGGCAGATCTCCATCTGCTGTTCATGTGCACGCTGAAGATGTACGTGCCGGACGTCGCCAAGGTCGCCGGCCAGAACGGCGCCGCGGAGCTCGGGCACAGGCACATCGCAAAGATCGTCAAGGGCAAGCATATTAGCCGGGAGGTGAGCGTCCTGCGGGACACCAAGCATTTCTTGAAAACGTATCGGTCGACGGATGCGAAGCAGATGATCGCCGAGATGGGAGACGCAGGCACCAAGTCGTCGATCCGGGTGCTCGCTTCGCTCGTCATGCCCGATGAGCTCACATCGCCCGATACGTCGACGAGGTCCGGAAAGAAGGCCATGCTGCCCGTTCAGCCTCCTATTGAGGTGATCGACATGCCAGCGAACGCGACGGTCGGGGACTTTCTTCGGGTCGCGACCGAGCGGTACTCGGACACGTACGTGCTGTGCAAGCGCTTCAAGGCCATCGGCGCGTACGTCTCGGTCCAGAAGGACGACGACAACCCGACGCACCCAATTATCAAAAAGAAGCCGGTCGAGGTCGAGTTGTTCCTGGACGAGAGGACAAAGCTCAAGACGCTGCCGCACATGGTCAAGGTGGCAAAGGCGGCCAAGACGCCGTCAAGCGCGAAAGGCAAGCACGCAAAGCCGCAGCCCGTCGTGCTCGGACTGGATGTCGCCGGGACGTTTGGAAACGAGGTGAAGGTCCCGTGGATGCTGCACGCCGGCGGCGCGCAGGACTGGACGGTGGGTATTGACCTCGACCGACGCTGCGTCTGCTCATCGCGCGCCCAGACTCTCGCTCTCTCACTCGCGCTTCGCGCTTCGCTCGTTCGCCAGGTGAACTGTCCGTGCGGCACGGTCGACGACGACGGCGCCGAAATGGTGGCTTGCACCAAATGCGATACCTGGTTCCATACTCGATGCGTCAAGCCAGACGCTTCCGACAGCGCATGGGCCAAGGCGTATACCTGCAACCGCTGTCTCGGCATCGCCATCCTGAAGGCGCCCCGATACTGACTTGTGGTTATCTTGTGGTAAACCCCAGAGCGATCAAGACGTTTCACGTTCAACAAGCTTACACACAGTATAGCTTTACAGCAACCCGCTCGTCTCGTCGTCCCTCGCCGCGTCAGCCGAGCTTCGCGAGCCCCGTCGCTTCCCGCCACCGCCCAGACTTCGCACGAACCAGAACGTCCTCGTGACGACCGCGTGCAACAAGACCTTGGCCTGGTTGAGCAGCCGGAACTCTTGAAGGTTGGGGACGTTGACGGTCGGTCTGAACTCGCGCGAGACGTACTTGAGTGCCTCGTCGACGAGAATCACCGGGAACGAGAACACGAGGATGGCCAGCCATTCCCGTCGCGTGAGCGCCTCGACACTGAACATGACGGCCAGCGGAGGCACGTACAAAATGATCACGTGCAACAGCATCGACAGGCAGATGGCCCCGAGCAGCCACGGGTTGGTCGTCGGCGGGAGCGACAGCAGCGAGCAGTCCTCGGACAGCGCGTTCAGGGCATTGAACATCTCGACGACGACGAGTACGGACATGGCCACGGTGGACGGTCGTCTCGTGTCGAACACGGAGCATGCCGGGTTGGCGCCCTCGCCGCAGTGCTGAAACGCCCTGAGTTGAGCCCAGGAGAGCTGCGGTCCCTCTTCGTACGACATGAACCACCACAAAAACCCGAGGGACGTGGCCATACCGACGTACGCGCCGATGATCATGTAGCGGACGAAGAGCCAGCCGTCTACGATGCCCTCGTTCGAGCTCCGCGGCGGCTTCCTCATGATGTCCGAGTCGGGCTTGTTGAAACCCAGGGCAGTTGCCGGGAGGCCGTCGGTCACGAGGTTGACCCAAAGGAGCTGCACGGGGTTCAAACACTCTGGAATACCCAGAACGGCCGCGGAGAAGATGGCCACCACCTCACCGATGTTGCTGCTCACCATGTAGCGGATGAACTGCTTGGTGTTGGCGTAGATCGAGCGCCCCGCCTCCACGGCCGATACGATGGACGCAAAGTTGTCGTCGGCGAGTACCATATCCGCGGCGTGTTTCGCCACGGACGTTCCCGATCCCATGGCCACGCCGATATCAGCCGTTTTGAGTGCCGGCGCGTCGTTGACGCCGTCCCCCGTCATGGCCACCACCTGTCCCTGCGACTGGAGCAGCTCGACCAGGGCCGTCTTGTGCGAGGGCTCGACCCTCGAAAAGATGGATATCTGCGAGGCGGCCGTGAGTTTATCCGCCTGGGAAAGGCAATCGAACTCGACGCCGGTCATCGCCGAAGGCATGCCGTCGGCCATCATCCGCGAGTCCTCGTCGGCAGCCGCGGCCGCGCTTGCGCTCGCAGAGTATCCCACGAGAGACACCTGTCGGGCCACGCTCTCGGCCGTCGCCTTGTTGTCCCCGGTCACCATAATGACGCGGATGCCCGCCATCCTGCACTGGCCCATGGCCGTCTTGACCTCGGGACGAGGCGGGTCCTGCATGCCGACCAGGGCGATCAGACACAGATCCCGCTCGTCCTCCTCCGTCACCTGCTTCCCCGCAGACCCCCACCGCCTGTAGCAGAGGGCCAGACAGCGCAGCCCCTTGTCGCTCCCAAATCGGTGGATTTGCGTGTCCAGCTTTCGACGCATCCCGTCGCTGATGGGCCGATGCGACCCGCTCGACGTCATCATGGACGAGCACCGCGACAGCACGTTCTCCGGTGCGCCCTTGGAGTACAACCACAGCTCGCCCGTCTCTGCGTCCTCGCACAGCGTGCTCATCTGTTTCCGTCGCCGATCAAACTCCAGCGTGAACACCTTTCGTAATTTTCGCTCCCACGCGTCGTTGCAGTAGGTCGCCCGTTCCTGCCGCGGCAGCCTCGCCAGCGCCGAGGGCATGGCCGAGTACCCGGGAAGCCCGATCTTCTCGGCAAGCACCCGCAGCGCGACCTCCGTCGCTTCCCCAGCACGCTGATACGCATTCTTCTCCGGCAGATACACCAGATGCGAGTCGTTGCAGAGCGCACAACACGCGCCCAGCTCGAGCAGCAGCCTCGAGTCTCCCGGATGCTCCACCCGCTTGCCCCCCTGCATGATGTGCCCTTCGGGCGCAAACGACGTCCCCGTCACGTCATACTCCACCAAACAATCTTGATCACCGCCACCGCCACCGCCACCGCCACCTTCACCGCCCCCGCCGACGATCCCCACGACGCTCATCTGGTTTGTCGTCAGCGTCCCCGTCTTGTCCGAACAAATCACGCTCGTGCACCCCAGCGTCTCCACACTCTGCAACTTCCGCACAATTGCATGCTTCTTCGCCATCTGTCTGGTCCCAAGCGCCAAACACGTCGTCACCACCGCCGGCAGCCCCTCCGGGATCGCCGCCACCGCCAGCGCCACGGCAATCTTGAAGTAATACAGCGCACCCCCGAAGAACGACCCATGCAGCGGGTCATTAAAGTGCGGCACATTCACCACCCACACAAGCACACAAATAAACGCGATCGCCTTGGACAGAAACTCCCCAAACTGATCAAGCTTGACCTTCAGCGGCGTCTCCTGCTCCGTCGCCGTCGCCATCGCCGTCCGAATCTTCCCCAGCGCCGTCGACTCCCCCGTCCCGACCACCACGCCCCGACCCCGACCAGCCGTCACCACCGTCCCAGAAAACACGGTATTCACCTTATCCTGGTTCACCGCCTTGGCCAGACCCACCGCCTCCGTCGACTTGGACACGCTCTCACTCTCCCCCGTCAGTATACTCTGATCCACCCGAAAATCAGACGACATCAACTGCAATACCCGAATATCCGCAGGAACCTTGCCCCCCACGGCCATCTCCACCACGTCTCCCGGCACCAACTCGACCGCCGGAACCACCACCCAACGCGACCCCCTCAACACCGTGGCCACGTCCGCCTCGTACGCCTTCAGCTCTTCTATTGCAGACTCCGCATTCGTCTCCGTCACCACCCCCACCGTCGCATTCGCAACCAATATCAACACAATCACCCCAGGCTCGACAAACGCCCCCGCCCCTCCCTCCCCGTTCGACAGCGCAATCGCCAGGTCCACCACCGCAGCCACGATCAATATCTTCACCAGCAAATCGTCAAATTGCTTCAACACAAGCTTCCAGAACGGCGTGGCGTCCTCCGCCGGAAGCTCGTTCCGCCCAAAGCGAACCCTGTTGGCCGTCACCGCCGTGTCCGAGAGACCGGCCTCGAGCGATGTCGAGAAAAAGGCCAGCACCTCGTCGCGGGTGTTTGCATACGCCGCGTCCATTGCGATCGACACACGACGATCGATACACCGTTCGCGAAGGAATGAAGCGTGTGCGCGTGTGCGTGTGTGCGTACACAGCACAGAGGCGTTACTTTTTGTCCGAGCTCGGAGTTCGCAGACAGACAAAAGTTGAAACTTCGTGAAGGATGGCCGCTGTCGGGGAGAGCGCGCGGACAGAGGCCCGGGTCGGGTCGACACGGGCGACACGGGCGACACGGGCGAGCGGAAAGCAGCGTGCTGCAGCAGCTTCAGTCTCTTCGGCTGCCCATCCTGCCACTCGGTTTTCGCTCACGCTGGTCATGGTCACGCTTGTCATGGTCGGCTTGATGGGTACGCTTCGGTTGCGGAAGCATGCCCTGGAGCGGTCTGGGCTGTCGTCGTCTGGGCTGTCGTCGTTGTCGTCGTCGTCGGTCGGTGTGGTGCTGACGCCGGAGCAACTGTCGATGTACGATGGTCGGCGGGGGGCGATCTATATCGGGATTCTTGGGCGTGTGTACGATGTGACGACGGGTGCGCGGCATTACGGTCCTGGCGGGTCGTATTCGTTTTTTGCCGGACGGGACGCGAGTCGGGCGTATGTGACGGGGAAGTTTAAGGATGATTTGAATGACGACGTGCGGGATCTGGAGCCGTCAGAGTTGAGCTCATTGGTGGATTGGCGGTCGTTTTATCAGAAGCATGAGACGTATTCGTATGTGGGTACGGTGGTTGGTCGGTTGTATGATGGGGAGGGGGTGGCGAGGCCGTTGCTGGGGATGGTGGAGATGCGGGCAGCGGAGTTTGATGCGGCGATGGCGCGGAAGAAGAAGGGGGAGGTGGATGGGTCGGTGCCGAAGGTCTGTTCGTTCAGGTGGCATAAGGATGAGGGCGGGCGGGTTTCTTGTGCAGAGGGTTTCGTTCCGCGGAAAGTGAAGGAGGGCGGGGAGGGCGAGAAGGGCCGGGAGGGGGCAAAGGTACGGGAGGTTTGTCGGTGCTTGCCGGCGTCGGTTGCTGGGAGAGAGGACGAGGGGGTGACGGGGTATGACGGTTGTGCGCTCGATGCGGCGAGCTGCAAGACGGGCAGGAAGGGGACAGGGGGGGAGAAGGAAGAACTCTGA